>ERZ1035037.69-NODE-69-length-42032-cov-91.856350_pt1 | contig 42032 bp, 78 predicted proteins | sample MGYA00520618_ERZ1035037 | MGnify/ENA primary metagenome ERZ1035037 (study PRJEB33766, sample SAMN09781741) | gut metagenome | biome: gut microbiome | host: Homo sapiens | place: Madagascar | study: EMG produced TPA metagenomics assembly of the PRJNA485056 data set...
CGGGCAGCTTCTCCGCGTCCGCCTTGTACTTCGTGAGATCGTCCTTGAGGGGGTCGACCACGCCCAGATGCAGCGCAACCAAGCGATTTTCGATCTCTTCGGTGCAAGTATCGCCGAGAATATTTCGGATTTCCGCTCTCGTAAATTTCGCCATGTTATTCGTTCTCCTTTTCTTTGGCCCCAATTCTTCGGGGGCGAACGTTGTATAAAAACCGCTGTACCTCGCGGGGTTTACCTAAAGCAAAAGAGCCAACCACCGAGAAAAACTCGGTAGCTGGCTCCTATTGCCCTTTCCCGCGCCCTATTACGCGGAAGTTGTTATTTACTTGATGTGTTCTCTTAATATGTCGAGGATAAACGCCTGAACGCTTTTCCCCGCTTCCGCCGCCGCACTCCGTATTCTTGCGCCTTCCTCTTTGCTCGGGCGAATCATTATGTTGTCTTGCCGCTTTTGGTACTCCCTTACGGCTTTCTTTTCTGCGTCTGTTCCTTTGTATGGCATGGTGTTACCTCCTTGCGGTAATTATACCATGTCGCACGGGAAGAGTTAACTCACATTATTCACAAATATTATGAGTTAACTTTGTACGTTTCTACAATTGATTTATGAGTTAACTCATGGTATCATATACTCACAAGGAACAAATGTGACAGGCAAAAGCCGGAAAGGAAAAAGAACATGAAACAGTACACCGTATATTTCTTCATCAAGGCAAACCGTACCGAATATTTGGCCGATGTTGTCATCGAAGCGCAGACCGCAAAAGATGCCTGCAAACTCTGCAAGGAGTGGTACTTCGAAAAGACCGGGAAAAACGCATTCCGCCCGACCACAAAAATGAGCGACGAAGACCGGAAATGGTATGACGCTCGCGGCAATGTCCGTCATTTCTCTATCTGATGATTGCCCGCCCCGGAGGTCACGAGGGCAGAAAGGTAACCAAAATGATGAATATTAACTTGAAAACAAGGACAATTAAACTGTCCCGCCGTGAAGTAATCGACTTACTCCTTATGCTTGATACCAACTATGAAAGCGGAAAGTGGAACGCGTTACACGACAAAATCAAGGAACAATTGGACATTCAAGACAGTAAAGATAACGATTTCCCCGCCCCTTAACCGGGGCGGTTTCTTTTATGTTTGAGTGTTGTATTTGATTGTTTTCTTGACTTCTAAGACAATGTACCCGTCGCCTTTGCGCCGGATTTCCGCATCGTTGCCGCGCTTCAAAATTGCATCGATTGCCTTTTTGACTTCTTCCCAGTTCAATACAGCACCTTCATTCTCTCCCGCTGCTCCGGCAGCCCTGTCGCCGCGCTGAACGCCTTGTATTTTGCGTTTAACCGCCGCAGCCTTATATTCACCGACTGTTCTTCTTCATGCAATCCTGCGGCCTTGTAGGCGGCTTTTTCGCGCTTTAGCTTGCGCACCTCTCGTTCAACGCGCCGTTGCATCTGCGTCGCCTCGTATGCGGTGTATTTCTTTCCGTCAAACTCGCAGCCGAGATCATCATCAATATGCTCAAGCTGCTCATCGGTATAGGTGCGCTCGCTTACGCCCTCAACCCAAACGTTGCGGCGGTGCCGACAGTTGGCTCCTTCCAGCCCATCGACAGCGCCAAGACCGCAAACTTCATAAATGTTCGGGTAAATGTCGCCCGCGCGAATGCTGTACACCTTGCCTTGCCAATCTTTGTGGCTCGACCACGGCGACGACCCCGGCTTATCGCGAGCGCCAGCATGGGCGGAAACCTCGAAATACGGAGTTTCGAGATACTGCGCCGACTGCTCCGTATATTTAGCGCAAATTTGATTTACGCCAGTCATCACGGCTCTGCGCGCCGCCACATCGATCTGATCTCGATGCCCGCTCTCATAGTCGACGACCTTCAATCCGCTGTCTGCAAGCTGCTTTACTGCCGTCTTGATGGCCTGATTGTAGCCGATCGCGCCGCTCTGAATCTGCATTTCTGCGTTATCCAAAGCCCACTGATAAACGCGCGCGGGCTTTAACATCGTGTTACCCACAAGGAAACCCATAGAGGCCGTTAAATTGCGGAATGTATCATGGGTCTGCCGCTTAATTGCATCCACTGTAGCCGCGTCTACAAGCGTTTCTGGCTGCGTTACATGCGCAAGGTCGATAACTTCGGTGTAATACTTCTGGTTGCGCTCTACAACGTCATTAAGCAAACTATTTAGCTTTTGTTTGCTAATCCCTGTTGTTTTGCTAATAGCTTCTTCGATGCTTTTAAGGTCAACGCCGTGCGACCGCAGCGCTTGAATATCCTGCACCGTAACTTCGTTAAGCTGATCTGCGATGACCAATCGGCTGCAAATCTCATCAAGCAGTGTATTTTCAAGAGCACGGTATAGATCGGCTAACTCTTCGGGGAGAGCGTCAAGAATTTCCGGCTGAAACGGATATTTCATTTGCTTTCCTCCGTTTCACAATATCGTCATAGTGCGGTTTTACGCGAATTACATTCCAGTCGCATTCCTCCGGCACTTTGCCGTAAAATATCACCCATTCCGGGGATAGCCGCTTCATCATTTCTTCGTATCCGCGCAGGAATAAGCGTTTGCGTTCCTTGTTTTGCTGTGTTCCTACTGAACTAACAGCCACCACGCCGCCGACTGGCTCACCGTCAAAGCACCAATCGTAACTGCTCTTATCGCTCCATGATATAGAGGGATAGACCGTCATGCCGAGCATTTGCCAGTATGCCGCCAACCAATGCTTGCGGTAATGGTTGTATATCTGCATCGCCAGCGGCATATCCGTGTATGTGGAGAAGTCCGGCGCGCACACCGCCGCAAACTGCGACAGTTGCGAAATGTACTTGTCAGGCGTGTTCCAATACCGGATGAATTGATAATCGTCCACGAAGAAATGCACGATCTTGCTTTTCATGTCTTTCGCGGTGTAATGGTAATTCACGGGGATAAACTCGCCTTGTGGGTATGCCTTGACCGGCTCGATCTGCGGGATATCGTACTTGCCCACACCTGGGAATACAAACTTGTCGAGGTTTTCAAAGTTAAGCATTGCTATACTTTTTGGGCATTAAGCGGATTAATTTTTCGCTTTTTATACTCGTCTTTGATAATATAATTTGCCATATCGTTGATTCTGGGCTTCATGTCAATAACTTGGCTTGCTTTCATTCCGGACGGGAACATTTTCCCCAGGCTTTTTACTTCCTGCGCATACCTTTTTTGGGCGGCTTTGTATGCATCTGCTGTTTGCCTTTCTTCGTCTCCATACCCCTTCCCACCCTTATCAAAAGCATTCGCTTGTCTTTCGAAAGATTTTGCCCAAGAACCCATGGTATTATAAGGGTGCGTTAAAATATCTTTTGCCCAAGAAACTTGTTTTTCGCTCCCGCTTAGTGTTGGCAATTTAAATCCTCCGCCGGTTCCAGCCACTCTGCCCGAACTACCTCTGCCGCCCATCACTCTACCTCCTGTTGTCCTTCGGTTGTCATGTCCTGCATCTTCGGGAGCGCCGCCTTTGCGGTCGCCTCGTCCTCGTTAAGCCACTTCATGCGGAATTCCCAATCGTTCATGATGCCCGCCTGCAAAAGCTGCATATCGCGGGAAAAATCGGTTTGCTTGTCCTCAATGATGCTGTCATCAAAGTCAATGGAAATTTCGACTTCCTCATCAAGTCCTGCGTCCATGTATCGATTGCCCATGCGAAGCAGAATGCGGCACAGCTCCGTGATCGCTTGCTCGAGGATAATTTCATGCTTCTTGATCGTGCGAAACATAGTGCTGTTTTCGCTGATAACCTGCGTCGCCGTGGCAATGCTCGTCTGGTCGAATTTGTAATGATTCTCGCCAAAGCCGCATTTGCTCGACAATACATTGAGCATATCTTGCATACCGGTGTTAAACTCTGCTGTGCGCAGCGTCATATCGACCTGCTGCAAAATGTTTCCATCAGATGCGCGATCTTCCGGTAGAACGTAGTAAACCGTTTCGCGCTTATCAAAGACTGGCCTACCGTTGATGTCCTTGGTCGCTTCCGGCTGCACCACAATTCGCTTTTTGCCAAGAACAAACTCATTCACGTAGCTGTCGTATGTAATATCAACGCTTTTGAGCTGGTCGATAGCGGAAGCAAACACTGCAACGCCCATAGGGTTATCTTCATCAGAGTTCGCAATGTTCAGACGGTCAATGACAAACTGCGGCTTGTCGCTCCCTGTGTGGACAACAGGAGGAATTGCTTCAAATCCTCTCACGCTGGTTAATGGGACTTCCACCGCATCGTACAGGTGATTTTCAATGTCGTATTCGCCGCCGCTCAGCCGATGCACCTGAATGTAGGTGTATTCTGTATCATCAACTCGTTTTGTCCATGCGAAAGCGCACTCACGAATAATGCCATTGTCCCACGTCAGCGGGTAGATGTTTGCAGCGGTTACATAGTTGATATGAATTCTTCCGGGGTTAGCGATCTCTGCTGTATCAGGGTCAACGCCCATATCCTCCATGATTGGAACATAAGCAACTGTACCAACAGCGGATTTCCACTCCTGCAATTCATTGGCTTTGACTTCCCAATTATTATCAGCAAGAATCGCATCTACAAATTCCTGCTCCTTCTTGCCCTCAAGCGTGATATTCACCCGCTCATTCATCAGCAGGTTTGCCCAGTCCTCGCAGACTTTCTTGCCCATGTTGACGGAATATCTGTGGCATTCCAGTTCTTCGATGCCATTCCACACCGTATAACTGTGGAAGTCTTTTACATCGCCGTCATACCATGATTTCCATACATCGATCAACGAATAGAATTTGCTGCCAACCGTATCAAATCCAAGATCCTTTAATGCTCTGCGAATATTCACTCTTTCACCGTCCTATCGTATGCCCGGCGCGTTCCAGGTCTTTGTAATAAGGCTCAATGCTGTACTCAAATGCGTCAAGGCTGTCAATATCGGACGTTCCATCGTCAAGGCGCTCGTCCTCAAACTTATCAGGATCATAAATCGCAGTTTGCATCGCATCGATCAGATGGGGACAGTTGCGCGAAACCTTAAAACGCCCCTGCTTCATTAGCAACACCACGAGCCTAATTCTATCTGTGATTTGCAGTTTCATTGCGTTCTTGACCTGCGTCCCGAGGTGCATTTTTTGCGCAGTATGATCTAACCCGCGAATCAGCACCGTTTCCGCACTGTCTGCCCGCGTCTGGCTGTATCCGTACTTTGCCGTGACCATTTGGCAGAACGTAGCAAAGCGCCTATTCAATGCGTCAGGGTCAACCTCTTCGTTCTTGATATATTCTTCTTCCAGCGCGACCACACGATAATCTTTTGTAATCCCGGTCGCCTGAAACTTTGTCGCGGATTTTGTCCCGCCGAAGTCAACGCCAATGGAAATAATAGAGAATTTCGTTCCTTGTTCTTCTGCCCATTCCAAAGGATCGCCAATCAGATACTTTTCGGTGTTGTTGGCAAAGTCTTTGTAGACAACGCCCTCCGCCGCTACCCAAAGGCCGCGCACATACCGGTCATAGAAAATGCCGGCATACATGTTTTTGTAGCGCGCAAGCGTCTTCTCACTCAAACCGGGGTTGTCGGTCATCTCGAAGTGCAGATATAGCGTGTTTCGTTCGTGGTGTCGCTTAATCCACTCCTGATAGAACCAGTGATGCGGGCTGCCGGGGTTACAAGAAAACCACAGCTTTGCACCGTCCACAGAACAACGTGCAAGCGCCTGTTCCACGAACGAGCGCGGCATCAGCACCACTTCGTCCAGCAGCACACCCGCCAGCGTGCGGCCTTGGATCAGCGTATAGCTTGCCTCGTCCTTGCCGCCGAACACCTCAAAGTAATTCGTCACGGCGCCGCGCCGCACTTCCATCACTTTGTCGCCACGCCGCCATCGAATGATATAGCGTTCCTTCGCAAGGCTCATCGCCGTGAATGGAACGATGATGTTCTTGGTGCAGCTATCCACCGTGCGACCACACACGCCGAAGCGCTGACCGCTGAAATTCTCCATTGCCCAGCGGACAAACGCCCACATCATGATGGAGGTCTTGCCGGAACGCACAGCGCCGTCGCAGATCAACGCGTCATACTTGGAATAGGGAAAGGCGAGGATTTTTGCTTGTTTTTTGCTAATCATGGTCTGTTCGGATATTTCTGCTTGATCACAGAATAGCTTTTAATCTCCGCGTCAATTTCGAAGATGTCACTATAAATATCGTCATCTTCGTCATCACATAATGTCAACACCTGTTTTGCCGTCCCTTGTTTTTCAACCTCAATCCACCAAACGCCTAAGTCCTTTTTAGGATAGCCAATACGGATAATCGTCCCATCAAAAAAACGGATACGAACATCATGGTCAAAACAGCCGATTTCGTCTTCTTTGTAAACGCTACCGTAAATTTCCACAAGGTCATCGCTGCGACCGTAAATCTTAATCATCGCTTTCCAACTCCTCCGCCATCTCTCTCAGGCTCTTGCTGAGTTCGTCCTCTTTGCCATTATCAGACGGCCCGCCGCTTATCATCGCCCACTTGTCGATCAGCGTCCCCATCGCCGTTGTTATCTGGCTGAGATTTGCCGCTGCCAGCTTTTCTGGGTTGTTGAGCATCTCAAGCCCCTTGCCGATGAACGAACACACAAGGTCTTTGTGGTCGTTCATGTACTCCATCACATCGGCGGTGTTCTCTTCCTTTTTTTGCTCGCACTTTTCCACAATGTCAGCATTTGCCCGCACAAGGTTCTTGACCGTCGTTGCGGAAACGCCATTGATTTTTGCCGTGGCGCAATAGTTGTTCGTCTGCACATAGTCCGCCAGTATTTTCTTTTTCTGCCGGTCTGTCAGACGCGCAGCCATTGTCACCACCTCAAATCAATTTTGCTACCAGCCCCCACCCCTTGGCCTTACATAGCAGACTTTACCCGCCCCAAGGGGCTACAACGCCGCACTCAAGGCAGCGGCCGTCCTCTTTTGGCACAAGCGGCAGGGGTCGAACCTGCATATCTGGGAGTCAAAGTCCCATGCCTTACCATTTGGCTACGCCTGTATATGTCCCCGCTGGGCCACATCGTTGAGAGGTGCGCGGGGTCCTGTGCCGCATGAGAGGTGCGACCTCTCGGCCCTGATCGTGGGCTGCATCGTGCGTGCGGCATGTTGCGGGGGTGGTGTGAAAAGATGAAAAGCACCGCGCCCCGCTATGGCGCAGGAGGTAAACGCCATAAATGAGAGAACCGCAAAGGCTTTTACACCTCTGCGATTCTATTATCTCATAAGCAAATGGCTTTTTAAGGCCAACTTTTAATCATCGAGCAGCCCGTAGTTCCGCGCGACGCACTTGATAAAATCGGTATGCCAGCGTCTCGCCGTCCGGTCGGAACAGTTGACTGCCATCGCCGCCCCTTCGAGCGTGTGGGTCTTGTCCCAAAACACAAGGCGGATAAATCTCAAGCGCTCTTCGCCGTCTTGCATGGATCCTGTTTCGCTTACCGCTTGGCTCACAGCGCAACTTTCTTTTAGCGGCACGCCGCGCAACCCCCGTTCTCGATCTGGGTCATAGCGGCGGATAATGGCTTTTACATAGCCCCACCAGCTATAGCGAGGTTTACTCATGGTACGCCACCTTTCTCTTGACCCACGCCCACAGGTTTCTCCACGGGTGTGCTTCTGCGTAGTCAGCGCGCCGCTCGGCGTTGTAGCGCCTGTTACGCATTACATTAAGGACCTCTTGCTTAAAAGCGCACTCGTCGTTTGCCCGCCCAAGCGCCGCCTCAGTGTCAGCGAGCTTATTTCGCAGGCCGTCATTTTCCGAATTGACCCTTTGCAGCTCTTTGCTCACTGCCTCCATGGTATCGTTGGCGTTCTTGAGCTGAACTCGCAGCGCATCCGCGTCCGCTTTCAGGCTCGCGATCACGTTCTCGCGGGTAATGGTCTCGCCGTTCATTTGGCTGATCTGCTCGGTCAGAGCGGCGTTCTTTCGCTGCATCGCCGCCTTTAGGTTCGCATAGTCCGCAATCAGATCATTTTTCATGTCGATATGGTTTTTCAGCGCGTCAATCTCTGCTTCAAGCGCCGCGTTCTTCTCCTGCGCTTCCTCCACCATCTTCGCCATCTGGTCTTTGGTGTACTTCTTGATGTTAATGCTCATTCGGTCACCGCTTCCCCGACGATTACCCAGTCATCAGCCAGCATGTCGGCCTGCGAGGCCAGCCAGCCGAGCTGTACGCCGGATGTGCCGACAAAGGCAAGCGCTTTGTTTCCGATGGCCTCGTGCTTGGCGTTAATTAACTCGTGCGCAGCGTTCTCGTAGCTGATACGCTCCGCAAGCTCGACGTACTGGTTCTTACCGTTCCAGCCGCGGCGTGCGATCTTCATGCCCTTCTTCGCCGCCTCGATGGCGAGACCGAAGCTCAGGCCGTCGGTCGGGCGATACGCCTCTTCAAAGACAGCCTGCGGGCTAAAGCTCTCGTATCCGTCCGCATAGCGCACCTTGTAGCCGCGCTCGACCTCGTTGCCGCACGGCACTCTGTCCTCCGCGAGCGTAACGACCTTGCCGTCCACGCGATACGCCTTTTCCGCCTCGATAAGTTTCGTTCCGATGTACTGTTTCATGGTTCTGTTTCCTTTCTTTTTCGCCCGCAGGCGTTATTTCATTTGTAGCTGTTCTTCCCGCCCCCGGTCGCTTACAATGCTCACGACCTTGCAGTCGCCGTATCTCTCGATGTCCATGGCGATTCTCTCCTTAATGCCCTGCGCATCGGCGGCGGGGACGTTGGCTTTAATCGTGATTGTCAGCATATTGGCTCTCCGTAGCTGCAAAAATCGTCTGGCTCTACGCAAACCGGCTCGCCGGAATACCCGCGTTCATTCTCTTTTGGTTCAGTGTGCAAATAGCACAGTCCGTTCGGGTGGTTACGATAGTGCGCGCAGTCCTTGCACCGCGTCACGACCACGGCATCTACGGTTGGGCAAGCATCGACTACTCCGCTCACTTCATCCAATGGACAAAGCATGGCAAATTCGTTGTCGTAAAGCATATCGGCCAGCTTATCCGCATCAATTAACCTCATCGTTGTCACCTCTGTCCATCTTCGCGCCGCATACAGGGCAGTAATTCCAGTTGTTCAAGTGATACTCACTCACTGTCAGTGCGCAACCGCAGTTGGTGCACCTGACGGCTGTGGAACCACCTGGGAACGTATATCTCCCGGAATCATCCCACCGCCCATGCACCACCGGCGCAACGTCAGCAGCGGGCATTGTCAACAAATCCCGTTGAATAATAGATAACTTGCGATTCTGCGCTACACTGTTTGCTGGGCTTCGTTCTCGCAAGACCGCCTTTACAGCAGCGGATCGCTCAATGTATTCAGCCATTTTTTGCCCTCCTGTTCCACCATGAGTAATATTTCTTCTCAATCATCTGGTCGATACAGCCTTTGTAACATCCCCTGTGGACTGTCCGTATATATCCCCTGTGCCATAACCATTTCCACCACGGTAAGCGGCCTTTAAAATGGAAGTCATGTTCTCCATCATCGTCAATCCACATCCAATGCGGGCACGACACTTCATTCAGAAACGCTGGCAGGTACATGACCTTTATAGCTGGATTTCGCAATTTTGCCTTCAGCATTTCTATAAAACAGTTGCTATAAAACTCGTTCCTCATTTCATAAGATCCTCACAAACGATCAATAAAGTGATTTTAGTCCATCAACCATGCCACAGCTAATATGCAAAATGCACCGCAGAACACGCCAGCAAAAAAGAGTTCCATTTGTTACACCTCCTTTGGTTCACCGTAGCTGCAAAACGTCGTTTCCAGATTTCGCAAAGTGCAGTCCCAAACCCTGCAATAATCAATGCTCTTGCCATGACAAGGCTCTTGCACCCAACCTTTGTGCTTGCAGTCCTTGCACCGAGTAACGACCACGGCGTCGACGGTATCGGCTTTCTCCAAAATGCCAAGCAGTCCATTCCAGCCAGCACAATATGCCGCTGGAAGAATATCTTTACTGCATCTACCCACACCAAGAGAGTCCACGTCAATCAGCTTCATTGTCATTGCCTCCATCCATCTTCGCGCCGCAGATGGGGCAATACTTGTAATGATCGATTGCATGTGCGTAGTATTCCTGCCCGCAATTTGAGCACTTTCCAAAGCCCCACAGACATCTGCAATTCTCGTCAAAGCACGGTTCCCACCGCCCATGCACCACCGGCGCAACGTCGGTAAGTATCTTAACTATTTTATATTCAGCTCTTCGCTTCATTCCAATTTCTACTGCGTGTGGAAATAACTTCGTTATTTTCCCTCTCTCTAAGTCTGCGGATGTTCTATTGTAATTTAAAAAAATTACATCATCTCCAATATTAAGTGTTTGCCCCAGAAAGTCAGTTGCCATTATCAGCCCTCCTGTTCCATGCTTCGATCGCTTTTGCTTCCAGATTTTCGTCCGTTGTCGCCCAGTCGGGAAGCTGAGCGCATCGTGTCCACGGGTCATTCATAACTCGACCACCAGCAGCGCCTCCACGCGCGTGGCAGGTGTTGCATCGGACAGAGTAGGTGTGCATTTCTACGCGCATATCAAGACCATTCCACCCGGCAAGCCGCGACTTTCGGTCTATCTTGAGTTTTGTGCCACCGCAGAACGGGCAAGGTTTTAATTCAAACATCTTCCATCGCCTCCACATAGCACCAGCTCTGCGGCGCGCGCTTGAGCTGCAAGCTCTCGTTTCCGCAGGTTCCGTTGTTTTCCCAGTACATGGCGCAGCTTTCGCAGTACCAACTATTCGGGCACGCTCGGCGGAACTCGCTCAGCTCTCGCGGCGTGTCATAAATGCGCAGGTTGGCAATGTGCCAGCCGTAACAACGCCCCTTATCGCCGATATAAGCTATAATTTCTGCCTGAGATAAGCACGTCGCAGGGGAAAAGGCGGCATTTGTCGGACACCATAGCCTGCCGCCATCGTATGTGATCGGGGCGATCCGCTCACAGGTAAACTCCCCGACGACCTTGCCGCCGCCGTAAAACTGTGGCCTTGGATAGTCCGTCGCAATGAAGTCCTCGTGCGGATATTTTGGCAGCGTGCAGTAGATGTAGCATTTGAACGGCGTGTCCAGCTTCGGCCGCGTCTTGCGCACCTCGATGGCCTTTTTGCCGTTGGCGATCTTCTCCACCCACTTGGGGCGGATGCTCAGCATAACAGCCTTACTCATTCTTCTTCGCCTCCAATGCTTTCTCCGCCTCCTCGAGGGTGCGGAATACGGTCTTGCCAAAATCAGAAAACCGATAAAAATTTGGTGCCATTGGACTGTATTGCGCTGCAACAGTCCATCCGTCAGTGTTCGTTTCAATCCATTTTGCCACCATCGGCAATACGGTCTGCCCATTGTGGATTCCGAACACAACATCGCCCACCTTGCACGGCAGCACCACCACGCGCCCGTCCTTGTCGGCCTCGGCCAGCTTACGCAGTCGGTCGACCGGAAGGCCGTTAAACTCCTTAATCTCCGTGATTGCCTTTCCCATCATGGACAGTTTGAGCGCCTCCACACTTTCCGGCGTCAGCCTCGTCGCCTCATATGCGCGCACGTCTTCCCGGTTCCTCAAATATTCCTCAATGAGCTGCTGCATCTGCTCGACGGTGGCGATGACGCTCTTGCGTTCTTCATCGGACGTAATGTCGCTGATGGCACAGAGCCCTTTTACAAACGGGCATCCATCGCAATTCTTGTAGCTGTTGCACAGTCTTTTGCGTTCTTTCAAAAATTCTAACGCTTCCATCTTTTACCTCCTAAAACTTGAAGCTCTCTCTGAGCTTCTTGCCATTGATATCCGCCGTAAAGTAGCGGTGCGCCTCGTTGATGTAGACGCCGCGCCCGTGCGCAGTCGCCTCTTTTGTGGTCACGCTCATAATGCCGTTGCTGCCCTCAAATGCGGCAGGCTTCCAGCTAAATGGAACGCCTTGCAGACCTCCTGCGATTCCTCGCAGGCAACTAAAACTTTCATTTTCTCCCCTCGCATTCCCCAAACAACTCGCGGAACGGCTTCCCGGTGATCTCTTCCAGCTTGAGCAGGAATTTCACGGTGCACTCGCAGTCGCCAAACGTCCACCGAATGATGGTCGACTGTGCGACGCCGCATTCTTTCGCCAGCTGGATCTGCGACAAGTCCGTCTTTTCCAGCGCTTCTTTCAGCGCCGGATAAACGCAGCGCTCAAACGGGGTCTTTGCCCGATGGACTCTCAGCATGCGCGCACCTCCCCGAACGCCTCCTCAAATGTCAGCCCCGTCACTTGCAGCAGCGCTTTAATCACGCGAATGCTGAATTCGTTCTTTCCCGTTGTCCATCGCCACAGGCAGAGCGGGGAGACACCGATCTTTTCGCTCAGCTCCGGTGGCGTGATACCGGAGTCCTGCAATGCCGCCTTGAGCTGCGGATATACGACCGTCTTAAACGGCACGTGGTTCATGTTCTCTGTCAACATCTTTTTCGCTCCCTCATTTCGTTCGTTGGTAGCGCCTCGTCTTAAACTGCCGCGCGCCCCAATAGGCGCCGCGTTCCTGCGTTTGGCGCGCTTCCGCTTCCTTCGCCTCGTTGTACTTGGCGATATCCGCCTGATAGTACGGGCAATCGCTGTGGCAGCCTACGTGCCGCGTCGGCGGCTTGCAGCTGTGGCAGTGTTCAAAACTCATCTCACACCTCGCGGATCGTGATGCCGTATTTCTCCCGCATCAGTTTCTTTTTCAGTTGGTATTCCTTCGTCCGCATGCCCTTGACGTCCTCGACCTCGCGCAGCCAGTACACCGCGCCGTTGCAGTCCGGCTCGGTCGCCCGCTCGTAAGTAAAGTCCGCTCGGTAGACCATCGGCTTGATCCTCTCGCCCTCGATGGTCGTGTAGCCCTCCACGAGGGTAAAATTGACTTGGAGCCGCAGGTCGCGAATCCTGCCCATCGCGCGCAGCGCTTTCAGCTCGCCGAATCGCGCCGCCTCACGCTCGGAATCAAACTTGATGCCATCGCGCACGACCTTCCGGTTGCCGTACTTGCTGCGCTTCTTGACTTCCTGCACGGCCATCTTTGCCATGACTTGGGCTTGAGCGTCCTTGCCCAGCTGAGAAATATCAATGCCCATTGCTACCCTCCCATCTCGGCAGCCGCCGCTTCCCACGTCAGTCCGTGTTCTCTCGCATAGCGCGATACGCTCGGCATGAATGCTTCCTGTTCGGCTGTCCGCTCGATGTATGGCTTCATCCACGCCACCGAGACATGCGGGGAAGCGGCACCCCTGATCTTTGCCAGCACTTGGCCGACCTTCGGGGGGAATCCCCTCGTGTCCTCGGCGATCAGCGCGTCCACTGCGTCCTTTGCCGCAGCAGGATCTTCCCCGCCCAGCATGTCCGACCAGAGGGATACCAGCTCTTCGGCTTCTGTGCGGGTCATCTTGGCATAGGCCTGCGGATAAGCCTGTTTTAATCGCCCCAAAAGGCTAATTACGTCAGCTCTTTCCACGGTTCTTTTCCTCCTCCAGCATCACGGCGAATACATCGCCGCCGACAAACGGCCTATTCTGCGGTGCTTTGCCGCCCTTGTTCTGCTCTTCGGCGAGCCAATTAGTAATGAAACGCTTAACCCCTCCGCGCGTCTTTCGCTTGGTAGGGTTTGCATCGCACCACCCTGCCATGTGTCTAAGTTGTTGCTTAACATCGACATTGGGGTATAGCGCTTCCCATTTCGATACGTCGGGAGATAAGACATCGAAAAAAGACCCATCGTTAAGCACGAGAGAGACGATTGGCGGCGTGTGAGCCGCTTGCGGCTCCGCGCATCCATACTCTTCTTTACTCTTCTCTTCTCTACTTTTCTCTACTTTACTTTGTCTCTCGATGTCAGCGTTTTTCGAAAGAATGTTTACATTTTTCGCTTGAATGTCAACATTAGGCAAAATTCTGGCAACATCGACCAGAAGGATGTTATAATCGACTTCAAGAGTTTTACGGCGGCTGACTGCCTCGAAGTACCGTTCCTGTATGCCTTTAGAGGTCAATACGTGGTACTTGTCATACTTCTCTTTGTCGAACATCCCTCGCCTGATAGAAGCCTCTATTATTTCGGAAACGACGCTCCCACCCAACCCGACCTTGCGGGCAAACAAAAGCGCAACCTCCTCTGTCCATTCAATGTAGTAACCCGCCTTGCCGTAAATCTCTTGCAGCAAGTGAACGACTACACCAAATCCTGTCAAGCCAAATTCTGCTTCTATCAGTTCAAACTTTGCGTTCAGTGTGACATCAAGCGGAAAGTAATCAATTCCGCTTTTTGCCATCACTCATTCCCCCTCGTGAGGAATAATGCAGTGCCTTACCCCAACCTCGGAAAGCGTTCCGGATAGTTTAGCTGCGTCCATCATGAGAATGTCTTCTACATAGATCAATGCAATGCCCGGTTCCGTGAGGGCGGCAGCCAAATCGTCGCCCTCGTAAATCAAAACGTCGTATGTGCTCATTTCGCCCCTCCATCAGAACGGCAGCTCGCCGTCGTCCTCGCTGACCTCTGCAAAGCCGCCTGCGGCGCTCTCTGCGGTGATCTGATACTCGGTGGCATCGGTGCGCTTGCTGTCGCCAAAATAGATGTTGTCGGCAATGATCTCCGCGTTGCGGCGCTTATTGCCGTCCTTGTCCGTCCAATCGCGGACGGTGAGCTTGCCCTCGACCACGACCATGCGGCCTTTGCTAAGATGCTGGCAAGCAAACTCTGCCTGCTGCCGCCACGCCACCACATCGAGGAAATAGGTTTTCTTCTCGCCGGTTGCCTTGCTCTTGAAATCGTCGTCGACGGCGACGGTGAAGCTCGTGACCGCCGTTCCGTCCTGCGTGCGGCGCAGTTCCAGATCGCGCGTAATGCGACCCATGATGCAAACTCTGTTTAACATGATTCTTCCTCCAAATAGTTTTTCTTAAATACCGCCATGAACGTGTCATGGCCATAAAGTTCTTCGAAACGCTTCTGACACTCGCGTTTCAGCCGCATATCCAGCTCGTGACCGTCTTTCCCGTGCACGCCGTAGTCAGCCATATTGTGCCAGTCAGCACGTAGCCACACCCAGCAGCCCCAAATATCGGATAGCTGCCGACGGCCACCACCGTAAATGTGATGCCGCGCAAGGTTCGTCGAGAATCCTGAGATATGGCATTCTCTCTTGTCCTGCATGATGCTTTTAGTCATCTGTCCCATTCCTCCTTCAATGCGTCAAGCTGTTGCGGGGTCAATGTCTCAATGCCCAGCTCCTTGCAGTCCTGCACGATGTTGTCGATCAGGCGTGACATTTGCCTTGTGTCAAAGGTGGACGAGCCGTAATACAGCACCACATTCTTGCAGCCCTCTATTTTGCTGTCCATCACTTCCGTCTGCCAGCCGATACCATTCTTGTTCCAGCCGTCGCATAGTTTCTGCACGGCCTTCTCACGCACGCAGACGGTTTCTGTGTTGCCGCCAACGTCCCGCACCTCTCGCCGGTAAATCTCGCTCTTTGGCGTTCCTGTGGCTTCTGCAAGCTTGTCCAGCAGCACCCATGAATAAGCGTTTGCATCAAGGCTCCGCTTCTCGCGGTGCTTTTTGATGGTCACATCAACGTCAACCTCATGCAGCTCGTCAAACAGCGCACCGACGTTCTCCCGCGTAGCAATGGTGAGTAAATACCCACCATCGCGCGCAAGGGTTAGATCATGCAGTCGGGCTTTCATTTGCTTTTCTCCTTGCCATCATGCAAGCCCAGCAGAGCGGAGCTTTATAGGTCTTTCGCGCGTTCTCCGCGATCTCTGCAACCGTGTACGACTTGCCGCTGTGCGTCACAGGATAGATGGGCTTGCCGCAGTCCTTGCAAACCGGTTTTCCAGCTGCCTCGTTTGGTTGCTGTCTCTCCGGCCTTTGTGTGTACTTGGTCGCGTCCTTTGCCCAATACACATCAGCGCCAAAACCGAGCGCCTTGCAGGCAACGGAGATAGCGTCGGTCAGCGCCATTTTGAAGCACTCGTCAGAGGTGTAAAGCCCGTTTCGTTCGCTGGCGACAAACGCGCTTCCGCCTGTGCCGGGGATCGCATCTGACCACTCACCATCGACTTTAATAAAAAGGTCAATGTCCACAAATGCGGAAACCTCGTTGTTCGCGCCATTTTCAAGTCGCTTATCGGTGATGGTATATTTCCAACCAATACCGCAAGGACCGAACTGCTCCGTCAGCGCCTTAATGCGCCACATGGGGTTAATGTCGGTCTTGCCTTTCAGCCTCCCCGCTTGAATTTCGCGCTGTGCGGACTGCGGGACTTGCCGCACGCTTTCATAGATTCCAAGGTTCTCCATCAGGTAACTCCTCCATTTTCAGCGGGCACCAGATGCCGATGCCACGCGTGTCTGCGATGTATTCGCCGGTTCTCCGGCACTGATTACGCGAGTACGTTTCCAGCAATGGGCAATACATGCACTTAACTTCTTTGTTAGGGAAGTAAATATCTACTGTGCAGCGCGCGTACTCACTTACCCCGTCATTCTTCATCTTTTACCTCCGTTATCCATTCCTCCCAGCAGAAGGGGCATACCGGCGTTTCGTGAAAGTAATACCCGTGTTCTCCGTCAAGGTTTTCTCGTTCGCGGTAAATAGCCGGTTGCTCAAAATCCGCGCCGCACGAATCGCAGTGCATCATTCCTCCGCCTCCAAATACACCATCGCGCTCTGCACGCCGAACACGCGCGCCGCCTGATGGTCATTGAAAAACACGTCGATGTGGTTCCCGTTTACACCGCCGCCGCAGTCCTCCGCGATGTACTCGTGCTGCGTGCCGTCCGGCCAGATCAGAAGGACGCGCGTCCCGTAAGGAATCACCTTGGGGTCAACCGCGATTGTGCGTCCCTCGGTCGCCAGCGTGCCGGTCGCGGTGTAGCCGCTTGCCCACTTGCCGCAGCAGCAGCGTCTGGGGCAATAGGCCGTCAGCGTGTACTCGCCGAGAAAAACGTCGTTGCACACGGCGCTTTCCGTCGCAGGCTTGTCCCACGCGGGGTAATATTCCTCCGAGACTACCGAGGATTCCTCGGGGCTTGCTTCGACCGCCTGCGCGCTGGTGGCTACGATGGCGACCACGATCAAGATGACCGTCGCGCCCAGACACGCCGCCGCAATCAGCGCCGATTCATCGGCCTTGCGCTGCTCTCTCGTGCGCTTGTCGTGCTTTCTCATCTTGTCACCTCTTCCATCGTGATTTGTGTGGGCTTCTCAAACAGTGGAGCAAGCATTTCCTCTTGCGCTGCCTTGTAAAAATTCCTGTCGATCTCAAACCCGTAAGCGTTCCGCCCAAGCTCATACGCTGCGCGGAGGGTGGACGCGCTTCCCGCGCATGGGTCGATTACAACGTCGCCGGGGTCGGTGAAAACTTCGATCAGCCGCTTCAACACGTTCACCGGCTTCTGCGTCGGGTGAATCTTGGGAATATCCTTACCGTCACGTTCCCACTTCTGCCAGTCAAAAACCATCTTCCCCGTTCCGCGAATCGGTTTCCCACCTTCGCCGATCTCGCGCCCGTTGTTGAATTTCGGCAGCTTGTCGCGGTAAAGCACCACCGCGAACTCCGTCGCGCCTACTACTCGCATATTGGCTTTAAGAACCTGTGCGGAATAGTTCTTGCAAAAAAACATCGGGTAACTGTTCTTGAATCCGTACTGCTTCCCGTACTCCGTGACGGTCTGCATCTGGTCGAACGCGCAGAAAACAAGCATTGCCGGGGCTTGCCCTTTCTCCTTCGGCTCTTTCTTCAAAAGGCGGTTGCAGAAGTGCATATATTCTGCGATCTTGAAATAGCCATCAGAGTTGAAAAAGCTGCTCTTTGCTTTTTTGCTCTCGCCGTTTTTGTTGTCGCCGCCGATGTACCACGTCGGGTTGCTCCCGTAAGCGTCAGCGCCGATATTGTAGGGAATGTCCGCAATCACGAGTTGCGCCTTTGGGATTCCGTATTTTTTGAAATTCTGGAAGTTGTCATGGTACAGTTCGCATTTCACTTCCTGCACCCCCTGTCGATGTAGGGCAGCAGCTCATACAGCGCCTTGCCGACCGCGCAAGCGCCGATGACGGCAAGGCTCGTGGTGAAGTCGCAGCCGTTGAGTGCGATCACCGCAGCGGCGATGCTGCCGAAAAACAGTGTGTCGATCATTTCGCCCCTCCGATCAGCATGAGCTTTTCTGCGTCCGTAAATTGCAAAACTCGATCAAGCTCCCAAATTTCCTCTAACGTCCAGCGGGAACGCCCCGCCATCCTGTTACAGATTTGCGTTTCTGACAAGCCAATTTCCTCGCCCAGCTCCTTGCCGGTGCGAATCAACGCCCGTCCCATCGCGCCGCGCACGGCTCGCTCAAGGTCGTTTCGCCGTCGCGTTAACTGTTGTGGCTTTAGCATCTTGCCTTTTCCTTTCTCGCGTGCTACAATAAGCACGGACACAATATCTTGTGGTGAGATTTGTCCCACCCGCCCCGCTCGATGCTGCAACATTGGGCGGGGCATTTTTTACTGCCCATCGCTGGATTCAAATAGCTCGTCCACGGTCACGCCGTACATCTTCGCCAGCTTCTTGTGGTACTTCCGCAACGGTCGCCAGTCGCCAAGCTCCCAATGCGTCACACAGGATAGGTCAACATTCAGTTTCTTCGCCACCTGTGCGCGGGTCAGTCCGGAGCGTTCTCGCAGCTCTCTCAATGTCAAAATTTGCGTCCTCCCTTCATTGTGAGTTATCATTGACTGTGGCGGGGAGATTTGCTATACTGCCATTAGCCCTCTTTGGGCAACTTCAAAGGAGGTGGTTTTCGTGACCAACCTTTTGATTTTGCCTGTTCCCTTCCTGCCGGGTCGCAACAGCGGTTGCCAAAGCGCGTAAAACTGGCTAAATGCAGCAACTGATACGGCGGAGCACTCAGTGAAGAGGTTAAAACTCACGGTGATATGCCAGTAATCATATCCCACCGTATCGGGTACTCCCGATGGCTTACCAGCGAGAAGGCCATGCGCAGAACCAAAACTGCGAAAGTGGTAAGGCTCCAGAAGAACTTGTAGCACCATTGCAAGCGGCGAAAGCCTGCACGGGGCAAAGGGTAAACAAATTTGGACATTGGCCGGTGGGAATGGTGCTCCCGCCGGTCTTATGTTTTCCCCGCCGCAGTCAATACCCGCCGAAACCTCATAAACATGAGAACTCACACTTGACACTACCCCGAAAGCGTATTACAATGAAATCGCCAAAAGACATTGTAAAAAAAGCCGCTTTTATGGGGGCTGGTTTTTGTGTACCCTTTTTCGGTTGGCATGGTTATATGATACCTCACGAAATTTAACTTTGCAATAGGCAATCTTAAATTGTTTTAACTTTGGCAAATGTAACAAACATGGAGCACCTTTTATGGACATTATGTTGGAGCGCATATTAAGCTTGATTCCCAAAGATAATGATGGAAAATATGTTCATGGGGCAAAAGCTGAATTTGCAAAAAGCATTGGGTACAACGACGGTGCTATTGTTTCGATGTGGATAAAAGGAACAAGCACCTCTTACAAGAACAAACTCCATGAAATTGCCGAAAAATACAGCGTATCCGTTAAATACCTCCGTGGCGAAACGGACGATCCGGACATAAAAAAAGCCCGCGCCACAGAGGGCGAGGGCTATACGGAGTTGCAGAAGGCCGCTATTCAGTTTGTGTTGTCATTGCCGCCGGAAAAGCTGGAGCGGTTTATAAAAATGGGGCGCGCCGCTTTTGAGGAAGAACAATGAAAGAAATCATCATTTCACTTGGCTGTGCCGCTATTTCCGGCATTGTCGCATGGGTCGTTGCAAAACAGGCGGCAAAGGCAGAAATAAAAAAGCTGCAAACAATATGGGCGCACGAAAAGGAAACGGCCTGCGATGCCGATTTTGATAAAATGGTTTCTACCGTTTCCCTTTACGCAAAATATCCGTCTCCGAATGGTTTCCATGACGCGACCGATGCCGTCTCCATTTATAGGGCAAAGGCGACCGGGGAAATAGCGGTCGAGGTTGACAAACTCAGCGGATTGATAGAGCGGTTTACGCCAAATTGCGACGCGATCTTGACGCAGCTAAATACCGTGATCGAGTGCAAGCGGAAAGCCAACGGTTAAAATGAGGCCTTGCCGGTTTCGCCCTCTTTCCAAAAAAGTTCAAGTTCGCCAGTAAACAGGTTTCGCGCCATTTGGTAGAGTTTGGTCATTGCGGTCTCAAGATCCATGCCGTCACATTCCATGCCGACTTCATGCTCGGCACCTTTTTCTTTGCTGATCGCCCAAATTTTCATTTTAGAGCCTCCATGATTTTTTGAAGTTGTTCGTCGGATAACTTTTGTATCAGGTCAAAGGCTTCTTCCAGCATCTTTTGATACTCCATTGTATCACATTTTACGTCATTACACAACATTTTGTGTCCCTCCAAATATTTTTGTAACGGGGCTATATGTCGATTGTTGCACATTTTAGTGCAAGAGGGAAAGTATGAGTATTGTTGTCAATATCGTTTCTCAACACACGAGGTCAAATCATGATTGATAATCGAGCTTATAAACTCCTAAAACGCATTTATAAAAAGGGACGCTTGCCGCTTTTGGAAATATCTCAAATAACGGGAGTAGACGAAGCAAAGCAGCCAAGCAGTATAACGTCCGCATTAAAACGCGAAAAATTTATTTCTATATGGGATACCGACAAAGTTATTGACGAGCTTGGAGACCGTGAATGGGGTGGCTATGCGATTACACTTGAGGGCCGCGCCTATGTAGAAAAGCGTCGCCGCGAAACGCGAAACTTTTGGGTGCCGTATTCTATCACGACTCTGGTCGCGTTGTTGAGCCTCGTTACATCGATCGCAGAGCACTGGGGTACTATTATGTCATGGTTCGCTTCTTAAATTCTTCGCAACCCACAGTCAGATCACAGCCAATAAGGTAAGGCGTGCCATCCCACCTATTAACAAAAACCGCGTGCTCGCAACCTTTACACACAATGCTTTTGCATTTCGCAAGACCGCCATTTTCTGCAAGTTTTTGAGCATTTACAAGAAAGGCGTTTTCTTCTTCAAGGTCACGAATTCTGCGCTTTAAATCGCCACGAGTTTGAAACATTATTTTTCTCCTTTCAATTCATTGCATTTTACTATAATTAACGGTATTTTACATCATTTTATAGAAAGAGGCAATAACTTACGAGAGAATGCAAGACGGTATAATTTAGATCGGCCCCGCCGCCCTCTGCAACAAACGGCGGGGCCTTTTTGCAGCCAGCGGGGAGCGGTCGCCGCTGCTTGTCTTGACCTTACTCCGCTTTACCTGACTACTTCAACACCAAGACCTTGCAATAAGACAGCGCTCGACGTGGTTCGACAAGCCCTCATCTTACGACTTCGCGGCGCGAAAATCGGAAAAATTAAGGTGGCATAAATGAACATTCAAGAAGTGTGCAGAATCCGTAAAGAAAAACTGAAATTGACCTATCAGGACATTTCCGACGCTTCCGGCGTGCCGCTGTCCACCGTGCAGAACTTCTTTTCCAAGTTTTCGAAATCTCCCTCCATCTACACCGTCGCGCCGATCTGTAAAGCGCTTGGAATATCCATTGACGAAATATTCGGAATTTCCGAACACTTAACGCCAGTCGAGGAAACCTTACAGGCGCGTAACGACGAGCTGGAACGACACGTTGACGCAAAGGCTGATACCATCGAGATCATGCGGCGCGGAGTGCGTATCCGCAACGTTGTGATTGCTATAATGTTTGTCATCATTGCTATGCTTGCTGTGTGGTGCGTGTACATTGATTTTCACTGCATAGATTACGGATTTTGGAGGGGGATTTGATGAAAATACCAAAAGCAAAACTGCTGCCATCTGGGAACTGGAATGTCAGCGTCATGGTAGACGGAAAGCGTGTGTCCGTCACAGCTCCTACCAAGCGGCAAGCGGAGAATGAAGCCGCCGCATTGAAGTCCGGCGCAAAGTCTGCCGCTCGTGCGTCTGAGCGAACGGTCGGCGACGCTATTGACCGATATATCGATAGCAAGGACGCGATACTCTCCCCCTCCACCGTCAACGGGTACAGAAAACTACGCAAGGTAGTTTTCCCGGAGCTGATGAGCGTTAAATGCTCTGCGTTGACGCAGGATCGCGTGCAGCGTGCAGTAAATAAGATGGCGCGGGAAAAGTCGCCTAAGTATGTCCGCAACGCTTACGGCCTGTTTACGGCGGCAATGTCGGAGGAATGCCCGGATAAAGTGTTCCGTGTATCTTTGCCGCAGAAGGAAGCACCTAAAATCAAAATACCTACCATGGAAGAAATCAGAATCTTGCACGAGGATTGCAAGGGCACAGTATTTGAATTGCCTTTCTTGCTGGCCGTCTGGCTCGGCCTCCGTACATCGGAGATCAGAGGTCTAACATGGGATTGCCTTGACGGCGATATTCTGACGATCAAGCAAGCAATGGTAGACGGTGAGGATGGCCCGCAGCTCAAGCAGCCTAAGACCTACAGCGGAAACAGAAAGCTAAAAGTGCCTCCGTATATTATGGGGCTGCTTGACGAAACACCGCACACAGACGAGTATATTGTCCACGCAACCAGAAATGTCCTGTATAAGCATCTGCAACGCGCGTGTGACCGCTGCGGAGTTCAGCCGTTCCGTTTCCACGACCTCCGCCATGTAAACGCGTCGGTCATGCTCAGGCTCAATGTCCCCGACAAGTACGCAATGGAGCGCATGGGGCACTCTACAAACAACATGCTTAAAAACGTATATCAGCACACCATGGATGATAAAGCCGTAGCAGTGGCAGATGCCGTTGACGGCTTTTTTGAATCCGAATTTCATCTGTAATTTCATCTGCAATTCATCTGCAAAAACGCTGTTTTAAGCGCACTTAACTTGCAAATATCGCAAGTAATGCGTAAACAGGTAAGCCAGAAAACCCTTGCAAATACAAGAAAAACCCCGCAGCCGTTGAAACTGCGAGGTTTTTTCATTGGTGGAGGCGGCGGGAGTCGAACCCGCAACCAAATCCGCAAAAGCATTGATATTACAAGTGTTTTTGTAACTCATCTGCAATTCCATCTGCAATTTACTTTTCCAGTTTCCGCATGATGCTATTATAGACGCGCTCGTTTACAATTTTCAAGCTGTCCATCAGCTCATCCATGATCTCCCATGCCTTGTCCGGCGGAACATCTGCCACTGCGCGCAGAAAATCGCTGTCGCCGTATGTTTCGACGCTAACCGGCGCGGGCGCTGCGGAGTATGCCATTGGCAAAACCCTCTCTCTGCTACCGCTTTGCTGGTCACGGATGGCATACAGCACGGCAAGGCGCTCATAGTTTGTCCAGCTTGATTCTTCCGTCTCAAGGCGGGCTATCCAGCGATTGACCTCATTCTCGTCGACCATAGGGGCGCACCCCCTTTAGCCCTCGATCGTGTCCATGCAGCGCTGGATAGCTCTGCGAATGCTTTCATCGTCGGCATCGTCAAGCATCTCCTGCAACTGACGTTTCATCTTGTCCATCGCACCGTCACGGGAGTAGTGGCCACGGACGTAGTGCGTGCCGCGTCTGCCTCTGCCGCGCATATCGTACTCGTCGCGGCGGCTGGAATAGCCATCTTCTTCCATCGCTTCGATCTTGTCGATGTTCTTGATGGTATCAGTCAGCTTATGCACGATGTCAAGGTCACCTGCGCCAAGCTCACCCTTGCGAGTGATTTCTTCCAGCTCCTTGCAGAGCATGTCGCGCAGATCATACATAGATTTCATACCCATGATTCATTCTCCTTTCTCAGCTCACGCGGTCGATGGTCAGGTTGCTGTTGGCAAAGCTGACTGCTTCCACGCTGGTGTTCTTCGCCGCAACGGTCACGCAGCAGCCGCGCGGCACTTCCACGATGGCGCTGACGTAGACGTTAAAATAGTTCTCCACCGCAGCGGGTGTAACGGTCGCCGTGGCGCTATTGAGCGCTTCGCCGTTGATTGCGAGTGCCGTTGTGATCGCGCCTACCGTTCCGCCCGTGGGGACGGCGATGTTTGCGCCAAAGCTCACCTTGAAGCGTGCCTTGCACTGCTGCGTCAGACCGCGCAGGGTAACAAGCCCGCTGCCCTCGCGGTGGACAATGCACGGCTTGCCGCAAGCCGCCGTGGAGACCATCGGCACATTCTGTCCAGCGGGGACGACTGCGATACCGGGGTTTACATATTCAGCCATATATTTCAGTCCTTTCTAAAGGGGTCGATTTCGACCCGGTTAAAATACAGCGGCGGAGCTATTGCCCCGCCGCGTTGTCGTAGTATCGGCACGGGGCCGACCATCTCGGTAACGTCACCGATATAGTGACCGAGAAGCTATGCTATGCAGTTGTCAGCAGTTGCAGCCGGAACCGCAGCCACCATAGCCGCTACCCGCCCACGGGTTACAGGTAATGTAGGCAGGGGCAGGACACGGACGCAGCTGAGAGATCAGATAGTTGTTCTGCGCGGCCTGAGATGCCGCCAGTTTCAGATTCTGATTCTCGGTCTGGAGGTCGGACAGCTTGCTCTGCGTCAGGAAGTCGAGGATGGCGCGGCTGTTCTGGTTGTTCGCGTCAATGATGTCGCGCGTAGCGTTCTGCACGGTGTTGCGCGTGTCACACGCCTGCGCCGCCATGTCATAGCGCACCTGCGCGATAGCCGCGCGATTCTCGCAGCAGCAATTTGCGGCCTGCATCTGCATGGCGTTGAGCTGCTGCATAAGTGCCGCCTGCTGGTTGCTGCGGGAAAGCTCGGCCTGTGCAAAGCCGTTTGCCATCGCCATGTTGGTGCCGTTGACAAGCTGCGCCTGCTGGTAAAATCCGTCGCAAAGGCCCTGATTTACACTCTCGATCTTGCGCTCGACATTGGCAAAATCAGAGGTCAGCACATAGCCGTCGACCACGCCGCCGGAATTGCCGTTGTTGCCCCAGCCGTTGCCGCCCCATCCGCAGAACACAAACAGGAAAAGAATGATGATCCACCACGCGCCATCGCCGCCGAAGCCGCCAAAGCCGCTGTTCATCATGCCGGTTGGCGCAACAGGCATAGTGGCCTGAACGCCGCCGTCAGAAAGAGACATAGTATCACTCCTTTGGAAAATTTTTATTCATCAAATCGTGGCCACGATGTTGATTTGTGTTGATAATTACTGCATCAGGCTTTGAAACTGCTTCGCCATCTGCTGTAGCTGGTTGAGCTGCGCCTGCGAGAGTTTGCCGCTTTGCAAGAGCTTTTCGACCTCCGCTTTGGGGTCGCCCTGAAAATTTGCCTTGAATTGCTGGAACTGCTGCATCATCTGTATGAAGCCGTTCCCGCCGCCGAGCGCACCGAAAAAAGGATTATTCATCGTCATCGTCCTCCTTGCGCTTCTTCTTGCCCTTCAGCTCGCCAACAAGCGCCGCCAGCGCGTCGAACTCTTTTCGGGTGACAAATTCCACGCCCTTTTCCTGCGACGCTGTACGGGGAGTTTCTGCGCGTTCTACGAGGTCGTAAATCTTGAGCGTCGGCTTGCCGCTTGCGTCGGACTGCTTGAGGTACACCGTCGGCGCGGAGCTGTCCCACAGCGCAACGGCAGAGTTGGGCGCGATGAGATACCCTCTCGCTTCCTGCTCGCCGTTGACCCACTGCACGCCGCCCTGTGCGATGGGGTTCTGCATCTGCGGCTGCATCTGAGGTTGCATCTGAGGTTGCATTTGAGGCTGCTGCATCTGCCACATCTGCATGAGGTTGTCCGGCATCGGCTGCGGATAATAGGGATTGAAATAGGGATATGCCATGTTCATTCCTCCGTTTCTTTTACCCAGTAATAAAGCGGGATTTCGTTCTCGCTGTTCCAACTATCGTAAATCACACCATCTTGCACGCACACGACATGACCGGAGAGCGCGAGAATATACGTCCCGCGCGGGTGCTCATCGGCGAACCTACCGACCGTGTAGCAATCGGGGCAAGTGTCCGGCACGATATAGCGTCGGTATCCCAAAGACCGCAGATAAGAGCCCCAGCAGGCATTGGCATTAGGCAAGTCGCCGTCCAAGTACCCCTGTATGCACAGCGACAAATAAACCTCGCCCCAGTCCTTCCCGGTCGCCTTGCAGATCGCGCGCACAGTGCAGTCGGACACGTTGCGCCCAGCGGGATTTGGGTTAAAGTAGCTATACATGGAAAAGCTCTGCGAAATAGACGTAAGTGCGCAGCTCGTCAGGATCAGGGAACAGAGTCAAAATGTCCAACGCCATTTGCTCGGTAAATCCCAAAGCTAAAAGTCGGTCGTACATCGCCGCACCTCCTTTTGTTGCCTCAATCATACCGTGGATCGCGCCTTACAAATGGTCATCGTTTGGTCAATATTTGGTCAAAAAATTTTTCAAAAAAGCTCTTGACATTACGCTAATATTAGCGTATAATAAGAGCATAAAGAGAGGGGAAACCCAAGGAGGATAAAAAAATGGAGAACAACAGAAATTGGTACGCGATTCAGAGAGATGCCGAGGACAACGATTGGGGCACCGGTAGCTTTGATTGGGACGAGGCCGTTGAGATGGCCAAGGACAAGGGCTATGAGCAGATCGCCGAGATCGACGGTCACTACAACGAGGACGGCGATCCCACCGTCGATCCGATCTGTGTCGCCGTGTATATTGCCGGCGAAGACTTCTAAGACCAAAAAGGAGGAGCGAATCATGACCGTCCAGGAACTAATCCAGAAGTACAACATCACCCTGCAGACCAAGTTGACTGACAAGGGTTGGGAGCTTACCGGAATGCTGGCGATCCGTGAGGTAGCCGCCTGCAAGCGCGACGGCAAATTAGACGAGATCAAAGCTAAAAAGTCCGATATTCTCGCCGCCCTGATGGAGGAGCACAATGCTGAGAAGAGCGCCCGCGCCGAGCGCGAGGCGAAGATCAACGCTATTCCCGGCCTGCGTGAGATCAAGGCCGCGCAGGAAGACATGGAGCGCTGGCGCGAGGAATTTACCATCAGTTTTGAGAGTGAGGCTGGCGGCGGCGTTGGCGTCCGCACCAAGCCAAAGTATGATATGGCTGGTCTTTATGCCAAGTATCCCCGCGCGAAGGCATACCTTGAGGCAAGCGACTACGCCAACGCGGAGCACTACGTTAAGGCTGGCGCCGGGAAGAAGGCGCTGGAAGCCATCATCAACGGTGAGGACTACGAGCGGGTTATCAACGCCATGAAGGCCGAATGGGCCGAATACACGACGGAGCACATGTGGGATTAAATTATGAGGAGAAAATACAACGACTGCCAGCGCGAGGACGGGGATTGCACCGCCTGCTCTCTGGTCAACTGTGGCCGAGACTGCCACAACCGCGTGATATCAAAATTAGAATGGCTGCGCCGTATGGCCGAGATGACGCAAGCCAGCTTAGCCAAGAAATCCGGCGTAAATATCCGCCAAATCCAGCGAGTGGAGTTAGGGGAAGCGGAGGCTGGAAATCTGACCGCAAAAAACCTGATCGCCATTGCCGACGTTCTCGGCGTAAATCCAAAAGACCTTATATAAGCACACAAAGAGAGCACCGATTAACCTCGGTGCTCTCTTTGCCCGTCTGCTATTTTTTGATATGCCCGCCTGCGGCAGCGGTTGACTGCCTCCGGCGACAGGTGCAGTGCCTCGCACACTTGCGCGTAGCTCTTGCGCCGCACGTCGCACTCAATGATGCATGCCGCCTCGTCCGCTGGCAGCTCAAAAGACAGGATATACGCCACGGCCCGCTTGGGAGCCATAGAGGACAGCTTTGCTCGGATTGCTCTGTGGGTTCCGTCCATGCCTGATTGCTGGACTTGCAGAGGGGGCTTTCGCCGTCCGTGCTCCTTCCTGTGCCCGAATCGGGCACCGTTATTTTTTAGTTGTCTCTGTGATCCATGCCGCGACATACTCGCCCCACGCTTTTTGCGTCGCAGGGCCAAAAGATCCGTCAACAGCGACGCCCCAGCCGCAGGAGACAAGCAGCTGCTGCAGCCGCTCAACCTCTTTTCCGGCATCTCCTTTTTTGAGCGCTCGCTTTTCCGTGGGGTATGTAGGCGTCCCATAGCCGCGGATGTATCGGCCGTTGACCTCCAGTGTCCGGTATCCGCACCGGTGAGCGCTGCCCATGTTGCCCTCAAACACAGTTAGGCGGCGACCAACGACGTGCGTCACGATGCCGGTATGGTTCGGCGCGCCGGTGCAATCCGTCTTAGCGTAGTTTTTGCCGTCGCCCCAGTGGTAAAAAATCTGATCTCCGACCTCCGGCACATGGTCGTCCGCCTCAATCCACAGCCCGCGCGCCTGATATTGCCGCATCTGCTCGCCGCAGCTGCACTCGATCGGGATCACGTCTGCAAGCCCGCAAAGAATCGCAGCAGCGCTGACTGTGGCCGCGCAGTAGTCATCCTTGGTGGTCAGCGCGTAGCCGCGCGGGTGGGGGAGATAGCTATTATAAGCATCGACGATCTGCTTGTGCAGCGCATCCCCGCGCACCGCGCCGTCCCACGCAATGAGCGTCTCGATAAAGTCCTTCATTCCGCGCCCCCTGCGTCAGACGAAACGGATGGCATAATACTGCCGCTGCCCGGCGTTGATCTTGTTAACAGGGCCGTTGATAGCCGCGACATGGCCGCCATCCAACATGACCGCCATATCGAGCTTGAGCTTGTCGCGCGCGTAGGCGTTGACCTGCGCCGCGGTCATCGACTTGCAATACACGCCATACACCATGTTGCCCTTGCTGCCGATCAGCGTGTGGTTGGTCTTGCGCAGGACGTCGCTATACACACCCGTAAACCCATCCGCAACGGGGTTATAGAGGCTGAGCAGACCGAGACCGCCGACGGCCCAGACAATTCCGGAGGGCAAGGCGTTGATAGAGGTCACACGAGCTGTGCGGACGACGCCGTCCCGTGTCTTGTACAGGACGCTCTCCGGGCTCGACGGCGCATGGCAGCTCGTGCCGCACAGCACATGGCCGTTGCGCACGAGGATACTGCAGGGCTGTCCGGCCCAGGAGAAGCTGCCGGAGATGGCCATGGAGGGCAGCGCACCCTTGGGATTATAGGGGTCAATGTCTCTGCCAATGATCGCGGGCTGTCCGTACAGCTCCACGTTGAGCGGAAAGCACCCGGCGCCCACGCTCGCCGCAATGTCGCTCATCGTCTGGTTGCCGATATACCCATTGTCCAGCGCGCCGACAGCGCGCTGGACAGCTTTGATCATGCGGACCTCCTCAGAGGTCGCACCGACTACGTCTCTCATTCGTCCTCTTCCTCCTTTTCTTTTCCGCCGGTCAGCTTTTCCCCGGCTGCGTCCACTGCGCTCTGCCCCACAGCCAGCAGCCTGACCAGCCACACCGGGACTTTTGCGCCCATGCTCACGCCATGCTCGGCGAGCGATCCCAGCTCGCCGATGATGTACCACACGACGACCAGCGGGCTGATCAGGACACTGTACTCAAAAGGAAGTTTGACGTCCGGGAGGTTGCTGAGCATCGCGCCGATGAGCCAGTCTGCCACCATCGCCACGCTGACAATAACGACGATACCGCCCTTGTGCCACGCACCTTCCCTCAGCTTTGCGCTCGACCACTCACCGCGCTTTGCGGCCGCGGCAGATCCGACGAGCCAGTCAGCCAGCATCAGTGCCACCCATACGATCAGGAGCCAGCCGAACCAGCCCCAGAACGAGGTCAACAATGCCACCATTGCCACAACCCATGCCTTGATAGCCATCAACGTATTATCCTCCATTTTCTCAATCTCCTTTATTTTTTAGTTTAGTTTCCCGTCTGGCCAAACGCCAGACGGTTAAAGCTTTCCCACGCGGCGCTCCCAGGGACAATTTTTAGAAGCAGAAGGCGAAGGCCACACCAAGTGCACGGTTCTTTTCGTAGTAGTCGGAGCTGCCGTCGGTGTAGACGCGACAGAAATTCGAGTAGATGCTTTTATACGGAGAGCGCTCCCACCAGGAGTACGCGGTGCTGCCTCGTTTCTTCACCTTGCTGTTGCCCGCTTTGTAGTAATTATACTGCGTGCCCTCACTTTGCTTGGACTGTTTGACTGTGCCGAAAATCTCTATCTCGCTCAGCAGAAACAGCTTGTCCTCCGTCTGTTCGATGGCGGTGTTCTGGCCAGCAGCCGAGGTCAGCTTTTTCACCTCGCGGATGCCGCTTTGCACCTCTGATGGCATCAGGGCAAGGATGTCAGGCAAGTGTTTCTGCCGCATGTCGCAGTTCGACCATGCGCGGGTGTAGTTGGAGCTGTCCATCTGTTTTACGTCCGCGTAGCAGTCGTGCATTTGAAATGTTAGTGGAGCCACGCCCTCTTCTCCGCCCGCATAGACGTCGTGGTTCTTGCCGATGATGTCGATTAGATAGTCCTTGCCTCCAATGGTCATTAACTTCTGGTCTCCTACCGCCCATGTGTCCGGCACTGCATTGTTGTGACACGACGTGATAATGGAAGCCCAAGTATTGGCCTCAAAATGTTCCTTTAGAAAGCTCAACGTCAGCGTGTAGGAGGTCGTGCCGGAAACGACGTTGACGGAGTCGCTCGTCGTCTGCCCGTTCTTGGCTGCCGTGACCGTGTACGCCCCCGTCTCCGCGACGGTAAAAACCGCCGCTCCGTTGCTCGTCTTTGTTGCGATTGTCGTCCCGTCTTTTTCCAGCGTTACGGTCGCGCCGGAATCTATATTGACGGTAATCGTTGCAGAAAAGAACGTCAACATCACCGCGTAGCTATCTACGAAGGAAATGCTTTTCATGTCGGACGTTTGCCCGCCCAGCGTAGCCTTGACGCTCCATGTGCCGGCCTCCGGTACAATAAGTGTGCAGCTACCGTCCGTGCTAACGGCACTCACAGAAAGCTCGCCCTTTGTCGCCGTAACAGTCGCCCCCGTAGTCACGCTTACTACAATTTTTAGCTCCGTTCCTGTGGTAATAGCTTGAATGGCAGAAACGTATTCGTCGGGGTAAGACAGCGCAGCGCTCGTCCCACCTTTTGTCCTGATTGCATCTGCGACCTTTTTAAGGTCGACGTCATTCGTCAAATATTCAGCCATCAGAAACTCACCCCATTTGCATTATCTACGGTCGCTGCTGCCCATACGCCATTTACCACGCGCAGGAATTTCCCATTGTCTGCAGCCGTGACAGGAACGTTGACCGCGTTATCTGCATTGTCCAAACTTGTCTGCACATCGTCTGCAAGGTCGGATTTGGTTGCCGTCGACTTAAACGCCAGACTGTCGAGGTCGGCGAACCACTTTGCAATTTTGCCGAATAGCACGGAGAGCTTTTCCCCCGTTGCAACATTTGCGCGAGTAGTCGCCGCAGTGAACGCCGCCGTGACGTTACTGCCGTCGCCGTCGTTGTCGAGTTTGCCGGAAACATCGGGCGTGGGAATTTTTGCAATCTCGTCATCGATGTATTTGTAGATGTCCTGCTGTTTGCCCTGCGGGTCATAAACAGCAGCCAGCATATCACCCGTACCAGCACCGGAAGCGCCTCGGCAATAGCCTGCATCGTATGTCGTACCATCGGAGAGGGACACGATCATGTGATAGTCACTCTGCCGGATCGTGATGCCTGTAATGGTAGGCGCATCTGCACCAGGGTTGCCCTGTGGACCTTGGATTCCCTGCTCACCTTGTGGACCTGTGCCGCCTGTCTCGCCCTTATCGCCGGTTTCTCCCTTATCGCCCTTTTCCAATACAAGGTTAAGCACCTGATTCGGGGCTTCCCCGGTAATGGTCGCGCTCGACACCTTGCCGGACGTGACCGAGCCGATTGTCAGCACGTTTGCGGGGCCAGTTGCACCTGTTGCACCGGTGTTGCCCTTCGGGCCCTGTGGAATGCCGAGTGCCAGCGTACTGGTCGACTTGTCGTAGGTCGCAGTTGCCGAGCTTCCTGCGGGCAACGTGGTAACTGTAACTGTCATCACGTCTATTGCTACATACTTTAGCAGTGTTTTTCCCGGAAGTTTTTTTGCTTCGCCGCTCTGTTGTAAGACAAAAAGGTCTTCGTCCGTGATTTGTAACGCTTGGGTGAGGTCGGAAATTGCTTTATCAGCCATCAGTTACCTCGCTTTCCTTCTCGAGCTTCGCCTTGCCCTCTTTGGCGGGCGGCTCGTCCGGCTTGTCCAACTCGGCAAAGGCGTTTTCAAGGTGCTGCATTGCCATTGCCACGCGCTTGGCGTCCGTGCCCTTGACATAGACGCCTGTAATCATGCTGTAAGCACCCTCGATTTGCTTTTTGAGTTTTTCCTTATCCATCAAAACCAGCTCCTTTTCTCCAAGGCTTCCACTCTTTTCACAAGCTCCTGAATCATCAACGTGTTTAGGGGGATCAGGCTATCGTAGCGAATACCATAAGTGTAGCCTGTGATATTGTGATTTTCGTCTCGCATCGGCATTTTGCACCAACCGGAAAACTCAGATGCAGCAATGCCGTTGTCAGAAAGGCTTTGCTCCATATCCTGCGCAATCATACCGATATGGTATCGTCCGCTCTGCCCCTCGTTGTACTTAAAGCGGCAAGGCTTGAGATCGAGCAGGAATTGACGATAACGGGATAGATCATAGTCGATGCTGTTTTTCACATTTTTGTCGGAGCTGTAAATGACTGTTCCGTCGGTTGCCCATACAGTTGGGCCAATTTTGGCTGCATCATCGTCCAATTGGAGTCTCGTCCTGTATGCGCTCGTGATATACACGTTACCGCCGGAATCAAGTTGAATGCCTCCATCATACGTACTGATGCTGATGCCGTAGCCTGTGGAGGTATCTACCAGCTCGATAGTCCCGATTTCAGTTCTGCGGTTCGCCATAAGTGAGACCGTTTTGCCACGCAAAATTTCCGCTGTAATACTGGTACTGTCGATGTAGGTGTCGATGCGGTCATCAACTTCACTTGAGCTCAGACCTGCATTGTTGTCGACATACGTCTTAGTTGCGTAATTCGATCCATCGGCAAGATCTCCAACATAAATGCCTCCCGCCTGGATCTGGCTTGCCTTGAGCGTGCCGTCGATGTTGACCGCATTGACGTGTAAATCAAGCGTGTTTGTACTCAGTGTGGTGCTTCCTGCCTTGAGGGTAAAAGTGCTGCCGTCACTGCCACTGGACACGCTCAGCTCAATTTTATCAATACTTTGGTTGATAAGACTTTGTGCCGTATTGCCGTCGATTTTCCCGCTGACCTCAGATCGCACGTTGCCAAGCTCCACACGCAGCGCAGAAATATCGTTATCCACGCCGTCAACGCGCAACTCGATTTTGTTTACACTCTGGTCGATCATACTTTGTGCGGTCTTTCCATCGATCTTAGTGGATACCACCGATTGCACGTTGCCAAGGGACACACGCAGAGAGGACACGTCACCATCAATCCCATCAATGCGGAGGTTGATTGCATCGCTGGTCTTGGTGATAGAAGATCGTGTTTCGGCAATCTTCCGGTCAAATTCCTGCTTGATGTAACCGACGGAAGGGTATTCATCTTCCATTTCCAATTCCCCAGGAGAGGAAATGTCAGCATAACCACGCCCATCGTCGGCAATGCGGGAGAGTGGAGAATACAGACCGCCGACATTTACGCCGTCGCCAAGCTCCGCAGCGGGGTCAATGTTTGCCGCTCCCGCTTCATAAGCTTGGTATTGATACCCTTTCATTTTTTGCAGCAGCGCATTTACCATTGCTTGTGTTGCGTGCGGGCAGCTCGCGGTGATTTTCGTGCCCGTATCATCGCCAGCGGTCAAGCTCTTCTCATCGTCAAGTAAAAGCGTCACACGGGAGATAGGTTTGTATCTTCCGTTGTCGGCAAAACTGGTCATATCCTGACCAACAAAATATTTTTCAGACAAGGATCCTCACCCCTCCGAATGTGATTGCATCGCCATGCTCGGTGATAAGATAATTCGTTTCCTCCGGCATGGACAACAGCGGGACAAGCAGAAGATTCCCCTCGTCGGTCATAATCCAGTTGCCGCCGTGCGCAGCAGCAATAAAGCATAGCTCGTTGCGGATCGTGTAATCATTCGCTGGATAGTCGATGGTATACGCGCTATTCAGCACTGTCCGCTTGTCCAGTTTCACCCCCATCATCTGGCAAAACAGGTTCACAGCGGTAGGCATAGACATCGGGAATGTCAACGACTGAGCCGGTTCCCATACAACATCTGCTTTTCGCATTGCGTCGTATGCTTCAATTTCCCAATAGTCACCGTCTCTGGAACGTTTATTGGTGAAAAACGTCCCCTTTGGGATCCATGCGGTCGCCTGAGAGCCGTTTACAAGCCGCAAAAAACGCTTGATTGTCGCGCCGCGTGGAATGTTGTCCGCGACGACTGCGAGCTTCAGCGTCGCGCAACAGGCATTGCCGATGCCAAATTCTTCAAACAGCTGAGATTCAACAGAGTGGGAAATCTCTGCGTCTTTTCCGTATTCCGTTCCGGCGATAGTAAATTTGTATTCGCGTTCTGTCCCGGGCTTGTGGAGTAAGTCGCGCCACAGCGCACTTGTTGTCTGCCCCATGTCACACCTCGATCAGGTTAAACGTCGCGCCGCCCCACACCTCATTATCGTCCGCCGCTTCTTCAAGCGTGCATTCCATCGACGAGCAGTAAAACGTGCTGGTTCTGATGCCATGCAGGTCAAGGTATTGGACGGTGCATGTAGTTTTGTTCAGATCGTCATCGAGTTTTGCCAGCACGTCACGCTTGACGGAGCGCGTTGTATAACTCAGTTTCCGCTTGGTGGTGATCTTGTCGCGCCGCATCTTGCCATCTTTGGTACGGGTGGTCTTGTCGCTGTCGAGATCGTTTCTGCTCCACCCATACCCCTTAGTTGCGATTGCGGACGAGTAGTCCGTGCCGTTGATAATAAGGACTTCCATGTTGACCCCCTTAGTACAGCAACACGGGCTTACCTGCCGCGCGTGTCATGTTGTTGATGTTCTTCACGGTGCTGCGTGCGATCTCCTTACCGTCGAGCTGCACCACAACCGTGGTTGTGCCGCCGCCCGATTCTGCCATTGCCTGCTTAAATGCATCGACCATCGTAGCAAGTGGCGTTTCGATGTTCGTTCCGCTCTTCTGGTCGCCCAGTACGGCGAGAAATTCCTTGTTAGGAGGAATGACTGCGCCGGTTGCCAGACGCGGAAGATGTACTTCGGAAAGCGAGGAAAGATGCCCTCCGATGCTTTTGCCGCCAACACCCGGAACCCAGCTCGGGACGGTAAACTTAATTGTGTTGATCTTGCTGATAAGCCAATTTAATCCCTTGATAATGGCGTTCACCGCGCTCTCAGCAATAATGACGATGCTGTTCCAGATGCCTTTAAATACCTTTTTGACACCATCCCATGCAGAATTCCAGTCACCAGTGAACACGCCCTTGATAAACTGGATAATGCCCCCAAGGATGTTATCTTTAAGGTTTCTCGCAAACTCGGTTAGATTGCCAGTCAGCGCAAGCACAGCGGTAACTACCGTAGCAATTCCCGCAATCACAAGTGGGATGACACTGCCGGTTAAAAAGAAAAACCCCAACCCCGTTGCCACAATGCCAGCGATCAGTAGCAGCGTATTTTGAAGATTTGCACCGTTATCACAAATGTCCTTGAACGCTGTGATAATCATTGCTGCGCCAGCTACTACAAGGCCGATGCCCGCACCGACTTTGCCGAATGCGATTGCAAGCCCCCCTGCAAGCGCCGCTGTGCCTGCAAGCATTTCGAGCAAATTCCCCCAGTTAACGCCGTTATTCCATGCGTCGGATAAGCCGTCCCACAGAAGAATCAATCCTCCAACAGCGATGAGGATGCCGCCGAGTTTTTGCAGAATAGTTCCAAGCACACCCGGCAAGCTGCTGCTGATTTTCCACAGCGCTAATCCTGCCGCAATGAGCATAACTGCATCAGCAATTTTCTTTAAGCGGTCGCTGATGTCATCCATGTAGCTAAAGTCTGGAGTGATTGCGTCGGCGGATGCGCCTCCGCCCGCATCGTTTGCGGTATCGGTGGAAATCTGGTTGATTTCATCAAACGCCGCAAGCTGACTTGCCGCTTTCTTCGCGGCACTGCCCGTTCCCTTTAATGCACTGGTCTCTTTGTTTAGCGCCTTTGCCGAATTAGCAGTTGCCTTGACGCTCTTGCCGGAGATAAGCGCCACAAGACGAGTGATCTGTGAGACTACTGCCGTGATAACTTTTACAAGCAGTGTAAAAGCTGGGACAATTACACTTACAAGAGGCTGTGCCAGCGTTAAAAGCGCTCCTTTAAGCTGCGCAATGGATTCTCTTGCCCCGGAGTTTGCCATTACGACATTTTTTACCCAGTCGCGCACTTTTGTTAATGCTTGGGTAATAACTGTAAAAACAAGTGCGCTGCGGACAACAGATTTTAAGCACTGTCCAAATACTTTCATGGAATCTGCCGCCGCTTCGGTTGCATTGCGTAGCCCTGCTCCCTTGGCTCTGCCCTCAATCTGCTGTGTTAGCCCAACTGCCTGCGTTTTCGCGTCGGAAATCTTATCGCCGGTTTTGTTGAGCTTTTCGTTGAGCTTATCAATGCTATTTGCAGTTTTATTAAATTCGCTTTGCAGCATTCGCACGCGCTCGGCCTGCTCGGACACGTCGATTTTCTCATACGTGCCTTTTGGCGCTGTGCGCATATCGGCAAGCACCTGTTTTGCCGCATCCAGCTCTGCGCCGATGTTACGCAGCCGGTCTTCCATCGGCGTTTTCTGGTCGCCGAGCCGGTTGAACTCCTTTTGTAAGGATTCGATATTGCTTTTTACTTTGTTCAACTCCTGATGGAGTTTTTTGTCGCTAATAGTCGCTTCAAATACGACTTCGCCGTCAGCCATAATATCACCTTCTTGCTTTTTGGTTTTTTGCGTGATATCATCCAAGAAGCCATAAATAATGGCAAGGAGGAATGAAAAATGGATAAGATGACTACTTGCAAGGTATGCGGGGCATCTATCGCAAAATCCGCTACCACTTGCCCGCAGTGTGGAGCAAAGCAGAAAAAGCGGCACCCAGTATTGGGGATTATCATTGCTATTTTCGGCATTTGCATGATTGCCGCCGCATTAAACGACATGGGCGATGATCCTGGCGCGGAAAAACAAACGTTTAGCGTTGGAGAAACTGCCGAGCTAAACGGAATCAGTGTAAAGTTTGATTCCTGCGCCGAAAGCAATGGATCGCAGTTCAACACCCCTGATGATGGCAATGTGTTTTTGCTTTGCGAATTCTCTATTGATAACCAGTCGGATAAAGATATTGCCGTTAGCTCTATCGCATCGTTCAACGCCTATGTTGATGACTACTTGACAAATCTGAGCATTTCGGCCACCATCGCAACCGATAAAACTCAGTTGGACGGCGCTATTGCTGCCGGCAAGAAAATGACCGGCGTTGTCGGATACGAAGTCCCCAAAGACTGGAAAGAAATTGAAATTCGCTTTACTCCTGACTTTTGGTCTGGAAACGAAATCACATTCATTGCAAACAAGTAACCGCCTTCGCCCGATGCGTTATGCGTCGGGCGTTTTTTTGCCCAGCCACGCATTGATCGTGTCGTTCTCTTCTTCCGTCATCGGCTTCTTCAGATCGACAAGCCGCCTGTTTTCTCGGTAAAATTCTCGATCCGACTTGTCGAGCGGTTTCCCTTTTGCTTTCAGGTTGCGGATTCGAACGATGTTTGCAAACAAGCAATCCCCGATTTCGTAGTACGCCGAAACGAATGACCACCAATGGAAATAAGGCATTGCGCGCACTTCATTTCCCACAACACGGTTAATGGGAGCCACAATGTATTGAAAGTCTTGCTCCCAGTCCATCAACTTAGGACGCTTTCTGTTATCTCCCTCGTCGCCGCAGTCGAGAAACCATGTCATTTGCTTCACCGCTTCTGGAATGTTCTCATCTGGCATTTGCAAAAAATCAGGATAGAAAATGTCCAACGCAGCCAGAACCTTTTGCCCGTTGTCCAGATCGACCGCAGCGAATACCGAAAGCACGTCCAACGCCGCACGATAGTCCGAGCGGATAGCATACTCAACGCCGCGGACGTTCAGCGACGTCGGAAGACCATACATCATTTTTTGTATTTCTGTGTGTACTTGCGGATTTTTTCATCTGCAAGCGCCTGTTCGCGCTTCGTTGCATCTTCGAACTGATCGATGACCGCCATCATAAAGTTCTGCCACACGGGCGCACCATTGGCAGCGGAATAGGCATTGATACTACCAAACAGAGTATTAGCAATGTCCTGTTCAAACAGGTCATTGATGATGCCGCGCATTTCCTTGTCCAAGGTTTCCACCATGTCGAAAAGCTCATCATCAGGAATATCTTTTTCAAGAGCCTTTGCGCGCGCGTCCTGCTTCTTACGCAGATCGTCAAAAGCCTTATATGCCTTTTTCGCAAAGTTCACGTCCGCAGGATTAAAGTAAACGGTAACAACGCCGTTTACGCCGCGAATTGTGTATTCTTTTACGCCAGAATCAAAAGTGAGTTCCATATCTTCCTCCAAAATGAGGGCTGACAAGTGCCAGCCCTCTATTTCTTATTCGCCCTCGGTAAACGTAACCGTATTGCCAGAGATAGCGGCAGTGCCGACCGTGCGCGTGCCGCCAAGTGTCACGTCGATAGGCATACCGATAAAGCCGCCACCCTCGCCGCCGAGGGAAGAGGGCTTGACCATGCAGGACGAATAGCGCTCCGCAAATACTGCGGTTTTTGCCGTGCCTGCATAAGCGTGGACAATCAGTACGTCCTGATTCGCTAACGCCGCCGCGTTCTGCTCCTTGACCGCAAGATTCCAAACCTTGACGATGGCAGGATCCCCAGCGTCCAGATCAGACGGGTCAAAGGTCTGCGTGATGATGGGTTTCTTCATGGTCGTGCGCGTCGTGCCAAGGATATCCTTCGAAGAATCCTCCTGCCAGTCATATTCCATACTGGAATCCGTGACGCGCGTACCGAGGGGCGACCACGTGGGCGTTCCAGCTTCGCCCGTATTCAGATACGCGATCAGAAGTTCGCGGTCTACGGTCTGCCCCGCCGTGGTGTTAAAGGTCGTATCAGCCATTTTTAATCACCTCGTAGTTCATTTTCATAAGGATTTGGTGATCCTCGTCGCCGTTTTCATACACGGCAAAAAGCGAGGATCGCGTTGTCGGCTCAATGCGAATGACGCGGCGGCCGTCGCCAATGTTAGGCGGTGTCTCGCTTGCTGCCCAATCGCCCAAGGCGTTAAGCAGCTCGTCAGCTTTGAGCCGTTTGTCGTTGCTGTTCCCCGGTTTCATTCGGTAGATGACCTTGAATTGGTATTCCGCCTGATACCCGCCGAGAATGTATTTTTGTACGATGTATGCCGCCTGAATCGTGGACAGCGCCATCGCCGCAGTATCGGCGGGAAGAAATTCGAACCGAATCAAATCAACCGGCTTGTCAGGGAATGTGTTTAACCATGCAAGCAGTTTTCGGGACACTTGATCTTCTTCCGCTGCCGAGACCGTTTTTTTAGCCTGTTCCGTACTTCTTCACCGCCTTTTCTGCTACGCGCGCCCATTTATCGAGGTTCTGTGCTTTCGATGCTTCACACCAATGCGCTTGTGCTTGTGGGTGGTGCTCGTGATAAAACACCAAATCTCGATCAGACGCATGGAGTTTTGAGCCTTTTGGAAATTTAATTTGCAAGTTGCCATGCTTATCGACAAACTTCATCGGCCCATTCCCATTTTCGTCGACCATAACTTTTCCGTAATAGAGATATCGAGCATAAGGCCCCGGATAAATGATCTCATTGCCAATAACCTTTGTACGATCATTTAATGAGCCTGTCCGAAACGGCACAAAAGGTTGCGTGTCTTTCTCCATCTGCTCGGCTAAAACGTGCTCTGCGCGCGTACAAGCGTTCGCGATTGCTTCGCGGACTTCATCGAATCCATCGGTATGCACCGAAAACTTAATGCCCATTATGCACCTCCGACTTCCCAGTGCTGCATGTCGAGGCTACCGTAGTCCATCGCATCAACCTTGGTCACGTTGTAGCAATCGTCATGGCTCAGTACGACGGTCATGTCGTCCGAAACGAATTCGCCATTCACAAAGCACGTCATGCCACCGTTCCCTTTGTAAGAAAGCGTCCACAGATTAGACTTGTCCGCCGCCTTGAAAAACGATTGCGGCCCAATGTAGGTTTTTGGCTTACCTGTTAACCCGTCCACCGCTTCCACGGCGAACGGTATATACAGATTTACAGCGTCAGCGCCCTCAAGGCCGCTTTCGCGCACGTTCACGCCCTTCGACGCTTGCAGCATCACGCCACGCAGGATTGTGGTATAGACTTTCTCGACCTCATCAAGCGTTGTCGGGTCGATCTCCTGCACGATGTTGTAAATCGTTACAGTGTGGGGAGCGTACATCTACAACCACCTCCGCGATACAGCAGCCCGGTATGGGCAAGATATTCCATGCACGTTTCCGCAAGCAGTTTCTTTGCCCCGTCCGTCGCGTTGAGGGCAGACAAAGCAGATTCGCCCCCCGTCGAAAGTGTTCTGGAATAACTGCCTACCGTCTCGCTTTTGACTTCTGCGTCATTTGCCGCAGCGTTGGCGAGGTTCTTCATGGCAAGCGCCTGCGCCGCTTCGATGACCGCGTACTTATCCACAAGCGCACAACAGCACATCTTTACCGCGTCCAAATCAGCATTGTCTTGCGCCCTGTTGCGCGTGTAATAATCGAGGAAGGAGCTGGCGCGGACAACAAGACGCGGGAAGTCATTTTCGCTCACAGCGCCCATGTAAGTGCCGGAGTAGTATTCAAAATCTGCGTAAGGCATCAGCGCCCTCCTTCCAAAACTGCGAGAATTTCAGCCTTTTTCATCGAACTGCTGACCCCTTCCACCCCGTTTTCATCGGCATACGCAAGCATTTCAGCTTTTGTCATGTCGGAGAAAGCCGGGGTGTCAGGGTCAGGCTCATTCAGCAGTTCAGTTAGCCCCCCACCGCCGGGGTGATGGAGCCGACCACCACACCGTCGATACGCTCGGCGAAAAGAGCCATGCCGTTGATAACGGTGTCAGATGCGGTCATGTTGGTGTAATCGGGCTCCTCATGGATACCGATATAGCCGGTGGCATCGGTGGTGAAATCGAACACCTCGCCAAGATCAGCGCCGTTCACAGGAATGTAGTACAGGACAATGTTGTCCTTGGCAGTGGCGTAAATCTTGCCCTTGGGAACGCTGGAATTGAGAATCACGGTGCCAAGGCCGAGGAAGTTCTCAACGTAAGTCATGCCGAACGCGGTCTGCAAGGTGATATTTGCGCTTGCGAGGTAGTCAGCAACGTCCAGCGGGTTCAGAAAATACACCGCACCGATTTCGTCATCTTCAAACAGTACCTGCAGCTGGCCCCATGCCTGAGCCAAGGTCGCCTGGAAGGTCGCGCCGGACGCCTTGCCCGTGCCGGTTGCGAGGAAGTCGAAAAAGTCTTTACGGATACCCTTCTGTACGTCCTTGAGCATTTCGTCGGTGGTCATCTCTACCGCCTGATCGTAGCCGCGATCGGTGATTGCTTCGGCAGAGGTGGCCTTGCGCCACTTCTTGAGCGTGATCTCCTTGTAGTTCACGGCTTCGGTCTTGTACTTGCTGAGGGGAATGGTCTCACCTTCAGCAACAGCGCCGCTCTCCAGCGTGCCAGTAGCCTTGTAGCTCTTGAGCACAGTACCCGCCTGCTTGGAAATCTTTCGGGTAACGCCCAGAGCCTCCATCAGTTTCTTGATGGAATAACCAAACATTTCGGTAAATTCGATTTCGCGCACACGCGCGAGGTCAGCTTTCTTAATGAGCTTAGGATCAGCAGCCATTTTTATTCTTCCTTTCTAAACAAATCCATATTTGCGGCGATTGCAGCGCGCCGCTCCGCTC
>ERZ1035037.70-NODE-70-length-41996-cov-29.583176_pt1 | contig 41996 bp, 64 predicted proteins | sample MGYA00520618_ERZ1035037 | MGnify/ENA primary metagenome ERZ1035037 (study PRJEB33766, sample SAMN09781741) | gut metagenome | biome: gut microbiome | host: Homo sapiens | place: Madagascar | study: EMG produced TPA metagenomics assembly of the PRJNA485056 data set...
GTGTTAGCGATATAACCACCCCCTCCCTCGCGCGGGATAAAAGAAATCCCGTAGGGATTTCTTCATGGGGTCGCGCGCGTGGGGCAGGCCGGGGCAGGCCTGGGAAAGCGCTTTTTTGCCATATAATGAAGCGCAGTTTTTGCGAAATCCAAAGCTGCGCCGCGAAACATTGTGCATCATGTGCAAAAAAACAGCACCTCGGCGGCTATGCCCCGACGTGCTGAAAATGCCCTATAATCATAGATTATAAGCCCGGCAGTCCGAAAAGTCGCAACCCCCGAAAATTTGGATTTGCGCATTTGACGGCTTGCGCCTTGCCGCTGTATCATGTGATCGTCGCAAGGGCAACGGCCCACGACAAGCCCGCAGGCCAGACAAGCGGCCGGGGCAAACCATTGCAGGAGGTGGTAACAAATGCAGGAGGACACCGGCATGACGGCGCACGAATTGCAAATGCTCGTCAATGCCCTGCTCAAGGTTGAACGGCTTGAAATCCTTGAGATTTTGCGCAATGCGGAATCTCTCGATGATGCCATTAAAGCCATCGAGCAGCGCAAAAACGGGTAACAAAAAGCCGCCCAGCTATCGCGACGCATAGGCGGCTAACCCCAAACAGGGCAGGGACTCCTGCACCCTGCCCTATTGTAACACATCCAGCAGGAATTTACAATACTTTTTTGCGGAGGTTATACCATGAGAAGAAACTTTTATGCTGTCCAGGTTGGCAACGATTACGCCTGTGATTATGGCTCTACTCGCAAGCGCGAGGCGTTTGTAATGGCACGTCGGGCGGCGCGCGAAAATCCCGGCCGCGAAATCCGAATTTGTGTGTGCTCCACTGATGATGACTTTTGTATCCGCGAGATCATCGTCCGCGAAGGCAGCCGCGCCTGACCCGTCTGATGATGTCCCGTCGGTCACGGGGCGAAACGCCCGCAAGGGCGTCGCGGGAGACCACCGCAGAAACGACACGCCGCCGGCTGGGCAAGCAGCCGAGAAGGAGAACACCATGAAGACCACCATCAACGCCATCAACGCCGCCCAGACCCCGTCCAAGGAGCACGTCGAGGTGCGTGTCGACGAATGGGAGACCGGCTCCGGCTGGAGCTGCGGCGACTCGTGTGAATACGAGTACGACCCCGAGCACCAGCACACCCGCGACGATCTGGTCGACTTTGTCGATGATCAGCTGCGCCTGCTGCTGGATAACGGCTACCGCCGCGAGGAGCGCCTGCAACGCCTGAAGGCCTACGCTGATGACAGCATCAGCGACACCCCGTACACCATGACCGTCTACGCAGCCCACGACGACGATGACGACAACGATTACTCCCACGACGAGCCGATCGCCGTGTACCGCGTCTGGATGTCTGACGTCGCCAAGCGCCTGCTGGAGGCCGAGAAGGACGACTGAGACCACCGCCCTCCCGGCCGGGCCAAAGACCGGGAGATGAGGAGGAAGCCACATGGCAAAAGCTATTGCGCACTGCAAATGCAAAAAGTGCGGCGAGACATTTACCAAAGAGAACGTGCTCCAGAACCGCTCCGACGCTAACCGCTGGGCGGAGTGGGCAGAAGCGAACATCACGCTCTGCCTCAAGTGCTGGGGCGAAGCCCAGCGCGAGCAGGAAGAAGAGCGCTACAAGGCGCTGAAGGACGAGCTGAGGCTGCCAGAGATCACCGGCAAATCCGAGAAGCAGATTGCCTTTGCCAATGACCTCCGCGTCCGCTATGTAGCGCAGCACGCGGAGGAGCTGCGCGAAATGCGCCGGAAGATCGACGGCGTAAGCGCCGAGGCCGTTGCCAAGGTAATGGCCGCGGAGGGCGTGGACGAGGACGGCGCGATGCGCAAGGCCTTTGCATGGATGCCATCCTTGTACACGCAGTACATAGCTCTTACGAGCAGCAGCGCGCAAGAGCTGATAGATCAGCTGCATCGGGGCTGACCTACAATCCCGCCACGGAGGTTACGATGGCAGCAATGAGAAAAGGAGGACCCCCCATGGCGAACAACACCGATACCGCCGCCTGCACGCTGTCCGATGGCTGGCACAATATGAAAGACGGCAAAAGCTACTACGTCAGCGACGGGCGTATCGTCCGCGGCTTGTCGTGTGATGGCCTGCATACGCTGTACCCGTACCGCTGGCGCCGGGAGCTGCGCTGCTATGTCAACGTCACGCCGCGCGCCACTTACAACGCGCTGCGCTATCTCCGCTGGTTCTGATTCCGCCCGTCTGATGATGGGCGGCTGGTAACCGCCCGAAATGCCCGCCGAAGCGGGCGTCACAAAAAACCGTAGCCCGCGGGCTGGACAAACAGCCGGGGCAGGGAAGGAAGTTGTATCATGTACTTTGACAATATCGCTACTATGGACGGCCTGCGCGCCGAATACCGCCGTTTGATCAAGATTAATCACCCCGACGCGGGCGGCGACGAAAACGTTATGAAGGCAATAAATTTAGCCTATGAGAAGACCGTCGAGTATATCCGCCGTCACGGCGAAAAGGCCGAAGCCGACAAGGCCGCCGCCGATGTCCCCGCCGAATTTATGGCGGTCGTGTCCGCCGTTGTCGCCTGCCCCGGCTTGATCGTCGAAATCGTCGGGTCGTGGGTGTGGGTCACCGGCGATACGTACCGCAACCGTGACCGCCTGAAGGCCGCCGGTTACAAGTGGGCAGTTAAAAAAGCGGCCTGGTATTGGCACCCCGCCGACGCGGGAACCGGCAGGCCGTCGCGTATGTCGCTTGACGACATCCGCGACAAGTACGGCGCGCAACGCGTCGGCACCAGTTGCGCCCCGCACGCCCTGACCGCGTAATACCGCCAACAACAACCGCCCCGCCCGCGGAACACGGCGGGCGGGGCATGAAAGGAAGTCGCCTATATGATTGCCAACCCCATCATCAGCCCTGACCGCGCCGCCGATGCTTACGCGGCCGCGTTGCGCACTGCCCGCGAATACCGCGATAAAGCGTCGATGATTGATAAAATCGCCGCCGTGCTGAACGGCGTCCAATGCACGCGGCGAATCGTCGATAAGGTTGCGCCGCTGTTCCCCGATTTGCGCGTATCTTATCACGCCGCAACCTACAGCAATGATAAATATCTGTACTTTTCCTGGGCTGACGGGCATTTCGACGTTCGCGTCGCCCGCTCCGGGGTCAAGCGCGTCGAAGCGTCTGAGCTGACCGCGCAGGCCGAATATTACCGCCACGAGGCCGACGATTTGACCGCCGCCGCCGCCGAATTTTACAGCGCTGTGCAGCAATACAACATTGCCGCCGAATATGCCGACAAAATGCGCGCCAAGATCGCGCCAGTCATGTGCTGCGTTAATTCCAACTTTTAGCGGGCTAACACCGCCCACGCAAAAGCGGACGACCGTCCATCGGTCGCCCGCTTTTTTTGACGCTATTATGATACCGCATATCAATCGTGATTATCAATGACTTTTTGTGACCGCGCACAAATATATTCGACGGCAGACAACCGCCTGCGCGTTACGACTTCGCGGGATGTTTCCAGCGCGTCCGCAATCCGCTGATCCGTCCATCCGCAACCGTAGTAATACCGCAGCACCGTTCGCGCCTTGCCGTCATCCAGCAGCATAATCAGCGCGTCGAGCTGGATCAGCAACCCCGCCAATGCTTCCCGGCGCTGATCCAGTACCGCCAGACAGCCGTCCACCGCCTGCATACGTGCCGCCGCCGGGTCATTCGTGTGCCCGCCCACGCGGTCACCGCCGCCGCCAATACCGCCAGCAGGCGCGCCTGTGTCCATCAGTTTGTCAATCATCCGTTCAAGCGCTGCGATTTCTGCTATCGCTGTCCTGCATTGCGTCAGTACTTCCCGCGCCGTCATGTCGTCACCGCCTTTCTCCGTCCCCGGCACCGTCTCCGCGCATATAGCCCTGTATCACCGCCACGGCTGCTTCCCAGCCATGGCACACCGCGCAGGCGTATCCCTGCCTTTTCAGCGCGTCAATCCATCCGGCCTGTTCTCCGCTCACACGACCGCCACGCCGCCGCTTCAGCTCAATCCACAACCCGTGATAACCGCCACGCGCTACGGGCAGGAATATGTCCGGCACACCTGCCCGAACGCCCAGCGCCCGAAACCGCGCCGCCTCGGAAGGCTTGCGATAACCGCCATTAGGGATGTGCATCATCAGCCTGATACCGCTCTCGGGCGGCTGTAGCACCGCCCAGCGGAATAGCGCCGCCTGTTCGACCGCCTCGGTCGGGTTTACCGCGTCCGAAAAATTAGTTTGCCCATTCCCTGCCATGGATGCGCCTCCATATTCGCCATCGCTTGCACTTTTGCCTTTGCCATGTATTCGCATTGTAAAGCATAGTGCTTCTCACACAGTTTCTTTCCCGGCACCGCCAGCGCATCGCACCGCCTGCATTGATTCCACGGTCTTTCAATTTTGTTGTTTGCGTAATAAATCCTTGACCGTATTTGCTTTTTGCGGCGGCACTTTTCACAGAGCGTCATCTCTGGATTTTCTTTAACACCGCCGCAGCTCTCACACCGCCCAGCGTCTTTCAATTTTTGCGTCCGCGCTGCGGTGTAGCCTTTTACCTGCTCTTTACCCTCCGGCGTGCTCATCAGCGTCCAGCGGCGTTCTGCGTTTTTTTGCAAGCAATCTTCGCATATTTTCCGCCCATTAAACGGCTTGTTTTTCCCGCACACCGTGCAAAGACCGCGTCCCCGTAAAAACGTTCTTCTCGCTGCGTTCTCTTCACCGTGTACCGCCTTGCATCTCTCACAATAAACACCGTCAGCGGCTTCAGCGCCGCACCTGATACATTTCCCCTGTTCCTTGCATCGTTCGGCGTATCTCTTGTGATATTCTTTTTCTCTTTCCCTGCACGCTTCGCATTTTGTGTACCCTTGCGGCGCATCATTTCCGCAGCTCACACACTTTCCGTTTTCTCTTTTGCGCTCCACACATTTCTTGCGCGCCGCTCTCGCTTTTGCTCTGCACGTTTCGCACATCGCACGCCCTTGCGTCGCCCGCTCGCCGCACTGCGTACACAATCCAGCCGCCCGCCGCGCGTCACGAATCTCTTGCGTCAGCACCGCCACCGCCTCCAACGTCATCAAACACCACCGGCACCGCCTCGCGCAGCTTGTCCCGCAATTCAACCGCCAGCGCCCGCATTTGCGGATGCGCCGCCTCGCTCGTTCGCAGTCTCAAAAAATGCCGCCATTCGCGGAGATTGGCCGTCATGATCAGCTCCGTCTTTAAGCACGTCGGCAAAATAGACCGCGCCGCCTGAGGCGTAATCCGCGCCCGAATCATACGCTTATACGCCGCTTCAGCGCCGTCGCAGTTGGCCTTCCACGTCAGCAGCTCGTCTCCAATCCCCACCGGCTCGATCACGCTGATCTCTCCGCCGAATTTGTCTTTGCTGTAGTCGCAATACCGCGTGGACTCCTGGCTGTAGCTTGCGATTCGATGCCTGACGATCTCGTGCGACACACCCCGATCGCAGATAAACCGCACCGTGATCGACGCATGTTCCAGCACACTTTCATGTCCGCTCTTGATGATCCTGCGTACAAACTTCTCAGCGCTGTCGTCGTTTATCTTATCCTCGGACTTGTAGCACACCCGCCCGCACATCTCAATGTGCTTTAGCATCGCCTTACCGTCAATGGGCAGACCGCCGCAACCCATGATCTCAACCGACTGCTTCACAACTTTCATGCTCGCGCCTCCCCTCAGAACGGCAGGTCGTCATCATCAACTTCCGTAAAGTCGGCCTGTGTAACCGCCGCTGGCGACGCTGCCGGTTCTTCAGATACCGCCCCCCGCGTCCTCAGCAGCTCCACTTCATCGGCCACGATTTCGCTGATTGTATGCTTCACGCCCTGTGCGTCCGTGTATTGCCGCGTCTGGAGCGACCCGACAACCGCGCACATATCGCCTTTGTGGAGATACTTGCATACAATATCCGCCGTACCGCGCCAGCAGATCACCGTTATAAAATCCACGTCGTTCTTCCCCGTCTGTGGATTCTTATAGCGGCGCTTTACGGCCAGACGCAGATTCGCCCTCGCAATACCGCCCTCAGTCTCTCGTCTTTCCGGCTCTACGGCCACGTGCCCACTCAAGATACATCTGTTCACGTTGTTTCCTCGCTTTCTTTTTCTCGTCCGCTGACCGTTTCCGGCGCAGCGTGGCGTAAATATAGCATCCTGTGATATACGGATTCGTTCTGACTTCGGTTTCCTCGACCACGTAACCCGGATACAGCTTTTCAAGCGCCGCAGACCGCCCCGCAACGTCCTCGGCGATCATCTGCGCTTTGTTCGCGCTGACTTTCCTGTCGGCAACGGTCGTTACCGGCTTTTTCAGATTTTTGCTGCTTTTCCAGCGCTTACGGCCTCTCGGGTCTTTGGCCATGTAGCTGGCCAGGCGTTTAAGACCGCCGTAACCGTCTACGTCCAGCGGATCAACGCGCACGCGACCGCGTCCCCAGATCGCCCTCAGCATTTCAGCGTCCAGCGCACCGTCTATGATCATATGCGCATGTAATCGCTTCTGCTTCGAGCCTTCCTCCCAGCCCTCGACGACATAGATATACTTCGCGTTCTCCATCTTGCGCGCGTGCCGCTCATAGTTGATTCGCCGGATATACTTCGTCATGGCTTTCTGCACTTCATCCAACTTCGGCAGTTTTACGCCCTCAAACGTCAAATCGACCTTAAAATCACCGTCTCCAAAGTTCGTCTCTGCCAGGCGGATCATTCTGTGCTCGCTCTGCGTCTGCCTGTAACGGGCAATCTGCTCCGCCGTGGGTTTGATCTTTTTGACCGCGTGCGCCGCCGAAGGTGTGAGCATCGGATACGCCATGATCTCCAGCATATCGCCCGAGCGCACTGAACGCGTCCTGTAATACCGCCCACTGCCCACATTGTCAATCGGCTCTCCGGCATTATAAGTGTCGCACAACAGGTCATACCGTTTCAGCAGTTCATCGCCCTTCACGCGCTTGCTCCTCTCCGTGCTGGGGCTACGCCCCAGACCCCCTTGTTCCCGCCATTGGGTTACGCTTCGCTCCTGACTGGTTTCAAGAGTTTATCATGTTTCCCTCTATAGCGGGCTTTCCTCCTGCATCCTTTTGTTCTGTTTTTATCGGCTTTTATGCCCTGTTCTCTTTCGTCGACTTGTTGATACCTATTACAAGGCCACTATTCCGGTCTTAAACCGGCTCTATATAATAGGAAGAAACTCCTGCAATTCTCGCTTTCCTCTGCCGGTGCTTGGGCATAACGTCATGCTCCTCATCGGCAGAAGAAAGCGCCGAAGCGCTCTCTCTTATTTCTCGGTACCGTCCATCTTTGCCCCGCAATTTTGGCAGTAGTGCGACGGCGACTTAAACACACAGTCGCACGCCGAACACCCATGATACGCTTCAACGCGTGTTCCAACGCCAACCTGCACAAGCTCCCACTTCCCGCGTCTCACCGGCTCCGCGTCAATGGTTTCGGCTTCGCGCACAATCTCAATCGCCAATTCTATGCCTTCTTCAGGCTCGCTTGGTTTCTTTCTGTGGTCATACTCAGCATTCAATTTCGCCAGCAGTGCTTTCCGGCTAATCAGATCGTTCATTCGTCGTACCCTCCTGCGCTCTTTGCATAGCCTTTTGTATGTGCTTCCACTGCTGCAACCGCATCCACGCCTTGAGTTTCTGCCGCCACCTATAGGGCGGGGCATATGGATCATGCTTTGTGGTTTTTACGGTCACTTTCATCCCTCCTTCGGCGGCTCAGGCATCGGCATCCAGTGCGTCGGGTCTCCGCCGAAATTAGACAGGATAAATCCAACCTCGGTGTAACAGCCGATTTTAATACCGCTTTCCGGCGAAAATGTCAGGCATTTTTCGAGGTTGCCCGGCAGCCGTTCTTGTACGCTGATCCAGTGCGGTATCTTTGCCACAAGCTGCTCGACATACTCGTATGCATCCGCTGTCAGTGCCTTAGTGCAGTCAGATATGTCCATTTCATTCTGTTCGTCGTCCAGATTGTAAGGGCATTCGTTGCACATACCGCCAAATCTGCAACACGTTAGCCCGTGCATGACTTCGTACGGTTCCATTATGCGTCACCTCCTGCCAGTTCGTAGCAGTCGCGCCTTGCCCGGTAGACCTCCAGCGTTCCCGCCGCCCCCTTGCAGTGCGCGCACGGCTCGTCCTCTTCTTCTAGGTCAAAGTATCTGCATCCTTCGCAGCCGTCGTGCTCTGGCGCAGGCTTATGCGGCGCAATCGGCTTAATCCCCAGCTTCTCGGCAATGTCGGCTGGAATCCGGCCATTTCTGCATCTATCACAGTCAGTCTCTCTGTAGCAGTTCTTGCCGTCGCCAAATACCCTCGGGCATATCCGTTTGCTACCATAATATTCGGTTGGGAAGTTCTGCTTGTACCACTCGTTCCAGCTCGGATACACATGGTCAGGATGCGTCACCGCCCATTGCATTACGCGGCGCTCCACCTCTTCGCAATCCATCTCCGCCGTGACCGTGATCCCGCATTCTAGCTCCTTCGCATCGCCGATAGGACATTCGCTGCAATGGCCATCGCTAAATGCTTCGCACATTCTCCGCGCCTGCCGCATGACCTCGATAAACTCAGCCATTTCCCACCCTCCTGTTCCACCCTTGGGCGGCATCTTCCGTTTCTTCGTGCGCCATGTTAATCGTGTTCGCTATGCACCTGTTGTTTTTGCATCGCACTACATGGTTGCCGTATACGTTTTCATAGTGTTCTGCTTCCCCGCCGCAAAATGGGCAGGGCAACAGTTCCGGCATTGGCGGATTCTTCCACGCCCAGTCACACAGCGCCTTGATCTGCTCTTCTGTATTCTTTACTTTGGCAATCCTCCGAATCAGGCAGTTATTATTCTCATCGCGCGTATTTGCCATCGGACACCCTGCGCAACCCGCCGCGCAGCGTTTCCCTGCCTCGGTCAGGCGCAAGGCTATCTCATGCAACGGTTCATCCTTGCCGTTCTTCATCGTTATCCCCCCCCCACGCACATAATCGCCAGCGCCACAGCCAGCGCCGCCACACCAGCCCCAGCCATAAACAGCGCTACGCCGCGTGCAATCGCCAGCCAGCGCATATCCTGCTTCCGCTCCTCGGCGATTTCGCGCTCGTATCGGGCAAATTTCGCCGCCCATTCCCGTTTCCTCCGCGCCTCGTGCTCCGCGATCTCAGCCTTCAGCCGCGCATTTTCCTCGCGTCTCCGCTTGATCTCGCCCATCATGGCGCATTCTCTGATAATTACATCCTCCGCCGTCTCTTGCGGCCTCGTGATCGTCAATGCTTCCATGTTTACCACCTCCCCACACCATCATAAGTCTGCGTATTGTCCTTCAAAAAGTGCAGACTCCCCGTCCTGAACGCAATCGCGCAAAACTCTTCCAGCACCGTGTTTCTGCTTCGGTCGTCATACGCGCCGCCGTTTTTGCTAAAGTTGCTCAACGTCCCGTCCACAATCTTGTGGTAGACCATCAGCACATCGCCGGTCAATTCTGGCCAGTCGGCCATGATCTTCTTGTCGCTTTCGCCTGCCCTTATAGCGGCCAAAATCCGTTCATAGCGGTGCTTGCCCCAGTTCTGCATTGCGTCGCCTTTTGTCTCCGATTCCGGCAGATAGGTCAGGTCAATCGCATCCCGCAATTCTTGCTCGTGGACGTTCAGCACCTTCGCCATGTCCGGGATGTAATTCGCGAGAAACTCATCCTTGTAATGCTGGATATAATCCTGTATCGTCCTCGGAGACACGCTCATCTGGCGCGCCATATTGCTGATACTCACGCCGCGCTCGTTACACAGTCTCCTGATCGTAATAGCAAGGCTCATTCTTTCTTCCGGCCTCCTCAAGCGCCTTGAGCTTCTCCGGCTCGTTCGCCAGCTCTTTCCGCGCTCTTGTCATCAGCGCTTCGCGGCGTGTTTGCAACGATCGCATAAACCGCCGTCCCGCCGCCCCTCTATGGGCTTCCTTTTCGCGCTCGATCAACGCGTCAATCCGCTCGATCTCCTCCGCCGCCGGTATGCGCTCAACGTCTATCATTCGCCCGTTTCCTTCTCCCAGGTGTCCGTGCAGGTTTTCGAGATTCGTACGCCAAATCCGGCCGCTCTCGCCTTGATCGTCTCGCCGCGCCGCCTGATCGTAACGCCCGTAATCTCGCCGTCAATGATCGCGCTGCACATCAGCTTCAGCCCCTCGGCCAGCTCGCCTTCGATCTTATACGGCTCGCCCGACAAATCCTCGCGGATCATCCTCTCCGTCTCCAGCTTCTCCCTATAGCGCCTCGCTTCCGCACAGCGGCAGTGCATCATGATGTACTGGTTGGCTTCCTCGCCGTCCATCTCATGCGGTGCTTTGATCATCTGCACCTGCCCGCAGAATCGGCAGGTTCCCTGCACAATGTAATCGGCCATTTCAGCGTCCCTCCTTAAATTCCTCGGCCAGCCGGATTCCCCAGTACGCCGCGACGATCACCCAGTAAAACGCAACGTTCCAGGCATCCATCAGCACGACGGATGTAACGGCCAGCGAAGCGGACGCACCCAACGCCGCACCAATCAGGCAATGCTTCACGCGTATCTCCTCCTGTTTCAATTTTTCGCTGCCCGCCGGAGTTGCACCGGCATAGTCTCTTGGCGGCATACAGGTCGGCTTTGACGCGGAGCGCGGATTGCATGAGTCGCCGGGCTGGTATCGCCCGAATCCGCTTCTGTCCGCGCAGCCGACCGGCCACGCCCAGGGTGTAATAGACGTGCGCCCAGGGCTTATAGCCCCTGAAAGGAGGTTGGGTGTGGCCGGAGTTGCACCGGCTGCGCTATGCCAACGCCGCGTCTCGCGCCGCCCATATTGCGCCCGTTTTCAGCGGGCGCGTTCGTTATTCATCGTTTGCCTTTCGGATTGCATCGACAATCGCCGCCTGGAACTTGCCAGTGCTTATCAAATGCAACATCGCATCAACAATGCCCATCATTACGATCGCTCGCAGTTCCGCCCTGTTGAGCTTCACATCGGCTTCCCACGCGTCTGACGCTTCCGGCATGATCTCCGTCTGGCTGATCTCGGCCTTCTTCGCGGCGCGTGCGTACTCTTCGGGCTTAATGCCGTATTCGCGCTCCAGCGCCTGCGCCCCGTATTTGGCGATCTTACCCTTGCTGGCGCATCCGCTGAAATAGCCTTCGCCAAATCCGCAAACGCGGCTCGCCTCGGCCATGCCGTCCGCCCTGCTCAGTATCAGCGCCTTCAGCTTCATGCCGTCAATCGAAATCGTCTGCATCGTCGGCCTCCTCGTCCTCCAAGAAGTCCATGATCCGCTCAAGTAGCGTGTTCAACCCGTCGTTTGTCTTTTTGCCCGGCTTCTCCGCTTTGACCTCTTCGGCACCGGTCTTCCTGCTCAGTCCCACCTTCACGGCCTTCATGATCGTCTTACGGGCTTCCTCGGGTTCGTTGCCCGCATGCTCAGTCAGGGCGTAATAAATCCCCTCCACAACCGTCTCCAGCTCGATTATGATCTGCAAGTCGGGCCCTTCCAGCTTAACCATGCCCTTGTTTGCCTTAATCATTGTCTTTCTCCTCCTCACAAAATACTTCCTTGAGTTCCGGCTTCTCCTCGTGCCACATATTCGCCGTCTTATAGGCCGCTTTCAGCTTTTCCCTGGCTTCCTCCGCCGTCTCGGCCTTGACGTGCGCCGTCTGATAGCAGGTGTCTCCGCTCCCTTTATAGCGCACCGCGTACCACTGCATTATGCGCGCTCCTTCTGCGCCTTTTCGCGCTCGCGCTTGTATTCCAGTGCCCGCCGCATGATGTTCTCGATCGGATCGCCGCCGTACTGCCGCCCCAGTTGATCAAGGATCAGCCCTATGCCCATCCATACCGGCCTTATCTCATTGGCGCTTACGCTCTCGGTTACCGCGCGCCCGTCAATCGTTGCCATCGCTTCCCCCTCCTTACGCCGTCTTGCGCTTGCTGGCTTCCACGCCATACGCAAAGCCCAGCGCCATTCTCTGCACGTCCTCCGGCATCTTGGCCAGCGCCTCAAGCGCCGGGGTCGTCGGCTCCGGTCTGTTCTGCGCCTCCGCCGGTTCATTCGGCTTCGTCCGTTTCATCTTCGCTCACTTCCTTTTTTCTTGCCCTTTCCTTCTCACCATGTTATAATCGAACGGAAAGGAGGTGATTCCTATGGGCTTTTTCTGCCCCTTCTCAATGGCCGGTAATCTTATGCGCTGTAACGCGCATTGCATCCTCCGCCTTGATGATGGCGATTGCATGCTCCGCGTTAAGCTCGCTCTTGAGATTGAGTCTCTTCACAAATCGTCAGCGCATACGCCACTCGCTCCATCGCCAGACTCAGCTCCGCAAGGTTGTGCGCGTTCTGACCCCTGACCCGCATCGTGTTTTCCACGTCACGCGCGCTATAGGCCGCGTCTTTGCTCACCTCGGCCAGCAACGCCAACTGCTGGCCGAGGGTTTCCTTTACGTTCAGCATCCCTCTCCCCCTCCTTCCTCACCCATCTCTCCGAAAGGATGTGTTCTTATGGATAACTCTCTTCTCAGCGTCATTATCGGCGGTTGTATCGCTCTCGTCCCGACGATCATCAGTGTCTGCGTTGAACCGCTCCGGCAACGGCGGCAATTCCAGCGCGAAATGTTTCTCAAGCAAATCGATCTGGTCGATAAGCCGCGTATCGAAGCGCTCCGCGAATACGCCTATCAGCTCGGCGCTTTCCTCGCCGGTTATTCGCTGGACAACGCTTTCTCCGAAAATACCTTCATGGCCGCGCAATCTCGCGCTTCTGCGTTCGTCTCGCCTGAAACGCTCCTCGCCATGAACGCCGCATATCCCGTCATTATGGCCGGTTGGAACGATAGCGCCGATATGCCGACTCAAGCGAAACTTGAATCGCCCGAAATCGCCCATCTCATGCGCTGCCTTAACGCCGAAATGGCCTTAGCCCCCGAACGCTACAATGTACCAGCACGTGGCCACAATAAGGTACGCCTGAAATGCAATCTGCACAAAAAGCAGCGTTAGGCCGCTCCTGTCCCATCCGTACAGCGTATCGTTATCCGTCCGCAAGAACGTGACATAGTTCAGACAGCCGAATATCAGCCCCGCAATCGACATCGCAATGCCCCACGCGCGTATGCCGTCCATTGTTTCCCCTCCTCTCTCTTAACCACGTCAACATTATACCTAACTTAGGCAGGTTTGTCAATAGCTTTTTTCAATTTTCTCTTGACTTAGTTAGTGATTCGCATTATAATATAGTTGATCGGAGGTGAATGAGTGAAAGAGCGTATAAAACAAGCGCGCCTTTCCGTCGGGCTTTCTCAAAAGGCGCTCGCTGATAAAATAGGTATCTCTGACGCTGCACTTTCAAAAATCGAAAGCGGCGCAAACAATCCGGCCAAACAAACCGTTATCGCTATTGCGAACGCTTTAGGAGTTTCCCTTTATTGGCTCGAAACGGGCGAAGGCGAAATGTACGCAAAAAGCGCGTCGCAGACGCTTGACGCAATCGCGGCGCGCTATAACGGTAGCCCAACCTTCCGCGCTATGCTGGATGTCTATAGCAGGCTCTCCCGCGCTGAACAGGATGCGGTTGAGCACTATATCTTCCAGCTCGCCGAGGCCGTTTCAGCCGGTCAGCGGCCTGAGCAGATTGTCCCCGGCAACACAAGCAGCGCGGACATTGGCAATGTGATCATGCACGATATATCGGATACGGAAACACATCATCAGGACGCTGAAGCAGCCAGATGATCTTGGCATCCGGCGCGGCAGACCTGTTGACAAGGGTCAGCCGCGCTGTTGTTATAATCAGCTTGATAACGTCCGGGCACTCTGGCATATCGACGATCTTGACGGTGTATTTCATGGTCTTTGTTCTCCCTTCGTTTTTCTGCGTTTACTATCTCATATGCGCCTGGGAAGAACAATAGACCACAAGAAGAACGCGGGAAGAATCCACTTCTTATAAGAAGAACCTGAGAAGAAAGGCGGGGCGGCTCTATGTCTCAGCGTATTACGGCCTATTTGCGTCAGCTAAAGGACAGAAAAGGCTATACACAGCAGTTTATCTCCGATGAAACCGGCGTGCCGATGGGCACCATTGGCAAATACTTCTCGGGCATAGACGATGAATCGGCCAGCTTCGAGATTGTGCGGAAGCTGGTCGTTTTGCTGGGCGGTACGCTTGACGAGCTTGCCGGTATCGATCATCCGCAATCCGAGCATGACGAGTCGGCCTATATGGCGGTCGTCGCCGGGCTGGAAGCGCGCCTCGACGAAAAGGACGATCGCATAAAGCATCGCGCCGAACTGCTCGATCATGAGCAGGAGCGCTCCGACCGGTCTATCGAGCGCGAAACCCGCCGCGCCAATCGCGCAACGCTCGCCGCCTGCATTATCGGCGCGCTGTTCATCATTTTTATTTTTGTTGACCTTCTCTGGCCGACTCGCGGCTGGTTTATCCACTGATTGCCAAAAATAAAAAAAGCGGCCTTCTGGCCGTATGGGAGGTTTTTCTATGGTTGCCGCCGCTTATGCCCGCTATTCGACGGAGCGGCAGAACGAAACGTCTATCCTCGCCCAGCTTCAGGCGATCGAAGCGTATTGCGCCCAGCATGATCTGACGCTCTATAAGCATCAATATATCGATCAGGCTTTCAGCGGCACAAATACGGATCGTCCCGCCTTTCAGCAGCTTCTTTCCGATGCAAACCGGCACTGTTTTGACGCAGTTGTGATTTACGATATTTCGCGCGGCTCGCGTGACGTGGTTGACTGGTTCGCCTTTCGCCGCCAGATGCAGCAGCTCGGCATAGCCGTCTACTCCGTCACAAACACTTTGGGCGATCTCGATGACCCGAACGCCTTTTTGACGGAGATGATAACCGCCGGTCTCGGCCAGCATATGGTCTTGCAGACGCGGCAGAAGTCCATCGCCGGTAAGCGCATCAAGGCCGCGCAGGGCTTATTCTGCGGCGGCGTGGCTCCTTACGGTTACCGCATCGAAAACGCACGCTATGTCATTGACGAACGCGAAGCGCCTGCCGTGCGTCTGATTTTTGATATGTACGTCAACGGCCATTCATACGGCGATATTATAGCGGCTCTCTCCGCGTCAGGCTTTTGCACGCGCTCAGGCCGCCGTTTTTCTTCAACCGCGCTTCACGACATCCTGAGTAATCAGCGCTATTCTGGCCGCTTTGTCTGGTTCGAGCGCGTCGAGCGCCATATGCACAAGCACGTCGGCAAGCCCGGCGATCCTATAACGGTCGAGGACGCTATCCCACGCATCATCTCTGACGAAATATTTGAAAGGGTGCAAAAACGTATGGAAACCAAAATCATAAGAAAGCGCGGCAAGCGCGAATATATGCTCTCCGGTCTGCTTAAATGCGGCCTTTGCGGCGCGTCTCTGGCCGGAACCACAGTCACCTCCAAGGGCATTGAATATCCCCGCTATAGCTGCATCCGCCGCCACAAAGAGCATAATTGCGATCTCGTTACGCTAAAAGCTGATATTCTCGACAAGGCCGTCGCGCAGATCATCCGTGAAAAAATCCTCAATCGCGATCTGATCGAGCAAACCGCCCAGCTCGTTATTGACCGCTATTCCGCGTCCAAAGAGGACACGTCCAAATTGCAAGCCCGAGTTGCCGCCTCTTCCGCAAAAATCTATCGGCTTATCAGTATGGCCGCCGATCTGCCGGAAACCCCGCCCGAAATGCGCCAACAGATCATCGACGAAACCGCGCGCAAAAAGGCGCTTGAGGCTCAACTTGTCGCCGCTCAGAAATCGGAACTGCCCGTCACCAAAGATGACGTAATCGCTTTGCTTGAGCGTGATTGTGACCGTCTCGCGGAAACCCCGTCCCTCCTGCGCGAAATGGCGTTGACCTACATCAAGCAGATCACCGTCTATAACGATCGACTCGATATTTGCTATTATCTGATTCCCGGGCTAAAAAATAACAACCCGTCCGATACAGACGGGTTGTTAACTGGAGCGCTCCCCAGGTACGAATCTCGTCTACTTTACAACCTGACGATCCCTCGCCCCGATCTTGCCGCTTAAATCATTTGTACCCCTCGATCATCGCGCGCACCTCCGCCGTCTTCTCCATCAGCTCATCGTGCATGGCGCTATAGGCCGCGATCATTCCCTCGGCATACTCCGGCTTCCTCTTGTATTCCTCGCCCGCCTTGTACGCCTCGATCATCTTCTTGACCAACGCGTGGCCGTTGGTGTTAAACGCAATGTGCGCGTTCGCCATTTCCCGATACCACGCCGCCGCTTCCGGGCACTCCGTCTTCAGCCCGTAGGCGGTTTTTATTTTGTCGCGCGCCTCCTCGATATTGCCCGCGATCTCGGCGGACAGGCGCTTAATCATCTTCATGCGCCCGCCCCCTTACGCCAGCTTTACAACGCTCGCGCACACATGGTTGATTGCGCCCGCCACGCCGCTGATCCGCGCCGAAATGACCGGCTGAATCGCGCAGCAGGTTGCCAGTCTGACCACAGTCTCAACATGCTGCGTGATGATTCCATCCGCCGCCACAGTGTCGGTCGCAATCGCGCACGGCATGGCCACAGCCCCGTTATAGAGCTGGAGCACCTGCGCACCCGCCGCGCCCGGCGTGCTTGTCACGTCGTAACTGATGCGGTACAGGCCGCCGTTGTTGATGCGGAAGCCGCCCGTCTGCGTGCTGATCGATACGCCGGTATTCGTGCCCAGATTGCCCAGCACGTTTACCGTCAGGCCGTCCGCCGTGTAGGTCTGCGCCGCGTTGTTATAGGCGGTCTGCGCGCTCTTCTGATACGCGTTATTGCAAGTCATTGATTATTCCCCTTCCTTTCGCTGCGCGCAACAAAATCCCTCTGTCAGTGCCGCCGCATTGAGCGTCCAGAGCATCGACACCAGCTGCGCCAGCTCCGTCATCGTCATCTTGTCAAAGTCTCTTTTTTCAACCGTCTCAAGTACGCGCATCCGTATTTTCTGGATTCTCTCGTCCATTTCTCATTCTCCCTTCATTTAATAGCGCCCGTCCGGCGCATGGCTCAGACGGGCGCAGCGCTGTTAAAGCGTGTTGATTGTCTTATCGGGCATAGCCGCCGCATCCGCACCCATTCCCGGTATACGGATTGCAGGTCGTCTCATACGGGCTGCACGTCAGGTAGGCCGGAACGGGCACCTTGTTGATCGCGCTCAGCAGCGTATTCGTCTGCGACAGCGTGCCAAGCTGCAACTGCGCCGCCTGAAGGTTGTCGCGCAGCTCCTGCATGGTGTTCGCGTTGATCAGCGCGCGCGTGGCCTCGCCTTCGGCATGGATCGCCGTTTTTATGTCGCAGCAGCATTCCGCGTTCTGCGCCTGCACAGCCTGGAATCCCAGCGCCGTATTATAGCGGTTGTCCAGGATTTCGCGCTGCGTCGCGGCATTGCCCAGCGCCGCATCATAGCGGTTCTGCATGATGCTCTGCTGGAGCGCACAGTCGCCCTGCTGCGCGGTAAAGCGGTTCTCCAGCACGTCGCGCTGGAGGCCGAACTGATCGCGCGTGATGTCGCTCTGGTTACGGAGAATCTCGGCGGTGTTAAAGCCGTCCGCCATCTCGCCGCGCGTCAGCGCGCCCTGAAGGCCGTTGCCACCGCCCCACAGGCCGCCGCCCATCATGCCGAATACGAGGAAAAGCACAACAATCCAAAAGAAACCGCCGCCATCCCCGAAAAAGCCGTCGTTGTCCTTGTTGGTCACAGCCGCAATATCGGCCAGAGACATATTATCCATCGTTGTCACCTCGGGTCTTTATATTCGCTTCCGGCACGTTGCGCACCATGCCGTCAAACGTCACTTAAATAGCCCCTGCATCTGATTCGCCATCTGCTTGGCCTGTTCGAGCTGCTGCGCGTTGATCTGCCCGCTTTGCAGCATTTCGTTTATTTTTGCCTGAGCCGTCTGCGGGTTCCACATCTGGCGGAATTGCTTAAACTGCTGTATCATCTGCATCTGCGGCATGTTGCCCATCGCCTGCTTACCCATTATTTGCGCCAGCGGATTCATTCCTTGCACCTCCCAGCTCGTTCATCAGCCCGTTCAAGGCGTTCTCAAGGCGGCCTATGCGCTCGTTCGCCATGGTCATATCGGCGGCCATGGCGTATTTCTGCCCCTCCGCCGGTGCCTGGTTCGCGCTCTGCTGATCAATCTCCGTCAGCTTAAAGGCGCGCAGGTTCGCGCTGCCCATGTTGTCCACGGCCTTGATGTATATCACGGGGTCGTTGTTGTCCATCATCCACGCCGTTTGGCCAGGCTGAACGATCTGATTGCGCGCTCCGTCCCAGCCGTTGACGTATATCCACGTCACATTCGCCGCCGGAGTCTGCATCTGGTTCTGCGTCTGCGGCTGCTGCATCTGCGGCATGGGCGGCGCATAGTTGGTGTTAAAGTAGCTCGGCATAACCGGCTGCTGCATCTGATAGGGATACCCGTAAGCCATCCTTGCGCACCTCGCTTTCTGTGCCCATTATCGCCTATTTTTCAGCCCGCCGCGTGGAAATACGCGGCCTTTGCGGGATAAATAAAAAAAGAGCGCAGCCGTTGCATTTTCCGCAACAACTGCGCTGTCATCAATCCTTTGTATTCTCTTTTTCTCTTTCTGCGTCTTGTCTTGCGATTTCTCGCTCAAGCAATATTCGCATGTACTCCGATTGCGTTATGCCGAGTTTCGCCGCCTGATCTTCCACAAATTTTTTTTGACTCTCGTCTGTCAAAATTGTTACATTCCATCTCTTGCCGCCTTCTTTTAATGCTCCTTCTTTTTCCGCCTTTTTTTGCGCTCTTCGCCTCCGCTTTGATGCTGCTGACTCTTTCAGTTTTGCTGCCTTTCTACACGCCTTGCTGCAATAGCATTCATTCCCAACCCCAACAAACGTTGCGCCGCAGTTTTTGCATGTGCGTTCCGTCTGTTTTGCAGCTCGTTCTAATTTCCTTTTTTCTTTTTCTTTTGCGCTTTTCTGCTTTACCCGTTCAGCTTTCCATTTTTTGTGGCACTCATCGCTGCAATAACGTTGTCCGGGCTGTTTTGGTTTAAATTCCTGTCCACAAAACTTGCACACATGCATTATTTCTTTTTTCTCAGTGCGCTTCTTCGGCGGATTACTTTTTCGCGCACTTTTTCGCTGGCATTTAGGGCTGCAATAAATTTGTCCGCTACCGTTCGGCACAAATTCGCTCCCGCAAACCGGGCACGTCTTTGTGACCGGCTGTGCCAGTTTTGCCCTCGCTTCATTTTTTGCCGCCAATGCGCATGGTATACTGCAATACTGTACCGTCCCCGTTTTGTGCGGCTGAAATTCTTTCCCGCACTGCGGGCATGTTTTGCTTGTATGCTCTGCATTTGCTTTCCTCTGCTGCGTATACCAGTCATCGTAATTCTTGCTTTCGGGCGTACTCCTCCTGTTCTTATCGTATTCGTCGTTGTATTGTTTCAGCGCCTTGTCGGCGCATTCCGGCGAACAGTACTTGCGATAAGTGCCGTGCAATTCAAACTGCTTCCCGCATATTGCGCACACAGTTATCTCATTAACTTTCGTCCGCCGCGCTTCCGCCTTCTCCTCGCGGTGTGCTTCGTCTCTATAGTATTCTGCCGTGCGTTCTCGTGCTTTCGCCCGAATATTCTCTGCGACGGCAATAGGCGCACATTTTTTGCAATAGCGTTGTGTCCCACTGGTCACAATATACGGTTCTCCGCAGGCTTCACAAAAATCAGTACTGCCAATCTTTCTGGTTTTCCCAAGTTTTGCCCGTTCCTGCGCTTTACGCGCATACCAACGTTTCGCTTCTTCTCTACATTCGCGGCAGCGTTTTGATTTTATGTGTCCATAAAACGGTTTCCCGCAGTCAATGCACGTCTGCTCGCGATATATGCCTTGTTTCCCGCGTACCGGCGTGTAATTCACAAATGCGCGAGTCGCCGCGAATTTTGACCGACACTCCGCGCTGCAATAACGTTGCTGCCGCCCTGTCAGCGGCTTTCCGCAAACTGTGCAGACACGTTTCTCTTTCTCCTCCGCCACATTCAGCCCTCCCGTTCCCGCCGTTCTTCCTTCTCCGCCTCATTGGCCACCAACATACGGATATAGGCCGACTTGTTCAGCCCAATTTTCGCCGCCTTGCGCTCCACAAACTCTTGCAGGCGCTTATCCATCACGATGGTCATTTTCATCTTGTCTCCATCCGGCTTCAGCATTTACGTTCCCCCTTTTATATAACGTCCGCGGCACTCCATCCAGCGCCGCGGACATCCTCTTAATATCAGTCCTTCTTCAGGCCGTCAAGCTGGCGCTTCTCGGCGCGCAGCCACTTGAGCAGCTTTTTCGCAACCTCCGACCGCCACACCTTGTATATTGCTATCGGCTCGTCATAATAGTAATCGTCGTCGTCCTCGTCCTCATGCGCGGCGTATACGGTCATGGTGTACTGCGTATCGCCGTAGCTGTCATCGGCAAAGCCTTCCATGCACTCGATCTCTGCCTGCTTGCTGCGGCAGTCATCCAGATACAGCCGCAGCACGTCGTCCACGTAGTCCACCAGATCGTCGCGGGTGTACTCGCAATCCGGATCAACCTCGTATTCGCACGGGCTGCCGTCGCTCCAGCCGGAGCCGTTCACCCAGTTATCCTCTCGAACCTCAACATACTTCTTTCCGTTTTCCATCTGATTTTCCTCCTATTCTGCCGCGGCCGCTTGCCCGGCCCGTCTGGCTCTGTCTTCCGGGGTCACCCCCTTTCGACACTAATACCATACCACAGGTTACATAACTTGTCAACACCTTTTTGAGATTTTCTTCAAAAATATTCCGCGCCCCAAAAACAAAAAAGAGCCTCGCTCCTTTCGGAACGAGGTTCTTTCCCGCTTTCATCGCTTCGGATGCGGCGCGAATCCGGCATTAGATTAAAATCAGATGGTTGATCTTTTCATTTCAATCCACATCCGCAGGTGACAAGCCCGGCGGATGACATCCGCATCCATGGCCTTACTATACCACATTCGCCGCCCGCTGTCAAGCCCCAAAGGGCTTGATTTCGACCCTTTTTTATTTCGCCGCAATCCGCTCCCCGCTGATCCACGGCCACACGCCCATCATACGCGGCACAATCGCCGTCTTCAGGCGCTCGGACACGGCGCTGCGATCCATCCCGACCGCCGCCCCAATGTCAGCATAGTCCATAGCCCAGATCAGGCGCGACGCGGCGATCTGCACGTCCCGCGGACTCAGCCGCGCTTCGAGGATCAGCCGCGCCATCATATAGGCGGGCACGCCGTCCAGCGCCGGAAACTCCCGATACACACTTGCCATCGTACCCGCCCTCCCTTACTCGTCCTTGTCGGTCGCTCTGACGGTTTCGCCTTTTTCGTGCAGCTGCGCCAGTATTTCCTTCAGCTTTTCCGGCACAGGCAGGCCGATTCGCGTCGCATTCTCAATCACGCTCACGCCCTCATTAGATACATAAAAGCAGATGACCATGCCGCGAATTGCTCCGCTCGATCCCAATACCTTGGTGTCAAGGATATTCGCCACGCCCACCAGCGCAAGAATCAGTATCTTCTTAAACAAACCCTTGAACCCCACGGCGCTTGAGAGCTTCCTTTCGATGATTGCGCAGGCTACGCCGGTCACATAGTCGATCGCCATGAGTACAACAAGCGCAATCAGCAGGCCGTCCATGCCGCCCAGGAACATCCCCAGCACCCCTCCGACACACGTCAATGCCATCTGTATCTTAGACCAGATCAGTTTCGCATCCATCATTTTTCCACCGCCTTCCCGCCGATCCACGCGCTCTCACCGGCATACACTACGTTCAGCCAGCCGTCCTGTGTCCATCCCTCTTTGCCGCGCTCCAGCACGTCGCCGCCGTGCGCGTAGCCCAGCACTGCGCCGGTATACCTCGGAGCCATCCGCACATTCCAGGTGCCGGGCGCAATGGTCACCGTCTCGGGCTTCTCGCCCTCTTCCTCTGCCTCGCCGCTCTCCGGCAGGCGCTTGTCCAGCGCGGCATAGGTGTTCTTTCCGGCGATGCCGTCCACCGTCAGCCCGTTGTCGGCCTGAAACGCCTTGAGCGCGCTCTCGGTTGCCCGCCCGAACTCGCCGTCCGCGCCGTATGCGCCGCAGGAATAGCCCAGCGCGATCAAATCGGCCTGCAAGGCGCGCACGTCAGAGCCGCTCATGCCGCGCCTGAGGTTCCTGTCTCCGTATTCCTTTACGGTCTCGGGCTGTTCGGCATAATCAAAGTATTTGGTCATCCATCCCCAGCGGTTCCACTTGCCGCTGTTCAGGCGCGTCTCAACCACGCCGTAATACACGCCCTTGGCCTCGACGACGATCCAGTCGCCCGTGCGGTTGTCGGGATCGACAGGCCGCACGAGGAAACCGACGTGCTCAATGTACTTGTCGCCGCGCCTGAACACAGCCGCGCCCTCGGTCTTGCGCTCGTTGGGGATTTTGCCCTCGCCCTTGATGCCGCACCAGTCGGCATAATTGTTCCGCGCGCGGACGTTGATCCAGCCCTGACCGGCGTTTTCGGTTACGTAGCAGTCGGCCAATCCCTGACAGTCAAATACGCGCGGCGCGTGCTCGCGCCAGTAGTTGGCCTTGGTCAGCGCCTTGCCGGTGTACTGGCCGCTAAAGTACCACTCGGACAGCTTCTTCGGGTTCTGTCCCACGGCGCACATTATGTAGCCGCACTTGTCCTTCGCCTGCTGCGTCAGCCATTCGGCAAACTTCCTCGGATTAAGCATTTCACATCATCCTTCCATTTTTGATTTTTCTTCAGGTAACTTCCGTGGCTTTCAGCGTTCCGCTGTCGTCGACAGTGATCTTGAATTTCTTGGTGCTGTCGGGAGTGGAAGAGCGCAACGTTACGCTTTCATCATCGTTAAGCACAAACTTATGGAACTCTGTTCTTGTATCTCCTGCTGCGTTTTTCTTAATCTTCCTTTCAAGCGCAGGTGCAGTACTGCTATAAATCCCGTTGATTCTCATTTCTACGGTGTCTCCAACTCCCACGTAGTTTGGGTCGGCCCCATAGATGATCGGCTGTATGATCTCCGACTCGCTATAATCAGATATTGCGTTCTTAAACGCATCTGTTTGCGCAATTTCTTCCGCCAAATCGTCACCCGATTTAACGTCGAGCATCTCTTTGGGAATTTTAACCACTTCCGGCGCAAAAAGATCAGATGTTACCACAAGGGGCACGGATGGCATGCTCATATCGGCATATATGCACTCTTTTATTGCATATTTGCCAGCGTATATGTTATATAATCGTAAGAATGTTATTCGCATACCCCGCATTATACGACCTGATGAATCATACTCGCCATATGCTGCCGTCTTTTCATCATATGTATTATTATTGTAATTTCGGCAAGTCAGTTTATGATTCTCGCCGTTTACTGTGACTGCTATGGCAGCGCCTTCTTCCAAAAATGATTCATCGATACTCACGTACTTTATGGCCGTTGTATCCATAGCATACTCGCCATCTGCACCTTCGTTAAATATTAGTTTTACATCGTCCACATATCCACCCGGCCGATTTTTTACATAATCTTTGGCTTTCGGGTCATTTTGATTCCAGTCTGGCTGTACGCTCGCCGCGCCGATACCTACCGTCCCAATAATGTTATTGGCCATCGATCGTCACCTCCGGCATAACCACAAAGTTCTTGTAATTCTTGGTCTTGTATCTCGCGCTGCCTTCCAGACGCGGGAATACCGTAAAAATATCACCGGTCGCCGTCGTGATCTGCGCATCGGCGCTGTACTGGCCGATTTCTGCGTCACGCGTATCCTCCGGCAATATGTCAATCTCCTGCTTGCCGGTGACGCTGCGCCGAAATATCACCGTTGATTCTGCCTTGGGTTCTTTTCGCACGGTTAGCGTCAAAACATCATCCGCGCCGACCGTGTATTCTTCGCCGTTTTCCGTCGCCAGCGTTACAGCCAACGTCGCCGTATCTCCGCGCGTCAGATAGATAATTTGATCCTCGACGTAAAACATCCGCCATCACCCCCCGTCAAAATATCACTGTAAACCCCGCAGCCCTGCCCCCTCTGCGGGTTGGGTTGATCAGACCCTCCATCATCCCATATGCAACGGCGCACCGCCAAGGGACGCTCTAATCTCGATCGTTCTTACTGATACGTCACCGTCAGCACCGGCGCAGGGCCGTCCGTGTCTACGCCGTAAAAATGCGCGTAGTTCGGGCTGTAATCCTTGTTCTCCGCGTTGGCCGTCTCGCCCGTGTAGGTGACCAGCCCGCCGCCTGCCGCAATTACGCTGATTGCGCTCGTCGGGATGCTAAATGTCGCCGTTTCGCCGTTTTGTATCTTGCCGATTTCGCCCAGCGATACCATGCTGTCGGTCGGCTTGCCGCTCTTTCCGGTCAGCGTCGTCGTCCACAGCGTCACCGTGACGCTGCTGCTCCGTCCTTTACCACTTCGGCGCGTCAACGTCAGCGTCGCGCTCTTGATCGTCTTGCCAGCCAGCGCCCCGGCATTAAACCACATACAGCCGTAATCCTTGCGGCCGTTGCTGCCCGTGCCTTCGTGACCCTGCCGGATTGTGTTGTCGTTGATCCAGTGCCCGCTCGGATAGTAAGTGCCGGTCGTGCTGGCCGTGTAGCTCGTTGTCGTCACCGCAGGCTCGACAGGCGCGGCACTTCCGGTGTCAACGGCGATCGTGCTTGGATCGGCGGGCAGCAAAAACGACGGATTGCCCCCGGCGCATATGCCGCTCGGCCTTGATCCGGCCACGCGCAGAGTCGCGCCGTCATACCAAAAGCAATATGTCGCCGCGCCCTTGCAGCCCAGCACTAGCGCATCCGTGCCATACGAAAACGCCATGGCGCTGTCAGGGATGTTGTAGAACTCACAGTTTTGTATAAACAGCCCGGAATACGTTGAACGGAAGCCCTGCGCATTGCCGGAGGATGCGTTGGCGTTGAATACGCACGCGTACGTCTTAACCTCCGTGCAGTTGTTTACGTTGATGCACTGCCGCTGCGTCGAGCGCGACACCTTGACGCTGTTGATTTCAATCGGCACGCTGTTGCAATACAGGTTTATGTATCCGTTCAGCGTGTTGCCGCCGCCGTTGATCGTTATGCGCCCGTAGCCTCCTATGCCGCGCAGCTCAAGCGCGCCGCTCACTTCACCGGTTATGCCGATCGTCACGTCGCCAGTCAATATACGGTTCGACAGCGCATCGGACAGGATCTTCACGTCTGCGCCCGCCGACAATGTGATACTGGCAGACCCCGTGTAGTATCGCGCCACGTCGGGGGCGTTGAGTACCTCAAATGTGCCCACCTTGGCGCTCAGGCCGGTTTCATCGGCCTTAAAGTCGCCGTTTTCGCCGCTTACGTCTACCTCAAAATACGGCGTTTTAAGTTTGGTGTGGTACAGGTCAAACAGGACGTTCGTTCCGAGGCGTATCTCGTTCGGGTTCGGCGACCACGCCGTGGCCTTCGTGCCCTCTTCGAGCTTTACGTCCGTAAAATAGACCTCGTGCGTCTGCCCCTCCATCATCACAAACCGGAGCGTGTACGTGCCGGTCGTCCATCCGGTCGTGTCGAACGTCACCGTGCATTTCGTCGGCGTGCCCAGCACAAACGGGATAAAGTCGGTCAGATACTTGTCCGTATCGCTCGTCCCGCCCCACAAATTCGGGCGGAATTTGTTGACTCCCGCCGTCGCGTCGGGCTGAATCCACGCGTAGTAGGACAGCGTGTACTTGCGCCCAGCCGTGATGAGGATGTCCGGGCATTGCAGCCAGCACACGCCGCTGTACGGGCTGATCGTCGTCTGATGCTCGCTTTCGCGATACCAGTTCTTGCCGATGTATTCAGCCGCCCTGCCGGTCGCATTGACGATCGCCAGATCGCCCAGCGTAACCAGGTTCGTCCCGCCGACCTGCACAGCGCTCACCGCCGCGCTGATCTCGCCTGGCACCAGATTCAATTCGCTCTTGACGCTGTTGATGCTATCATCTGTGTCCTCCGGCGCGGGCGACCACGCCGTCGCCTTGTTGCCCTCCTCAATCTTCAGCCGCGCGAAGGTGACATTGCCGTTTTTCGACAGCATCATGGTGATCTGCGCATAGGCGGCGTTTTCGGGCGCGGTGGCCTTGACTTCGAGCCGCTGCCATGCGCCGGTGGGCGATTCGCTGCTCAGGCGCACCGCCGTGCTTTGCAAATTCGTCCCGCTGGAGCTGTAAAACACCAGCGTCAGGGACGCGTTGCCGTCCAGCGCCGTGCCGGACGGGTCGATATAGCTGTCGGCGGTCAGGACGTAGGCCCTGCCCGCGGTGATCACGTTGTCGGTCTTGGCGTAGCAGCTCGTATACGCCGCGCTGGTCAGGCCGGATCGTTCTATTTTCTCGCCCGCGAAACCATTATCCAGTTCTACAAGACTTTTCCCGGTGCCGGTCATGCCGTACCAGTTGGCGGCGGTCATCTTGCGCGTACCCTTGATCAGATTCGTGCCGCCGATGGCCAGCGCCCCCACGGCCAGATTGACTTTTTCGTTTGCCCAGACGTTGAGCTGCCCTTCCAGCGCTTCGATTGTGCTTGCCCGCAGCAGATACGAGTCTAGCGCGCCGGTCACCGCTTCGCGCGCGAACAGCGTGTCCACCTCGATACGGCTTGCCGTCAGTTTGTCGATCAGCGCGTTGATCGCCTTGACGTTGGTCGCGGCCAGATCGGCCACGGTCAAATCCGTCTCGATGATGCAGCGGCTCTGATCTCCCGTTACGCCCTCCGCCTTTTCGTCGTCGCTCGGCGTGACGAGCGTCGGCACGACCGTCCCCGCCTCGGGGTCAATGTCCAGCCGGTAATAGCTGCCGTCCTTGGCCTTGACGGTCAGGCTCCCCACGGTCTGTTCGAGCACCTGCAAGGCCCGCACCTGCAACTTGTCGATAAAGTAGCGGTCAGCCACTGCGTCGTGCGTGATCAGCTGATCGGCGACAGCCGTCCCCGCCTTCATTTGCTTGATCTGTGCAAAGTCGATGTCCGCATCGCCGATCCTGGCTGTCGCAATGTTCGCCATCGCCGCCGTCAGCTTGGAGATATTCGCCCAGTCAATGTCAGCGTATTCTACACTGGCCTTCGTCAATTTGGCCATGGCCGCCGTCAATGTGTCGGCAGTCACCGTCCCCGCCTCGATCTGTCCGGCGATGATCGTATACAGCTTTGCCCATGCCGCCGTCAGTTCGTCCGCGTCGATCGTCCCCGCCGTCAGGGCGTTGATGTGCGCGATCTGCGCCGTCAGGCTGTCTGCATTGAGTTTATTGATCGTCGCTTCGTTGATGTGCGCGTATTCGATCGCCGCCAGCGCAATCTTCAGGCTGTTTACCGCGCCGTCCTGCAATGCGCCCGTCCCGATGCTGCCCAGCTTGATCATGCGCCCGCTGATCGAGCCGCTGCCAATGCTGCGCGGGTTAATCATGTTGCCCTCAATGCCGTCGTCGATCGTGCCCAGCGTCATTGTTTCATAGCGGCGCGTCAGGCAGTTGTAGGTGTATTGCGTCATCCGCATGGCTACGCTCACGCCTACGCGCTTTGCGATTACCTTCACCGTGTCGCCCAGGTGGATTCCCTGAAGGTTCCTGTACTGGCTGTATTCCTCGGTCTCCGCGCAGTCGATAAAACTCACGTTCAGCGTCACGTCGGGCAGGTCGTCCCCCGCGTCGTATGCGTCCTGCGCGGCCTGCCGCATCAGCGCATAGCATTCTTCCTTCGTGCGCCTGTCGTCGCCCTTCGTCTTTTCCTTCGCGTCCTTCACGTCCATGAGCGCCCACTTGATCGTCGGGTAGGCGCTTATGTTCTCGCTGTCTATGTACTTTTCCGGCAGATACAGCGGCTTCCCGTCCTTATCCTCGCCCCTCGGCATGATGCGCGTCGTCACGTTCGTATAGTCCACGCTGTATGTGATGCCTGTGAGATTCTTCCCCTCGCGTATCTGTATGCCGGTCTCCTCGCCCGCGCGTTTGGCCAGATAGACATCCCACCAGTCGCGCGCCAGCTCGCCGCCGTAGTTTTCGATCAGGCCGCCGTCGCCAAGGATCGCCTCCGCCGGGTTTTTGTCCGTGATCTCCACGCCCTCGGCGGTCGTGTCCAGGTCGCTGTAAAAGGTAAAGTCCTGTGCGGAGAGCGCCGCCGCCATCAGGCCGGTCAGCGCCGCCGCGCCGGTCGTGTTCGCGTCCGGCGCATAGCTGCTCACCATGTTGTCCATCAGGTCGTAAAAGATGTGGCGCGCATAGACGGTGATATTGGTCAGCGTCGGCACGATGCGATATATCCGAAACGGCTGATCGCGCAGCGTCATCGGCTCCTTGATCGCTTCCTCTGCCGCCGCGCCGGTCGTCTCCGTGCGGACATATGTCAGGTTCGCCGCATACATGTATCCGTGCTTTCCGTCCGGCGTGGTCACTTCGTACCATTGCGCGTTCGTCTTGACGATCAGTGCCACCTCTGTACCCGGCTTGTACAGCCCCAGTCCCTTGCTCTCCGTCGTCGGCTTTGAGCGCAGATAGAGCCGCATCCCGCCGGTCGTCACCTTGTATATTTCCGTGCTGGTCTGCTGCTGCGCGCTCATGGCCATGCGCGGCGTTTTGCCCGCCGGTACCGGCACGCGCAGTATGCGGTTTTCTTGCAGGCGCCTGAATTTGCCCGCCTCGTCGATGGGATGGACAAGCGTCACTTCGTATTCGCCGTTCAGCGTCTCGCTTACAAGGCAGCTCTCCGGCGCAAGCGTCCCCAGCCCGTTCCCGCCAAAGTCTGTTGCGTTCGCTTCATAGATCGTGATCATCACAGATACCTCGTGTTCTTCTTGATCGTCACGCCCGTAATGCCGCCCGTCCAGCTCACGCCGTTCACGCCCGGCTCAAGGCGCGGAAAGTCGCCGCTCATCTTGCCGTTCTGGCTCTCGCTGCCCTTGTATGCCTCCATGAGTTCCGAGTCGATCGTGATGCTTCCCGATATGCCATTCAGCTCTATCAGCGTTTCGCCGATCAGCAGCGTCCCGTCTCCCGATCCCGTTACGGTGATCACCGGCTCCGAGTACACGCTTCCTTCGTTGGTCACGCTCCCGCTCGCTGTCAGCGTCACGTCTGCTTCGCCGTTTTTGTACCAGAACGGCTTGCAGCGGAATATTACGGCGCAGTTCAGGTTCTCCCGCCCGCGCATCACCTGCTCGAATGGTATCTGGTTCGATATGCGCGCATAGTAAAAGCCGCCCGGCCTGTTTGCAAATTCCACCTTGCCGCTGCCCTTGAGCCATTTCATGATCGCCGGAATCTGATCCCCGTTTTTCATCACGCACTGCGCCGTCAGCACAATGTCCTCGTATACATCCTCGCCTTCCAGTTTGACGAGCGAGCCGCTGCGGCCGGGTACGCTGATGTAGCTCGCGCGCTCGACCGGGCGCGTTATGGGCGGCTGCTCGGAGACGTATAGCCCATATTCCGTGCTTTTTACGCCGTTCCAGCTGAACCAGAATTTCCCGCTCATGCCATCCTCAGCCCCCTCCCGCGCTGCTTCTGGCGCGTCAGCGCCGCTATCTCATTGGCCAGCGCCTGCACGTCCTGTTTGTCGTTTACGATAAACGTATTGCCCGTCACGGTCACATTGCTCTCGCTTGTGTATGTGCGGTTGTTGCTCCCGCCCATCGCGCCGCCCTTCGCTTCGCCGGTCAGGTATCTGGATGCGCTTTTAATGGCCGCCGCCTGCTTCTTCGCTTCGTCGGTAAAGCCCTTCCCGAATCCCTTCATCGCCATCGCGCCGATCTCGTTCTCAAATACGCGGCTCGGGCTGTGAATGTCCAGCTCCTGCTTCGCCGCGTTGACCGCCGCGCGCGCCGCGTCCTTCATGGCGGTGATTACGCCGCTGCGCCCCGCGATTATGCCGTTGCGGAATCCGGCCATGACGTTCAAGCCCTGCGCGTACATGACCCTGCTCGGGCTGTGCATGTCGAACGCCTTCGGGAATATCTCCCGGCTTGCCGCCGCCGCGCCCTCCATCGCGCCCGTCAGTTGGCTCTCCGTGTCGGTCACGGCCTGCGCCGCGCCGGGCAGTATGTTCTTCGCGCTCTCTGCCGTGTCGGTTTCGAGCTGCTTCATCGCCTCCGCCGCCGGTTCCGTCTGCGTCACGAGCTGTGCCAGCGCTTCCACAAGACCGTATGTGTTGGTCAGATCGTCTTCGTTCACAACGCCGCTTTCGGTCAGCGTGGCCAGCGATTTTTTCAGCGGCGAATCGTCTTTCAGCAATCCGCTCTCGTCCAGCTTCTTTGTGATTGCATCAATCTCTGCAAGAACGTTTTTAACTCTGCCCTGAGCGCCCCTGTCTATCGCCACCTGCTTGCTCCAACTCAGGCCGTCCGAAATGTCTATGCCGAATTGCTTCAGTTTGTCTGTCAGCTCGGTATATCTCTCTAGATCGTCAATCGTTATTCCGCCCTGCTCGAGGATGCTCAGGTCAATCCCGCCGTGCGCCGCCGCGCGCGCACTCTCAATCGCGTCGATCTGCTCGTTCAGCGCGTCGGTCTGCTCCTTCAGTTTTGCAAGCTGCGCGTCCTTCTCTTCGTCGCTCTCGCCCTCTGTCGTCGTGGCATACACTTCTTCAAGCGCCTTGCGCTCGGATTCAATCTCTTTCTTCTTGCGCTCGGCCAGTATCTCGACGTATTCAATCGCCTTCTGCTGGTCGCTCTCGTCGCCGTAGCCCAGCCGCGTCTTTTCATAGGCCAGCTTGTAATAGTCGGTCTGCGCCGCCGTTACCTGCTGCACCTTGTCCGCCGTCTCGCCCAGCGAATCGAGCAGCGCGTTCAGCGTGTCGATTTCCTCGTCGGTCATCGCCCTGTTGTTTGCGCACAGCGCCGCCACATACGCGGTCACGGCTTCGGCCTTGCCGGTCAGGTCGCCCTTCAGCGCGTCCGCCTGCCCCGTCAGCTTTGCAATCGCCTGATTGTATGTGTCCTCGTCGATCAGCCCCGCCGCGAACTGCTCGTCTAGACTGCTTTTCTTCGCCGCAAGGCTCTCGTCGATGAGGTTATACACCTCCTGCACAGCCTCGTCCACATCGGCCTGCATGCCTTCGCGGATTTCCTGCGTTTCCGGCAGTCCGTCGTTCAGTATGCCGATGAACTTCTCCTTCAGGCTCAGTATGTCGCCGGATACGGTAACGTTGGTATCTACGTCAATATCGGCTTCAAGGCTCTGCGCGTCGATCTTGTAGCTGTCTATCTCGCTTTTGTCGATTGACAGGTCAGGCTTCGCGTCCTCCAGCTTCTTAAAGTGGATGATCAGCGCCGCAATCGCCGCCGTCGCCGCCGCCACGCCCGCAACCAGCATTCCGCCTGAGCCGAGCAGCGTTATGAGCGCCGTCGCCGCGCTGCCGGTCGCCTTAAAGGCCGCGCCCGCCTCGCCGATGCGCTGAGAGAGCTTGCCGAATGTGCGGATCGCGCCGGTCGCCGTTGTTCCGATCCTGCCGGTCACTTTCAATGCGGGCCCGATCGCCGCCGCGTAAAGCCCCCATGTCACAATGTTGCGCCGCGTCGCGTCGTCCAGCGAGCCGAACCATTTCACCGCGTCGCCCAGCCCCTTGACCACCGTTTCGATCTCGGGAGCCATGGTGTCCGCAAATTCTATGCCGACGGCAATCAGGCTGTTTTTTATGTTCGTCAGCTTGCTCGCCGTGGTCTGGAGGCGCGTGTCCGATTCGGTCATCAGCGCGGTGTTCTCTTCCCATGCCACGTTGGCGCGCGCCAGCGCGTCGCTGATGAGGTCGGTCGCGTTCGCGCTTCTCAGCAGCGTGTCGCTCAGGCGCAGTTCGGTAATGCCGATTTCGTCCAGCGTGGCGATCGCGCCCACGCCCTCGTCGTTCATCTGTCCAAGGCCGACGATAAACGCCTGGAACGCCTCCGCCGGATTGTTCTTCCACATCTCGGCGAACTGCTCGCTCGTCATGCCCGCCACGCGCGCAAAGTCGTTAAGCGCGCTTGAGCCTGTCGCGACAGCCGTTTCCATCTTGCGCAGCGCCTTCGAGAACGCGCTGCCGCCCGCTTCCGACTCAAGGCCGAGGGAACTCAGCGCCGCCGAGAATCCGAGGATTTGCGGCTCAGTGAGTCCCACCTGCTTACCCGCCGCGCCTATGCGCGTGGCCATGGCCATAATGTCGGCTTCCGTCGTCGCAAAGCTGTTGCCCAGATCAACCAGCGTCGCGCCCATGTTCGAGAATTTACTCTGCGCCATGCCGGTGATGTTGGCGAATTTCGCCATCGCCGAGGCCGCTTCCTCGCCCGCAAGGTTGGTGCTCATGCCCAGCCGCACAATGGTTTCGGTGAAGCTCTCCAGCTCGTCGTTCTCAATGCCGAGCTGACCGGCGATCGCCATCACTTCGGATATGTCCGCCGCGCCGGTCGCAAGGCGCTTGCTCATGTCAATGACGCTGTCCGACAGTTTGGCGAAGAACGCTTCCGCGTCGCCGCTCGTTACGCTGACGGTCTTTTTCACGCCCGCGAACGCGTCCTCATAGTCTATGCCCGCCTTGGCCGCCGCCGCGCCCGCCGCGAGGATCGGGGTCGTGATGGTCTTTGTCAGCTTGCCGCCAAACTGGCTTACCGCCTCGCTCGCGCCGTGCGCCTTGTCCGCCCAGTTCTGCATGGCCACGCCATATTTGTACCAGGCGTTTTCATTCTTGTTGAGTTCGTCGCCCGTTTCCTTCATCGCGGCTTTCTGCTCGTTCAGCGCCGCCGTCGTGTTGGTGATGGCGTATTGCGTGCTGCCCAGCTTTTCCGCGTATTTGTCCACGCCGGACGCGAGCTTTTCGATTTCCTTCTCCTGCTCCTTGTACAGCTTCGTCTGGTCTGCCAGCTTTTCGTTAAGTGCTTCTATCAGCAGCGGGTCGCCGCCCTGCTCGGCCTGTTTGAGCGCTCTCCGCGTCTGCTCTATTGCGTCTTTGTATACCAGCAGATCGGCCTTTGCTTCCCTGTATTGGGCGCTGATGCGCTCGTATTCTGTGTATTGCTCCTGCTGGCGCTTGTTGAGCGTGTTCAGCTTGCCCGTCAGGGCGCTCACGTTCTCTGCCTGCCCTTTGAGCGTCTTGCGCAGCATCTCGGCCTTCGCGTCCACGCCCTTTAGCGTCTTCTCAAAGTCCTTTACGCCCGCGCCCGCCAGCTTGAATTCGCTCTCTGCCTGCCTGATCTCTTTATTCACAAGGCGAATGGCTTTGTCAAATTTGCCGCTGTCCAGATACAGCGATACAACCAGACTGCGCACGCTGTCGCTCATTGCACATTCGCCTCCATCTTCCAGACTTCGTCAATGTACGCCCTCTTGGGCGCGTTTTTCTTCTTCTCTTTGCGCGCTTCCCATGCGCGGATTTTTAGAAAGCCGATCATGTCCATGCCGTCAATGTCGTTCATCGTCCATCCGGCCTTTATAAGCTCCACATAGATTCCGTAAATAAAATCCGACAGCGTCAGCCCTTCTCCGCTTTCGCCGCCGGATTCATAGGGAACTCGGTCAGTACCTCCGTCATCTGGTTCTGTACCGCCAGCATCGCAAAGGTCAGATCGTGCATCAGCTTGTCGCTCGGATAGCCGTCGTACACCTCGTCCGGCGTGAACTGGTGATTGAATACCACGCAGAACCAGTTGACCAGCGTGTCCAGCGTGTCCACAATCAGCTTTTCGCCCTGCTCGTCCTCCGCCTTCTCGCCCTGCTGCACGGCCTCCGCCGCCTCTATGATCTGCCTGTATGCCTTCTGCGCCGCGCCGATTTCCCGCAGCGCCCGCCCGCTGATAAAGTCAATGTGATATTCCTTGCCGCCCAGTTTGCAGGTGATCATGCTCTTTATCCCCCTTGCATTTTTCCTGATTCCGTGCTATAATTATGGCATCGTGCAAATCGTGCGCTTTTCGTGGGCGCATGGTTATTCGGGAAAGGCGCTCTCAACGCCCTTCCCGCTTTTTTATGCCTTACGCGCTCGCAAAGCTCGGCTCATACACCGTTGCAAGGAACGTCGCGGCCTTCTCTGCGGTAAAGCCGTTCTCGCCCTCGTCCGCCACAGCCTGATACTGGCCGTCGCTCGTGCGCTTGATCGCCGTAAAGCTGATCTCTCCCGTCTGGCGGGTGATCGTGTCGCCTTCCTTGGTCGCGTAGTTCTCCGTCATCGGGGTCGCGCGCACCTTGTAGAGCCACACATAGCGGTTCTTGTGGTCGGCCTTCTCGCTGATAAAGCCGATCGCGTAATAGCTCGGCTTGTCGCTCGCGTTCTTCACCAGCACGCCGTTCTGGTCAATCTTGTTATCGAAGAACAGCTTGCGCTTGTCCAGCGGAATGTCCACCATCTGAAGCCGGAATTCCAGCTCGGGATCGGGATAAACCGCGTCGTATTCGCCGTCATCGGCGTACTGTACTTCAGGGTCGGTGTTCTGCGGCGTGATGGACGCTTCAATCGCGCCCACCAGTGAAACCACCGTTCCGTATGTCGTCTCCGTCGCGTCGTCCTTTGTCAGCGGCGCAATCACGACGTTCTTAAGGCCAATCGTGCTCATCGGCTTGGTGCTCGGTTCAGGCATTATAATCACTCCTCTTACAAGTTCAGTTCGTTCCTCAGCACGCGGCGCATTTCGTCGTATGCTTCGTCAACGCGCTTGTCAAATGACGGCCGCACAAATGGATGGGGCGGCGCCGGGTGCGGGCCTCCATGGCCGTATTCCACCAGATGCGCGTGCGGCGCGATCTGGCCGTGCTCTTTCTCGTATGCGCCGAGCTGTATCCGCTTCACGCCGATCTTGCTGCGCTGCTCCTTCATCGCGGTCACAATGCTGCCCAGCTTCAGCGATTTCAGCAGGTTTCCCTTGCGCACCTTGGGGTCTATCTGCGCCTGCGCCTTCATCTCGGTCAGTATGACCCTGGCTCCGGCCTTCAGCGCCCTGTCCGCCGCTTCGCCGCCCGCCTTGGCCGCCATGCGCTGAAGGTCGCTCGTCAGCTCGTCAACGCCCCTTATTTCAAGGCTCATTCCTACGCCGCCTCCCAGTAAACCCACGTCCAGCGCACGCAGAACAGGTTTGGTCCTTCCGCGTAGTAGCTCTCGCCGGTCGTCGCGCCCGTGCTTTCTTCGCTCATGGCAAATCCAGCCTCGCGCATGGCCGCTCTCACGGCCTTCGTTGTGTTCGTCGGGTCGCCCATGCTCCACAGGTTCATGTAGACGTATGTCCTGATCGACTGATACGCATCGTCTGCGTGCCAGTCCTCGGTTGTCATTGTGGTGTACACAATGTATTGGTCGGGCTGCGCCTGGCTCTTCGCCGTCGGCCTGTACGCGTCCTGATAGACGGGCACAATGTTTTTGAGCGCGTTTTGCACCTGCTTCACAGTCCGATCACCCGGCTTTCAACGGTCTTCATGCCCAGATAGCGCTTTTTGAAGTCAAAGCCGCCCAGGGCGACGATCTCATAGCGCGTCCCTTTAAAGATCACGATCATGCCCGGCTCGACGTCCTCGCGCCATCGGATCGCAAAGTTCAGCGCGCCCGCCTGCGCCGTTGCGTTGGCCTCGCCGTTCGTGCTGTCGCCGGATTGCGTCACCTGCGCCCAACAGGCGCATATGCGCTCGTCGCGTGTTTCCGGATAGCCGTTCTCGCTCACCGACGCGACGGGGCTGACGATCTCAATGCGCCATCTCAATTCACCGGGCTTCGGTTCTTTGCCCCAGTTTTTATTTGAGTATGTAAACACGTCTGCTCACCAGCCCTTACAGCATCTTCTCGGGGTCGGCATATGGCGAAAGCATATCGCGGAACGCCTGATACATCGCCTTGTAGCCCTTTTCGTCCGGCTCTGAGCGGTGCTCGTAGTTGTATCCGGCATACATCATGATCGCCTGCTTCACCTGCTCGTCCGCGCTCTCGTCAAATGTCACGCGGCACCAGTTCATCGCGGCGTATTCCGCTGCCGTCAGCAGTGCTTCAATCGTATCGTCCTCTATCGTGTTCTCCACGCGGACATATGCCTTAAAGTCGTCAATGTCTACGATCGCCATATGCCGTCACTCCTTATCTCATCAGCCGCCCAGACCGGCGGCCGCCTTCATCTTCAGCGTCTTGACCGCCTCGCTCAGGATCAGCTTGCCGTCAACGCGCTTGCTTCCCCTGAAGCCGACCTGACCCGTCGCCGCGTACAGCTCGTTCAGGCGCTTGAAGCTGTGAGCGCCGCGATCCGCAATCCAGTAGTTGGACAGATCGCCGAACAGCACAGCCGCATTGCCCGCCGCCATCTTGGGCATAAACTCGCTCGTGTAAACGGCGCGTCCCAGCAGCGTATCGGGCGTACCGGCGCTCACGGAGGGCTGCCAGACGTACTGGCCGTTCGTGTCCTTGATCTTGCGCAGGTTCTTCACCGTGTCGTCATTCACGATAAAGATTGCCTTCGGGCGGTACGGAGACTTCAGGCTGTGATACAGGTCGATGATCTCATTGAACACAATCGCGTTCTCAGCCGCCGCCGTCACGCCCGCCGCCGCGCCGTTGGTCGTGTCGAGTATGCCCGTCGGCTTGCCCGATCCGTTGCCCGTGAAGAATGCCTCTTCCTCCGCCCGGCCCATGCGGCGGCCAAACTCGGAGGCGATGAACGCGCTCATGTTGAACGCGCTGTCGGCCAGCAGTTCGTCGCTGATCTTGATCAGCGTGGCCAGCTTGTAAGCGCCCAGCGTCTTCTGGCCGAATGACACGTCGCTCTCGGGATAGGAGGCTCCCTCGTTGCTCCAGCTCGCCGTGCCGCGCGTCTCAAGCGTCGGGATCAGACGGTCGCCGCCGGTCGTGATCTTCTTGGCGAACTGCCGGAAAATGTTGTTTTCATCCAGCGCCTTGATCAGCGTGCGTTCAAACTCTTCCGGCACAAGGTAGCCGCCCTCGCTGTCCGTGCCCACCTGGAGGGCGTTGCGAATCTCGGGCGTTACGCCGGTGTTGCCCATGCGCATGGCCGTCCAGAAGGCTTCACGGTATTCGTCGCTCGCGCGGCCGGTCTTTTCGCGGTTCTCGCCGCCGCCAATGCTCGTCTTCAGCGTGTCGCGCACCGGCCTGTTCATCGCTTCTTCCAGCTCGTCCGCGCGCTTGCGGCGCTCGATCTGGTCGCTCAGGGTCTTGATGTCCGCTTCCATGCGGTCATAGGTCTGCGCGTCCTCGGCGGTCATCATGCCGTTTTCGTCGGTCTTTTCGTCCAGCCACTTCTTGGCCGCATCCCACGCCTGGGCGCGCTTGTTCATCAGTTCAGTGATGGTCATTCTCTTCATTCCTTTCTTCTTTGTTCTCATAAAAAGAACGGCGGGCGCTTGCCTCACCGTTCCATTATAAGCAGTCTCAGCCGCTTCTCTCGGGCGTTTACCCTGCCTTCTTCCGGCTCGTCCCTCGCCCGCTCCGTCGGCTCTTCGTTCTTCGGCGCGCTGGCGGCCAGCTTGCGGCTGTACCAGGCTTTGATCTTCTTCTCCGCCTCCGCCTTGTCGTATACGCGCTCGCCCGCGCTGTTTTCCGTCTCTTTCTTCTCGGCAATCCCATCGATAAAGCCGTACTCAAGCGCCGTTTTTGAGTCCATCCACGTTTCAGCGCTCATCAGGTCGGCCGCCTTGTCCCGCGTGATTTTTATCCGGCCTTCGTAGACGTTGAGTATGCTGTCCTTAGCCGTGTTCAGCGTATCGATCATGCTCTGCATATCCCGCGCATTGCCGTAGGCCATGGCCACGGGGTCGTGGATCATCATCATGCTGCCCGCCGTCATGTCCAGCTCGTCCGCCGCCATCACCAGCCCGACCGCCGCGCTTGCCGCCGTGCCGCTGATCGTGATGTGGACTTTGCCCGGATATGCGCCGATCTCGTCGTGTATCTGCGTCGCCGCGTTCACGCTGCCGCCGTAGCTGTTCAGCGTAATGTGTACGTCGTCGGCCAGATCGCCCTTCTCGCCGTAAAGCGCGTCGTGTACGCTCTGCGGGGTCATCTCGTCGCCGAACCAGCTCTCTTCATCAATGTATCCGTTCAGTTTAAGCTCCCTCATCGCCGTTTCCCTCCTTTGCCGTTTGATCGTCCTGTTTGCCCGTCTGCGCCTCGGCTTCCTGCTTTCCGGCCTGCGTGATCGGGATCATGTTGCCGTTTACGAGGTATTCCTCGCCGCCCTTCGCCGCGCCTATGGGGTTCAGGTTTTCAAGGCCGCGTATGTCGTCGGCGCTCATCCAGCCGTTCTGGCGGGCGATCGCGTAGCCCTCCATTCGGCTTTTGTAGTCGCCGCGCATCAGGCCGTCCATGTTGAATTTCACAAAGTATTTGCCGCGCTCATTCTCGCCGAACAGCGCCTTGTTCATGCTCTGTTCAATGCGCACCAGCCACGGGCGGATCGTATGCACCGCAAAGCTGATCGACTGGTGCTCAATATTCGAGAATGTCGCGTGCTCCAGATCGCCCACCATGTGCGGCGGCACGCGGTAGATTCGGCAAATCTCGCTCACCTGGAATTTGCGCGTTTCAAGGAACTGCGCCTCGTTGTTTGGCATGGAAATCCGCTCGAATTTCATGTTCTCTTCCAGTATGGCGATCTTTCCCGCGTTCGCACTGCCGCCGTAGGCCGCGTTCCATGCTTTGCGCAGTTTTTCCGGCTCTTTTAGTCTCCCCGGATGCGTCAGCACGCCCGCCGGCGTCGCGCCGTTGCCGAATACCTTGCTTCCGTATTCCTCCGCCGCCAGCGTCAGGCCGAGCGTGGTTTTCATAAGCGCGATCGGGCTGTATCCCATAATGCCGTCAAATCCCATGCCCGGTATGTGCAGCACTTCAGCGGGCGAAAGCGTGATCGTGTCGCCCTCCGATGTCTGATATTCGTATGTCAGCGCGCCGGAATCGTCTCTGTCAACCGTCATGTTGGATGACAAAAGCGGATAGATCGACAATATCGCCGTCTTTCCGCTTCTCACGATCTGGCTGTAGCTGTTGCCCCGCAAGAGTATCTGCGTCATCATCTGTTCGCGCCAGATAAACGAGGTCATTTCCTCGTTCGGCGCGTCGTGCAGCAGGTATTCCAGCGGGTGCGTCTCCGCAATCCGGCTCCCGCCCTTGCCGTCCGATTCGTAGACGTTCAGCGGCAGGCTCGCAATCGTCTCGGCCAGCACGCGCACGCATGCATAGACCGTCGAAATCTGTATCGCCGTCTCTTCCGTGACGCTCTTTCCGCTCGCCGCCGCGCCGAAATCAAACTCCGGCGCGCCGCTGATTGTGTCCTGAATGTCCGGCGCTTTCTCGGGCGCGTCCCGTCCTCGGAACAGCCGCCTGAACACATTCTGCTTTCCCTTCGGATGCTCTCCCATGCTCTTTTCTCCTTCTAATGTCCGCTCGCCGTCTTGCGGTCGTGGTGGTTCTTACACAGCGGCTGCCAGTTGCTTTCATCCCAGAACAGGCGCATGTCTCCCCTGTGCGGCGTGATGTGGTCAACCACAGTCGCCGGTTCAAGCCGTCCCTCCGCCCTGCATTTTACACACAGCGGATGCGCCGCCAGATAGGCTCTGCGCGCCGCGCGCCATTCCGCCGTATATCCGCGCTGATGCGCCGTCTTGCGCTCCCCTTCAAGCTCGCGCCTGTATTCCTTTTCCGGTTCGAGGTGATCCTCGCAATACGCTTTCCCCTGCACGCTCAGCTTCGGGCATCCCAGCGCCCGGCATGGCCGTCTCGCGTTCCATGGCATTTTGATTGCCCCCTTACAATAAAAACAGGTCGTGTTCTTCATCGTCATAGACGCTGCCGCCCATATTCGCAATCGCGCGCGCCAGCCCCATGACCATCGCCACGGCTCCGTCCACCTTTTCCGTGCTTTTCTCTTTGTCTATTTTCTGGTTGCCCGCCGGATCGGTGCGCACATAGGCGTTGTCCATATTCCAGCGCAGCACCGGATTCCCGTCGTGCAGTATTTCCTGTCTCAGCACCAGGCGCATCAGCTCTTTCGTCGGCGGACTCATGTCTCTGAATCCCTGCCCGAACCGCACAAGGGTTAATCCCTCGTCGGCCAGCTCCTGCACCATCATTGTAGCGTTCCAGCGGTCAACGGCGATCTCGCGCACGTCAAACTGCTCGCACAAATTCAGTATCTTTTGCTTTACGGCGATGTAGTCAACCACGTCGCCCTCGGTCATGTCGATGTATTTCCCCGCCCATTGGTCATATGGCACATGGTCGCGCCGCACGCGCAGCTCCATTTGCTCCTGCGGTAGCCAGAAATAGGGCACGACGATATATTTCTCGCCTTCGTCCTCGGGCGGGAAGACCAGCACAAAGGCCGTCAAGTCGCTCGTGCTCGACAAGTCCAGCCCCGCATAGCATGGCCGCCCGCGCAGCTTCGAAAGGTCTATTTCTCCCTTGCACGCGTCCCACTTGTCCATGCGCATCCATCGCACGGAATTCTTCACCCACTGATTTAAGCGCAGTTGTCGGAACATCATCTCGTCCGCCGGTGTTTCAAGCGCTTTTCGGTAAGCGTCGCGCACCTTCTCAATGTCTATCGTATAGCCTAGCGACGGGTTCGCCTTGTACCAGTTCTTTTCGTCGTGCCAGTCCGCATCTTCCGGCAGGCCGTACACCACGGGATAAAATCGCGGGTCGAATTTCCGCCCTTCCAGTATGTCCAGCGCCTTTTGATGCACTTCATAGCAGATCGAGTTCCTGTCCGTCCCCGCCGTGGTCAGAAAAAACCAGAGCGGCTGTGCGCGCGCGTCGCCTGAACCCTGCGTCATAACGTCGTACAGGGCGCGGTTGGGCTGAGTGTGCAGCTCGTCGAATACGCACGCCGATACGTTCAGGCCGTGTTTCGTCGCAACCTCCGCCGATAGTACCTGATAGATGCTGCCCGTCGGCAGGTACACCATGCGCTTCACGCTTGGCAACAGCTTTATGCGCTTCATAAGCGCGGGCGACTGCTTCACCATGTCAACCGCTACATCATATATAATGGAAGCCTGCTGCCGGTCAGCCGCGCATCCATAGACTTCTGCGCGCCATTCTCCATCATTGCATAGCTGATTGAGCGCAATGCCCGCCGCCAGCTCCGATTTGCCCTGCTTCTTCGGTATCTCGACATAGGCCGTCGAATACTGCCGTATGCTCGGGTCATCGTCGCGCACAGTCCCGTATACGTCGCGCAGTATCTGCTCCTGCCATGGCAAGAGGTCAAACTTCTTCCCGAAAAACTTGCCCTTCGTGTGCTTCAGGTTTGAGATGAATTTGACGGCGCGTTCTGCCTTCTTCTCGTCATACATTCACCCTCACCCCGTACTTCCTTCATATTATCCCAGCAGCTCCTCAAGCGGATCGTCCTCCGCCTCGCCGCCTGTCTTTCCGTCTCCGTTTATGCTCATGTATCGCGCCCAGCTCATCGGCGTCATCCCGAATTCCTTGATGCCCTTTTCCCACTTGTCGTAGTATTGGTTCATCTGCGTGATCATTGGGTGCTGCTGCTTGTAACCGGTGTTCGATTCCTGCATTTTGTAAACGCCCTCTTCGCCTTCCTCGGTCACTTTCTCACTCGTCACCTGATAGCGCGCATACCATTGACACACTTCTGCAAAGTAGTCAACCGTCATCGGGGTCAGCATTCCCCACGCCGTCAGCATCGGCGCAAGTCGCTTCCATGCGTCCTTTGCATATTTCATCAGCCGTTTCGGCGGCTTTGGCGGCGCGCTGTATGCCATCTCAACGCACTTCTTGTTTTTGATCGGTCTTTTGCCCGGATTCCCATCCAAAATCTTCACAGAATCCGGCTTCGGTGCAGGCCCTCTCAAGCCCATTTTTCAGCACTCCTTTCCTTAATACTTCAAAAAATTCAATTTATCCACAAACCCCCGTACCCCGAAAACCTGCGAT
>ERZ1035037.73-NODE-73-length-41561-cov-116.669180_pt1 | contig 41561 bp, 78 predicted proteins | sample MGYA00520618_ERZ1035037 | MGnify/ENA primary metagenome ERZ1035037 (study PRJEB33766, sample SAMN09781741) | gut metagenome | biome: gut microbiome | host: Homo sapiens | place: Madagascar | study: EMG produced TPA metagenomics assembly of the PRJNA485056 data set...
AGTTGCAACCGTTATCCATATGTACGATACCTACGATAGAGCAGATTTTGGGTGGGATGCCGGTTGTGGGAGATATAGGGCTGGTGATGGCCTCCACACAAAGAAGATGAAAGTATCTGGGCTGTCCAGCAAAGAAAAAGCAATCGAAGCATGGAACAGGAGGGTAAACGATGACTGATTACATCAAGTGCAAAACTGCGCTGGAAGATTTTGAACGATGCAATGCAGAAAACCCGAACTGGACACCGCAGCGGGTGAAAACGCTCTTGCTCCGGCAACCCGCCGCCGACGTTACGGAGGTGGTGTATGGGAAGTGGGAAAACGGCAATCCAATTTGCCCTGTATGTGGCGAAAATAAATTTAAAGATTTAGACGCAGATATTTGGTGCGATTGGCAGCCAGACTTCTGCCCCAACTGCGGGGCGAAGATGGATGGAGGATTTGACGATGCGACCAGTTGACGCGGATGCAATCTACAACGAGGCGCTGGAAAACCACCAAAAAGGCGAAATCGAAGACTGGGAGTTTGACTCGATTATTAACTATCTGGACGGTGCGCCCACCATTAACACCGCAGAAATCGTGTACTGCAAGGACTGCAAACACAAGGTGCGAACCGACGCAAACGGTATTGTCATCTGCTCTGAGGAGCACGGCATGTACTGCCCAACCGAGAATGATTTTTGCAGCTACGGAAAACGGAGGGATGACGATGTTTCAGATTGAGCTTTTATCCGGCGGCGTTTTCTGGGTGTACGCCGTCGACACAGCGGAGAATATGTTTTTGATCTACCGAGATTCCAAGTGGAACTGGATTGGAATGGAAAAGTGCAAGCCGTATTACCTCAAGGTGAGTGAATGGGCCAATAAGAAGTTCGTTTCCACATTTTGCAGCTGCGGAGAACGGAGGGAAGAATGAACACACACATTACAAACATCAAGGGCGACTGGCAGGAGATTCAAGACGCTTCTGGATATAGTGTCAACCGAGATGGACAAATCAGAAACGATAAGACTGGTAAGATTCTGAAACCGTTTGGCAGCAGAGGGAAATATCTGGGCGTTGGGCTAGGAAGAGCTGGGTACCGAAGAGTACATCGTATTGTAGCTGAAACGTTCATTCCAAACCCGGAGAACAAGCCGCAAGTCAACCATATCGACGGAGACAAGGCGAATAATAGAGTTGAGAACCTAGAATGGTGCACTTTGAGCGAAAACCAGCGGCACCGTTTTGATGTTCTTGATAAGCATTTTTCAAAGGAAAAAATGGAGACCATAACAGAACTTGCAGCTATCAAAAATCGCAAGAAGGTCCGCTGCGATGATACTGGGGAAATTTATTCCAGCATTAGGGCGGCAAGTGTAGCAACCGGAATCAGCCGTGCGAATATCTCAAATTGCGCACATGGGCGGTATAAACAGGCTTGCGGGCAGCATTGGAGTTTTGTATAGGAGGGAATTTTGAAGACAGAAATCATTAAAGTAAAAGGGGACTGGCAAGAAGTTGTAAACGATTGCCGGGCAACTGTAAAAAAGCCGCCTCTTGGGCGCGAACCGAGTGCTGAATGGAAAAGGGCAATCCTAATCGCAGAGCATGACCCAATCCGAGATATTATCATCAAATTTCGATGGAAAGATATTAAATATTGGGTCGCCATGCACTGGAAGACGCATATTTGGAGAAGCCGGGTTGATTCCCAGAGAAACGACAGGCAATCGAAGTACGACCGCAATAAGGCACCTCAGGACGCTAGAGTTGATTTTATTGGGGACCCAAATATTCAAAATCTGATTGATACCATGCGCAAGCGGTTATGCAGCCAGGCAGACCCGGAGACGCGCGCGTATGCCGAGGATTTCAAAGCGGCGCTGCATGAGGCGCAGCCGGAGATCTCGGACGTGCTCGTGCCAAACTGCGTTTATCGGTGCGGCTGCCCGGAAATGCAGACATGCGGGATGTACGAATGGTGGCTGAAATTTCACCCGGACATTGCAAGCACGGACATTCAGAAGCGGTATAACACTTACAATGAACTGTTTTGGAAAGTGAGGGCGAAGCGTGGGAACGATACTGGCAATTGACCCGGGGAATATGGAATCCGGGTATGTCCTCGTAGAGCACGACGGGAAGGAAATCCGGAAGGTGCTGGACGTTGGGAAAGTTCCGAACGAGGAGATATTCCCCGTTCTCTGCCGGGAGTATCAGCATCTAGCAATCGAAATGGTTGCCGGTATGGGAATGCCAGTCGGTCAAGAGGTGTTTGATACGTGCTTCTGGATTGGGCGGTTCTGGGAATATGCCGAGCTTTACCGGAAGGGGTACCAGATACAGAAGATCTTCCGCAGGGAAGAAAAGCTTTACCTTTGCGGCAGAGCGTCGGCGAAGGATGCGAACATCCGGCAAGCCCTCGTCGACCGCTACGCGCCCGGTCAGCCGAACTACGGCAAGGGAACAAAGAAGAATCCCGGCTTCTTTTACGGGTTCGCAGCGGACATGTGGGCGGCTATGGCGGTAGCTGTGACGTATTTTGATAAGTACATAAGGGGGATACAGCTATGAGCACAATGAACGATCTGGCAAAGCGTATTCGCAGAAGCAACAAGGCTTATTTTGCCGCCGGTATGGAAGCCGGAATCTGACGAAGCCATTCACAGAATCGATTCGAGTCTTAAGAAGCTCTGCGGTCCGTTCTTTCAGCCGTTTTTCGAACGGAACGATACAATCAAGGATTGGTGGGACAAATGAAAATTGTTTTGGAACCGTGGGCGATCATGCCCACAAGGGCGCATGAATATGACGCGGGGCTTGATCTGTATTCCGCGAACGACGACGTTTACATCTACCCCGGAGAAAGCGAATTGTTCGATACCGGCGTACATGTCCAGCTGCCCAAAAACACCGTGGGATTTCTCAAGAGCAAAAGCGGTCTGAACGTCAAGCACGGAATCACAAGTGAAGGGGTCATAGACGTCGGCTACACCGGAAGCATCATGGTCAAGCTATACAACCACGGAAGCAAGCCTTACAAGGTCTGTAAAGGTGACAAGATCTCGCAGCTTGTTATACTGCCCTGCATCCTGCCGGAACTGGAAGTGGTCAGCTCGCTTGAGGAGACGGAACGCGGGGGAAATGGGTTCGGGAGTTCGGGCAGATAGGAGGTTGATGTGGTGAGCAAACCGCGCTATGGGTGGTGGGGCTACGCAAAATGGATGGTACGAAGCTACAAGGGCGGTACGCTTATGACGCGCGAGGAAATCGACGCGGTAGATGCTGCTGTCGAGGAAACAAAGCAGCTTTCCGATGGTGCGGAACGGCTGAAGCTTATTGATCTGGTCCTTTGGAAGCGCACACACACCTTACAGGGCGCTGCTATGGTGGTATATGTTTCGGAGCGTACCGCTCAGGAATGGCATAGGCAGTTTATCTACTTAGTGGCAGAAAAACGTGGTTTATATTCAAAAGTTTGCGTAAGAGAGCCTTAAACATAGTGTATCGTTGAGAGCGTAGAGGTGTATCCTCTGCGCTTTCATCCTTCTTACGGCTACGCAGCGTACTGCGGAACCTCCTTTTTCTTAGCTCCACCGGAAACCGCAATCCGGTGGAGCACGAAGGAGATAGGAATATAAAAAATGCGGCTCGTTCTCCACAGCTGCGAATAAAATACAAGGAGATTATACCATGAATGAAGATTTGATGATTTTTGAACGCAAAGAACAGGCTGTTGTGAGCAGCAGGACGATTGCCGAGCACTTCAACAAAGAGCATAAAAGTGTGACCCGCAGCATTGAAAATCTCACTGCGCAAAATTGTGCGGTGAAAAACATGTTTATCAAAAGCCACTATGAGACGGAAAGAGGAAGAGAGTACAAAGAGTACCTCATGAACCGCGATGGTTTTTCTCTTTTGGTGATGGGGTTCACAGGGGAAGAAGCGCTCGAGTGGAAGCTTAAATATATCACGGCGTTTAACCGTATGGAAGCTTTCATCCGCGAAAGGAAGTCTTCTGAATGGCTCATGACAAGAAAACAAGGGAAGCTTGTGCGGAGAGCTGAGACGGACACACTTGCCGATCTGGTTGAATATGCAGAGGCGCAAGGCAGCCGGAACATGAGAAAGCAGGTATACACGATTTACTCGAAATTGGTAAACGACCTTGTCGGGATTCAAGGCGGCCAGCGCGACAGCGTCCCCTTCAAAACGATATCAGTAATCGGGTTTCTTGAAGATATGATTTTGCACACAGTTTCAGAAGAAATGCAAAAAGGAACTCACTACAAGGAAATCTACAAAATTTGCAAGGCGAACGGGGAACAGATAATGAGGTTCGCTTACCTGCCCGAATTTACGTCGCTGGCAGGGTAACGAGGTGGTGATTATGGCTGCGAGGTTGACAGATCGGCAGAAAAAGAAAATAGTTGCCGACTATGCCCAGCTCGGAAGCTGTAACGCTGTGGCGAAGCTTAACGGCTGCTCCCCGAACACTGTAAAGAAGATTGTGCACAATAATGCAGATATTGCAGAGATGTGCAGACGAAAAAAAGAGGAAAACACAGCAGATATTCTCGCGTACATGGATTCCCGAAAAGAGCTTGTATGTTCTTTCATCGGGAAAGGGCTTGAGATGCTAAATGACCCTGACAAGCTCGCGGCTGCGAACCTGAGCCAGATCACAACGGCAATGGGGACGCTGATCGATAAGTGGGCGATGATTGGCGGCAGCCCTGCCGACACGGTGAGGGAAGACGCGCTTAGTCAGAGCCTGCGCGAGATGACGGAGGAGTTGGATAGCGATGATTGACCTTCGTTTGGGCGATTGCCTTGAATTGATGAAAGACATTCCCACCAGCTCGGCGGATTTGGTGCTTACTGACCCTCCGTACGGCACTACAGCTTGCAAGTGGGATAGTGTTATTCCGTTTGAGCCAATGTGGGAGCAGTTAAACCGCATTATCAAGCCAAATGGCGCTATTTGCTTGTTTGGAAGTGAGCCGTTTTCCTCTGCTTTGCGAATGAGCAATATTAAGCATTTTAAGTATGATTGGATATGGGAGAAAGAGCAGGGCGCAAACTTTATGCTTTGTAAATACCAGCCATACAAAGTACATGAAATTATTTCTGTTTTTAGCAAGGCAACACACAATTATTTCCCACAAATGGCAGAAGGCAAGCCGTACGTTTCGGGCAAAGGCACAAGCGGAGATATTATGGGAAACGTACCAAAGGTTCAGGTAAAAAATGACGGCAAAAGATATCCTCGAAGCATTCAAAAGTTTTGCACCGGTAAAAGCAACTCAAAGCATCCCACACAAAAGCCTGTTGCTTTACTCGAATACCTTATCCGCACATACACTAACGAGGGAGAAACTGTACTTGATTTTACAATGGGGAGCGGTAGCACGGGGGTGGCTTGCGTGAATACAAACCGCCGCTTTATCGGCATTGAACTTGATGAGGGATATTTCAACATAGCAAAAAAGCGCATTAAAGAAGCGCAATCAAGAATTGAAACATGATTTCTAACAAACAGAAAAAAATCCTCGCATTTCCATACAGCCGCTATGACGCCTTGATATGCGACGGCGCCGTCCGTTCCGGCAAAACCTCTATCATGATGTGGGCGTTTGTACGATGGGCGATGGAGAATTTCAGCGGGCAGCGCTTTGGCGTATGCGGGCGAACTGTGGACAGCTGCACAAAGAACATCATTGTACCGTTTACGGCGATGAGCCTTGCGAAGGAGCACTATATCGTCCGATGGCGGCGCGGCGATAAGGTCATGGAAGTGCGGCGCGGCGCTGTGACGAACTACTTTGAGGTGTTCGGCGGCAAGGACGAGGCAAGCTATACGCTGATTCAAGGCAGAACGTTAGCTGGCGTGCTTCTGGACGAAGTGGTGCTTATGCCACGCTCTTTTGTGGAGCAGGCGCTTGCACGATGCTCTGTGGACGGCGCGAAGCTGTGGTTCTCTTGTAACCCCGGAAGCCCTCACCACTGGTTTTATCAGGAATGGATAAAGCGGCACAGAGAACGGAACACGCTTTACCTACATTTCGAAATGCGGGATAACCCCGGCTTGAGCGAAAGGACGCTTGAGCGCTATGAAAACATGTACGCCGGGATATTTTACGATCGTTATGTGCGCGGGTTGTGGGTAGCTGCGGAGGGAATTGTTTACAAGGACTTTGCCAACGACACAGAAAAGTATCTGATTGACGACCCTATCAAATGGGCGGAAGAAAACGATACAAAGTTTTCCGTTATTTCCATCGGCGTTGACTTCGGCGGCACGAAGTCTGCAACGAAGTTTCAAGCGACTGGAATCACAAAAGACTATCGCGTGGTCGCGCTGGAAGAGGAATACATCAAGAACGAAGAGATCGACCCTGACGCGCTGAACAGGCGGTTTGCTACGTTTTGCAAGCTTATAACATCGAAATACGGCTACAGTCAGACGCGGGCAGACAGCGCGGAAACGGTTTTGATTCGTGGGCTAGATCATACGGCACAGAAGCAGAATCTTGGAACACAAGTCAAGAACGCGCTGAAAATGCAGATCACAGACAGAATACGGCTTGTCGTGCTCCTGATGAAGCAAGGCAGGCTCAAGGTTTCGCGGAACTGCCCACATTTGATCGATGCGTTTCAATCAGCAATTTATGAACCGGATAAGTTCGAGGACGAGCGCCTTGACGATGGGACATCCGATATTGACAGCCTCGATGCGTTTGAGTACAGCATAGAGCCTTATTACAAAGACCTGGAACGCGCCGGGCATATGATAGGACGGTGAAAGAGTGAACATACGCAGAGCATTAAAGGAGCTGGGCTTCGATACAGTTGGCATTGACTTCTACAAGCTGATCGGCGTGTGGGGAGACTGGTACAAAGGAAATGTCGAGGACTTCCACAGTTACACGGTATGGAATGGCATTGAAGAATTGGAATGCCACAGATATTCCGTAAGCATGGCGAAAAAGGTATGCGAGGACTGGGCAAACCTTCTGATGAACGAGCGGGTAAACATCACGCTCGAGGGGAAGAAGGAGCAGGAGTTCGTAGACACGATTCTCTCGGAAAACAACTGGGAGGTCAAGGCGAACGAATCGCAGGAGCGAAAAGCAGCGCTTGGCACCGTCGCGTATGTTCCAGTCATTGAGGGAATGTTCATCAATCCGGACACTTCCGAAATTGCTGATTCTGGGCACATTTGTATCAACTATGTCAGCGCGACGAACATTTATCCCCTGGCATGGGACAATGGAATCATCAGGGAGTGTGCGTTCGCCTCTACAAAAAAGGTGGACGATACAGAGTACACATACATTCAAGTTCACAGGATAAACGGCGGCGAGTACGACATCGAGAACCATTTGTATGATTCCGAAGAAGTCCCTCTGACCAGTGTAAAGGGCTTTGAAACAATCCCGCCTGTTGTACACACAGGGAGCGACAAGCCTCAGTTTGTCATTGACAGGCTGAATATCGCGAACTCCGATGAAAATAACCCGCTTGGTGTGGCTGTGTTTGCATATGCCATCGACCAGCTCAAGAGCGTTGATATAACGTATGACAGCTACGTGAATGAATTTGTGCTTGGCAAAAAGCGCATTGTGGTACAGCCGGAAGCAACGCGCGACGTGAACGGCAGACCGGTCTTTGATAAACGTGAGACTGTGTATTACGTTTTACCGGAAGACAGGGCGAACAACGGGAACATCTTGCAGTCTGTTGACATGACGCTTCGTACCGAGGAGTTCAACACCGGTATGCAGGATATGTTGAATATCCTGTCCAGCAAGTGCGGCTTCGGTGAAAATCATTACAAGTTCGATCAGGGAAGTATTGCTACAGCGACGCAGGTTATCAGCGAGAACAGCACCATGTTCCGAACGATCAAGAAGCATGAGATTTTGCTTGAACAGGCAATCACAGAGCTTTGCAGGACGCTGCTCCGCATGGGGAACAGGTACATGGAAGCTGGCCTGAATGAGGAAGTACAGATTTCCGTAGACTTTGACGATTCAATCATTGAGGACAAGCAGACGGATTTCCTGCGCGATATGCAGCTTCTTAACGCAGGCATCATGAACGACTGGGAGTTCCGCATGCGCTGGATGAATGAGGACGAGGCGACCGCAAAGGCGGCGCTGCCGAAGGCGCAGGACATGGTAACTGAACAGCAACAGGAGGTAGAGTAATGGGAGGCGAAAAAGTTCCTGCGGGAACGACATTCTGGGTAAACGTCGGTGACGCCGCTGCGCCAGAATGGAGAGTATTTGGAACAACAGCTGACGATGCTGACGATAAAGAATCAAACGGAACATGAGCCATTACCCATTTACGCCTGCTTTGCTCGACGCCCTCCCCGAAGAGCTTGCCGAATTATTCCGGGGACTGGAAGATACGCTCCTCGATGAGATATGTAGTAGGCTTGCGCTGAAAGACCAGTTGAATGAAGTGACTGTTCAGGCAATCAGAGCGCTTCGTTCGCACGGCATCGACACAAAGGAGATTGAAAAGGCAATCCGCAAGACCTCTGGAATTAGCGAAAAGAAGCTCAAGGAGCTTTTCGGTGACGTTATTGCCAGAAACCAGAAGTATTACACATCGGTTATCGACATGGCAGGGCTGACACAGCCTGATATTCTGGTGAACACTGCGACCATTGAAGCGATCAGAGCGCAGACGCTTGATGAATTTCATAACATCACACAGTCTATGGGATTTTTGGTGGACAAAGGCAGGACGATGCTTCCGCCCGCTCGTGCGTATCAGTGGGCGTTGGATTCGGCTGTTATGCAGATTCAGAGCGGGGCAATCAGCTACAATCAGGCGATCAAGTCTGCGGTACAACAGCTTGCAGGCGGACTGAAAGTCGTGAACTACGAAAGCGGACACGTTGACAACATCGACGTTGCTGTTCGGAGAGCTGTCATGACCGGCGTGAATCAGATCTGCGACCAGTACACGAACCAAAGCGCAGAGCACCTTGATACGAGATACTTTGAAGTGTCTGCGCACTCTGGGGCGCGCGACAAGCCGGGTGCTTCGCCGTGGTCAAGCCACAAGGACTGGCAAGGGAAAGTCTATTACCAGAGCGAAAGCGGAGAACCTGACCCGCTGGGGCTTTATGATGACCTTGTGGGAACGACCGGTTACGGATATGTTGACGGTCTGACAGGCGCAAACTGTAGGCATCACAAATACCCGTTTGTTCCGGGAGTTTCGGAGCGAACTTACACAGACGAACAGCTTGAGCATATCGACGATGGTCTTGGCTGCACGTTTGACGGAAAGACTTACACAGCCTATGAAGCAACGCAGATGCAACGCCGCATAGAGCGGCAAATCCGCGCGCAGAAAAAGCTTAGAAACGCATACAAAGAAGCTGGGCTTTCCGAGGACGCGACCGCCGCGAACATAAAGCTTCGGCGGCTGAACGCAGAATATAGCAGGTTCAGCAAGGCGGCAGGATTGCCGGAGCAACCAGAAAGAACAAAAGTTTTCTACAAATGATTTACAGGTAAAACCCGCGAAGCACTGCGGTTTTTATACAATCTATCGCCGCGACGAACTGCGGACAAAGGAAAGGAAGATAGAAATGGCATTGACCAGAAAATTACTGAAAGGCATGGGACTCACTGACGAACAGGTGGACACCATCATTGAAGCACATACCGATACCGTAGACGGCTTGAAGGCTGATGTCAGCAAGTACAAGTCTGATGCGGAGAAACTGCCCGACGTTCAAAAGCAGTTGGACGACCTCAAGGCGGCGGGAGATGGCGGATATAAGGAGAAGTACGAAAAGGAACACTCGGACTTCGAGGCTTATAAATCCGGCATCACAGCAAAAGAAAGCAAGGCGGCAAAGGAAAAGGCTGTTCGGGCTTACTTTGAAAGCAAAAATATCACAGGCGCAAATCTCGATCTTGCCATGCGCGGCTGCGGAGAGGAAATGACCGCATTGGAGATGGACGGTGAGAAAATCAAGGACACAAAGAGCCTTGATGCACTTATCGAAGGAACTTACAAGGGGCTTGTCTCCAAACCTTCTGTCCGTGTGGACATGGGCGCACGTCTCAACGACGGTGGTAAGCCGATGACCAAAGACGAGATCATGCAAATCACTGACAGAGCGGAGCGGCGCGCTGCAATCGCCGCAAATATGGATTTGTTTAGAAAGGAAGATTAACTATGGCTGTTGATCCTAAGCTGATTAAAAAAGCTGATCTTGCGCGAGTTCGCGAGATCGAATTTACCGAAATGTTCGGCTATTCCATCAAGAAGCTGATGGAGGCTCTTGGTGTTACCCGCAAAATCGCAAAGCAGGCTGGAACCGTGCTCAAGAGCTACAAGGCTACCGGCACGCTTGAGAGCGGCGTTGTGGCAGAGGGTGACACCATCCCTCTTTCCCACTACAAGACCGAGGCTGTGAACTATAAGGAGATCACGCTCAAGAAGTGGCGTAAGGCTACCTCTGCCGAGGCAATCACAGACCGCGGCTACGATCAGGCGGTGGAAATGACCACCGACGAAATGCTCAAGGACGTGCAGAAGGGCATCCGCAAGGACTTCTTTGCCTTCCTTGCAACCGGCACGGGGACGGCAACGGGCGCGACCTTCCAGGCGGCTCTTGCGCAGGCATGGGGGCAGCTCCAGGTGCTGTTTGAGGATGACGAGATCGGTGCGGTTTATTTCCTGAACCCTCTGGATGCGGCAGACTACCTCGCAACGGCGAACATTACCTTGCAGACCGCTTTCGGAATGACCTACGTGGAGAACTTCCTCGGTCTTGGCACTGTAATCTTCAATTCCAGTGTTCCGAAGGGTAAGATCTACGCTACGGCGAAGGACAACATTGTTCTGTATTACATCCCCGTGAACGGCGCAGATCTTGGCGAAGTGTTTGACTTCACAACCGACGCAACCGGCTATATCGGCATCCATGAGGAGCCGGACTACACCAACATGACCGCCTCCGATACCGTTATTAACGGTATGGCGCTGTTCGCAGAGCGCATGGACGGCATCGTAGTCGGCACGATCTCGGCGGGGGGTTAAACGAACTGTTGAGAGCGCCTGCCTCTGAACCGCCCACGTTTTCCGGCATGACGAAAGCGCAGCTTCTCGATTATGCTGAGGAAAACGGGGTGGAAGGGGTCAACAGTTCTATGAAAAAGGCTGAAATTCTGGCTGTTCTGGAAAGGGTGGAGTGATGATCTACGCTGATTATGAATACTACTGCGATACTTACATGGGAACTGTAGACGCGGATAGTTTTTGCAGATTGGCGACACGCGCCAGTTCCTTCCTTGACTACTACACGCAAAACCGAGCAAAGGATTTTGCAGAGCTGGATGCTGTAAAAATGTGCTGCTGTGCCTTAGTCGACCAGTATATGCTGATCGACACGGCACAGGAGCTTGCCAGAAAGAATGTGTCCGCCGGGCTTGTATCTGACGAAGGAGAATTGCAGAGCGAGACTGTAGGCGGCTATTCTCGGACGCTCCGCAGCGGCGGCGATTCTTCCGTAGCTGCATTGAAAGCGGCTTCGGAGGCAAAGAAAGCTCTTGCAAGCGTAGCGCGTGAATATCTAGCCCATACCGGGCTTCTCTACAGAGGCAGGTGTTTTGCATGTACGCCCCCCACACTGTAACCATCTATAACGTCACGCAGGAGCAAGACCAGAATTTCAATGACACGCAGAAGCGCTATATCACAGTGATTCGCGGCGTAATGCTACAAGCGTCGAAAGCTGCCAACGTCCGCGCGAGCGGGCTTGAAGGAGCGGACGCGGTGAACCTGTACATTCCGTTCTCTGCGGCTGCTGTAGATGGCGTGACAGGCGCGGAGAAGCGCTACGTCGGACCGCAAGAGTTCTGGCGAGCAACTGATAAAAGCAAAATATGGACGCTATCCACGGACGGTAACGGCGGCACGACCTTCTTTGTTAAGGGTGAAGTAGTCGATCCGGACAAGACGGAAGAACAGATTGAGATGCTTTACGACGATGTGTACAAAGTGACAAAGGTGGATATGAAGGACTTCGGCAGTCCTTCTATGCAGCACTGGCAGGTTGGAGGCACGTGATGCTGAAATTCAGTGTGAAAACCGACGGGTTTGACGAGCTGCACGAAAAACTCGCGCAGGCTTGCACGAAAGCGGAGCATATTGTTGCGGTTCAGGCGCGGAAGGATACAAGCCCGTATGTGCCGTTTTTGACCGGCTCTCTCGACCAAAGGACACAGGTGGTTGGTAATGCGATCATCTATCCGGGACCGTATGCACGGTTTCTGTATTACGGGAAAGTCATGGTTGACCCGGAGACGGGCAGCACATACGCACCGAAGGGCGGGACGAAGGTTCTGACAGACAAAAACCTTGTGTTCACGACATCCGGACACGCGCAGGCACAATCACACTGGTTTGAGGCTTCAAAGGCTGAGAACCTTGACAAATGGATTCGAGTTGCAGATAAGGCGGTGAAAAATGGGCTCTGAAAAAGAAAAAAAGCTTGTTTCTTCAGAGGAAGAACAGGACATATCCAGAAAAATGATGGTCTGGGTAAACTCGTTTTCGGATGACGATCTCCCGGCTGCAACCATCAATTATGAGTTTCTCGCCGCTGATTCCGCAAGCGTGGCTCTGTCCGTGATTCCAGGTACATACATCACACAGAAATACATCTTGGGCGGGCATGAAGCAGAATACCAGTTCAAAATTATCGCCCGTATCTTCCCAGGCAGCAGCAACGACAAGCGCCTGAAAGCGGACGCAGTGCTGAACCGATTCGGAGACTGGGCGATGCAGAATTATCCGTCTTTGGGCGATGGAATCCGCGTCCGGCGCATGGATGTATCCAGCCGCGCGGCGTTGCTTTACCCATACAAGGACGGTTCGGAAGACCACCAAATTTTAATGAAGATGACTTACGAGGTGATATAAATGGCAGAAACTACTTTTAACACCACGAGCGGCCAGCCGGTAGACAGAGAATTACTCATCGCGTACCTGAACACGGGTTCCGCGACTGCGCCGGTTTGGTCGCCTTTTGGCACTCGAGTCACGGATTCGAGCATGGAATACGACTGGCAGGAGGATTCCAGCAAGGATATCCTCGGCACGACCAGAACCACAATGAAGAAGCCGATCATTACGCAGAGCTTTGAGCCGTGCGAACTCGACGCGGGCGACGCTGCGCTTACGAAGATCTGGAATCTTGCAGTCAAAGATCAGAACGCGGCGGCTCTGGCGAATCAGGACGTGCTTATCGTCCACCATTACGCAGGCACGGCTAAGACGGCCGTATTTGCCGAACGGTACGATGCGACGATGGTCAAGCCCTCGAGTCTCGGCGGCGAAGGCGGCGGCTATGTCGGCATGCCTATCGACGTCACGCTTGGCGGCAACAGAACCACGGGCACGGCGGCGGTCGGCGCTGGCGGCACGGTAACATTTACAGCGGATTCGGAATAAGGGGGAGCAATAGATGGCAGAAATCAGATTTGACACCGGCATAGTGGCGTTTAACATCAACGACGCTGTGACGATTGAATTCAACCCTACGGACAGCGAAGTTGTAGAGAAAATCTACAACACGTTTGAAGAACTGGACAAAAAGCAGGATGCGTACAAGGCAGAAGTTGAGCGCTGCGCAGACAAAAAGGAAATTTTTGAGATTGCGCGCCGTAGAGACCAAGAAATGCGCGACATGCTGGATGGACTCTTCGGGAAGCCGATCTGCGCGCCCCTGTTTGGCACGATGAACGTCTATGCAATGGCCGACGGTCTTCCTGTCTGGTGCAATCTGATGCTTGCCGTCATTGATCAGATCGATACGACGTTCTCCCGCCAGAAGAAACTTACTGACCCGAGAATCAAGAAGTATACGGAGCGATGGAAAAAGTAATCTGGTCGCTGCCGACCTCGGTTGATGTAAACGGAACAGAATATGGAATTCGGTCGGACTATAGAGCGGTGTTGGATATCCTCACCGCTCTTACCGATAACGAGTTGGATGACCATCTCAAGGCCGAGGCGGCACTAGAGATTTTTTATCCCGGTTTCGACGAAATGCCTCCAGGAGACTATCAGGAGGCCCTAAATCAATGCTTCCGGTTTATTGACCGGGGGCAAGATCGGAAAGAGAAGAAACACGAACCTGCATTGATGTCGTGGGAACAGGATTTTGACATCATTATTGCTCCGATTAACCGGATTGCCGGGTGTGAGGTGCGGGCGCTGGAATATCTTCACTGGTACTCGTTTCTGAGCTTCTATCAGGAGATCGGTGACTGTCTCTTTGCTCAAGTCGTCCGCATACGCGATAAAAAAGCGCACGGGAAGTCTCTGGATAAACAGGACAGGGAATTCTACCGGAAAAACAGGGATATTATCGATCTGAAAACGACGTATACAGAGTCCGAAAAGGACGTTCTGGCCGCATGGGGCATTTCAAAATAAGGTGGTGAGAAAATGGCAGATGGAAGAATCGTTGTTCAAGCGGAGGTCGACGCAAAAAACGCGCAGAAGGAGCTTGATAAACTGACGGCGAAAATCGACAAAATGGAAGCCGAGCTGAAAAAAAGCGCCGGAGAGCAGAGTGGCTTGAAATCTCAGCTTGACGCAGCGAAAGAATCTGCAAAACAGGCAGAAAATGCGCTGAAATCGTTGCGGGCTGAATCCGCGCGGCTTCGGCAGATCACGTCCGGTGAGGTGTCTGCGTCTCCGGAGGCTTATATCACAGCATACGGACGGCAGACGGAAGTCGCGGCGCAAATCAAAGAGCAGGAATCAATCTTAAAAGATCAAGACAAGATCGTTGAGAGTTTGGACGGGAAATATGCAAAAATCACGGACAAAGTGATCGCGCAGACTTCTGCTTTGGACGCTGCGAAGCAAAAAGCCGGAGAACTCACGGAGCAAATCACAAACGCAAGCGGCGCGACAGAGCGAATGGAGACCGCCGCGAAGAAGGTTTCCGACAGCATGAACACGTTCAGTAAGCGTGTTTCCGGGCTTTTTAAGCGCGTTCTTGTTTTCAGCCTGATTACTCGGGCACTGCAAAGTTTACGGACTTGGCTCGGGAAAACAATCATGAAAAATGAGGAGGCACGGGCTGCGGTCGCAAGACTGAAAGGCGCGTTGCTGACGCTGGCGCAACCGATTCTTCAAGTCGTAATTCCGGCGTTTATAACGCTCGCTAACGTACTGACTCGCATTATAACATTGCTGGCTAGGATCGTGTCTAAGATTTTTGGAACAACTTACGAAAAGTCGGCAGCGGCTGCAAAGTCGCTATATGACGAGCAAGAGGCGTTAGAAGGCGTCGGGAGCGCGGCGAAAAAAGCTGGGAAGTCGATGGCAAGCTTTGACGAAATCAATCAGCTGTCGAGCAATTCGGACGAAAGCGCGGGCGGCATCGGAGGTGCTGGCGCGTCTGGTGAGATTGCACCGAATTTCGCATCTAAAATCAAAGACCAGATCACCGCGATTACGGAACTGTTTCTTGGCGCAGGGCTTTTGGCGCTTGGTGCAATCTTGACATTCTCCGGCGCGAACATTCCGCTCGGGCTTGCGTTGATGGCAATTGGAGCGTTGGCAATCTACGATGCTGTGACGGAAAATTGGGGCGGAATCGCTGAACTGTTGCAAGGGCAGATCGGTAAAATCACAGCCATTGTGAGCGCGGCGCTTTTGGCACTTGGCGCCATTTTGCTATTCAGCGGTGCAAACGTTCCTCTCGGTTTAGGACTGATTATCGCGGGCGCTATTGGGCTTGCAGCTGTAGCAGCCGCTAATTGGGAAGGACCAGTCGCAGAACTAAAGGCGGTTATCACGGAACTGACGCTAATCGTAAGCGGTGCACTGCTGGTAATTGGCGCAATTTTGACGTTTACCGGGGCAAATGTGCCTCTTGGCATAGGGCTTATGATAGCGGGCGTAGCTGGGCTTGCCGCAGCCGCTGCGATCAACTGGGGCGCTGTTAAAAAGTTTGTTCAGGAAAATGTTTACGAAATCATGGCAGTTGTGAGTGCGGCGCTGCTCGTCATTGGCGCGATTCTCACGTTTTCCGGTGCAAATTTACCGCTTGGCATCGCACTAATGGCGACGGGTGCTGTTGGACTTGCAGCTGTTGTAGCAATTAACTGGGGCAGCATTAAACAGGCATTGCAAGGACCAATAGGAGTTGTAACAGCGCTTGTAAGCGCGGCATTGCTTGCATTGGGCGCTGTGTTAGCGTTTTCCGGCGCAAATATTCCACTCGGTATTGCTCTAATGGCAGCGGGTGCAGTTGGATTGAGGGCAGCAATCACAGCAAACTGGGACACGATTCAAAGCAAACTGCGCGGTCCGCTCGGCGTAATAACTGCTTTACTTGGCGTATCTTTGCTTGTGCTTGGCGCGGTTCTCCTGTTTACAGGTGCCGGAATTCCTCTTGGTCTTGGGTTGCTGGCGGCAGGCGGTGCAAGTCTTGCAGCGGCGATTGCCCCAAATTGGAATTTCATTATAGACAAAATCAAATCCTGTTGGGCAGCGGTAAAAAGCTTCTGGGATAAAAACATTGCGCCCGTGTTTACGGCGGAATGGTGGGCAAACCTTGCAAAGAATGCCTTAAACGGTTTTATCGGCGTGTTCGAAGCGGCAATTAACGGAATCATTGATGGAATTAACTTCCTCATTTCATGCTTGAATAAAATTCACATTGATATTCCGGATTGGGTGCCGGTTATCGGTGGCAAATCGTTTGGCTTTAATATCCCACCGGTGAGCAAAGTAGCACTCCCGAGACTGGCAGAAGGCGCGGTCATCCCTCCAAACCGGGAGTTTATGGCAGTCCTCGGCGACCAGAAGAGCGGAACGAACATCGAAACGCCGCTTGAGACAATGGTGCAGGCATTCAAACAGGCTATGAATGAATCCGGCGGACGGTCGCAGACAATCATCTTGCAGCTCAACGGCAGAGAATTTGCGCGGGCTGTCTATAAGGCGAACAACGAAGAAACGCAGCGTGTAGGCGTAAGGCTGGCGGGGGTGAAGGCATGACAAGTGTTTTGACCCTCGACGGCACGGCGTATCCGAACCTGCATGTAACCAGTCTGAAACGCTCTTTCGCGGTTCTGGACGGCGATAATGCGGGGCGCGTGATGACCGGCGCGATGGTGCGCGACATCATCGGCACGTTTTACAACTACAGCGTGGAGCTTGACCCGGTTGGGACTGACCCGGCGGAATACGACAGGTTCTATGAAGCAATTTCCGCGCCGGTTGATAGTCATGTACTGACCGTCCCATACGCGCAGTCTGTGCTTACTTTTGATGCGTATGTCGCGAACGGCGACGACGAACTGCTGACATCTTACGGGCAGCGGAATGAATGGGGCAACCTGACATTTAATTTTGTGGCGATGAAGCCGAAGAGGACACCGGCATGAGCGTGAAAGTCGTATATGAAGACGTTGCTGTCGGCTCTGCGGCGGCTTCGAGCGTGGAGACAAGCGAGGCTATGGGTATCTCAAAAACCTCGCTGCTCCCGTTCGGCGCGTTGGAAGGACCGATTGCAACGACGGAACAGAACCAGTGGGTATTGAACGGCACGCGGAAGGTCAAGCCCGCGTCTGAACCTGTGGGCTTCTGGTCCACGCCCCGGAGTGGGGACGACTGCACATTTACAACACCGCCGACGATCACAATCACGCTGGACGGACAGTTTACTTCCCTCGGCATCTATTTCAATTTCGACGGCGAAACGGGCGATTATTGCAGCGACCTGAATCTGACGTGGTACAACGGAACAACGCAGCTGGCAACGCAACAGTTCTTCCCAAACAGCGGCAATTACTTCTGCGAGAAGACCGTGGAGCTATACAACAAGGTTACGATTCAGTTCAACAAGACAAATCTTCCGGATAGACCCATTAAAATCTCACTGATTCTGTTCGGCTTGGTGCGAGAGTTTGAGCGGCAGGAGCTTCGGAGTGTTGAGGCGACTGAGGAACTGAACATCATATCTGACGAGCTGGCGATTAACACGCTGGATTTCACGCTGGACAGCATGGAAGATATTGATTTTATTTTCCAAGAGAAGCAGCCCGTTTATGCGTACAACGGAAAGACGAAAATCGGCACGTTTTACATCGACGAATCTACCCGCGTAAGCAAAAACGTATACAACGTTTCCTGCATCGACGCTTTGGGAATTCTGGACGAAGACCCATTCCCGGCTGTTGTTTATTCTAATGCCAACGCGAAAACGGTTTTAGAAAGTATCCTCGGAGGGTATTTCTTTTTGGAGCTTTCGGATGAACTACAGACCGAGAAGCTGACAGGATACATTCCGGATTGCACGCGAAGGGAAGCTTTGCAGCAGGTGGCGTTTGCACTTCGGGCTGTGGTGGACACCAGCGGAACGGGGAACGTAAAGGTATGGCGACTGTCGGAGAAAACACCGACGGAGATCCCAATGAACCGGCTCTACGTCGGCGGAGAGGTCAGCCAGTCTGCCATCGTGACCGAGGTAAGAGTTACCGCGCACACGTACAGCACGTCCGGCAGCGGCAGCGATACGGTTGAGGTCGGCGGGAAGACCTACCACCACACGACGGCAGTCACGACGAAATCGAACCCGAACGTCACGGCGTCCACGAAGCCGAATGTCATAGAGGTCAAGGACGCGACGCTTGTCAACGCATCGAACGTTGCGGCTGTGACGCAGCATGTCTTCGACTACTACATGCGCCGCCAGACGCACGGCGTGAAGATTGTCATGGACAAGGAAATGCCTGGAGATTATGTGACGACCACGACGCCGTGGGAAGACCAGATCACCGGGACGATAACGAGCATGACCATTAAACTGAGCGGCATCGCGGCGGCTGATTGCGAAATCGTCGGAACGGGGGCTTCTGCATGAGAATTATGAAAACCTTAATCACCGACCGGACGCAGGCTGACGCTTCTTACGCAGAATCTTTGTATAAGAAGACTTGGGCGAACTTCACCGAACAGGAAAAGGCGGACTTTAAAGCTGGCTTGAAAGGCTCTTATAAGGCGTCCGACCTGAATCGTGTTGGAACTGCACTTATCACGATCCGTGACCGGCTCAGAACGCACGACATCGACGTTCCGGCAGAGGTGCGGGAAGATTACGTTTTGAACGAAATCCCCGACAAAGCCGTCATGGACGCTTACATTGCGTCCGCGAACGCCGTACACGATGCGGTAGTGAACACTGCGCCGCGCCCACCTGCCGGAATCGACGATCTTGACTGGGAGGGCGCAAACAACATTGAAAAAACGATTCTCGCGGTTGACGATGTGCTAGAGAGCCGGGAAGTCGGCTGGATTTATGCAGACGCGGAATTATACGCGGGAGATATGGAGGGTATTTATGCAGGATAGAAGCCCGAAGTACCCGGGACGGGTGAAACTCTTACCCGTCGCGGGGCAGGAAAATATTTACGACATGACGCGGGCGGACGAACCGGACAATACCGGCACACCGTTTAACAAGCGGACGATGCTGCAAGACTCCACAGCGCAGTTTTTGAAGCTCCCGCTGGCAAATCCGTTTGTAGATGACGCTTTGCGGCACATGGTAGACCGGATTGTACCGATTGGGACCATCCGTACCTCCCCAGCGCAGAGTTTGGGGGATGCGTGGCTTAAGTGTGACGGGAGCATGGTGACGTTTGAGAACTATCCGCAGCTGTGTTCCGTGCTGAGAAATACGGGCGGGGCGGTGACGTGGAGTAAAAATAATTTCCCTTCGACGTATACCGGCATTTTAAGCGTATCTGACCCAGTGCATTTTGACGGTAAATGGCTGGTTGCAATCAGAAGTGTGGATTCGTGGGTGAAGATTTTAAGCACCAGCTCCCTTGACGGAACGTGGATGGAAGAAGCATCCTATCCTACGAACGATTATGATGGAGTTTCACTCTGCTCGTCCGAAAATTATTGCATTTGTGCCTTCTTGTCGTATTACTCCGGGAGCAAAGGATGCAAGTTAACGGTAAAGGTAAAAGAAATCGGGAACCAAGCGTGGTCGGACATTGAAACTGGAGTTGGATATCAAACGGGCACCGGCACAGTCGAGCTTCTTGACATCGACCACTGTGGGGACAGATTTGCCGTATTGTTCACTACGAGTTTGGGAACAGAACTTGCATATTCTGACACGCCAAATGTTGCAAACAGCTGGAACAAATTGACGTCGACAACAACTGCGGCAATGGAGAAAAACCCGCTTTCGTTGAGTTGCATCAATGAGCAATGGTTCATGGTGTCAGGTGAATCGGTTTATTTCGCTGGCGACCGCTCAATGCGGATTACAGTTTGGCGCGCAGACAACATCAATTTTTCCAATTTTACAGCTGCAGGGGTAGCATCTTATAAGCTCAACGTGAACTCTACTCTACTGATTGCGTCTAAAGTTGCACTTTATGCAGGTGTTTACTACTTCATGACATATATTAGCTACGCTCCAACTGCTTCGGACAATATAACACCGTATGTTTGGAAAACCACCAACTTCACAAATTGGAGCAGCGATGTGCTGAACAAAACGGTAACGTATGGGGGCGTTGGAAGGCACTATTATGCCGTGGCATCAGACACAATGCTGCTTCTTGCGGCGGCAAGCGAAGCATGGACAACCTCCGCGTCGGATGTCGGATATTCTAATGTTTCATTTTCTGGCATGCTTGCTCGAGGCGCAGCAGTAGAAGGAATGGTGGCTGTTGTATCCGCAACGACCGGAATCGCATATCACGACTACACCTATGATTCGCGCCTGCTGCCGAAAATATCGCTGTCATCTGACACCACCACATTTATCAAGGCAAAGAACGAACTGGACGTATTTGAGGCTGGGGGTGATTAAGTGTTTCAGAAAATCGCGAACGCTTTATCTGTGGAAGTAGAAGGAACTGACCTGACGAAAGCGACGAAACTTGAGTTTTACGTGAGACAGGGATGCTCCTTCTTCCAGTATGAACCTACAGTAGTCGACGAATCGCACCTGCTTGTAAAAATCCCGTATGCAGACGCAATGCGGCTGCAAGCAAGCACCGTGAGACTACAGCTTGCCTTAACGGATGGCGACGGAAACCCGATGGCGGCTGAAATCGTGCAGACGGACGCGAAAAAGTTCTTGAAGGAGGCGGGATATGATTAAAATGACGCTTTCCCAGCCGGAGATCAAGATGAAGATCGCCCCGGCGAAGGTGGTTTATCAGGGCGGCAGCGGGAATGTGTATTCGGCGGACATCAACAGGATTGTGACGATTGACCGTGCAGAATATGACGCACTTGCCGCGAAGGACAAGAAGACGCTGTATCTGATACGGGGGTGATGGCGTGATTACAATCGGCGAAGAACAGATCAAGGAATTATTTGTTGGCGAGATGGGCGTGAAGACCGTCTGCGTCGGAGAAGAGGTTATCTATACCCGCCCGGGCGGATTTTTGTACATTGAACTGAGTGAAACGAAAGGGGCTTAACACATGGCAAGTTTTTTCAATCTAATTCTTGATACGTTAGCACCGTCTGGGCTTACATTGCTGCTCAACAATGGAGCGACGTATGCAACAAGTAGCACGGTCACGGCGAGCATCGCGGTAGAAGACGCCACTACAACCGGTTACCAGATGAAGATCTGGGGCACGAAGGCGGCAGCGACCGAGGAAAAGGCGTCGTGGGAAACTTTCGCGGCGTCGAAGTCGCTGGTTCTTGCTGAAGGCGACGGGCTCAAGACCGTGCATATCAAGGTTCGCGACGATGTCGGAAACGAATCTGCAGAAGCTACTGCATCCATCACGGTCAACACGGCAGTTCCGGTCGTGACCATCACCGGTCCGGACAAGAGCAAGATCTCGAAGGTCACTGGCTTCGACGTATGCGCGTTCTCGTTCACGTCCGACGTGGACTTCGAGGAATACACCGTGCGCGTGGTTCCGAGCGAAAGCAGCCTGAACACCGCAGGCACGCAGATTCCGGTCACGGGCGGCTCGACCAACACGTCCGGCACGACTGGCGGCTACAAGAAGAACACTGCAATCAACGTCACCATCAACGGTGTGGACCTTGAGACGGCTTCCTCCGGCGACGGCACGAAGATTGTCAAGGTGTTCGTCAAGAACGCCGCCGGTACGTGGAGCGTGGCGTAATGAGCGCGCCGGGGCTGACATTCTCCATCACGGGGAATAAGATTTCGGCAGTCTCGGGCTTCGATTCGATCACCGTTTCGTTCTCCTCGGACGTTGCGTATCAGGCGTTTGAGTGCCGCGCGACGAAAGCCGGGGCAGACTGGGGACGCGGGAAAGGGACGCTGATTGCGTCCTTCTCCCAGACCCCGGCGGGGACGCAGCGAACGTTCGAGGTCTATGACGATTTCCTTCTCTCCGGTGATGGTGAGTACCGGATTTCCCTGTTTGCACAGGCGATGGACGGAAGCTGGAACGATAACTGGGGATTTATTCCCTCTGGCGAGACAGATACCATGCTGACGGCAGACGGGGAAGAATTCCTCTGTATGAAGGAGTGAGAGTATGGCATACAACAGCGCATATACCGGCGCGCAGATTGACGAGGCGGTAGGCAAAGTTCTGGGAGGCGGAAGCGGACCGAAGCAGTATACCGGCACGCTGCTTGCCTCGGGCTGGGCTGCGGATTCGCACGGCTACCAAGCGCAGACGATCGTGATCACGGGACTGAAAGCGTCCTACGATGTCGACCCGCAGTGGGACGTGGCGCTCTCGGGCACGGACCCGGACGCGGACGCAGCACTTTTGGAGGGCTTCGCGCTCATCCACAACTACGTGACCGGCACAAATAGCCTGACCGCGCAGTGCATTGGCAAAGCGCCGACGGTGAATGTCCCCGTGAAGGTGGTGGTTTTCGGATGAGTGGCAGGAGCCCAAGATGGTTTACGGGGATTCAATATCCGTATGAGGCAAATTTTGCGGACAACACATGGGAACAGATCATTGCGGCCTGCCAGAAAAAGCGTATTCCGTCCACCTGGAAGGTCGCCGATCAAAAGGCGATGACGATCAATGGAACATATTATCTCATCGACATCATCGGTTTTGACCATGACGAATACACCGACGGCTCCGGCAAAGCGCCCATTACGTTTCAGATGCATGACTGCTACGTGGACAAGAAAGACATGAACAGCTCCAACACCAATGTCGGCGGCTGGGCGAGCTGTGCCATGCGGCAGACGCACCTGCCAGCTATTCTGGCGCTGATGCCGACAGAGGTGAAGAACAGCATCCGCGAGGTGAACAAGCTGACCTCAGCGGGCAACCAGAGTGCCACTATCAACACCACGGCGGACAAGCTGTTTCTGCTGAGCGAGATCGAGATTTTCGGCAGCGTCAGCGATTCCATGAGCGGCGAGGGTACGCAGTACGACTACTACAAAACTGGCGGAAGCACGGTGAAGAAGCTCAACGGCTCTGCGTCTGACTGGTGGGGGCGATCGCCGTGTGCCAGCAACTTCGCGCGTTTTTGCCGGGTCATCAGCGACGGCAGCGCGGGCAGTATCAACGCCAGATTTGCCCGTGGCGTGGCTTTCGGCTTCTGCTTCTAGGGGGTGTGGCTCATGGGAATGTTTTTACGAAGAGGACCGGTAGAAAAGCCGGTGCAAACAGTAGACGTTACAATTTCAGGAAACACAGACACGCAATACGCTTACGTCGAAATTGATGGAACGAAATATACTGCAAAAGGTACATATACAATCCCCGTCGGGGTTACTGCTATTGTACACTGTTATAACTTCTTTGGAACATCTGGGGAACATGTTAGCAAAATTACGCTTAATGGGAAGACAGTTAAAACAGCAAAGGAGAGTAATTCAACGATAACATATTCTTTTTCTGTCGAATCCAGCACAGCTTTTGCGTTTAGTATTAAATCTGTATATGGAGCTGCAAACTATTTCTGCGACATCACGACGAGCTAGGAGGCACTATGTACATCACACATAACAATCAAACCTACGCGAACGTCCGGGTATACAGCACCTCCGGCTCGGTCCGGTTTACGGGCGATTCTCTTTCGGGGGTGACAGAGCTGGTCGGTCCGGTCACGGTCTATGCGGACAATGATTTTGAGCTGCGCGTCTACACGCCGGGCAACTTTCTACGGCAGGAGATCACGGACGGCAGCTGGCTTCTGACGAATATCCCGCTGCCGGAGCCGCAGCCGGTCGTTGTGACACCGGCTGAATACGGCTTGACCGTTTCCACGGCAAATGCGGTCAGGCTTCTCATGGCGGGCAAACAGCCCACAACGGCGGATGAAATCATTATGTGTTCGGCGCTCTACGATGAGTGGCAGGAGGGAAAACATGTTGCCGGGGACGTATTCTGCGTGAGCGGTGAACCATGGGAATGTTTCCAGAACTACGACAATGCGGTTTACCCGGATATCAAGCCCGGAAATTCTGCATGGTATACGTTTAACAGGCCGTTCCACGGCACGTCACGCGAGACGGCGCGGAATTTCGTACACCCAACGGGCGCGCACGACACGTACAAGGCAGGGGAATGGGCCGTGCAAGACGGGAAGTTCACCAAAGCGAATCAGGACACAGCATATAGTCTCGCGGAGTACCCGCAGGCGTGGGATGTGGAAGAATAACAGTAGCCCGAGGGCGAGAAAGGAGAACACATGGACGACGGAATTCAGGCGCATGTCGCAGCGATCGACGCGCGCTGCAAATCCAACCAGCACCGCATCGACGAGCTCGAGGCGGACAACAAGGCGCTTCACCAGCTGGCTACCTCCGTAGAAGTGCTGGCGACGAAGCAGGAGACGATCGAGTCGAACGTGAACGAGATCAAGACCGACGTGAAAGCCCTCAAGGCGCTCCCAGCGAGCCGCTGGGAGGGGCTTATCAAGGCAGCCGTGACAGCGATCGTCGCGGGGCTGGTAGGCTACGCGCTGGCTCTGGCGGGGCTTGGAGGCTAAGTATGGCGGACGAGCAGAAAAAGCCGCAGCGGAAGACGAAGGGGCGCATGGCGCGGGAGTTGGTCTACTACTGCATTTACGCCCTGACGCTTACGCTCGCGTGGGCAGTGGTCATCAAGACGGTTGCGGTCATCCTCGACCGCCCGTCCGACCTCTCCGACGTGCTGATCTTCGCGGCAGCGGCGTTCGGAGGGGAGCTGCTGCTCCTGCTGTGCAAGAGAGTATTTGCGAAACCAAATGACGATGGAGGTACATAATGGATAATATCAAAAAGCGGCTGGGCAACCTGCTCAGCGTCAAGAGCCTGGTCACGATGATTCTGACCTGCGTGTTCGCCTACATGGCAGTCGTGGGCAAAATCTCGCAGGACTTTATGACCATTTATGCGGTCATCATTGCGTTTTATTTTGGAACCCAGTCCCAGAAGACGCAGGATGTGCTCGACAGTGCGGGCACGCCGCAGGAGGGCGAACAGAAATGATGAAAGCATCCGAGCTTGTGCGCAGGCACATTGACGTTGCGAAGAATTACGATACCGTCTACATGTGGGGCTGCTTCGGCTCCCCCGTGAGCGAAACGATCATTGACGAGAAATCCGCACAGTACCCGGACTGGTACACCGGCGGCAGAGTCACATATCTGCGCAGCCTCATCGGAAAAGTTGTCTATGGCTTTGACTGCGTAAACCTGACAAAGGGCATTCTCTGGGGCTGGAACGGCACCAAAAACGCCTACTACGGCGGCGCAAGGTATGCCTCAAACAGCGTGCCGGATGTCTCCGCCGACGGCATGATCGCAAAGTGCAAGGACGTGTCCACGACCGGCTGGGACAAGCTGATTCCCGGCGAAGGTCTCTGGATGCCCGGTCACTGGGGTATGTACATCGGCGACGGTCTGGCGGTCGAATGCACCCCGATCTGGGACAACGGCGCACAGATCACCGCTGTGCAGAACATCGGCACGAAAGCAGGCTACCACGCCCGCAAGTGGCAGAAGCACGGAAAGCTCCCGTGGGTCGAGTACGACACAGTAAAGGTCGACGAAGCCGTTGAGGAGGCAAAGAAGACCATCCGGCAGAAAGCCGGATTGACCGACGGCACGATTGATTATCTCGCCGCCTATAAGTACGGCGACGATCTTCTCAAAAAGCTCGCAAAAGCGATGAAGTAGGGGGGCGGGGCTATGGCTCCACAAGCCAGATGCAAACTACCGCCGGAGCTTGGCGGACTGATGCGCCGGGATATGGAGACGGTTATTTACCAATCGAATCTCGGCCGCGAAGACGCAAAGATCGCGCAGCTCTACTTTGTGGATAAGCTCCCACAGGTTGACGTTGCGACAGAGCTGTATATTGGCCGCGCTACGGTACAGAGGCGGCTGCCCGGTATCGTGCGGGAGATGCAGCGGACATCCAACAAACTGTATAACTGAGATAAGCGCCGGTTTCTCGGCGCTTATTTTTTTATAAAAATTTTTGAAAAGCCCTTGACATATACGGTAGTACCGTATATAATAAGACCATAGAGATAAACCAAATACAAATTACGGAGGGTTTAAAAATGGCATGGACAATGTTTAATTTAAGCATCGTTTCTGTTTGGGGTTGGGCAACCAACCCCGCATACGACTCCGACACCGCCAACAATGGCGGCGGCTACTGGCAGTTTGCCGGTGGCCTCGTGGTCGAGATTAACGGCCAGCTCGTCACCGTCGAGGTCGACGACCAGTCTTGCGGCGACTTCGGCAGCCGCGTCTACGTCGACATCATTACCGACGGCCACCATTGGCGTTATGCCGATGGCACGATGGATGACGCATCCATCGACGCACCCGAAGAGGTTGCGGACATCCTCGCCTCCGCGTCCGGGGTCCTCGGCGTGGACGCGCTCGCGCTCGTCTGCGAGGCGCGCGAAGCCGCCAACCTCTGTGCCCTGCAGGAGGTGTGCTATGCCGACTGAGGCACAGAAACGCACCCGCGACAAGTGGGATGCAGAAAACATGTCCGTGATCTCCTGCAAGCTCAAGCGGGAGATCGCGGAAAACTTTAAGACCGCCGCGAAGTCCCGCGGCACCACCCCGAACGAACTGATACGCGGCTGGATTGCCGCATATTTATTTGAGCAAAACTGATGCATAACTGAGGCACAGGAAAATAGTAAAAAGCCCATACTGGACACAAAGGAGTGTTCGGTATGGGCTTTTCTTATTTCAATCCAAACCCGGAAGGGAAACAAGTTGGAGACTGTACCGTCCGGGCAATTTCAAAGGCGACGGGCAAGAGTTGGGATGAAACATACGTCGGGCTTTGCCTACAGGGGCTGAAAATGGGCGACATGCCGTCGGCAAACAGTGTCTGGGGCGCGTACCTCCGGCAGCATGGATTTACCCGGAACGTTGTGCCAAACACATGCTCGGACTGCTATACGGTCGAGGAATTCGCAAGAGACCATCCGCGCGGTGTGTATGTACTCGCTCTATCAAGCCACGTCGTTTGTGTGGAGGACGAAAAGTATTTCGATAGCTGGGATTCCGGGAACGAAATCCCGCTGTTCTACTGGGAAAAGGAGAATAAATGATGTTCGGACAACAGCCTTATGTGTATCAGCAGCCGATTTATAATCAACCGCCCATGATGCAGGAACCAATGATGCGTCCACAGTATCAGCCTGCGCCGCAGTATCCGACTCCGCAACCTCAGTCACAGCAACCGAGCGGGGGACAGTCTATCATCTGGGTTCCGAACGAAAAGGCGGCAAACGAATTTATCGTCGCGCCCAACAACGCGGTAACGCTTTGGGACATGAATGCGCCGGTTGTGTACGTCAAGAAAGCCGATGCAAGCGGTAAACCGGCAATGACAACGTATGACCTCGTAGAGCGCTCTACAGCCCCCGTGAGCCCCACGGCGCCGCAAACAGTGCCTACGGTGGAATACGTGACCCGCAAGGACTTTGACGAACTGGCGGCAAAGGTGGCGGCTCTGAGTGTCAAGCCCGTTAGAAAGGTGAAGGAGGCAGAAAATGAATCCACTGTTTAATGCACTCGGCGGCGGACAGATACCAGGTCCGATGGGGCAGTTCCAGAACATGATACAGCAATTCCGGCAATTCCAGCAAAGCTTTAAGGGCGACCCGAAAGCGGAGGTTGAAAAGCTGGTACAGTCTGGGAAAATCTCGCAGCAGCAATTGAATCAGCTGCAACAGGTGGCAAGCCAGTTTCAGCAGCTTCTTGGATAACTTAGATTTCAATTCGTGCGCACGATTGAGATAAATTTCAAAATCTACGAAAGGAGAAAACTATGAGTTTGAATGGCGATGGTATTCCTATGAACATGCCTGTAGTTCCGGCAAACTCGGACAGCGGCAACGGATGGGGCGGCGGTAATGGCTGGTGGATCATTATCCTGTTCCTCGCGATTTTCTGCGGCTGGGGTAACGGAAACGGCTTTGGCAATCGTGGAGGGAACGGTGGCGTTATTGACGGCTATGTTCTGGCATCTGACTTCTCGAACATCGAAAGAAAGATTGACAGCGTGAACAATGGTGTCTGCGACGGCTTCTATGCGATGAACACGGGGATGCTTAACGGCTTTGCCGGTGTAACGCAGGCTGTGACTTCCGGCTTCTCTCAGGCGGAGCTTTCCCGCTGCAATCAGCAGGCCGCGCTTATGCAGCAGCTGAACAACATGGCGATGCAGGCACAGGAGTGCTGCTGCGAAAACCGCGCTGCAATCGCCCAGGTGCGCTATGACATGGCGACGCAGGCGTGCGACACCCGCAACACCGTGCAGAACACCACCCGCGACATCATCGACGCGATGAACTGCGGCTTCCGCAGCATTGACCAGAGATTGACGGCGCAGGAACTGGCTGCAAAGGACGCGAAGATTGCCGAGCAGAACCAGCAGCTCTTTGCGGCGCAGCTGGCGGCTTCTCAGGCGGCGCAGAACGACACGCTCAAGTCTTACGTGAGCGGCCAGTTGGCGTATTACAACCCACGCCCGGTTCCGTCTTTTGCGGTTCCTGCTCCTTACCAGTTCGCTGGCTGTAACGGCTATAACGGCGGTTACAACTGCGGCTGCGGCAACTGCGCTTAACTCCATAACGTAGAGCTTTTTCGTGGACTCACGAAAATGGTCGGTTCCTTGCCGATACTCAAGAAACGCGGCGGGGCAATCGTCCCGCCGCTATTTTTAACCGTGTCGAATTCGACGCATTTAGAAAGGATTGATTTTATGGCAACATTCAAGGACGTGAAAGAAAAGTACATTGACTACCTGATGGATATGGATTTGAACAAAATGAGTGTGATGGATTTGTCGACGTATGGTTTGATCTTAAAAACCGTCGACGAAATGGAAAAGCCGAATTATGCTGAATCTATCACCTCAATGATGGCATCGCTTATGCCTGTCTGCGCAGGAAAGAGTGCAAATGAAAGTGAGGTGTATGGAATTGGCTGAATTTACGAATTCCAATATCGTCTCCGTCGCATCCGGTCAGAATGTGCCTCTGACCGAAACAGCGGTCAACAGCAAGCCGTGCATTGTGCATCGAGAGGGAAGCGGGCTTGTGACGCTTCGCGGGCTGACAAACCAGTGTAAGGCAGTTTTCAAAATTTCCTACGGCGGCAACATCGCCATCCCGACCGGCGGCACGGTCGAAGCGATTACCGCAGCGCTTTCCATCAACGGCGAAGCACTGGCAAGCGCTACGGCTACGGTCACTCCGGCAGCAGTTGAGAATTATTTTAATATCTACGTCTCTGCACAGGTCTGCGTACCGAAGGGCTGCTGTGTGACGGTAGGTATGCGTAATACAAGTACGCAGGCGGTCAATTTCGCGAACAGCAATTTGACCGTCGAGAGAGTAGCATGAAGGGAGGAAGGAATATGTACGATTTAAGAAACCTTCGGGAAATGCTCTGCAAAGAGCTTGACGAAATCGCAGACAAGCGCGAAATGTCCGCCGGTGACTTGGACGCAATCCAGAAGCTGACAAGCTCCATCAAGAACACTTATAAAATCGAAATGCTTGAGGACGGAGGCTATTCCCGCGACGCCGAGTGGGAAGCCGATATGCGCGGCACGTATGGTCGGGGCAGCTCTTACCGGGGCAGGCGTCGGGACTCTATGGGCCGGTATAGCCGCACCGACGCGCGGGAGCATATGCGCTCGACGCTGGAAGACATGATGCGCGACGCGGACGATGATAAAACGCGCGAGGCTATCCGGCGCTGCATGGAGCAGATTGACAGAGCATAAGGAGGGAAAGACATGCTGGATGAAGCCGAAATCCGAAAGGAAATAGCACGGCTGGAATACGAAGAATCCAGCTATCCCAATTATGCCAAACTGGCGAACCTATATGTGATACGCGACAAGATGCAGGGGGCGGAGAATGCCAGAGATAAGTTTGTGGGTTACTACTCCGGCACTCCCGCCCCTGCGACCGCAGAACCGGCTACCGTGGGCGAGTACGGGGACAGTGAGTTTTTGCTTGCGGTTGCTGGGAAAGACCCGGCGAAGGCTTGGGCGGTCATTGACGAACTTATGGATACACTGGCGATGGTAAACAGCAAGGTTTATAACTCTGTTATGCAGAAGATAAAACGTGTCTAGTGTTAGTAACCGTGTTAGCTATTTGTTAGTAACCGAAAAAATCTGAAAAAATCTGAAAACGTCTGAGATTTAATATCCAATTTGAAAACGTCTCAAAACGTCTGAAAACATGCTTAAAAAGTTTAGGAAATTTCAGAAGGTCTACTTCACACGCAGGAGGTCGATGGTTCGAGTCCATTAGTCTCCACCAAAAAAGTCCTGAAATCTCAAAGGTTTCAGGGCTTTTTCTTTTTTGCTGATTTTTGATTTGCTAGTAACGTGTTAGTAACAGGCGCATCTATCGCATTCACAAGTTGGTCAATGTCAAAGTGCTCATAGATGTTTGCGGTCGTGGAATAGTCTGCATGACCGAGCATTTTTTGCAGGAGTTCCGGCTTGATATTGTTTGCCACTGCCCAACTGGCGAATGTGTGCCTTGCTGCGTGTGGTGTTTTCTTGGAGATTCCGAGCCGCTCCAAAAGCGGGTAGTAGTCACGCTTGCGAAAATTTGCAATGACTTTTTGCCCGGCATACCCAGAGATCAGAAGTTCGCCTTTTGCACGTTCCTTGAATTCTGCGAAATATTTACGTCCTTCGGAGCGGATTGGGATTATTCTGTTCCTACCTGCTTCTGTCTTTTCCCCGCCGATCACGTAGGTTTCATGGACATTTTCGGTTCTAAGCCCGAACAGCTCGCCGATTCGCATACCGGTATAGACCATCATCAGGGCGAGTTTGGCTGTCTGGGAACCGTCCGCTTCAAGCTTCTGTATATCCTCTTCTGAGAAGATCTCTTTTTCTTTCTTCACATTCTCGGGCAGTTTAATGAACGAAGCGAAGTTTGTCGTTATGAGTTCCTGGCGAATTCCCCATTGTGACATCTGCGTTGCAAGCTGCTTGAACTTCGACAGTAGCGAGTGGGACTTATCGCTGTACTTGTCTATGACGATCTGGTAATCAGCGGTCCGCAGTTCGCGAAATTTTCTGTCATGCAATGGTTCAAAAACGTCATATGCGCGTTCGTAAGACTCTATTCCCTTCGCGCCGATATCGCGGAAGTGTTCATCCTTCCATGCTTCGTAAACCTGCTTGAAGGTCCAGTTATATATTTCATCAATACTCCGCCCTTGTAAACGCGCCAGCGCGTCGAGGGCGGCTGTTTTTTTATCGTAGTATCCAATTATGGTTTTTCCTTTTGCGGCTACCCACGGGCGCGTGCGCCTGCCTTGCAGCTTGTAAACTGTCCCTGTACCGTTTGCACGTTTCAAAGCCTTTCGCTGCGGAGCTTGCTGCTGTTTCCCGCACCAGCAGCAGAACGCCGAGCCGTCAGGAATTTCTTTTTTACACTTGATGCACTCCATGCTTCCCTCCACGTTCTTTTCGGATTGCATAGAAAGTAATTGCCGAAGCCAGCGCTGAACCTACGATCAGGGCAATGCAAACCCATGCAGCTACGGACAAATATCCATCGCGAATGAGGCCTGCGCTCCGACTCTGCGCATCCGTCACAAGGCAGGCAATCAGAGAAAAGGAGAGCAGCATACAAAACAGGGCGAGGACGTAACACATTGTATGTGTAGACCTTATCTGTGCGCTCTGCGCGGCTGTTGTTGCCTCCAGCTTGGCGTTTTCAAGCTCGACATGATGAATCTGCTCGGTCAGTTCTTCCGGGCTTTCTGCGGGCTGGACAAGCCCGAACAGCTCATCCAGCGACAGCCCGAGAACGCGGCACAGCGCGGCAGAATTGTACAGTTTTGGGTCTTGCTGCGTACCAGCGCAGAGCTTCGTTACAGCCGATCTGGAAACGCCGGATTCTTCAACAAGCCTATCAATGGTGTAATGCTGATCTTCCTTCGCCCGCTTTATGTTCCTCTGATATGCAGAAAGATATGGGGCAAGTTCCTGAATCGCCGACATGATATACCTCCATTTTCACATATATTTCGCTGATTCTTCTGCTATGGGTATGGTTTTACCAATTTGAGGGTGGACATTTCTTCCAGTTTTGCTATGCTGGTTGCAGGCGCGTGAGAAAGCCCCACCGCCGGGGGAGCGACGGTGGGGCGATCTTAAACATTCCATTATACAAAATAGTCTGTCCCATAATTGCCGCTTACGAGAGTTACTGGACGAAGAAAATGCAAGGTGTTCTTTGTGGAAGATTCCAAATTGAAATTATTGAACGAACGTTCTAAAATATGGAGGTACACCAAATGCAGAGCATCAATATTCGCTTTGAAAACGGGAAAGTAAACATCATCGTAGACGGGGCGCTTTTCAAAGACGTCCACAGTCTAAGCCTGGACTACATCAAGGGCGCACCTATGCTCTTTGCCTGCGTCTCAGATGTAGGCGAGACACGGGAGCAGTGGAACCAATGCCCGCTGCCGAACTGAACGCTTATTGCATATCGCGGGAATTGGCCGATTCCAGAACGGTTCCAGACCGATTTACAAACTGTACAGATACGTTATCCGCCGGAGTTCCGTTAAATGCGTTGTACATACCGCCGTACATATAAAAGGCCATAACCATGATGGACTCTTGTAGGCCAACAGTATCCGTGGAAAGCGTCACTGTAAACGCTGTGTAGTCGTTGGAAGCGGAGACAGAAACGATATTTGGATAGTCGGAAGAATCAGCCATTTTTGCAAGCTCGGTATCGATGTTTTGCCGCAGCTCTTGCATAAGGTCGTTGTGCTTGGATTCCGTCATGACGTATGTGGCAGAGCCGTCGGCGTTAATTTTGGCGGAGATAAATCCGTCCGCTTTGCTGACTTCTGCGTCAAGTGATTCCTGCGTCGTTCCTTCGTCGAGGAAGTCAGCGGGAACGGTAAGCTCGATCGTGCGTCCGGGCGTTTTTTCGGCGGAAATCGTTGTGGTGGAAGTTCCTTCTTGTGTATCCGTTGCCGTGCTTGTCGGTGAGGATACCGAAGCGCTTGCCGGAGAGGCCTGCGTGCTGCTCGGCGCTTTTTGGGGAATCAGAAGGACGGCAACCATAATGATAATGGCGATTGGGATTGCCACAATAAGCGCTTTTCCGAGCGGGTTTTGCTTCTTCGCTCGGCGCGCACCACAGGCCGGACACTTCTTCTCACTGGCGTTAATCTGCGCGCCACAAGAGCGGCAGATAACTTTTCGGTTCCAAGTCCCGCAGTTCGGGCACTCTTTCAGTCTTTCGTCAAACGCTTCCCCACAACGAGGACATTTGACGGAATATACATCCTTTGGCATGGTACGAACCCCCGGTTTTGTAAGATACAACAATTTTACCACCAGAGTTTTACAGTCTCAAGGTTAAAAATATATAAAAAGAAATGATGAAATTTGGAAGATTGAAGAAGGAGGGCGCAAAATGATTTGTATTCAGGATGATATGTGCTATAATAAGGGTGAAGAAATTGCGCCCGTTCCGGATATTCGGCAAAGACTCCGTGAAGAAATTCTGAGTCTGAGCAACGAACAGGCAGAATATGTGTTAAGGAGGATGTTAGAAACAAATGAGTAATTCTTTATTGTACGCACTGCTGCTTTTTGCTGTATCTGGAACAGTCATGCAGTGGATAAACATCGCTTACCTGAATGGAAGAATCAACGATCTCGAGAGAAGCAGGCTATCGCTTTTAGCAGAACTTTCCGAGAAGATATCCGCCAAACATACAGAGAACACTGACAACGATACCAGCCCAGAAGTATAGACGGGCTTTCTTCTCAGCGCGCACCTTTTCTTCCTCGAGCTGTTTCATCCGGTCGACAACGAACGGATACTCTGTCCCGAGGGCTAGGTTTGGAAGCTGAACTTGCTTTCCGCCAATTTCAATATAATCTTTCATAACAGTTTTTTTGCTTCCTCAATAATTCCAATGAGCTTTTCAATCTGGGAATCCGACAGCCCATCAAGCGCATCCAATAGTTTCTGCTTTGCAGAACTCACGACCTCATCCTTCGGGATGGGGTCTTTTTTTATGCCCTCGCCCATCAGTTCTTCGACTGTTACGCCGAAATAGTTGGCGATTTTTTTCGCATTTACGTCAGAAGGATTGGTTTTCCGCGCTTTCCAACAGCTTATCGTTGACTTGTCAATTCCGAGTTCTCGACCAACGTGTGCAGGAGTTTTGTTTGCAGAAGCGCAAAGCGCAACAAAGTTGTCATAAAACACAATAATACACCTCTGGAACTGTTAAATACGACGAAAGTTGAATTAGTTTGCAAATAGCGGTTGACAGTTGAGAATGTTTGATGTATTATTGCCTTGTGGTTGAAAAAGTTTGCAACAGACAAGACCCCAGCAAATCAACGCTTGCGCCAATGCTAATGTGTTTCTCGCAAATTCATAGTAGCACAAACAGTAAACAATTTCAACAACAAATTTCAAAAGTTGACTGCGGCGGAAAGAAAAGCCGCCCGTGGTTCGTTCACGAGCGGTTTTCCCCAGAGTTGTTTACCAGAACGCGCTGCATCGCTAGACCCCGGCAGCACACGTGGGAATGGCTTACTTGCCTGCCGATGGCATACACCCTTTTTACGCGGTCGGTTTCGCTTGTATGCCTGCCTGATACTGGCGAACGCAAAACGAACTTACGCTTCTATGACGCGCCGCTCACTTTGGCAGTTCTGGCGCTGCCCCTTGCCCTAACGCATTACGCCGTTTCTTTGGTCTGGAACTGGCAAGTTCAAAAGTTTGGTCATGTAAACCACCTCCCGAATTTACCTAAAAGGGCTAATGGCAGTATAGCACGTCTGGGGCGTTGCAGTCAACAAATTTAACAGTTAGGAGGATAAAGGATGCCAGAAAAATGGACAGGCGTACTGATTGGAAAAATGCACAATGCGCGTGTTTCATACGACGATCTTGCCGCAGAGCTTGGACTTACAAAAGGCTATTTGTCCATGATCTTGAACGGGGCAAGGAAGCCGCCGAACGCAAAGGCGCGACTGAATGCTGCATTTGATGCCGTCGTAGAGCGGCGCAGCAGAGAAAAGGAGGAAGTCTGAACCACATCTAGGAAATGGAAGTGGAATAGATAGTATTTCTCTAATCTTAGAAAAAGGAGAGATAGGATGTTAAATCGAGCAACGATTTCGCCGCAAGAAGCGGTAGAGATTCTGCGAGAAAACGGCATGCAGATCGGTGTTGAGGTCCTTAGGCTGGGGCTGCAACAGGGTGTTTTCCCGTTTGGTAAGGCGGTAAAAACAGAGAAAGCACCTGTCTACTGGGTTTTTCCGAAGGACCTTAATGCTTGGATTGAGCGGCATTTAAAGGATGGACCCACTAAGAACGGGGAATTCGTGGAGGTACATGATGAGTGACGTTGAATATATCCTTGAGGCGAATCACCGGCGCGCAAGAGAGCGCGAACTCGGCGAGCGGTGGGACAAGATTATCCGGCAGCGGAAAAGGAAGTCGGAGCTTTTGAAGGCTTCGGAGGCGTTCTGCTTCTCGATTGGCTGCGTCCTTCTGGGCGGCACGGCGACCCTGCTGGGCTTCGGGCTGTTCGAAGCGGCGTTCACGCTTGGCGGCGCGGCGGTGATCTTCTTCGGCGGCGCGGTGCTGATGGAGGCGTGAGATGATTTACCCGTGCAAAAAATGCACACACGACACAGGCAAGTGCCGCTGCCTTGACTGGCAGAGATGGTTCTCTGTGGAGTTTGAGTCAGAAGCGGCGAAGGTGCTTGCTGCGACGCACGCAGAGCCGTTACCCGCGCCGCCGAAGATATTCTATCGCGAGATTGTTTTCAGTTCGATCTTCACGCGGCTTTGGAGGTAGCTATGACGCAGGCTGAACGGGTTTTGAAGTACATGTGCGACTTCGGCAGCATTACGCAGCTTGAGGCGATGCAGGACCTCGGCTGCATGCGGCTGGGCGCGCGTGTCTACGATCTGAAGCGCGAAGGGTACAACATCCGGCGCGACATGGAAACGAGTAAGAACCGGTATGGCGAGGATACGAGCTATGCCAGATACAGGTTGGTGGAATGATGGAAGACAGACAGCAAGCGCCGTGCATGTACGATGTGTTCGGCAATGAGATCTATGAGGGCGGCGAGTATTGGGTCGGAGACGAAGGGAACATGGCTGATCTGACAGACAGAGAGGACCGTGACCCGAACAACCAGATTATCGCTGTTCTGGTAGAAACACTTGGCACAAGGCACATTTTGGAGGAACTGGGCTATGAAAAAAGGACGTTCCGGCGTTGATTATATTCCGGTCGAAACGCGCGTCAGCGTCTATTTTGATCAGGACCACATCTGCTGCCAGTTCTGCCCGTTTTTTGAGACCTACAGCCGGAAACAGTGCAGATTGACAGGGGAATATATTGTCAACGAGTTTGCCCGCGGCTATTGGTGCCGATTGGAATTGGAGGGGTTATATGACGATCAACGAGAAACTGATTCAGATTCAGGCAGAACTGAAAGCGCCGAAGGATAAGACAAACAACTTTGGCGGCTACAAATATCGCAGCTGCGAGAGCATTTTAGAGGCGGTAAAGCCGCTTCTGAAAACCGTTGGCTGCACGCTGACGATTTCGGACAGCATCGCGGAAACCGGCGGGCGAATCTACGTTATGGCAAGAGCTGAACTGTCAGACGGCGAAAGCAGCGTCATTACAACAGCTTTTGCCCGCGAACCGGAAAGCAAGAAGGGGATGGATGAGCCGCAGATTACCGGTACAGCTTCATCCTACGCGCGGAAATATGCGCTCAACGGCTTGTTTGCTATCGACGATACAAAGGACGCCGACACAGACGAATACCAGAAGCAGACCGCACAGCCGAAAGAGAAGCAACAAGCCCAGACAAAGGCTTTGATTTGCGCGGATTGCGGCGGGGAGATCACACAGGTTGTTGAGGGAGGTTCTCAGTTCAGCGCAAGGGCTGTAGCGGAAAAGACAAGAAAGCGCTTTGGCAGGTGCCTTTGCTGGAACTGCGCGAGTAAGGCATGAGAGAGCTGAACATCGTTGAAGCGTCTTGGAGCATGGACGCTTCGGGGAGCTGGCTGAAACTCCGACCGGAGCTGCCCGGACAAGCCCAGATGGTTGCCGGTGAATTTGACCCGCAGAAGAAGTACACAATCACGGTCAAGGAGTTCCGGAAGAAGCGGAGCTTGGACGCGAACCGATATCTCTGGACACTCTGCAACAAGCTTTCCGTCAAGGTTGGAATCCCGCCGGAAGAGGTCTACCGGCACTATATTCCGGACGTTGGCGACAACTCCGATACGATCTGCATTCCGGACGAAGCGGTCAAGCGGTTTCGGGAAGGCTGGGAATCGCGCGGTCTCGGCTGGTGTACGGAGATCATGGCGTCAAAAATTCCGGGCTGCACGAACGTCATTTGCTACTACGGCTCGAGCACCTACGACACAAAGCAGATGGCGCGGCTGATTGATCTGGTTGTTGAGGACTGCAAACAGCAGGGCATTGAAACCCTGACCCCGGAGGAACTCGAGCGTATGGCGCTGGAATGGAGGCAGGATGAGAAAGGAAACGAAGGCAACAAAGATACCTGAGAAGGTCAAGAAAGCCGTCTGGACGCGCGACGGCGGGCGCTGCATTGTCTGCCTTCGCCCCGGCAATCCGTGGTGCCACTTCATCCCACGCTCGCAGGGCGGGCTTGGAATCGAGCAGAACATCGTGACGCTATGCGATAGCTGCCATATGGCATTTGATCAATCACCGAAGCGCAAAAGCCTGAGAGAGTATATCAGGCGGTATCTCAAGATGAAATATCCCGATTGGGATGAAGCAGAATTGGTTTATAAGAAAGGGATGTAAGCATGGAAGAACGCAAATCGTTTGTTTATCTGGATGCAGTTCAGTACAAGGAAATGGTGGAAAAAAGTATGCAGCTTTCGATGCTTGAGAGAGCGTACAAGGAACTGAAATCGTATGAGATTGACGTTATCCTGAAAGTCATTTTTTGCGCTCCGGAAGAGAACGAGGCGGATACGGAGGACGGCAAATGCTGAATCACATTGTTATTATGGGGCGGCTCACGCGCGACCCGGAGTTGAGAAAGACGCAGAGCGGAACGTCGGTCGCATCTTTCACGCTGGCAGTTGATCGCGACTTCACGCCGGAGGGCGGAGAGAAGGAAACGGATTTCATTGACTGCGTCGCCTGGAAGGGAACCGCTGATTTTGTAAACGGTTACTTCTTTAAAGGAAGCATGGCGGTCGTGGACGGCAGATTGCAGCTCAGAGACTGGAAGGACAAGGACGGAAACAAGCGCCGGTCTGCGGAGGTCGTGGCGAACCGCGTTTACTTCGGCGAAGGCAAGCGAAACACCGAACCGCAGGACCCGGGAAACCCCGGCGGGTTTACGATGATGGAAGATGACGGCGAAGTACTGCCGTTCTAAGGCGGTGGCGGGATGGCAAACAACAAAGACCCTGCCGTCTTGTTTTACACGTCGGATTTCCTATCCGGCTGTGCCTTGATGGATATGCGGGAGCGTGGGCAGTATATCACGCTCCTGTGCCTCCAAAGAGAGCGCGGGCATATGACGATGCAGGAAATCATACGGGCTGTCAAAAAGCCGTCAGACGAGGTTATGAGCAAGTTTCAGAAGGATGAGGACGGCAAGTACTTCAATCACCGGATGGAGCTTGAAATCGAAAAACGGGACAAGCATTGCCAGCGTCAAAGGGAGAACATCAGCAAGCGTTGGAACAAAGAAAATGATAACTCTGGTATGGATGATGGTAGTGCTTGCGGTAATACCACGGTATTACCTTTAGGAAATGGAAATGGAAATAGAAAAGAGAGTAGTTCTATTTCTGAGAAGAAACGTAAGAAATTTATACCACCTACGTTGGAAGAGGTTTCCGCATACGCGAAGGAGCGTGGAGTCCCGAATCTGGCACAGAAATTTTTCGACTATTATTCTGCCGGAAATTGGGTCGACGGGAAGGGTGACCCCGTACGGAACTGGAAACAGAAGTTTTTGACGTGGGAATCGAAAGAACGTGAGAAGGGTGCACCGTCACAGCCGGGGAAGAAGCCGGGGTACAACGTGCAGCACCACGACGGCGATCTGAGCGACTTACAGAAAGCGGCGATTCAGCGGATGTTGGGGGAGTAGGCATGATGAAGCAGGGAATCGAGGTTTGGATTGTCATACCGGAACCGCTGCCGATTTACCCCCGGCTCATGCCGAAGCTCAGAACGCCTTTAAGGGCGCGGAAGTATCCGCAGAAGATGCAGAACAAGACGTTTTACCTCGTCAGCGTCAAGGACCCGGAGGACGGGCGGCGGAAGATTATCACCGTCCGGGAACCGGAGTGCTGGGAGGCGGAAGTGACGGTGCAGGTCAGGAGGAAAGAATGAGCAGCGTGAAAACGGAGTTGTTTCATGATAATTTCCAGAATTATAAAAAATACGGAATTCCAAAAGCACAACTTGTGATCGCGGATATCCCGTATAACATCGCTGGGAATGCGTATGCATCAAATCCAATGTGGTACAAGGGGGGCGACAACAAAAACGGGGAAAGCAAACTTGCGAAGAAAGCGTTTTTTAATTCCGATGGGAATTTCAAAATCGCAGAGTATATGCATTTCTGTTCGCGTCTGCTTAAAAAAGAGCCAAAGGAGAAAAACCAAGCCCCGGCGATGATTGTGTTTTGCGCGTTCGAGCAGATACAGACGGTTATAGATTACGGAAAGCGATACGGGTTTCAGAAGTTTTACCCGCTGTTTTTTTGCAAAAACTATTCCGCGCAGGTGCTCAAAGCTAATATGCGTCCGGTCGGAGCAGTAGAATTCGCGGTTGTTCTTTACCGAAATAAGCTACCGAAATTTCGCAACGCAGACGTATACGGGCAGAGGCACATGGTTTTTAACTGGTTTTCGTGGGAGAGAGATAGCGCAAAGTTATACCCGAAAATCCACCCGACGCAAAAACCAGTGAGATTGCTGAAACAGCTTATTGAGATTTTTACAGACCCGGGCGACGTCGTGATAGACCCTTGCGCTGGTTCTGGGTCAACGCTTCGCGCAGCGGCAGAACTTGGACGGAATAGTTACGGGTTCGAAATCGACAAGCGGTTTTATAAAGCGGCAAAGGAGAAAATGCTCAGCTTTGAGCCGGACGGGCAAATCAAGTTGGAGGAACTGGCATGAGTAACTTTGGACCGTGCGCGAAGGACTGCCCCAACCGGAAAGCCGGATGCAGCGCGTCCTGCGAGGCTTGGAACGCCGTGAAGGGAGAACGGCTGAAAAGCTACGTCAAGCGTGCCGAGATCATCGACATAAGCCAGATGACCGATGGCGGGGCGAGAAATTGCCGGAGGGCGGAAAGAGGGAAACGGAAAATAGGAGGGGAAATGTGACGCTATGACAGACAAGGAAATTATACAGGCGCTGCGTATCTGCGCGACGCATAAGGACAAGGGTTGCGGGCTTTGTCCACAAAGGAAGTATGTGCGTTGCACGGAGCGGCTGGCGGATGAAGCTATCACCATGATCGAGCGCCTGACCGCCGAGAACGCGGTGCTGCGGGAGAAGGTGCCACAATGGATCAGCGTGGAGGAACGGAGGCCGGAGCCGGGGAAACGCGTTCTTGCTACGGACGGCGTATTTGTTGGAGAAGCATACCGAACAAGCGCTGATACGTGGCGCAGATATGATGGCATTGCAATGCGGGACTGCATTGGCAGTATAGTCACCCACTGGATGCCGCTGCCGGAAGCGCCGGAGGAAGGAGAAAAGGCATGAGACTTACAACGGATACCCCGAAAAACAATCTTGAAATGGCGCTGAACCTGTTCTACGTCAAGGACAAAGAGGTATGGGTGCGCGGATACGGGAAGAACGGCGCAGACATCAGCCTGTTCGACCTATCGCGGGATCTGACCAGATGGAACTGCCCGTATGTGGACTTGGATATCTCGGATGATTCCTTCTCGACGATGATGGCCGAATGGCTCTGGGAAGATGTTGAATCGTTCGAGCACGTTTTGGCTCTGCT
>ERZ1035037.74-NODE-74-length-41367-cov-29.312234_pt1 | contig 41367 bp, 70 predicted proteins | sample MGYA00520618_ERZ1035037 | MGnify/ENA primary metagenome ERZ1035037 (study PRJEB33766, sample SAMN09781741) | gut metagenome | biome: gut microbiome | host: Homo sapiens | place: Madagascar | study: EMG produced TPA metagenomics assembly of the PRJNA485056 data set...
ATAATACTTAAATCCGCCAGATGTATCATTTACTCCAGAAACTCGAACGCCAGAATTTGCCGCTAGCTGTAGCACCTCTCTCAAATCCTCTTGACTTATAGGATTTCCGACATTCCTTGTATCGTGAAAGTCTTTCGGCAATGTATAGCGCTGTAATTTTTCCCCTTGTTTGTCCTTGAGCCATTTCTGATAGCTGACCGTTCCGTCTCGGCCGGTATAGGTCATATTCTCGACAATCTGGTTTTCTCCGTTTTCGTCCCTTGCTCTTCTTGTTCTTGTGCCTTTTCGGTTTCCGTTAAGAATCGCCTTCATAGTACAGCGGCAGTTGTATACCTCTGCAGGAGAGCCTGCCCTGTCGCCCGGATACTGCAAGCCGTTAGAAAATGTGTCTTTATACGGAACAATTTCACCGTCAAGCCGCATGTGGCTAGGTCTTGTAGCTCCGTCAAGTGTTGCAATCCACAGCTTTTCTACTTTGACCCCCATTGCAGCAAGTGCTTCATAGCTCTGCTGTCTGCCACCGTTCTGTGCTCCTGTGTAGGCCGTCTTTGCATTTCTGATTGCAGACGTGCGATTCATTCCCACAACGCGTTCAAACGATTTTGCAAGCTCCAAGGTGCCTTGTCCGCGTATGATGGCAGCATTGACCGACTGTGTTATCTTCCTGCGGTTCCATAGCTGATCTTTTGGGATGTTGATTGCTTTCTCTGGCGGCAGTGTAGGCAGTAAATCCGGTTCCTCGGTCATGAGCCGTCTTACTGTCCACTCGTCCGCAATATCAAAAGAGATACCGCGCAGCTCTTGCTCTGCCCGGTACCCCTCGTAGTTAAAGTTAAGCGCCCAGATGGAAGGCATATCGTTGTTGATGTATGCAGCGGCGATTGTGTTTGTGTGCGTCAGTCTTTCTGCAGCTTGATCTCTAAGGTTCTGCCAGTGCTCGCCGCGCATAACCTGCGCCTTCACCCATGCATCGAACTGAGCCTTTGTATACTTCCCGACCTGGTATGCGGCATACTCTTTTTTGTACCGCTTCTCGAACTTTTCAAAGTATTCCTGTGCCGTCCTTGTCAGGTCTTTATTTGCCGCGCGGTACTCCTTCGCGATCTTCTTTTCGAGCTCTGCAAGCCGCTTGTCTGTCTCAATATCGGAGTAGTATGCCATTACATTTTCGCTTTCACATTGTCATACTCTTGGTTGTACTTCTCTTTGTAATAATCCTTGAGCTTTGTCTTAAAGTCCTTATATGCGCTTCTTGCCTTGCTGATCTGTCCCTTCATCTGCTCTCGAAGCGCTTTGCTTTTGGCATTGTATTCATCCCGGATTCTCTGTTTTTCTGCTTTGTCCTTCGTGCCTTTGAGCGCAGCGTTCTTAGCTTCGCGCATCCGCGTTATTTCGTCTTTGATCGTCTGGCGCAGCGTCTTGATCTGGCCATCAAGGACGATCTTTGTGTCTGCGATCACCTTTTTCTTTTCTTCGTTGAGCTGCTCTTTGATGTACTTGAGTGCCTCTTTCTGCTTCTGGCTCATCCCTTTTGTGGATGTGCGTCCTTTGAGCTTCCGGTGGGCCATATAGTATGCATGAGCTTTGTCCGGGTCGTAGTACTTGGATGAATAATCTCCGCTTTTCTTTCTCGTCCTGCTCATTCTTCATCCTCTTTCTCGTCTCCAGAGCCAGAGAAAAGGCTGTCAATCTCCTTCTCGAAGTCGTCAAGCATCGCGGTCACTTCGTCATCATCTCCACCAAACGCTTCATCAACAACTCCCGAAACGTCGTCACCTGTTCCTTCGCCTTCGCCTTCCTCTCCGTCTTCCGGTTCCTCGCCGTCTTCTCCTTCGTACTGCTCGATCTGCTCCTGTTCTCTCTGCTGCAGTACCTCTTCTGCCTCTTCCGGAGTAAGGAACGGGAGCTTTTTGACTATCATTTCATCAGTGAGAAAGTCGGCTGCAGAAAGAATCATTTCTGTCTGTTCCTTCTGATTCACAATCCGATTCCATGTGAAGGAAGGGTTGTCGTCAATTCCTGCAATGTCGAGGATGTTCTGCACGAAGTCGAGCACGCTATACTCGAAGTCTGCGCATTTGTTATCCATTGCCTGATAGGCTGCCTGTATCTCCTGCGTGGTCTTCTGAGCTGCTGAAAGCGTCTTAACGTCGAGACTTTGGAAGTCTTCATAGATGTCCTGCCGAAGAATCTCAAGCATGGCCTGCCGTGCATCAGTGGGGACATTGAGCGTCTGCGGAGTAATGGAGCCGCCGCCGTCACTGTCAACTACCGCTGAATGGGTGTTTCTGATCCTCTGCAGCAGCTCCGCAAGGTCTACGTCATCCATGCCGCCGCTGTTCTGGACGAGCCAGAAGATTTCTGACGTGTCATCAATGACATTCGCCATTCCGGACTTGATCATGTCATAGCAGTCTATGCTCTCCCGCACGCCTACAATCTCGCTTTCGTGCGTGTCGTTGGCATAAAGCGGCACGATCGGGAGCCTGCTGTAGTTTTCCTCGCAGATGTCTACGATTGTCCCATCTGCAATGCTGGTCTCTTTGATCTTGTATCCTCGCTTGGCCTGCAGCACCTCAACTTCTTCCGATCCCGTCCGCTTATACTCTGTGTAGCCGTCCTCTTCGTACAACGTGTAGCGTGCCACCGTGTCGGTGCCTACCTGCTTAAACCAGAAACGGATACCCGCGCGCACTGATGCATCCTGCTCACTCTTTAAAGGGCAAAATCCTGGCTGTGACGGACTGTCAGCATACCCAAATACTTCGAGGTGGTCATAATTCCAGAAACCGAAAGCAACGCCGCCATACATCGCCTCTTTCGCGATGGTCTGCAGCTTGTAATCAAAGTCTTTCCCCAGCTTCTTCTTGTCCTCTGGCTTTTCCAGTGTGAGGCCGTTCCCAAGCACATACTGAACCTGCTGCGTGACAAGGCGGCGAAAGAACAGTGTTTTCAGCTTGTAATTGCTTGACCAGTAATCTGGTACAAGCCTTCCCGTGATCGTCCTGATCATTTTCTGATACTGCTCAATTGTCACATTGTGCTTGGAGTAGTACGCCTGTCCGATCTGCGCATCCCTGTACTCTCTGGATGCAAAAAACTGATTCACGGCAGCCTCGCAGAACTCCCCGCGTGCAATATCGTTTTCGCCTGTTCTCACAAGATCGTCATATGTAAGCATTTAATTCCCTTTCATTACAAATATATGAGCTGCCGGCTTTCTGGCTTCTTTTCTTTTTTCACCAGCTTCATCGTCCGGACAAAATAGCGAACCGCGTCCATGCTGTGGTCGTTTTCTTTGATTGGCTTGTCTTCTCCGCGATCTGCAGCTTGCTCATCCCATGAGTACACGCCGAACTCATCAATCGTGTGCTTGCATCGCCGCATGAACAGAAGCCGGTTTCCTTTTAGCATCGTCTGCACATCTGCGATGCCTGGTAAAACGTCGTTGTCTGCCTGCCGTGTCCGGTGCCCTCTCTTCCGGAGCTCTACAATCAAAGCCGCTGCAGAAGGGTCTACAATCGTCTGCTTAATTTCTCTGCCCTGTGTAAGCTCCTCATATCCATCTACAAGCTCCGCAACAGTCTTCTGCCTGCGCTCGTCTCGACCGGAGTAGTAATACTCATCAAGACACACCCATGCGTTTAATGACGGAGAGAAGCGCCACAGAAGAAACACCGTCGCGTTTTGTATACCGTAGTCGCTCGACACATAGTAATCTCCAGCTGTGCCCGGCTCAGTATCTAAGATATTGCTGTCATTGAAGCAGTCACCATATATGATTCCCTCTGACATCGCCCAGAGCCCTAAGATATAGCGCTTGTATCGGAATGTGCCCGCGTACTCCTTTTTTAGCTCTTCCACAACCTTTGGAGGCAGGCACCCGTCATCTATGCAGTAGCTCTGTTGGTATATATCTGCATCAGAGTCAAGGAATTTCTTAAACCAATGCTGCGGGTTTGCCGGGTTGCAGGTGCCATCAAAGTGCGAATGCTCTGTTCTCAATCGAGACTTTAGCATTTCGAACACTTCCTGATCCCATGTCGTTATCTCATCGCCATACGCATACTCAATTGTTGAGCCCTGTATCTTCTCTACACGCTTTTTATTGTCCGCGCCAAGTGCATATATCGTATGCCCGAAAAGTTTGACGGTGTTGTCTGACCTAATATTGCCGACCAGCTCCGTGCCGTATCTGTCGCGCATCGGTGATAGAATGTTGCGCTCAAGCGTGCCTCTCGTATTACCTAAAAACACCGCAAGGCCTTCACCTTTCAGCGCACAGATTCGCTTTGGGATTATCAGAGTGTAATCAAGAAAGCTCTTCCCAGATCCGGTAGCGCCCGTCTTGATATTCCACCTGCGGTTGCAATGCAGATTGTATTCAAGCTGTTTCTCAGTCCACGGCACTTTCTACCCCCTGTAGGAGCTCTTTCACTTCAGCAAGCAACTTGTTGCTGTCTGCATCCGGTACCGGCTTATCCTGCCATTTGCTTTTCTTGAGGTTTTTCAGTGCGAAGATAAGACACGCATCAGACGGCGGGAGCTTCTTCTTTACCCTCTTTATGTGTCTCTCCTTGGTTCCGTCTCCCTTTTCTACGATTTCTTCTGTGACTTCTTCATAGTCCTGAAATTTGCACCGGTCATAAAAAGTGCTCTCAATTTCTTCCGCGATCGGTGCCTTACCCTTTTTTACTGCCTCTAAAAACTCTAAATGCTTTCTCGTCCAGTTGTAAAAGGTGGCCTCACTTATCCCCATGAAATTCTCGGCCACTTCCTTATCTGTGTAGCCGTCCCGAAGCCATCCGGTGACTCTTAGAAGGTTGTCTGGCTCTAGCCATTCTTTGTATTTCCCCTTTGCCATACATTATCCTAAGCTCCGCACAATTTCCTTTTCACGCGCTGACAACTCCCATACGCTTACTTTGACTTTCTCGGCGGCTGCTTTCTCGGCGGCTGCTTTCTCGGCGGCTGCTTTCTCGGAAATAAGCCATCCACCTCCGAAAATAGTTTTTCCGAGCTCTTTTTGTGCATCCATTCTTCGGATAAAGGAAACTTCTTTTTCTTCTACAGAAAAATCAATCTCATGATCTGCAATATACTGCAGCCACCCCGGTGTTATTACTTCGTCAGGATATTTATACACAGGAAGCTGCTTTTTTTGTTTCCTATAATTTTCTTTGTTCGCAGCTTCGATAGCATGGTGCAGGTCGGAAGGTACAAAAATCTTTTTTTCTGGCATGTTGGTGATGAATGCCGTTGCAATCGTGGCACCGTTCTCGTATAAAATCCGATTTCCGGTATAAATGTAGCTATCATCCTTGTTTTTGCTGAAAATTGTAAGAGCGCTCGCAAAAAGAAAATAGCTGATCCCTCGTTCCTGATACCAGTTTCGGATTTTTGAAAGAATTGAAAATGGAGGATTATCCAAAACCACGCAGTTCTTTGGATAATCCTCTTTTTGATAGTCTCCACCCGGATAAAATGGACGGATAATAGCTCGATTCTGCAAGCTGTACCGTTTTACCGCCCAATCCTTGACTGCAGCATATACGTTGTCCGGTGTATAGCAGTCGTCCGTGGTTTTCTTTGCTTCAAACTTCTGCAAAAACTCCTGATACTCTTCGGAATCTTCGGAAAGATTTCCATTTTCCATTCTCTCCCTGAATTCCTGCTCTCTTTCTTCGTTTGTCTTTTCTTCCTGATCCAAGTCATCAAAGTCATCAAACCCGAAGTCGAATCCGTCAAAACTCAGACCGTCCAGTTCTTCCTCAAGACGCGAAAAATCCCACTCGGCAAGCTCTCCGACCTTGTTATCCAGAATCCTGTATTTTCTTTTCTGCTCTTCCGTCAGCCCTTTGATAATTTCAACGTTGCACTCGCGCCACCCCAGACGCTTAATAGCTTTTAATCTCGTGTGACCTGCAAGAACGACCATGTTCTCATCCGTGATAATTGGTGCGATATATCCACACTGCTTAATGCTTTCCATTACCGCATCCACTGCATTGTCATTCTTTCGTGGATTATTGTCATATGGGATGATATCCTTCACGCTTACTTTTTTAAGTTCCATTTTTTCCTCCTGGAATAATAAAATTGCATCCGGCCGGACTCGAACCGGCGACATTCATGCTCTGGCCATCTGAGCTACGGATGCACCTCCCACAGAAAGGGTACACATGGAGGAGGTCGTCAATGGCTTTTGCCATCGTAATAATTATTCCACCCGTTTAGGCCCATGCTCGCCATCATTCAGTGTTGACATAATGGATCACAAGGCCCATAAAGTGCGCGATTATCCTGCTTACAGACCGGCAAGAATAGTGGTACTTGATGGATGCCGCGTCCACAGAGCCGCCGCGCATAAGGACATAATCAATAATTTTTCTGCGTGCTTCTGCATCGGGCAGCTTGTCCACATCGCTCAATGCAAGCTCTATAGCGTGATCGTAGATAAAGCCGATCACCCCTGCAGGCTTTCGGCCTTCCTTGTATCCAAGAATTCTTTTTCTCGCCTCAAAGTAATATCTATATTTCGGAGCGCTCACCGTCTTCCCCCGTTCCTCCTGGCTATCCTTTTCCCGGCTGCCATCCTTTCCCCTGTAATATCCATGTATCGTGCCTTCTGCCGTGATATTTCTTCTCTCTTTTCGGCATTGGCTTTGTAATACTTTTGATAAGCTGTACAGGAGCAGTTGCACGATGCCGACCGCTCCGCACAGTCTTTACTACACGGCGACCTCATCCTTCATAGACCGGAATCTGCTCTTGCTTTTTATCCAGTACATCGGGTGCGGCAACCTTAGTCATTGCTGACATTCTTTTCAATCCATATAATGCCGCAACTTGATTTTCTACTGAGCATCCTCTGTACTCGAAATAATTTTCAAAAGTAATGAAGTAATCCGCTTCTGCCATCAGCTTGATGGATTCGCTAAGACTTCGAATTCGTTCCGCGTCACTCTTGAAATTCTTCGATTCATATGGATTGATTACCTGTAAAGTCTCTCCTGTATAGGCTTCCGCAATTCTCTGCATGACTTCAAAGCTCTTTCTGATGTTCTCTTCCGTTCTTCCCTTCATGGGGCAGGAAATGAAGAGCTTGTGTTCCGGAATAACAGGTTTCATTCTCACTTGGTACTCCGGGCCACAGTCAATCCGGTCCTCTGTAATCGTTGCTATAATCTTTCCGTCTTCTCTTTCAACAACAACACTCTCGATTCCCTCTAATACTCCGTTCATTTTGTCCTCCAATCTTCTGCAATCCGCTTTTTTGTCCTTGCCTGCTTAAAGTCGATAATGTCCTGTATCGTACAGTCATCAATGCCCCAAATGGCCTGCAGCTCACTGATAATAATCAATGTGTCGGCCATTTCCTCTGCAAGGTTATACAGCAGATATGACCGATTTTCCTTCCCTACCTCATCGTCTTCCGGGTCAAGATACCGGCACACCCTGCATATGGCATGGATCAGCTCGGCAGGCTCTTCTCTTGCCACGTTCTCCATGTAATTCACTCCGTAAAAAGCAATTACCTTTTCCACAACATCGCTATCAACATCAAATCCCATCACTGCACCCCCGTACTTCCAAAGCCACCAGATCCGCGCTGTGTACCGCTCAGCTCTTTCACTTCCTGCACCTCATCAATTGAACGGTAATTCTTCATCAATTCCGTCCGGTATGTTCATGAATCCTTCCATAGCGCTTTCTATGGATCCATGCTGCCCTGATCTGTCCTGCTGCCCTTCCTGGCTTCTCTGGCCTGCATACATCGCAGCCATCTGGTCATCCATGGCAGATCTTCTGCTGTCCGCTTTACTCTCCGCAAATTCCTGTTCCTCGATGACCACATCCGTTGTGTATGCCTTGGTTCCGTCCTGCCTTGTGTAGCTTCCTGTCTGGATCCTTCCAGACACACAGATCTTGGTCCCCTTGTGCAGGTACTTCTCCGCGAATTCTCCGGCCTTGCCGAATGCCACACAAGAAATGAAATCCGATTCCTGCTGCCCTTCCTGCTTCTTTCCTCTTCTGGTTACAGCAAGCGTATATCTTGCGATTGTTACCACCTGAGTCTGCCGCACATCCGGTTCCTTCGTCAGACGGCCGAGTAACACTACTTTATTCACTCTTTCACCTCCTCCAGAAGGAACGTACCGAACCCTTCAGTTGCATAGATGCGTATTCCGTCCCGTTCCAACTTACAGCCGCCGCACATTTCTGTAACTTCGAAGACATCTCCAGCTCTTAACAGCACATCTCCGTGAAGGCCTAGATCACTCTCGCGGGCGCTTAGTGTGATTTCTTCTTTCAAGCGCATCCTCATGCTTCTTCCTCCTCATCAAAATCCGGGTACTTATACCCATTTCCCATCAACGCACCAAATCTCATTTTGATGTCCGATATATAGCTTTCGATCTGCTCCATCTCAAGCCGCATAAGCCTTATGTCCGTATCAAAATGTGTTAGCCTTGACATTGCAATAAAAGCTCCTGTATGGAGATCGAAGGTGTCGTCCTTGCTGCATACCGCACTCGCTGTTTCTCCAGTCTCCAGATCCTTGACTGTGACGGTATCTCCGTTCTGATAGATCACGATGCGAGGCGGTGTTTTCTTTGATTTGACCTTTTCAATTTCATGCTCATAAAATGCATATAAGGAGCTTTCTCCGTCAAAATGCACGTGGTAAAATTTTGTTCCGTTTTTTGCACGATTTATTGTTCTCACAGTTCCGGTTGCGCCTTCTCTCATGCGATTTTTCGTCGTAACTTTTACGGTGTCACCGACCTTAATTTCGTCTTTCTCCATCTTTTCTTTCTCCTCCGGTGCTGTTTTATCTGGCTCAGCTTCGGATTTAAGCCAATCTCTATAGTAGGCTGAACAGCCGGCGTCTGAGTTCGGCTTGTGCAAATCGCATTTGTAGCAGTCGAAGCCAATGCACGGCACCGGTTTGCCATTGTATATAGCTGGATGATTCGTTTTATCCTTTTTCGCTATCTTTTCGGCTTCATCTTTATACAGTTCTTCGTTTGTCATTATTTCCCCTTCTCCTTCCTTTTCATCATCTCTGCTACATACTCTTCAATTGTCTGCCTTTTCATTTTTCCCCTCATTCGTATCCGCCTTGTTAAAGATTCTTTCCGCTACTATCGCTCCAAAAATAGAAAGAGAATGTGCTTCTTCTAAATCCGCATCAAGACTTGCTATTGTGCTGGAAATAGTGTCTACAAATTCCAGTCTGGAAATTGTTACATAGTCTTTTTTTGCTTTTTCATTATTCTTTTTGCACCATTTTTCATACCAAGAAGCCATGTTCATTCCTCCTTCCAATCGCTCCAATCTATGCGCTGCCCGCACTGGAAGCAGTACTTGTCCCAGCGCTTATCAAGACAAGTGCCGCATGTCGGACAGCGATTCTCCCGTATACGCAGATGTGTCGAGCATTCATAAACAACTTTTGACTTCTTCGGTATCTGGTAATCTGCCAGTTCCTTGAGCTTTTCATATTCCTCATCTGTCAGTTTAATCATCATCACTTTCCTCCTTGTACGGCTCCGGAAGTGGCATCCACGCAGTTACCCGGGCCTTAAAACAACGTTCTGTGACTTCAAGGTATCTCCATTTTTGATCATCATTCATAAATGCAGTCGTCACCGCATTCGCGGATGTAGTGACGATGACCGTTTCATACATTTTCGGCAATCTCGCCTCTACCGGAATCCACTTCATTTCACTCATCTGATAACCTCCTGGCAGCTACTTATGCCATGTCAAAAGCTCTTTCCAATGTCTCCTCGTACAATTTCTTATACAAGTTTCTTTCTGCCTGGACCGCAATCAGCATCTCTTTCTTGCTGTCCTCTTCATTCTTCCCGGCAGTCTCCCGCTGAATGTATTCCATCTTTTTCTGCAGATCGTCCAGCTTTTCCTGAATTCTTTCTGCTTTCTCTTCCGCTTCCCTCGCCCGTTTTTCTGCATCCTCTGCCCTGCTTTTCAGATTTTCTGTCTCGTTTTCTCCGAAATCATCCTCGTTCAGGCACAGCGCATCTTTTACCTCCCTGCGGAGGTTGTCGGTCTCTTTGTCGGACATAGACCGCACAAGTCCTCTAATTTTGTCGTTATACACGAGCATCAGCCGCCCCTGATCCGTATACATTTTCTCTTTTGCAATTACTTCATAGGTCACACTCTCCGTCCGCATCTCTGTGAGCCTGAGCGCCGTCATGTACTTTTCATGCGTGGCCACGATTACATATGTCCCGATTCTCCCTGTTTTTTCCTCTGCTTCGATGATATCGCCCGTATAATATGCATTGCTCATGTTCTTCCTTCTTTCTTCCTTCTCAATGTTTCTGATGGCCGTCCCTGCTGTCGGATCCGGATATCCTTCTCCGTTTCTTCCTGCCAGTTCCATTTCTGCTCCTTTTCACAGATAGCTCTGCCCGTATCTCTTCCTGAAGGCTTCTCTTGCCGGATCCTCGCCTTTTTTCAGCCCCAGCTTGATCCTGTAATACTCCTTCTCGAAAGCCAGCTGCCCCGCTAGCTTTGACATGGCTTCTGCTGCCGGATTGTCGTGCACTCTTTCCGTCACGCTTCCTCCTGCTGCCCCTGTATGCTCTCTTGTCGTCAGCGGGATTGTAAGGCCGTCCTTGTCTGCAAGCGTCCGCAGGGCTCCGCTTCTGCCCCATATCAGGTGGTGTGTTTCCTCTGCAGGGCTCCCGGAAATTGCAGATATTCCCGTATACTCTGTGACGATGCTGCGCTTAGACATCTCTCCCTCCAATCCGGAATTCTTCCCGTCTTGCTCCGTCCGCGAGCGCGATACCGATCAGGACCATCCCCAGGATAGATACCGCCGCGATAATATCCGCCACAATTTTGGCTGCCTTTCTTATCGTTCTCATGCTTTTGTGCTCTCTTTCTTCACCGTCTTCTTTTCTACACTGATTTCTCCGTCTGCATTCACCCATACCTTTGCAGTCGTGCTTTTTGTCAGCTTCAGCGTCATCTGCATCATTGTGCCTTCTCGGATATCATCAGCTGCTTCTGCCAGCAGCTCTGCAACTCTTGTATCCCCGAAAATCTCCTTGATTGTGCTCTTGCACTTCCTGATTTCTTCCTGCTTCTCCTTGTCTTTTTTCGATTCGCTGCATCCGCACTCAAGAGTTGCAGCTTCGTTGATCTCTTCCTGTGTCGCGTCCTCATTCACCCTGACAAGGACATACTGTCCGCAATGTCTGCAGGTCCCGTGTACTTCCATCATTCTTCCCGTTCCTCCTTCAGTCTGAGCATACTCAGGTCATTCAGTGCATCCTGCAGCTCCATTGATGCACTCTCATACTTTTCCATCGTATCCTGGATCACATACTGCTCTTCATCTGCCCTCAGATGTCCTATCGCAGATAACTGCATCTTCATCACGGCCACCTTGTCCATGATTACTTTCAGAGAGTCACGTGCTTCCTGCGTCCCACGGAGCGGCTTCTCCGGCTTTGGCATCGGAAGATTTTCCTCTTCCATGTGATTCTCTTCATGGGGATCCCCATGCTTTTCGGCATTTTCCAATTGCGCTGGCGCAATTTTCACTTTTGCTTCCGGTTTTGCCTTCTCACATGGGGAATTCGGCATTTCTTCTCCGTAAAGGCCTTTCCACGCTTCTTCCGGTGTCTCCCATCCTTCTGTCGCGTCCTCTCCCATCGGTCCTTTCAGGATTTCATCTATCGTGCTCTGCAGCTCCAGCCACTTTACATCGCTTGTCTGGTCTTCCCTGATCTGTGTCAACTTCGGCTCCTTCTCTTCTCCGTCAAAGGTAAGGAGGATCTTTCCAAGCCCCGCAGGCCTCGACTCCAGCACGGCCACTCCGGACGACGCGAGAACGTCAAGGATCAGGCTTTTTTCATCAGCTTCCGTCTTCGTTTTCTCCCACTTCTCAAAAATCCCACGAAATTCTGCCGGCTTTCCGTGAAAGTATGCTTTCAGCATTGCCGTCAGCGGATTGTCCGCCTGCTGCCCCTCCATCGCCACCTCAAGCGGTGTGATCGCCTGCTCCTGTCTTACCTCCTCTTTAATCTGGCGAATCTCTTCCTTCGACAGATCTGCCGGGATTGCTTCTGCCACGCTGTCCGGAAGAGACAGCATCTCCGAGAGCTTCGTGAGGCCGTGGCTCTGATATTCCTCCTTTAGTCCTCCATTTGGATTTCCGAATTTTTCGAAAACTCCGATAAACCTGCTTGTCTGATCCGGTCGGAGTCCGTACTCCTTCAGTGCAAATTCTCCCATACCTGAATAGCCGGAATCCTTCAGGATATCCGTGTCACGCGCCTCCTTGAGCATCTGGCCGATTTCAGCAAAGTCATTTGCCGTCCTCCCGATTACATAATCCATTTTTGCCTTGAAGCCTTTATACCCGCCATACTTCACCTGCATATCACTCGCCACCTCTGCGGTCAGTGTGAGCTTCCTCGTATAGTCTTCCTGAGTCCCATCTTTCTTCTCGATCTTTACTTCTCCGATATATCCTTCTTCCATGTGCTCCTCCTTATCCTGCTGCCATCAGCAACTTCTTTTCGGTCTTTTCTTCCTGATTTTCTTCTTTCGCCATTGCAGCCAGGTTCTTTCTGACCTGCCTTATCCAACCCTGCAGTACTTCGTCCGTTTCTTTCCAGTCCGGTTTCCGGTCATAGGCGGCGTATGCCTGCAGAATCTTTTCTCCGTCGGTCTCGATGGTGTACCACGGCTCTTCCGGTGCTTCCTTCTTTCTCAGGAAGCATATCCAGCTCTTCCGCGTGGCCATCTTGACCATGTAGGTATCCGAAGCTCCCACACAATGATGCTGCATCCGTCCTTCTTGGATGATGTCTTCAGCGGATTCTGCCGGCCGGACAAAATAATCGCCCTGCTGCCATGCGAAGATCCTTCTGTTTCTCTCCAGATCTCTGCATATTCCCGGAAATTTCGCCGCCCGTTCTTCATCCTTCTTTCGGTTCAGCTCTGCCAGGTATAGGTCGTGAAAGTACCTCCATCTCTTGTTTCGGTAAATAATCTCGCTGTGGATGTCACATCCGCGCCGTTCGGCCATGTCCAGATAGTCCCGGTACATCGTGATTTTGGCTTGGAGAGTCATTTCCTTTTCTGTCACTTCCATGAGCCTCATGAAGTGATTTGCATTGATTCCCCGCCCCAGAATTTCCGCGATACTGTCCAGCGTAATATCGCTTTTTATCCTGCCGATCTTTTTCAGCGTCTCATCGGTCGCCTTCGGGCACATGTCCAGCGTGATCAGCATCATGCTGTTTGCATTCAGAGCAATCAGACGCTTTGCCTTCTGCCTTCCGACTCTCTCCAGAGCATCCGCCATCTTGGCCACGCCTGCCGCTCCCTCTTCGTTGATGAACTCCATCAGACACTTGCCAAGTCCCGCCTTTACGGCCCGTTCCGTAAGGTCCGGCGTTTCTTTCACTGCTTCCATCAGTCTCCATCTGTAAACCTTTCCCGGAATGCCTTTGATGATTTCTCTCCCCTGCATCCCAATGCCAAGACTTTTAAGGTTTTTGGGATAGAAATCTGTTTGAAGCGGCGTGTATGTCATGATGCTTTTACGATCCCACCAGTGCTGCCTTGTTCCGTAGGCATTTCGATCCGTTCCGTAGTACCAGTCACTCCATTCTTTCGCTCCGATCTCGCTTGCGTACCCTCGGACGATTTCCGTCACATACATCTTTTCCGGGTCCTTGAAAAAGGTAACCCTGAAGATTCGCTCAACAATCCTTCCGTCCGGTACTCTCTGAAAAAGCGATGTGAAGTGCACGCGCGTATACTTGTCTTCCGCTGACTGGTATCTTTTCTTTATCCAGTCTACAAAGCGCGGAGGCAGTGCCGGAACGTCCTCCATCATCTTCTGAATTCTTCGGAACTTCCTCTCCTGCGCATCGCAGCTCTTTCTCCAGCTAATTGCGTCTTCATATCTCTCAATCTGCAAAATAGGATCCCCGGATCCCTTGCAAAATCTTTTTGCTTCTTGCTCTGACTCTTGATCATTCGGCCAGTGCACGATCTGGCACGGACTTGTGATTCTTGTCCTTGACCATGTGCATGTTTCTGTGTCATATGTCTGGTATCCGTCTTTCCACGTAAAGTGCACCCTGTTGGAGTCCGGAAGCACTGTCATCAGTGCCATTCCGTCCGGTGTCCGGATCCTTTTTATAAAAGGCTCTTCGGTATTTTCCGGGATGTGCTTCAGCAACTCTTTCTTTTTCATCCCGTCACCACCTTCAAAATGATCTCTTTAAGGTCTCGATCGGTCCCGCAGGCCACGCCCACGGATCCTTGCTTTCCATCCCTTGCCTTTTTCTCCAATTCAGACCATACCTTATCGATCCTGCTGCCCTTTTTCATAAAGGCTCTGCACGCCTCCGGATCCGTCGTCATGGCTCTCGCCATCCCGTATATGATCCCTGCTGCCGTCCTCGGTATCTCTGTCTGCTCCTCCTGCACCTTGATTCTCCCAAGAGCTGCCTGCCTCAGCGTTGCAAGCTGCTTCGTATCTCCTGCAACATAGTCCGCAACATCCTCCGGATCCATCCCGTTTTCCAGCGCCAGAGCTCTCAGGCTGTCCAGATCGCCCTCTTTCTTCAGTCCTTCTGCTGCCTTGTTCAGCTCTTCCAGGTCCATCTCTCCGAAGCGCTCAAACAGCTTTTCCTTCTCTTTTTGTTTATCTTTCATCGCATTCCCCTTTCCGGAGCAGATCTTCATACAGATCCACCCGCTTTACCTGCGCGGCAATCTGATATCCCTGAAGTGCTTTTGCCACGCGCTCCCACTTTTCTTTTCTCTTTATCGGTCTCCCTTTTGACCGGACCCATCCGTCTCTTTCCCACCTCTTCAGACTCAAAATTCCGGATGCGAGCGGCCGGCAGTCCGTGATAATCAGAACGCTACTTGCGCCAGCGCAATTTGGCTTCATTCTCCCTGCTGCCTCTGCAAGTGCGAGCAGTAATGCTCCGTATCTGTCCTCAAGACAGTCATGCCACCCTTGCGCTGTCCCTATGCAATTCCCCATGTCGACGGCCTCCATGACGTACCCGCAGGAGCACTCCTGCTTCGTCGGAGTCCGGTTGTCTGTAACCAGATAAATATTTGTTTGCACTACGGTCTCCTCCTTGTCGTCCTGATCAGGATATATCTCTGCCACGGAAGCCCCGTCACCGGACTCTCTCCGGAGACAACGGATCCTTTTTCGATTTCGAAGCCCTTTGGTGCTTTGGGCTCCGGCTTCCATCTCTTTTGATAGATCTTTTCGATCTTTGGCTGCGGAACAATCAGGTTGCGGCTCCGGCTGTAGTACATCTGATTTTTCCCCGGCTCTTCTTTCTCTTTTGTCTCTTTCTTCACGAGATAATCGGCCAGCTGCTCATAGTCTCCGTCGTCCAGCAATACAAACATCGGTCTTCCCCATGGCCAGCACTTCCGGACCAGCTTGTCGGTGTCGATCCCTGATCGGATATTCTGGATAATCAGGTGATGATGATAGGCCCCTTTTTGCCCCTGCTCTGTCACTGCTACCCACTTAAATGGCAAATCCTTCTTCTTGTACGCCGCCCGCATTTTCCCTATGAATGTACTGAGCCTCTTTTTTGCTTCTTCCAGGCTTTCCGGTCTCTCATCCTGTCTGTATGTCAGCGTCAGGTGGTAATCATCTTCTGCAAAATTCGCGAGGATCAGTCTCTGCACTGTCCTCGCTCTCTTCTGGCTGTCCCACCTCCGGATTTCATCCGGTGACCTTGCTCTTTTTCCTCTTTCCTCTTTCGGTCCTCTCTGGACCGGATAGTACTTTATAACCACGACTGCTCTTCCGCAGTCATATGTCTTTTTGTGGTACATCTCTAACTTTCCTGTCCTTATCGAGCGGAAAAGCCCGATTTTTCGGGCTTTTCTCTTGTCTCCATACTGCAGGAATGCTATACTGATTATGCAATTGAATGTTGATAGCATTCCCGAAGCAGTGGCTTTCCCGAGTCACTGCTTCATTTTTTATGTTCTTCTTCCGGATTTATGCCGGCTTTCTTCAGCGTCACGTAGCAGATGTGCCCTCTTTCCATTCCAAGAGTCTTGCAGTGCTCATCGCACCACGCTTTCATTCCTACCTTTTCCGACGCCTCCTGAACCGTTCCTCCGTAAATGCACCGGACCGTCATAGTCCTGCCTTCCTTCCGCGCCACATCTGCGTCTGTGCGGCGGTTACTGTTACGCCGTATTCCGCCGCGATCTCTGTCCAGCTCTTTCCGGCCTCTCTCGCCTCGATCAGCTCCTTGCGCTCGGCATCCGTCCACGCGTGAAAGCCTTTCCGCGTATGCTTTTTTCTCTTCTCCTCTTCTATTCTCTTTTTGGCGGCTCTCTGTGCTTCCCAGCCCTCCGGAATCTTGAATTCCTCGTGATATTCTCTTGTCGGCTGCAGCTTCGGAGCCGGAAGCGCTACCTTCTTTACTCTTGCCTGCATCTTTCACCCCGCATCGTCCATATCTTCGCCCTGGTAGTATCTCCTGTGCTTCCTCTGCCTTCTCTCTTCCCGCTTCCGATCTTCCTCAATGCCATCCAGTAAAATGGCTGCGACCGTCAGCCCGATCCCGATCATGTGCAGCACCACCGCCGGAAGCTGCAGATCAAAGATTGCCGACATGATCACCGACTCCAGCAGGCAAAGCACTCCTGTCCACGATACCCATTTGCTCACTCTTCTTTCTCCTTATCGCTTTCATGAGGATGCAGTAATGGATCTTCTACACATCCTCTTCTATTTGCTCTTGCAACTTGTCTTCCATCGTGCTATTCTTTCCTTACACCTTGTAAGTGCGTCGGTCCCGCTTTTTCATGAGCGCCCGGCGCTCTTTTTTTACAGGTGTAATGATGGCGATGCAGCCGATGGCCAGATCGACCGCAGCCGCCGTTTCTAATCCGCACCCGTGAAGAAGGAGTGCTGTGAACATGCTCGCCATGAATACGGCTGAGCAGATTTCGTTGATAATCTTTGCTTTCATACTGCACTCTCCTTCCGGGTCATTTCTATCTTGATCCTCACTCCCGTCTGCTTTTCATAGAGCTCTTCGAGTACTCTCAGCATTTCCGGGAAATGAGCGGCGATTTCCCGCCGCTCTTCTTCATGCTCCTTTTCTGTCATCGGCTTCTCTCGCAAGAATCAGCCCATCGATGTATCCATAAAGGACTGCCTGCGTCCCTGTATCCAATTTCGAGGACGCCTCCGCGATCTTTCCTACGAGGATCGCCCCGATATTACTCAGGCTCTTTTCTGCTGTCTGCTGCTTCTTCATTGCTGTTCTCCTTTCCTGTAAACGCTTATCATTACCTCAGCGCTGAATGCCTGCTCCGGTGTCGGGCCGGTTGTGGTTCTCCCGGCAGGCTTTCTATTAAAGCGTTTCGGCAAATGCGGCCGCCGCTTTGATCGTCCGGAAGGTTACAAACTTGCCTTCCGTGATGTAGATTCGGAAATGTCCGCGCGTTCCCTTCATTCTCTGAATAGCGTATCCGTTTACTTCCTTAACTGTTTCGTACATTTTTCTCTCCTTCCTTGAGGCCATCTTCGAGGCCCTCTCTGATGATCATTCCGAAAATCTCTATGAGCTTTCTTTTCCACTCCGCTGCTTTGACCTCGAACAGCTCGTTTGTTTTTCCCTCTTTCTTGAGGTCTTCGATTCTCTCGTGGTAGTAGCCCCACTTTGTAAGTGCTGCATCACATGCGAGGTTAAGAATTTCAAGCCGTGTCATTTTGTTTCCTCCCTTGTAAGTGTTTGCTTCGCTGTTTACTGCGTGTTTGTTTTGATATTGTTATAATACATCGTGATGTACCTCTTGTAAATCCCTTTTTGAAAATAATTTTATCACAATGTTTACACTGTAACCATTATGTAGTAATATAAAGTAGCAGTAAGTAATACGCAGATGGAGGTGAGAACATGAGTGACATGAAGGACAGGATTAAGGAAGTCCGCAAAGAGTCCGGGCTTACACAGCAGGAATTTGCGACGGCTTTAGGATTAGGAAGACAGGCAGTTGCCTTTTATGAAGGCGGGTACAGAGAACCGGCAGGCCCGACGATCAATCTTATGTGTGATAAATTCCACATTAATAAGAAGTGGCTGCTGACAGGTGAAGGTGAGATGCACGTAGCCGGGCGGCCGCAGGTATCCCCGGAGCGAGAGAACGAGATTGCTCAGATCGTCGGGAAGATGTACCTCGACGATGACGGATTCCGGACGAAGCTGATAAAGGCAATCGCAGGCCTGACCGATGACGAGTTAAGATGTGTTAAAGATTTTGCTGAAAGTCTTGTCCGAGAACAGGAAAAGTGAGACAATTTTGTCCGGAGAAAGACAGCAAGGGAGCTGCACCAAGTACGGTGCGGCTCCCTCTTTGCTTAGAAAGGCAGATTTTCGATGATGCAGTATATCAGATAGAGCAAATCGGGTTTATCGCAGCTCTGTATCTTATCCGTGATCATCTTCTTAATCTCTTCCATGGATTGCCTCCTTGAACTTCTTGAGCGTGATGTATGTAGCACGCACAATTGACGTATCAAGGACATTTAGCAGCTTCGTGATTTCTTCAATCAGTTCCTTCTTATCCATGTATTCCATGTATTTCTCCCCCTTTGCGTAAAAGGGTACCGCTCCGCTTCCCGTTTGGGTATTGCAGACCTCAAACGTTTTCTGACTTAAATATTTATTGACACATGCAGGAGGATTTTGACCAAAATTACGAGGTGTAAAAATGAACACAGTGGAGTTGTCAGAACGATTTGGGAAGATGTGGAAAGACGCGCGTACTGCTGCAGGATTCAGCCAGGTACAGGCCGCTAAGGCTATGGGAGTGAGCCGGGCGACGATTGAAAACTGGGAGAACGGCACAAGCTCGCCCTCCCAGAAGGCGGGATTCATCTACTTTTACAAGCTGGGCGTTCAGCCGCTTCCGTACTATCTGCGCGTGCTGTATCCCGTGGAAATGGAGACCGTAGACACGCAAGAAGACGACGAAGAAGTCACAAAGGCCTTGCTGACCATGATGCGCGACCTTCCGACCACGTACAAGAAAAAGCTCCTATATGTGGCCTACGGTGATCACGGGTCTTCTCCTGCTGCCGTTCTTGATATGGTCTGCGCCCACCTTCATACTCCGCTTCTGATGAGGATCGGCGTTGCAGCTCTGATTAAGTCTAACTTCGTCCTTGCGCTGTCGATCGGCCGGCTAATCGGAGGAAGCCAGGCGATGCCTGACGTGATGTTATTGGAGAGAGCGATTACAAAGGCAAGAGAAGCGGTTAAGCAGAAAAACGAGAGCTACACCGCACTTTAACGCGTTTTAGTCAAAGATAGTCCAAGATTTAGTCAAAGTTGAGTCAAAGTTGAGTCAAAGTTGAGTCAAAAGAAAGAGCCGCCCTGCATAACAGGGGCGGCTCTTCTTGCAACAATTAATATTCACTCTAGTAACACAGATATTATACCACACTTCGGTGTGGTTTTTTTGTGCGCAAATTTTACGGAGCACCATCGTGGGCCTCTTCTTTCCGCAGCTCTATGCTATCGGCATGAGATGGACATACTACAACCCAAACCCAATAGCGGCCCGAACCGGCGATTGTACCGTCCGGGCGATATCCAAGCTTACAGGCCAGACGTGGGAGCAAACATATATTGATCTGTGCGCCTTTGGTCTTATGATGTGTGACCTTCCTGCAGCCAACTCCGTGTGGGGCGGTTATCTCCGAAGCAAAGGATTTCACAGGTATCTGATCCCGGACACTTGCCCGGACTGCTACACAGTCAATGATTTCGCAGAGGATCACCCAAACGGGGATTATCTGCTTGCTCTAAATGGTCACGTAGTCGCTGTCATGGACGGTCACTATTTTGACTCGTGGGACAGCGGTGCAGAAGTGCCAATTTACTATTGGCAGAAGGAGGGATGATGTACCAACCATATTATCAACCGTTTCAACAGCAGCAAATGCCTGACTTTCTGCGGTCTCAGTATCAGCAGGCACCGCAGCAGCAAAGCACCGATGAAAGAATCTGGGTGTCGTCTCCTGCTGCAGCAGATGCTTATCTGATGGCTCCCAACAGCTTTGTGAGATTGTGGGACAGCTCGCGCCCCGTCTTTTACGAGAAGCGCTCTGATGCTTCCGGGCGGCCTTACATGGAGGTCTACGAGTACAGCCGCAAAGATATGCAGGCGCAGGAGAAAGCACCCGTCACAGACTACACAGACCGCTTCAAGAGCATAGAGGAGCGTTTATCTGCTCTGGAAAGGAGCCGCAATGAATCTGATGAGAAACAACCCGATGCAGATGCTAAATGAATTTAACCGCTTCAAAAGCGAATTCAAGGGAGACCCGGAGGAAGCTGTAAAAAAGCTCGTTGCATCCGGGAAGATATCACAGAAGCAGCTCAATGACTTGCAGACAGCTGCGCAGACCTTCAAGGGTCTTTTCAATCTTTGAATCATCCGTGCGCACGGTGATCATACAATCAACCATTTTTAAGAAAAGGAGATAAAAATATGAGCTTATCTAGCGATATGAGCCCCGCCGATATCCGGGCTTGTACTGGTGGCAACAGCGACACATTCGGAGGCTCTGGCCTTTGGATGATCGTGCTTTTCCTCATCTTCGGGATGTTCGGATGGGGAGGCTTTGGAGGCTTCGGAGGATGGGGCAACGGCTCCGGTGGTGTTTCCGAGAATTACGTTCTTGCTTCCGACTTTGCAACCCTGCAGAGGCAGATCGACAGCGGCATTTCGTCCCTTGAGCGCAAGGGCGACGCGATCCAGAACGGAATCTGCGATGGCTTCTATGCACAGAATTCTGCCCTTCTGACCGGCTTCGGCAACACGGACAAGGCAATCATGCAGGGCGGATATGAGACGCGGAATGCGATCCAGCAGAACCAGATCACTGACATGCAGGGCTTCAATGCAATGCAGGCTCAGCTTGCACAGTGCTGCTGCGACAACAAGGCTGAAATTGCTGACATGAAGTATGCTATGGCGATTGGGAACAACGCCATCCAGCAGGAAGTCGGCAACGGATTCTGCCAGCAGAACTATGCGAACGCGACCAACACGCGCGACATCATCGACGCGATGAACAACGGTTTCCGCGCTCTCGATCAGAAGATGACCGCGCAGGAGCTTGCAGCGAAGGATGCACAGATTGCAGACAAGAATCAGCAGCTCTTCATGGCTCAGCTTGCAGCATCGCAGGCAGCGCAGAACGAAACGCTGAAAGGCTACATGAACGGGCAGTTTGCATACTACAACCCGCGCCCGGTTCCGTCCTTCACCGTGCCGAATCCTTATAACGGCTGCGGCGGCTGCTATGGTAACTGCTGAGAAAGGAGGCTGTAATGGCTGAATACATCAGTAACGCACCGCAGACCGTTGCGGCAGGCGCTCCGGTATTGTTCGCAAACTCGAATAATGTCGGATGCTCCTGCGGTATCCCGCACAGAAGCGGCTCCGGTCTCTTTACCTTGAGAGGCGGGCACAAGTACCGCGTTAGGTTTGGGGCGAATGTGTCGGCTGCGGCGGCGACCACAGCAAGCACTCTTGCCATCGCCGTTAACGGGGAGGCGATACCAGGAACGCAGATGATCACTACTTCTGTAGCGGCCGGCGATCTTGGCAACGTTTCTTCCGAAGTGATCCTTTGTGTGCCGAAATGCTGCTGCTATCAGCTCAGCATCCGGAACGAAGGCGCGCAGGCGGCGACAGTGCAGAACGCAAATTTGATTATTGACAAGGAGGCATGATGAAAGAATCTATGTACAGACTGAAATCCATGCTTTGCGACGAACTGGACGAGATCGCCGGGCGAGGCGAGCTGTCTTCCGGTGATCTGGAAACCGTCCACAAGCTGACCGACACCATAAAGAACATCGACAAAATCGAGGCTCTGGAAGGCGAAGGATACAGCGGAGGCGACCGGATGCCCTACGGCAGATACAGCGGCTCCCGTCACTATGTGCGAGGCCACTATACCAGAGGGCACTACAGCATGGCAGAAGGCAAGGCGAGGATTGCGGATCGCATCGAAGAGATGATGCAGGACGATGATCTGACCACTGCAGAGCGCTCCGCACTTGAGAGAGCGATGGACGCGCTCAGATAAGGCGGCAGCACATGGACATGAGAGAGATCAACCGCGAGATCGAGCGTCTTGAGTGCGGCAATACTACATACGGCGCTTGCGAAAAGCTGTCTATACTCTACTCGGTCAGAGATCACGCAGAGAGTGCAGCGCCTTCGGTCTACTCTTATGCGCCAGAGCCTCAGAGGCAGCCACAAACGGAGTTTGAAGAAGCTGCTTCTGCTGCTGACTGGGATCAGCTTATGGACGTGCTGAACGAGCATTTCGACGTAATAAAAGCGCTGCACCCGAAAGAGTACAGCGCTGTCATTCGAAAGATCAAAAGCAAGGCATAATATAAGGGTCGGGAGTGATTCCCGGTCCTAATTTCTCGTACAACTTACGTGCCATTAACATGAGTTAATGGCACGTAAGTTGTACGAGAAATTAGCTCTTGATTTTGGCTCCGGTCGTGGTAATATATCTTTCATGCGGCGCTAGTTCAGCGGTAGAATATGACCTTCCCAAGGTCGGGATGCGGGTTCAACCCCCGTGCGCCGCTCTATAAAATGATCTTAACCTTGTGATCCTGATAGACCAAAATTTCTTTGACCGTTCGTCTCCAAAAGAGGCGGCGGTTTTCTTTATTCAGTAAAAAATACGTTTCCTTCCACCCTGCAGGAAGGATGACCTTTCTTGCAGCTTCCGGAGCTTTCAGGTCTCTTTCCTTGTCGCGCAGTGCATCCCGTCTTTGCTGATACTCTTCTTTTGTAATCATGTCATCTTCGTAAAGCTCAGCAAGGCGCTTCTTCTTGTCTTCAATCTTCTTCTTTTCCTTATTATAGGCAACAAGCGCCGTCGTTATTGAGGATTTTGACAAGCTGTAATTGTATTCTGACACCGCTGTCTCCAGTTCTTTCAGAATCGCATCTTCCAGGAATTCTTCATTGATCCCGCATCCTTTACAGATAGGATGGATGAAGTCATTAACATGTTTCGGGCACTGATAGATGATTTGTATGTAGTCCCCGCGCTTTCCTGAGTGCCTGCGGCGGGATGTGCTGGACATTCTTCGCCCGCAGTATCCGCAGCGGCACATGCCCTGAAACGTAAAGGTAACGCCGGTCCGGATTGGCTTGCGGATGTTCTCGCTCATTCTCTGCATAATCGCATCGTGCTGCTCTTTGGTGATGTACGCCGGCACCCGGCAGCCGTATGCGTCCCCGTAGTAGGTAGGTCTTTTCAGCACGTCATTCGCCGTCCTCCGGTGGAATGTCACGCCTTTTTCCTTTGCGTTTTTCACACACTCATCAAGCGGCAAATAATCCAGGTATCCTTCTAAGAGAGCGCGAACGCCTGCCTCTGTCTCCGGGTCAATCGCAAGGGTCTTTCCTTCTCTTTTGTATCCGACCGGCACCGTTCCGACATACTCTCCGCGTGCCCGCTTGTAGTCCATGACGGATTTTATTCGCTCGGAAGTCCGATCCGCTTCCGACTGAGCGACCGAAAGCATGATATTGACTTTGAAAACGCCTGCAGATGTTTCAGTTTCGTAATCCTCCCAGATTGCCCGCCACGGAACGCCGGCCATCTGCTCCACGCAAGCATAGTAGTCAGCGACCGACCGGAAGAAGCGGTCTAGCTTTGTGAAAAGACAAATGTCAACGCGTTTCTGTTGGCAGTCTTTCAGCATTTGCAGGAGTGCAGGACGGTTCTTGTAGCTCTTCCTGGCACTGATTCCCGCGTCATTATAGATTCCTGCTATCTTATATCCGTTGTCCTCACAGTATTTCTGTAGAGCAGAGATTTGGCTGTCTACTGACAGCCCGTGATCTCTCTGCTCTGCGGTACTTACGCGGACATATAAAGCTGCCCGCTTCATTCTCCCAACTCCTTGTTAATCTCTGCAAGTCTTGCAAGGAGTTTTTCACGCTCTTCGAGGAGCTTCGCGCGCTGATCATCTTTCTTCTCTTTTTCTACCGTCTCAGATACAATCCTGTACTCCGGATACTCTTCGCTTTCAAGAATTTCCTTCCCCTTCTTGAGTACCTTTTCCGGTACGTGGAGGATGTCGAAAACGCTTCCGCTCTCAAGGATAGTCTCCCATCTTCTTGCGCTTCCTCCGGATGTTGCAGAACCGGAAACAAAAAGAATATCATCACAAATCTTTGCTCCGGAATCTCTTCCAAAAGCTCTGCAGACGGGGCGGTTAAAAATAGAAATTGGAGCGCGCTCGTTCTTCATCTCCCGGATGGCCTCGATTCTTACGGTATACAGCTTCCCGGTGTCCTCTTCGTCCGTATATCCATAAACGTCCTTGAGGATGCTTCTGATCACGTCCAGAAATTCCTCTTTTGCCGTCCAGCACTTCTTTTCTGTGTTCCATCTTGCCCCGCCGACCTTCGCCTTCAAATCGTCGATGAAATCGCGGTTATAAGGTGTGTAAATTTCAACCTTGTTATCTACGTTCTCAATTCTGATTCCTTCCATTTTTATTTCCTCCTTGTAAGTGATCTTTCTGATCTCTTTTGATGCTCTTATCTTACTATGCATTTATTTATTTGTAAATAGTAATCATCAAATAAATAATAAAAATATGTAAAAAAAGAGAACCGGAAGAACCGGCTCTCTTTCATGCCCCGCTGATGCAGGGAAGTTTTGCTTTCCTTTATGGCTATAAGGATCACCCCCGCTGATGCGGGGAAGCTGTCTATATAATGCTTCGAAACTTATAAGTTGTCAATTCCCATGATGAGCTTTGACACAAGCTCTGACTTCGACAAACCAGCCTTTGCCGCCTCCCGAAGGAGCTTTTCGCAGACGCTTGACGGAAGGGAAAACGTCACCGTCTGGCGTTCGTTGTCCTCATCAATTTCCCCGAAGATCTCATCGTACTCTTCTCCGGAGAGATAATCCTCAGCCCACTTCTGAGCCTGCTGGTACGTTATGGGGACGATGCGTTCCCCACCGCTCCACTGATTGTTTCCATCATAGGTGTTGTATTTGCTCATCGGGCCGCCTTCTCCGTATATGAAGAATTCGCCGTTTCTCTTTCTATACAACTCTTCCGACCAGTGTCGGAAATCGCGCGGGCCACCGCCTTCTGAGTATACGGCTATTCTCTCTGCCGTGTCCGTATTGTACCGCTTCCCGTCAATTACCTTATACATTTTGCACCTCCTCAAACTTTCCCGTTTCCATATAATAACGGCGAACGCCGTCTGCTCCATTGAAGAACCCTCCGACCTGCCCGGAAAGCTCATCTTCTCCGTACTGTGTAACGCGCTCAACGGATACAGGGTGGAAGAACCCTTCTACTTCAAAGAGTCCGTCCTCCGTAATATCGCAAAGGTTTTTTACCTTTCCCGTTAATCCAAAATTCTGATTCCCGATTTTTGCTACCTTCATTTTTTCCTCCTTGTAAGTGATCTTTTCGATCTCTTTTGATGCTCTTATCATACTATACGTTTATTTATTTGTAAATAACTAGTATCAATTATTTACATAAAAAAGAGAGGCCCATTATAGGCCTCTCTTGTCTGCATCCCCACCAATGCAGTTGTGCAGCGGTTTCCCTCGCTCACTGCCCCGCCGGATACCGGTTACTCCCGCTCTGCTTTGCTTCTGATTTCTTTCGCGTATGCCGTGACCCACGGGATGCCTAAGAGTTTGTCCGTGGCAGAATACCACCACGACTGCAGGCACCTTGTGGATACATCCATTTTCTCCGCAGCACTCTCCTGCGTGTGGCACTCATCAAGCATAAGCCGCACAACTTCCTTCTCGTTGGCGTTCAGCCTCGCCCGAATAATCGCAAAGTCTATGATCTGGCAGTCACCGCAGCGCCAGAAATCGCGGATCAGTGACCTATCCATACAGTGCTCCTATAAGCCCGATAAAACTGGCCATGATTCCTGCGATGCAGATCAGATAGCACAATTTATAGTGCCACCCGTTGAGCCTGTCGTTCTCTTTCTGCAGGCGTTCTACTTCCATCTCTGCATTGATTGCCGTCTCGATAGCGTCCGCAAGGAGCATGTCTTGGGCGGTTATCTTTCTATCATCTTCCCGCATTTTCTGCAAAAATACATCCTCCGTCTGCGTGTCCCATCGTCATACAGCGTCACACAAAAGTCATGCCTGCAAAGTGCCCACATAATCTTTCTGATCATCTCACGTACTCTTTCCCACCATGCTGTGCACAAATCCATCCGGACGGAATCTGCGCCCAGATATCTCCGCCGACTTCCTGCGTCTTGCTGATCGTGACGCGGGTTCCTGCTCTCAGGACAGCCTTTCCGTTTGTCGAGTATCCGTTTTTCTGCCCGTTTGGCGTGAGCTGGCTGTACTTCTTTATGCTCCCTGCTGCAGCTTCCCGCACAAAGAGATTGACGGTTGTCGTATAAGTGCAGCCTGCGCGGTACCTTCCTTCTGTCTTTGGCTCCTTCTTCTCTTCCTTTGGTTTTTCTACAGCCTGCGCGGTGCGATCAAAGAGAGCCTTTTCTGCGTTTCTTCTTCTGGTAAGGCCCGGCAGAACTTTCCCGCCCGCCTTGTTATATGCAGGGATCTTTGCGGAAATCTGCGCGATGCTGCGCGTTCCGTTCGCCGTGAGCTGATTGATCGACCCCAGATTAAAGGCAAAAGACACAAGCGCATCAAACTGCGACTGTGTCCAGTGATACTTACCATCAAAGGAGTTGACGTTGGCCTGCGCCTTCTCTGTGTCTTTGCGCAGATACTCATCAGCTTCGGCCTGCGTGATCTTCGTGCCTACGCGCATGGAATTCACGTCTGCTCCGGTGTGCCCGTACCCCACCGTTTTGATTCCCACCGGATCTCTGTACACCTTGAGCTGGCAGCCCTCGAATTCTTTGATGAGATTAAGGCCCTCAGAGGATACAATCATCACTTGTCCTCCTTGATCCTAGTAGCGTCCACATACGCCTCAAGTGCTGCATACATCGCAGCAGATACCACGGTCGCTACAACGCCGATTGTGGCCACCACATCGCTGCCGGTCTGGATGCCTGCAATGCTTGCCCCAATCGATCCAAGCATGGCCGCAACGGCTACCCAAAATTTCCTGCTTGTCAGCTTTCTGATAATGTCATCCCTGCTCATTTCCTTCATCCTCCTTATTAATATCCAATGTGTCAAAAGTGTCTTCCGTCTTCCGTCCGGTGATTTTGATAAAAGCACACGCACCTACTTCCGTGCCGAAAAATGCGTACAAGCACGTTGTAACGGTGTCGTGTGTGATGCCGGTTACTGTTGATAAGATCAGTTCTGCGACCGTGTACAGGAGCACGACCGCAAAAGAAAATACCAGGTATTTTGTGAGTGCCTTATTCTTCATGCCCCAACCTCTTGTTGATATCGTCGATCCGATTAAATGCAGTCTTAATGTCCCTCTTCACAACCGCAATTTCCTGCTGCGCATCATTTACCTGCTTCTGCATCGCCTTCACGTCGGTCTTTATGTCGGTGAGCGTTCCGCACACGCTATCGAGCTTTATGTTTGCTTTCAGGCAGGATGTGCGGATTTCCTCCATCTTTGCATCCTCTCCCTGTGTGTTCTTTTTCTGGCCATTAAAAAAGTTGGCAAGCGATATAATGCAGCCAATCATTGCCACCACAAAGGCAATGCTCACGGTCTGATCGGTTCCCATATCATCCTCCTTGGATTTAATATAAGTAATTTTCTGCCTTTTCTGCGCCACCGCTCGCCATCTTTGCTATACTTTTTATGCAACACTAAAAACACACTAGGAGGGTATCATGGAAAAAGGTAGTCAAAAAGGAAATGCAAAGAAAGGTGACAAATTAATTTCTGCCGTAGTTGTCTTGATGCTGATGCTTGTCATATCCAACATCGGCAGGTCTAAAGATGACGATTCACCAGAAAAAGCACAAACTGTCGCTGTGGAAACCGTAGAAACGCAGGAAGACGAACATACAGAAGACATTGCTTCTACAGAGGATGCTGTGACAACCGAGGAAGACGAAAAGCAAGCATTAAAAGATGATATGATTCAAAAATATCACCTCGTAGTTCTCGCAGGGCCGCACGATGATAAGACCGGAAAACTGCATGTAGCAGGATATACGGCTGTAGTTCATCCGCAAGACATTGCGGAAGAGTATTACAAGGCGTTTTTCGAAGACGATTCCGAAATTCATTGCTTATGGAGCAATGCGTATAACACAATTTCCAAAGTATCTTTAATTGATAGTAACACTTTGGACGTTACCGTCCATGAGTACCGGGACAAAGAAGAGCATTATGCAGATCAGATTTTGGGTGGACAGGTATACGAGCAGTATCTGGTGCACCTTGACACCGGAGAAGTCGAAAAAGTAGATTTGAGCGAATAAAGTTTTTAGGCATAATAAATCCCCGGCTATTGCCGGGGACGATTAGAAAAATATAATGTATGTCCCTGTTGACAGACGCATGGAGTAATCGTTCCCCCTATCGTCATACACAGTGGTCGTGCTGATTGTGAACGTACCGTCGTCAGTGACAGTACACGTTCGCGCCTTACTATTGCTTGGAACGGTACCTGTTGGCTCAGTATCTCCCCATTTTTCTGCCGTTGCAAAGGCATACCTGATCGGCTTATTATTGCGAAGATTTTCCGGCACAGTAACCGTCACAACCGTGTTTCGATCATGCTCTGTATCAGCCCAGTTCCCGATATAATAATGATCTTCTAGCTTATCACCACCCCCACGACACGGATAGAAGCTCATACAAGCTCCTCTCCGAACAGCAGAGGGTACTGCTCTCTCACATCTGCCCTGTACTGCTCATCTACATCCTCAATGGTCTTACTTCCACGATATATGCACCTTGCTAAAATCCTTGCTTTTGCTTTAGTCATTGCGATACCCTCCTTATGCGATCAGATCAGCCATAGCGTCCTCAAGGTCGCTTACTCTCTGCTCCAGAACTTCCTTTTCGGTCAGGTCTCTGACGGTAAAGCGTGCCACGATCTTACCGTCCGTACCAAGCTCTACCTGTGCTCCGGTATATACCACTCCGGTGACAGGCTCACCATCAAAAGTGCCACCGATGAGGTTGTCTGCTACTTCGAACTGGGCCTTGATCGCGTCCAGCGCCGCGAAGGTGATTGCATCAAAAACCAGAGTATTGATGGTAGAAGTGTCACGAAAATCGAAAGCTTTTCCATTCTTGAACGTCAATGTTTTCATAGTAGTTTTTCTCCTTTTAATTTCTTACTGTGATGCACACATCGAATGCTGCATTTTGTGCATCAAATGTCACTGTGCAAGTTCCTGCTGTTGCTACTACGTTTGTCGGCGAAATTCCGTAAAGCGTTGCATACGGCGTTATCAAAGAATTTTCTGTAATGCTTGAATCATTGAAAGTCAGCGTCCCGCCGGACGCGGTGAGAGACTGCGCAGGAAGGCGCTTTTCCGTTTTTGCGTCCACACTCTTTAATGCATCCGCGCTTGGCAGCTTTCTCGCGAGACTCGTTGCGCTTTTGATCTGGTCTAGTGTGAGAACATTTTTAAAGACAGAGTCCAAAACATTGCCGATTTGTATGCTTTCCTCGTTTAGTTCTACATACAGATCTCCGGTTGCCTCGTCAAAAGTGATGGATGCACCCTTAATCGTTCCGTCTTCTGTTACCGAAATCGTGCTTCCGTCTGGCTTTACAATGCCAGCTTTCGCAGTAGTCGCAATGCTGACGGTTCCCATCGTCTCGGCCTTCTCTGCCGCCTTCTCTGCCCTTGCAGCAGCTTCTACTGCATTGTCTTTGTTTTCCTTCGCTGCCGCTGCTGACTTTCCTGCGTTCGTTTCCGAATTTTTTGCTACTACAGCGTATTTTCCTGCTGCCGTCTCGCTATTTTTCGCGTTGTCCTTCGATTCCTTTGCCGCCGCCGCTGCTGCAACCGCTTCCTCTTTGCTGCTATTGGCGTTTGTTTCGCTTATTTTTGCTGCATCAGCGGACTTTTTTGCATCTGTTGCTGACTTTTCTGCATTCGTTTCCGATTTTTTTGCCGCTTCCGCAGATGCTGCAGCATTCTTTACATTTTCCGCGATGTTTGCTGTCTGCTCTTCTATGTTTCGCAAAAGCTCAAGATCAGACTCGGACACCCTTGCATATGTATCAATTCCTGCCGCATCAACAGCAAAAACAACTTTTGCAGAAGAAACACGCTTTCCTCTTTCGTCAAGGATTGATACCTTTGATCTGACATCTCCTGCTACCTGTGTAATGGCTGCAGGAAGGTTAAAGGATATTGTCCCATCCTCGCCATATGTCACCGTGATTGCTACGACCGTGCTGTCTGGCTTTGTCGCCTCAAGTACTGCCGTAGAGTCTGGCTGTCTCTCATACTTTGCTGACCCGTAGTAAGGCGTGAGTACATAAGACCGATCTGCGTCATACTGAGAGACATGCAGCACAAGCGGAACGCCTCCTGGGATCATCTGTAACACATGATTTTCTGTCATTTCTTCATTCCTTTTCTTGCTGTTTCCTCAGCCTGATCCATTTCTTCCCGTGAGATCGATGGCATTAAAATTTCACTTTCAAGCTGATTGATTCTTGCCCGCCACTCCGACCTTTGACGTTTTACTTCTGCATACTCTTCGTCTGTGATAAAGCCCTCCATGTACTTCATCAGCTTGTAATCCGTTGCCGATAAGTCGCGCTTTAACTGCAGAATTTCCTCTGCTCTTTTGCAGTCCTCTTCTCGCTCATACGGGAGGAAAATGAAAAAATCACCGTCCTGCACAACGGTTCCGCATCCCATATAAACGCCTGAGTATATTTTTCCGTTTTTGTCGATAATCATTTGCGCCTCTTAAATCGTGTATGTGTGCGATTCGTTCTGTGTCACTACCATGCCGTTGATGTAATCGATCCCAGATGTTCTCACGTCGAGATATACCGGGAGCGTGCAGAAAACAGCCCCGTCGAAAACGTATCCTTCATGCGTCCCTTGCTCCCCTGTTCCGTAGTTCATGTTTTTGGAAACGTTCGTGATGTACTGCGCTGTGCCGGTAATACATTGCTTTACGTTTGCCTCTGCCTCTCCGTATGATTGCGCGACAACGCCGATTTTTGGTGACCGGATCGCGAGCAGGTTCTTGCAGTCAAGCACCATGTTCGCGCTCTCGTCGTTAGCATCTGCACCGTTCATCATGTCGATGACGTTGATGAGCTTTCCGGTACCTGTGAGACCTTTGATTGCCGAGGTGCCCTTCTCGATTGCCACACGCTCAACGCCTTCTTCTGGCTTGGCTGTCTGGATCGTGATTGCTGTTATCGTTCCTGCTCCGATAAAATCCGCGTTAAATTTACTGTCGATCGTCCAGGCGGAGTTGAAAGGCCCGTTATATCCGCTCTGAGAAAAGCCGATCCCGTTTTTGTTCATCCGGATCACGTTCTTGGCGGTCAGTTTGTCTGGCTGATCCATGATCAAGATTTCATCAGGATAACCCGTTTCTTCATCTGTCCGAATTATTACATAGCCGCCTTTTCCTCCGGTGATGAGGTCTGTCTGCTTTTTCAGCTCTGACCGAAATTTTGCGTCAAGTGTTTTCCCGGTATCCTCGATTTCCTGCGATACAGAGGCAGTTGTAGATACAAGGCTTGTCCGCGCGTCTCCGACCTCCAAGGATGTATATTTCTCTCCCAGCACGTCATAAACTGTTTTTATCACCTTTGCAGACGCGTTCACGCCAAGTTTCGAAAAGCGCACCCAGATCGTGTCGCAAAGATTGATGTGCTGCAGCGGGAGGATATTCTTATACTCTTCTGTGTCTGCAAGATTGATAAAGGATACTTTGATGGATACTTTGGGGATGCCTACACCGTTCGCGGAAATGTACTTTTCTGCGTCGCCTGTAAGGTCTTCTTTTGCTGGCTGACTTTCGTAGTCAGAAGATTTATCTACAACAAGAGTGCGGACATACGGGAAAGCCTTCCAGTTATCCGTATAGACGATATCGCCGATTACGTGTGTGGGATTGTCCGCATCGCTGCTTGTCCAAGTGCAGATTACAGCTGTATAAGTGCTTTCGATGTTCTCTTCCTGCTGCAGATCGGTCAGATTCTTGCCATACTCAAGAGAGATCGGAAGCGTTGAGCCTCTTGTGTCACACAGCTTCACGTTCCACTTATCCCACTTGTACTCGCCGCCGAAGCAGTCGAGTATGCTGCCAGTCTGACCGCCTAAAAGAGAGCGGATAGATTGTACCTTTGGATTGATGTAAGAGCCGGCTTTGACTACATCCGTCTCAAAAGTAAAAGGGCAGTCCGTGACTGCATTGTCTTTGAGAGACTTTAGTGCATCCGCTGCATTATCTGATTTGGTGGAGGGAAGCGTTACCGTGTACGAAAGCCGGTATGAGATATGCTGAGCGTATACCGTCACCTTGCCATTCAGCGGCCTTGTGATCCGGTATATCTCAAACGGCTGCGGGTCTTCTCCGTCAGCCGGGACGGCGGTTATGATGCGGCTATATGCAATGTCGCTGTAGTGTATCCCGTCAATGGGATACTGCATTTCAAGCTCAAAAGAGCCGTTTCTTTCTTCCGTCACCTTGCAGGAAATCGCATCCGTAAGGCACCCAAGTCCCTGCGTCTTAAATTCTTTTTCGTTTTCGCTGTAAAGAACAGGAATCATAGCGTCACCCACCTCGGAACAATTTCGATTTTTGTCACTGTAGAAGGAATTGTGATTTCATTTACTCCCGGCAGAAGCTCAGGCCATTTTGTGACCTCGATGAAAGAGTTGCGGTTGTTCTTTCCGTTGTATGCATCCTTCAGCTCGCAATCTATGTCGATATAATCCGCAGAATCCGAATGGATTTTGATCGTTCCGGAGCCAACAGAAAACGTTCCCCATCCGTATACCCTCAGAAGCGGCCTAGCTGCCGCAAAATAAGGATTTAAGATGCTGCCAGAGGAAATATACGTCTGCGGCTCTTCCCCGTCTTTAACGTAAAGCAGAGGCTTGCAATCAAATGAGATTGCGAAGGAACCGCCGCGAGCAAACGCACGGAGCTTCGGCGCTCCGATCTCCTTCACCGCCGCCATCCGGTAAACATCCGGGTCTTTGAATCCTTCCAGCCTGTGATACTCTGCATCCTGCGTCAGAAATGCCGCAAGCGGCCCGTAGTATCTGCGAATATCATCAAAGATAATCGCCGTTACCTTTACGGGCAGATTTTCGTAGCGGTTTGATGCAATATGCAGATCCCCGTTTCGTCCTGGTATTGATGTTGATGTGTAAGAACGGGACGGGGCAGCTATGAAAGCCGCCTCGTCCATAAATTCCACATGATAGTCATTCAAATTAACGCTGTTATAGATCATGCAAACACCGCCCTCCTGCGATTCACAGCGCTTCCGAGCACATCGCTCACGCGCTCCGCAAGGTCTGTCAAGCTGTCGTTTTCTCTTGCGTATACATTTATGCTGATAGGGCCATAACCGCCAAGCATGGAGCCGGTAGAGCCTCCTGCGCTTGTCTGCATGGACACCGTGGCAGCATCAGATACGTTCTTCGCCATACTTTCCATCGAGTGCACTGCAGAATCGGAGTAGTCATCAATGCCTGCTGCCATACCAAGAGAAATGTACTTTCCTACTTGGTCGCGCATCAGAGTAGACGGCGAGTGAATCCCAAGGAAGTCTTTTGCAGCATTAAGCGCTGCAACTGCTGCATCCTTAGCTGCGTCCACCACCCAAGAGATAGCAGAGCGGATTCCGTTTGCAATTCCGCGAACCACGTTCATTCCGATCTCGCCCCAATTAATGCTCTGGAACTTACTAATGATTCCCCGAACGCCCTGATCTGCAAGTGCTTGCAACTTAGAAGGCATTTGCTTTATTGCGTTGATGATTCCGTTTTTGATATTATTCGCTGCGCTCTTTATCGAAGGCAAAAGTGCCGCAATGCCGTTCTTGAACGCTGTCATTATTTTCATTCCGAGACTGATCCACTGCACAGCAGAAATCGTATCCCAAATGCAAGTAATGATTTTCGGAAGCTCCTGAATAATTACCGGAATTGCCTGAATGAGGCCAGCCGCAAGCATGACGATAAGCTGCAAACCGGTTACAAGCATCTTCGGAGCGTTATCGTTGATGATATTGACAATATTGTCGATTATTGTAGGAACCGTTTCGATAATCGTAGGCAGCGCGTTGATAATCCCCTGCGCAAGCTGCACGATCATTTCCAATCCTGCACTTATGAGCTCACCGGCATTCGCGCGAAGGTTTGCCGAAAACTCCATGATCATAGGGAGCGCCTTATTGATCAGTTCCGTGACGTTTCCGGAAAGCCCCTGCGACAGATTACGGATCATATCAGCGCCAGCCTCTAAGAGCTTCGGTGCGTATGTGATAAATGCCGTAAAGAGCTGAGCAGCTATCTGCGCTGCTCCAGACACAAGGGACGGGACGGCTTGCATCAGTCCTTGCCCTACAGCACCGAGGATCTGGATTCCTGCATTGATAAAGGTCGGGAGCTTTGACACAACCATCTGTATCCCCTGCGGTAAGATGTTCGCAATCTCTTTAATTGCTGCAGTAGGGCCCCCCGTCTTCATTGCAAGAGTGATGTTGCTCAAGCCATTGGAAGCGAACTGCGCAAACTCCCGCAGCGTACCTGTAGTAAGGTCGGAAACAGAGATTTGCAATCCTTCAAAAGCGGACTGCATGTGTGTGATATCACCACTGAGATTATCGAGCTGCGTCTCTGCCATCGCCTGCGCAGACCCTGTAGCGCCATCAAAAGCAGCCTGCAGTTTTCCGAGATTGCCGCCAAGTGCCTTTGTTACGTCGGATACTTCTACTCCCGCATCTGTATCCTCAAAGAGACCGGCAGCGAATTCCTCCACATCTCCATTGCAGTTATCCAGCGCGTGGGAGAAGTCTTCGCTTGTCACTCCGAGCTTTTCTAGGTTTTGTTTCATTTCGTCAAGCGAAATGTTTAGCTTTCCTTTTAACTGAGACTCAAGGGAGTCCGAAGAATACCAAGCCCCAGCAATTGCGTCCGCGAGTTCGCTCCAGCGGTCAACAGAGGTATCAAGAAGGGAATTGACTGCTGCCAAGTCCGTTTTATTGAACATCTTGGTGATTAAATCGTCCCGCTGCTGTGCGGTCATCCCCTTCATTGCTTCGCTCAGATCAGAAAAGACAAATTGTAAGTCTCTGAGATTCCCGTCCGCGTCATAAGCCGATACGCCTAGCTGTTTCCATGCTGCCGCTGCATCATCGGTCGGGGGATTACATGCGAGCAAAATGTTCCGGAGGTGTGTTCCTGCTTCGGATGCTTTGATGCCGTTATCAGCAAGGATGCCGAGGACCTGCGATGCTTCCTGTGTGGTATCATACAGGCCGCTCCCCATAGATTTCGCGTTTGCACCAACTGTCAAAAAAGCATCACCGAGCTGCTGAACGGAAGTGTTAGACTTCGATGCAGTTTTTGCCATGCGGTCAACCATGACATTTGTGTCGTCAATGGATAGACCGAGTGCCGTCTGTGCATCCGTCACCATGTCAGAGTCCGTAGCAAGATCCATTGCGCCCGCAGCCGCCAGATTCATGACGTTCGGAAGCATCTGCATAGCTGTCTTCGTGTCATAGCCTGCAAGAGCCATGTAGTTAAGCGCATCAGCAGACTGCTTGGCGGTATACTGAGTCGTTGCTCCCATGTGCTCCGCGAACTCGGTCAAATTTCCCGTAAAGGTCTCGCCGTTTACTGTGACCGTTTCCATGTCGCTATTCATCTGGTCTACGGTCATCCCCATTGTTGCAGCGACCTGAGACATGGCAGTGTCAAAATCCATTCCGGTTTTGATTGATGCTGCAGTAAACCCAGCTACTGCAGTAGTCGCGCCTGCTACTGCCTTTGTAGCAAAGGAGCCAAGTGTAGACAGACCGGACTTGATTTTTCCGAGCCCGGAATCCAATCCCTTATCGAGTCCGCTTGTATCAGCGGATATTTTTACCAACAGCTCTAAAAGTGTCATACAAGCGTAATTCCTGTTTTTCTGATAACGTCTGCCGCAATTTCATCTCCGGTTCTGCGGTCAACCTTGTGTGGCTTGATAAGGTCACAGTACCGGGCTCCGAAGGTCTTGCCCTGCCCTTGCAAATAGATTCCATCTGTCACATATACGCGATACGCCGCCTCGCGCTGATGCTCGGCGTACTTGGCGGCGTAATAACGTATAAAATTCCTTATGCTTCCTCGGTTTCCTCGGTATTCTCCGTAGCACGCCCAGAAGATTTCTTCTGCTTCCTCTCCGGAGAAACTCCAAAAAAACTCTGGATATCCTTGTTGTTCAGAAGGCTGAGAAGTCGGCCGATGATCGTGAACACATTGCCCTTGTAATCTTCCGGTTCCACCCCGTCGATGATCGCGAGAATCTGAATTGCAGAATCCTTGTGCCTGCGGATGATCGCCTGCACGATCTTAAAAACGGGTGTTCCTTTTTTACGCGTCAGTTTAAGGATTTCCTCATCCTGTGATATCTCTGTGAGTGGATCGATAAGATCAGCGATCAGATCGATTGCGTCTGCCCCTCTAGCTTCCTCAAGTCTTCCCATGTGTTACCCTCCTTTTTATGCCTCAGCAGTACCGGCTTTGATGTATACATCGAAAGGCACCTTATCCTGCTTGCTGAGCGAGTAATGACCGGTGAACTCAAAGTCAAATTTGCCCTTATTTCTGTCATCAGATTTCAGCTTAAAGCCGCCAGTGGACAGGCCGTTCAGCATGTGGATAGCGCAGTAACCGCCGTTCTTTTCTCCGTTTTCGTCGGAGTAGTCGCCAACCCACCAAATATCCTCGAAATCGCTCTGTGCTACGTCATTACGAGGCACGATGTGCGTTGCGTCCTCTACGTCTACATCTGCTGCAGCGATCAGCTTCTTGCCAAGGTCTGCCGTCACCGTAATAAAGGTTCCGGACATCTTTACATCCCAAGAATCGAGCTTCTTGAGCTCCTTTGTGTTCTTCGGGCAGTTGTCGATGTCCTCGCCGTAGTCTGTAAAAGACGGTGTTGCTTCAAACTCCACGCCGCCAGAAGTAGCGCCGAGAATGTCGGTGATCTCCCCACCCGCAGGCGTGAAGCTCTTTGCAAGAATACCCGCATTAAGCTGGATATTCTTGAATGTTTCCTCTGGGATTTTTGTAAATTTCATATGCTCTTCTCCCTTGCTCACGCCGTCAGATATTCAAGCGTGAGGTTCATATATCTGTGCTTTATCTCTGATCTGTCTGCATCCGTCTGCGATGTGCAGAACGGGCTCCCGCGCTTGATCCAAATGGCACCATCATCACAATGAATGACTGTGCCGCCTCTTCCGATTGCCTGTCCGATCTCTTCGACCTTCTCGTTTGGGACTGCCTCGGAAGTCGTGTGGTAGTAAAGGTGCACCGCGATCGGGATTTCTCCGTCCCCCAGGTATCCAAGCGATACCTCGTATGTAAGCCACGGAAAAACGGTTTCGTCTGGAACTGCATTACTTGGATATGCGGAAATGCCGAAAGCCGAAAAGAATTTTTGTAGTGCTGCAGCTTTGGTCATGACGGAAGGCTCCATTTCTCGGCTGTAACCTGTCGTATATCGAGCGAAGATACCGCAGGGCTTTTGATGTCCTCCGGATCACTCGTAACGCGGAAAATTTTCCCGTCGCTATTACGTCTAATCACTGTGTGATACTCAAGAAGCACAGCGCGGGGCGTTGTGACGGTATAGACGCTTGTCACGCCCTGCTTTTCTGCAATCTGTGCTTCCATCGAAGAGTTATGGACGATAGCAGCATCAATGGTTGCCCCGTCCTGCCACACTACGTTATAGCCGCCCTCACCGTCTGGCTCTGTCTTCCGGTCGATGATTGTGCACTTCTCCATCATGGAATCTAAAAGGCTCATATTTTCCTCCACGTAGCCAATCTTGAGCCGAAGGCATTCTTCCAGCTCGCCGCATTTCCGTTCTTGTCAGTCGCTCTTGTGTAAGAGTAGCCGCCGAAGGATTCGCTTTGATACGGGCCCTGCGCTCCATTCTTGAGCTGATACGCCTTGATTTCTGCGACAAGATCGAGAAAAGCAAGAGGTGGATGCAGCTCGGTGATTGTCCCTGTAAAGGTTTCGTCTCTCATATCCAGCGCCTGGTACTGATAAACTCCATCGTTTCGCGATGATCCTTCTACGAGGAAATAATCACCGGGTGATAAAAACGGGAGGTCTATCGTGCCGCCCGTAATCTCATACGTCCCATCGTGGTATCCGTTGGGAGCCGGAAAGAAATTCCGAATGTACCGCATGATTTCGTACAGCATTTAAGGCCTCCCTGTTACTTATCCCTTTACTTCTGCGTCACTGGTCTGCTCTGCTTCACTGGCTTGTGCTGTAACCTCCGGATTCTTGTCCGTCTCGCCTACGGTGACGACTGCGATTCCGTCCAGATACTCAGCCCACAGCTTCATGCCCATGATCGCGAAAGAGTTGCCCGTAGCTCTGGTGTAGTCGCCTTCTACGTGGAAGCCGATGAGGTTGGTTTCCCCATCTACGGTGTACTGCAGTCCCATCTTTGCGAAGTCGCTGTCGGAAGGGTCTACATAGTACAAATCGATGTTCTCAACCGGCAGAGCGATGACGGTCTTCTCCGGGATGTACTCGGCAGGAAGCAGGAAGAGCGTCTTGTAACCGAGGAAATTCTGGATATACTGCAGGCCGAAAGCGGTCTGTACGGTGATATCTGCAGCGCCAATATAGGAATACAGATCCATGATGTTGGCGAAGCCTACTACCTCAGTTACAGTGAGGTTCATTGCTGCAAACTTGTTGACCACAGCACCCTTTGCGATTGCAAGAGCCTTCTGCCAAGTGGTCTGTGAGCCCTTCAGCGTTCCGGTCTTGAGAAAGGTGTAGAAGTCGTTAAGAGTCTTGTTCTGCAGCTCTACGAGGAACTGGTCGTCGGTCTTCGCTACAGCGACCTCTGCGCCGTACTTCTGCACTGCCTCGATGGATACGGACTTTGCATACTTGGCGACTTCAATATCGCCATAGCTCGCTTCCTTCACCTTGAACTTGGTGAACGGGATCACGTCGCCCTCTGCTACAGTGGTGCCGCCCTGCAGATCGCCATCCATCTCTGCCTCATAAGAAACGAGCTTCGTTCCGGGTGTCTTTCGGATCGGTTTCATGATGCCGATAATCGTTCTGAGCGCGTTCCAGTTCTTACTGAATCTGGTGACGAAATCGACCTCGCGGGTTGTGACAGTGATCTGGGCCTGTGTAGTCAAATTGTCTAATGCGGTCATTTACTTACTCCTTTTCTTTAAAATCCGAAGAGCTCATGATTTTCAGCAATCGCTTTCTGGCGATCTGCCGTGTCTTTGATCTTCATAATCTCTTCTTTGGTCATCTTTCCTCCGGAGTTGCCGGGCGGTGTCTGGGTGCTTGCTCCCTTCGTGCCTGACATTCCGATGTAGTCAGCAAAGCGTTCCTTGACGGTTTTTGTAACTGCATCCTTGTCTTTGACGTTCCCGTCTTCGATCTGGATGCCGTCTGCAATGTCGTCAGATGCCGCAATGATCAGCTTGGCAATACTGTCGCTGATCCCTGCTTCTTTCAGAATCGGCTTGTATGCCTCAAGCTTTGCGGCCTTGTCCTTCGCCTTGGTCTGCTCTGCCTTATAGGACTCAAACGCTGTGTGTTCGGCCTTGTACTTATCCTCCCAGTTCTTGTTTTTGTCCTGCTGCGCTTCCAGCTCGCTCAATTTCTGCTGAGTGTCTTTCAGCTTCTCCGAGTCGGCTTTAAGCGTTGCAATTTCATCCTTTAAGCCGTCCACGGTTTCGATATGCATTGCCATCAGTTTCGTGACCTTTTCTTCGGTCGATGTATCCGTATCCTCAAAGAGTGCACGGACATCCTTGCGTTTCAGTGCCATTCCTTCGGCTCCTCCTTTAAGCTGTTCTTCGCCTTTAGCCGGCGCATTCCTTCGCGCCTGCTACTGTTAATTTTCCGTGTTTTTTAGGCCACGGCTCGCCAACTTTGCACAACAAAAAAGCCCTGGCATTTCTGCCGGGGCTAGTAGTTATCTTTGTATTCTATTTTCCAAGCGTTCTTTTGATTATTTCCCTGTACTCGTCGAGGTGATCGGCTGCAGCAGGCTTGAGATATGGCTGCGGCTTCTGGCCTTCGGTTGTATGCCAGTTTCCTTCATCATCTTGATATCTCCATTTTGTGCGTCTTCCACCTTTATAGTATTTTCCGGTTCCAAGCTCTACATATGGAGCATATTCAAGATCAGAGCCAATATAAACAGCTTTTTCTTTCGGGATAACCTTGTGGGTAATGCTGTTCCGCAGGTCACCACCTTTTGGGTTGCGAACCGGGCACAAATCCTTTGCGTATCCTTCGCAGACCATCCCGCACTCTTCCAACGCAAGAAGTAGCTGCGTCTTTATCAGTCCTTTTACCTTTTGGCGATTGTCTATCTTGATCTCGATCTTTACATTATCAGACATTAATTGAGCCTTTCAGGGTGCCAGAAGTACTCTTCATTATACTCTTTCATGGCTTCAACTGCTTCTTTGGGGGCTTTGTCTGTAGGTATATACCCCTTTTTAGGATCTACTGTAAACCAATCAAAATGGCCGCCGAAAACTTCTAAGCACTTTATGATTCTCATAGTAACCCTGCCTCCTTAAAGATTTTTTCTGCAATGACAGCATCCTTTCCAGTCAGTTTTGAGAAGACTTCTGCAACAGCCTCTTGCCTTGACCCGAAACCGGTTTGACCAGCCGCATAAATTGATATTTCATCAGAAATAAATTTGTCCATTTTCAAGCCAAGTTTTTTCGCTATGTTTTCAATAGCAGATATAACTTTGTCTTCAATCCACCCGTTTGAGTTGCACAGGCAATGCATATACTCATGATCTGCAATACTGGTATATGACGTACCTTTTGCAAAAAAGCCCTTTTTTACCTCACTTTCGTATGACCTTATAAGGTAATCGGAATCATCAAAAAAGAACTTGTTTAATGTGATGACTCTGCCGTTTGTACTGGCAAAAGAACCAACATCTAACTGCCCATTTTTCCCAAGAAGATTATCATATCTCAAAACTGGTGTTACATTCTTTACGCCGTTCAGTTGCTTGCTTGTCTGTCTCCCCAATTCTGTGATCAAGTTAATTATAACTCTTTTGTCCCCACAATAAT
>ERZ1035037.75-NODE-75-length-40950-cov-46.492823_pt1 | contig 40950 bp, 69 predicted proteins | sample MGYA00520618_ERZ1035037 | MGnify/ENA primary metagenome ERZ1035037 (study PRJEB33766, sample SAMN09781741) | gut metagenome | biome: gut microbiome | host: Homo sapiens | place: Madagascar | study: EMG produced TPA metagenomics assembly of the PRJNA485056 data set...
TATAAATAGAGAGACAGTTAAATGAAACCGTCTCTCTTTTATATTTGTATTTTAAAAGACATAGTAAGTTGCTCTGAGGATAGCTTCAAGTTCATCCTTTTTCATAAGCTTGGCATTATGGGTAATCCAGTTAATGTTACGTTTAGTGAATTTGGTGTCTCGAATCTTCTGAGGTATATCATCCCACTTAAGATAAGCTTCGGGTCCCATAACGCCATCTTTGTAATCATAGGTTGTAAAGGCATAACGGAGATGCTTAGGAATACGAGCATCAATGAAAAGACACCCATCGTTATTGTCGGCATAGAAGATATAATCATTTAAATTAGCATTAGGAACACCTTGTTTAAAAGCTTTCCATTCTTCGATTAAATCTTGACCAATAACTACATCTTTGTAGTCGAAATTGACGCTGGCAATGTAACGGATTTTATGGGCAACAAAAGGAAGATAATCGTTAAAAAGAGAATTTTGATTTTTAATCCACCCCCATAAGATAGCGAGCGCGAGAAATCATACGTTCACCATAATTATACTGGAAATAAGTGGCGCTAATGCAATCACGATTCTGATTGTCCTTGTAAATGACGTAAATCTGAGAACGCTGACCCATAGTAAATACCTCCAAATATTTTTTAGAATTAGTTTAATAAGCTTAAAAATTTACTTAAGGAACATTTTACCATTTTCAGTAGTAATGGTACTCTTATAAATCACATCTTCATAGCAGAAGATGTAATTATCCAGAGTTTCATTACGCTGGAAACAATCAGGCTTAGTCATACGACCAATACCAGACTTATTCCCCTCGTAAACTGTGATGAAATAGAAAGAAGGTTCTCTTACCAGATTATTTCCAAGAGAAGCAGAGAAAGAAAAATCACGAATATATGCCTGAATTTCTTTTACTGTTTCTTTATCAGCAATAACGTTAAGAACGTTAGAACAGATAACAATATAAGGGTCATAACAGAGTCCCGAAGACAAAGCAATATTGTTTTCTTCAACAGGCTTCCAGAACGGGTCATATCCTCTGAAGATAAAACCCTTAGTAGCAAGGAAATGTTCAATGTGGTCAGTATATCGACCACAACCAAAGTCAAGAACAATAGGCGTTCGATTGAATTTGGTGAGCTTAGCCCAATGTTCGCGAAGAGCATCCCAGTTTAAACGGTTGTAGATAGCAGGGAGTTTCTTGGAGTTGATGGAAGTGTTCTTGGAACTGATGTCGGGCTGAATAGTGCAATACATTGTAATACCTCCTTAAATTAAATAATTTTGGTTAAGAGCGAATCTGTGCTGCGATTTTGTCAATGACAAGCCGATACTTGTTTGTCATTTTAGGAGACCTATAATTACGTCCATGACGAAAGACATTGACGATATTATAGGTATCATCGGAACGAAGCATATAGGGAGTATTGAATTGAATGAGCACAGAAACATAATCAAAATGTTCTGTAGGAGTATTTACCTTCCACTCAATGATATACTTTCCTGTTTCAACAACAGGGGCAAAGATTTTCAACTCCCGTCCAGACTCATCATGGAGTGTCTTGAGATAGAAATAATCTCCATAGATAACGTTGTACTTAGATTTAGCCATTGTCATAACCTCCTTAAAAATATTTTTTAGAAACACTTGACAAACGAAAATTTCTATGTTATAATCTTCACCATAGAGAAATAAGAAACCCGTATTTCCTATTTTTCTTTTTGGCATAACCAATCAATTAAAATTAGTTACGATGGTGAAGTACACGACTTGCGACAATCGCGTAATAATAATCAACAAAGATTATTTTCTACATATTATCACCTCAATTCTATTCCTAAGAACATAAGATAGCTATACGGGTAGCGAGTAAGAGAGACAGAAGTGTGAGTTCTGTCTCTCATTTTTTATACATCAATTATGACAGATTCCTCGATAACGAGAAAATCGCCAGCAAGGTGCATATCATAAAAGGTATAAGTTGCACCAGCAATGGATTCAACAGGAATTGGGTCGCTGACATAACCCAGATTGCTCAGATACTCTTGCTTTGTCTTGAAATCTTCTTCAAGGACAGCATCAGCTTCAAACCATTCATCTTCATTGTCGAAGGTGTAGATATGAAGCTGAGTCTTTGCTGTAGCTTCTGTATCAGAAATCCAAGCGTAACCAGTAGACATATACTTTTTCATTTTTTGTCCCTCCTTAAATTTAATAGATTAAAATAAAGTTCTAACCTCAAGCTTGTTGCAATAGCAGATACCGCAGCGATAACGCTCAGGATGTTGGACAATATTGCATGACCTTGTTCTTGTAGCAATCACCTTGTTACAAACGGGACAAAACACTTGATATTTTGCCCCTCCAAGTCGAGCAGCCGTTTCCTGAGCATACCACGCAGGAGCATCATCAGGATTCACACACCGAGTTACCTTGAACTCTGTGAAATTGGAAACATAATTGGCTTTATATTTCCATTCACCAGTGTGTTTCATGCCATTTTTAGTAGCATGAAGAACCTCATGAAGAATGACCTCATGAACTCCTCTGGGAAGGGCTACCTCAAAGTACCGATGAGAAAATGTGAGGACATATTTATAGTCACTGTCCTTATGGCAAAGACCCAGAGATTTAGGTCTGGGTTTTTCGTTCCAACCAACACGGAACTGAATGTCCTGCATTTTCTTTTCGTGTCCCCAAATATAATCCAGCCAGATACAAATTTCATTCACCTCCTTTCTAATGTCGTCAAGGGTGTAAGTGGCAGTGTCTTTGCGAGAGAAAGAGGCGGGGATAAGAGTGCGAACAGTAGGCATAAAACTTTCCTCCATTAAGATATAGATATTGGACATATTAGACATATGGATTAATTGTGGTCACGAACATCGGCGAAATGGTCAATGATAGCGTTTGTGTCTTTCTGAATGCGCTTGGTTTCCTTTTCGATTTCTTTGAAGAGATTAAAACGAAGATTGTTGTAAATGTTATATTCTTCCCAACGAGTGATGAAGCCCGCAGGAGACATACCAAATGTGCCAAAGCGAGAAGTAACAGAAAGAGGAGCGCTAAGGTCATGATTTTCGTTAAACCAAGAACAGAAGGCATACATACGATTACTTCCATTAATGGAAATTCTAATCTCTTCTCCTGTTTTATCATCAATATAAAAAGCGCGAATTACAGCAATTTTTGCCTCCTTCATAGCTTCGACCAAAGGCTTAAGCTGTTCACAAATAGCGTCCCACTTAGCCTTGCCAATCGCATTAATTTTGGGAGTGTAAAAACAGTCGGCGGTTTCGTAGTTGGTTTTGGTTTCACTAAGCTTCTTAAGAGCCATAGTGAGCTCTAAGTCTTCCTGAGTATCATACTCGACAGTGACCTTGATGTTATTGATAGTGTTCTTGATTTCCATAATAATTCTCCTTTAAATAAATTTTAGTAAGTTTGTTTTGGATTAGTTGGAGGAAAGGGGCAGAGGAATTAATCCTCCGCCCACAAATCGCTGAGATTGTCAGCACAATCGTCCATACCCATAGAATACTCTGCACGAGCATTAGGAAGACTATAAAAAGCATAGTCCAGTTCCTTAATGATATTGATGAGGTCTGTCTTGCTGTAGTTATGACCATTGTTTCCAATGAAATCATAAAGTTCGCGGTTCTTGATAGCCTGAATTAATTCCTGATAACACTTTTCCATAGTTATTCTCCTTTTCTTTTTTGGGCTGGTTTAATCAGCAACTTCAATGGTATAGAAATCCTCATCACAATGGAAACACTGGTAAGTGTAACCTTCAACAGTAGAAGGATAAAGATTCCGTCCACACTTCGGACACTTCTTTACAGGGTTACATTCTTCACCTCCATTCTCAAGAAATTCCTTTTCATCTTCTGTGATGATTTCATTCTCTTCCAGAGCGGAAAGAAGCCCATCATAGGTTTCGCAGATTTCTTTCTGGAACTCTGGAACAGCCCCAATCTTACGCTTAATCATTTTCACCTCGCTTCCATCAACGACTACACAAGGAGTTTCATCTCCAAAAACATTGTGTTCAAGGAGACAATAAACCCTGTCATTGACACGCTGAAAATCAATGACGCTCCACAGACCAAAGTGACCGACAGTTTTGTAAGTGTTATCCCTAACCATTTTTAAATCCTCCTTAAAATTGTTATTAGCTATGGCTAATGGTTTGGTTAAATCTGAGAATAAGTGTCCCAGTTCACATTGTAAAGATAAGAGCCCATCATAATGAGAAAGAGTTTACGCTGGTTTGACTCTCCCCAAACACGACGCATACCAGTGATATTGGGATGAGGGCCTGCATTGGGGAAAGATTCGATATGAGCCTTAAGGAATGGGGAAATGCTGGACTTCTTGGCATACTTAACGGGATAGATTTTGTTTTTCATTGAAATAAGCCTCCTTAATTTTCTTTAAAGTTGACAGGTAAGATTTCATAATTGTTCACTTCTTCAGGCATGAACAAATCCTCAGAATAGAACCCTTCATTGGAAAGGAGTTTGCAAGCTTTAAGCTCGTTTTCTGAAAGACAAGACTTGTTAAATAGAGGACTGGTTGTCGCCAAGCCAGCTATATAGCATAGAGCAAGTTTAGGGAAAAATTCAAATTCACAAACTTTAAATTTAACTCTTCCTTCTTCAACAAGCTGGTTAAAAGTATCAGCCCACATACAAACAGCAGTAGGCATATTAGGACAACTATCATCAGGAACACAAATATCATCCCAAGAATTGATAGGCTCATCGAAGCTGTCTGTATAAAATGTAACTTCAAGGACACAAGTTACATCAAAAGGATGAGGTAAACAAGCGTTCTGAATCTGAGCCGCTTCATTACAACGTTCAATACAATACTGAATCGCTGTTTCATTATCGTCATCATAAATACACTCAGATTTTTTCATAAGAATAGCATCATGAAAGAAGATTGTGTCTCCATCTGCACAAGCCCAAGGATGAACAATTTTATTGTTGCCGTGTTCAAAACCATATTCACCATGAGTGATAGGTTCAACCGCAGATTTAACGCAACCATGATAAAGAGTGTAAGACATAATACTAACCTCCTAAATATTTTTCAAATAAGTGTGAAAAAGTTCTTGACAAATAGGGTATAATATGTTATACTGTCCACAGTAAGAGAAGTTGACCCACATCTTCCCTTACTGTGCGTAATTAAAGTGTTGGATTAATTACGGTGCTTCAGGATGAAGACACAAACAACATTGTCGGTGTAATCGACGCAGATGATTTTCTACATACAATCGTCTCCTTTCAAATAAGATGATATGTAAACAGAGTTGTGGGACTCTGGAAACATTAGAGAGTGGTTTTGCTGCTCTCTTTTGTTTTAGTCACGAGGGTCAAAAGCAACGTCAATCCAAAGACCATCTCCTTCATTGGGGTCATGATGAAGTTCAACATTTTCAATAAACACATCATCAGGAAGGCTACTCCAATCCCAAAAGCCAACGGTGTCATATGCGTAATCACATCCAACCATCCATTCACTCTTAGATGTGTTGTAGACTGCGATTTGGGTATCTTTGGAGAGGGTTCGAATAAAATCCTTAATGGAAACGTAGTGGTCAGGACTTACAGTCTTGTTCTCCTCTCCATTTAAGTAGTCGCAAGCTGCCTTGAAATCCTCAAGGAAATAGTGTCCCTGAGCCCAATAATGACGCTGATAATTAATCCCCCATGCCACGATGTATAGGGGGTTGCCTTCCTTAGTCCACTCACAAAGAAGAGTGCGGTCAAGATTCTTGTTTTCAGCAATGATTTCGTAGGTAGTTCCATTATCGTTTCTAAACTCTCTAACCATTTTAAATACCTCCAAATATTTTTTAGAATGTTTTAATAAAAGACTTGACAAAAGAAAAGAAATATGCTATAATTAAGTCACAATTTAAAAGAGACCTGCAACCTCAAATAGATTGTGACTTGTGCAAGAAATCAAGTGGGATTAATTTCTATGCTTAATAATAACAACCTAACAGGTGTTATAAGTATAATCAACGTGTATGATTTTACTCATGTGAAATCACCTCTTTTCTCCCTCTATAGGGAAAGTTAAGCTTTGCAGGAGCTTAATAAAAAGGACGAGTAGCTGTGAACTACCCGTCCTTTTATTTTAGGTATGATTATTCGTTTTCGGGGAGTGCCATGAGAACAACTGCCAACTCCCTGAAAAAAGCATCTCTTGCGTCCCTTATGTTAGGTACATCACACATTACCCCAGAAGCGGCACATTCTTTACATTCTTTTCCACTGGGACAAGTTGAAAAATCATACAGAACTTGGGCTCTTTCTTTAATAGTCATGTTCATTCTCCTTTCAATTAAAAATTCTTCTTGCCAACGAAAGCAAGGTTCTCAAGCTTGATGGTTAGAACATCAGGCTTCTCATCAAGCTTGTTAAAATACGAAGCCTGAATAAGACCAGTTGCCTGAAGGTCAGCCTTCTTGATTTCCTTGCCATCGAGATAATACTTGACCTTGGACTTATTGGGCGTACTGTGAGCCACGACATAGAGGTTATGCTCACCAGCCTTGTTGGTATGCTCGATAAAACGGTCAGACCCAGCGAGATAGGTTCCCCAAGTCCTCTGCTGAGGAACATAGCCCTGTTCCATCTTTGCCTTAATGGAAGCCTTGTTTGTACGATTGATGCCGAAGCGGACAGTTGCGAGAGTCTTCTTGTAGGCCACATGACCAGCCTTCTTTGCTGCGGCAGTCAGAGGTAAATCTGCTGTCCATCCCATATTTACGAATGTTCCACGATGAATGTTGTTGATAATAGTCATAGCTTCGTTCTTGTTCATGATAATTCTCCTTTAAAAATAAAATTGTTTTTAGGGTTTGTTAACTGTTGTGAGCTTTACTCTTCTTCGTCGGAAGATTCTGAATCCTGAACCTTTTCGTAAGCAGCATTCATAGGACAAAACTCGCAGGTGTCAGCGGTGCAACGATTGTGATTGATTTCATTGCGACAGAAAGTGCTAATGAGGGACTTGAGATTGCTGATTTCGGTCTTAGTCATGATTTTGTTCTCCTTTTAATTTAAGAATTTTTGTTGATAAGGTCAACAGTTTTTCTAACAGGACACTTTTCACATTCTTTTTCTGAAAGAAAAGCACAATCTAAACAAACAATGTCCACAGCTTCCAGATAGCGCTTAACGCTTTCCTCTTTGTTGATGGTCTTAGTCATGATTTTGTTCTCCTTTAAATTAAAATATTTATTAGAAAGATTAAAATTAAGATTCCTTATTTATAAGGTCAACAGTTTTACGAACAGGGCAAGTTTCACACACTTCTTCAGATAAGAAAGCACAATCCATGCAAACAACATCAACTGCTTTTAAATACTGCTTCTTGGCTTCTTCTTTGTTAACGATTCTGGTCATGATTTTGTTCTCCTTTAAATTAAAATAGATTTTTTATTTGATAAGTAGGTGAGGCTTACGCCGCCTCACCTACAATATCATACACACGATTGAGAAGAGGCATACCGTTGATAACAGCGGTAAAGCCCATAGGAGTCTTCGCAGTGCGAAGCGCGACAGGATGGCTTTCAAAGTCTGCTACAGCTTGCAAGGCACGAATTCCACTATTGGTAAAATTATCAAGGTCATTAGCCTTATAGCACTTCATCAGATAATCAATCTGACAAAGGTTACGAATCTGGATAATGTCCTTATCCTCAGCATGAACAGGGAACAGTTCCTTTGCCATCTCAAAGAACTGATTTTCACTGAAATCAATCTTTGCATATTCCTCACACTCCTTCTTGAACTCCTCAAGATACTGCTTCTGTCCCATAAGAGTGAGACGTGCCGCCTCAAGCTTATGATTCATAGAAGAACTATGACGAATACTGATTTCATTTACCATGCCCTTACGAGCACGAGCAAGGCAATTGGAACAGAAGATGCGAATGCTGACATAGGAAATGGAGATTGCCCTACTTCCATCGTGGGAGTTTTGAAGCAGGAGATAAGGCTTATAATCATCGCCAAGAATATTCATTCCTTCCGTACTCATGGTGATGATGTTCTTAGCTCCATTGGTTCCATAACTTCCTGCGGTTTCAAAGTGAGCACCTTCTTCCACAAGAGAGTCGAGGAAGTCAAAGGCATCCTCGTTATTCAGAATCTCATAGTTGGGAGAAACAATGCCAAGGGACTGCATGGTATCAGTGCGAACCGTTGCAACCTTATCCTTGATTGCATAAGGAGTCTGAACCATAATTTGCTTATCTCCCATCACCTGAACAACAGGCTGGGTAAACTGCAACGGGAACTTCTCAACCTTATAGTTGAGTCCAGAAAGTTCGAGAGCCTGAGCAAGATTCCCAGCAGAGGTGATGTCCTTACCTACGCCATCAGTGAAAACAGTGCGCTGAACATTGTCAAAACGAGAGGCGATAGGAGCAACTTTCTCACTATTGAACTGAAGAATACCCATAATATTTCCTTTCTGCGTTTAAGCTCGCCAGCTTTTTGTTTTTGTTGAAATAATTATAACATGAGAGCTTTGGTTTGTCAAGGACTTTAGACTAAATAAAGTAAATTATTTAGTAAGAATACTTCCAAAGCAATCCGAAGAGGTCCTGAGTAAGTTTTTCGGCTTCCTCACGGTCTTCCACAAGCATACAAGTGTCGGAGTTAAGGTCCTCTTTTAACTTAGCAAGAAGGTCGAGATAGCTGAGGTTGGTTTCAACAGTAATTTTCATTTTAGTTTCTCCTTTTAAATAAACAATTTGTTGTTTATGGTAAGGGTGGAAGAATTACTTCCACCCATATACCTTCTTGATGTACGGAGCAAGAGAACGGGTGTATCTGGTAATATCTTTCTTGGTGACTGTGCCGTTGTAAATCTTCCAGAGGAAATTGTTGGCTTGGTCAGAACTGATGTTCGGTTTAAACTCTCTAAAGGTACAAAAATGACTTCCGTCATGATGCGATTGGTCGCATCTAAAGTCATATCTGTCCACATAGAAATCAGCGTAGTCACAACCTTCAAAGAACTTAAGGCAATCTTTTATATTGTGGTCATAGAGCTTATAACCACTGCGTTTGCCATTCCAAAGACCGACTTCTGCAATGCAGACGATACGCCCTTGAGTATAAATGTTGAGATTCATACGCTCATCGTCGAGATAATGGTTATTGAGTTCATACATCTCTTCTCTGAGCGTGTCATCGTCAACGTCGGTAGGGAGACCATTAGCCTCCCTATTTTCAAGTAAGCCTTCCCTCCAATCATCGAGGTCAAGCTCATAGTTTTGCCAAATGTGGTGGATAGGTTCTCTGGATTTCATTGTTCATACCTCCATAATTTTATTTGAGTTTATTTTAAACCATCTGAGATGATTTGTCAAGGGGTTTTAAACTTATTTTAATGAATATTGCAAAAGAAATCTTCTTCTACGAAACACACACCATCGTAGTGTTGAAAGATGATTTCATCAGGAATATCTTCGGGGGTACTAAATGTACCCTCGTTAATATCCTGAGTTTCATCTTGATAGAAGAAATTGGACTTAAGCTCATTGAGCTCGTCACGGGATAAATCCTGAACCATTTTTACCATTGTTTTTTCGCCTCCTTATTCATCAAAGTCACAGTTCTCTTCATCAAGGTTAGCATCACCAACCCATTCAACCTCACGCATAGGAATTTCATCTAAGTGCTGAGAAGCATATTTGATAGCTTCCTCGATTGTCATTCCATCGGGAACTTGAATGGAAGAGTTGTACACGCCGAGGCAGTTGACAGTAACATTAAGAGTCTTCATAATTTTTATCTCCTTTTTTTAATCAAATGTTGTTGTTAGCACTCAGTTTTTTCGATAATCATATCGAAATGTTCTTGCCCACGAGCTTCAGCCTCATCAATCTTTTTATTGATGCACTGAAGAAATTCTTCACGAGTTTCACAGAAGATAAAAGGACCATCCTCTTCACTGAGACAGAAGCTCAAAATTTTGTTACCCATATTGTTTATTCCTCCTCCTGAACGTCAGTGGCTTCAAAGTCATCAGACCAAGAAATATCTTCTTTACCATAACCTTCAACCTTACGGTAAGCGTCGAGTTCAGATTCAGCTTCAACCTGAACAAATCCATAATGGGCAAATGTGACAGTGTAAATCTTTTCCATGATAATTTCCTCTTTAAAATAAATTTGATTGATATATAGGAAAAGGGAATTAATTCCCCTTAACCTTTTCACAGAATTCTTTGTATGCTTCACTGTTTAAAACAGCAAGGACGCTATTACGCATATTGATTCGATTTTCGTAATATTCCGAATTGTAGCTATGATGATGATTATAAATCATCTCAGGGTCTTTTGCTTTGAGTGCTTCAAGAGGACAATAAAGTGAATGTGTTGTTTCCAGTCCTTCAAACTCGTAAACGAATTTAATGTAGATGTCATGAGTCTTCGTTGAATAAGTTGGGACATAAGCATCAAACTTATAATCCCTCAAATAAGGATAATCTCTATAAATAGCATCATAGAAAAATTCCTTGAGTTCTACATCTTGAAATTGACTTGGAATAACATACTGATAAGCATCTTCAATCTGGTCTCTTGTCCATTCACCTCTTCTTTCTTTGAAAATAAAGTTCTCTTTGATATTGGGAAGCCGCTCATAATTTTTCTCGTAATAGGCATTGGATTGACTATTACAAGGAATATATTTAATAGAGCAAGCATTTTTCATTTTAATTCTATTTTCAACCAACCACAAAAGAGTTTCAGGAGAGAAACATTCTGTCCAACCATCCCAATTAGAGATGTACTGTTTTGCTCTTTTGATACCAACAAAAGTATCATCAAGACAAGTGCCATCATAGGGAGCATAGAGATTAGAAGTGTTTTCCATAACAAATTTCCTTTCTGTTTTCATTTTAGTTTATTTTATTTTTAGTCTAACCGACCGCAGTGCCAAACAATGTCAGTACAACCAACAATGGAGAGATAGTACTTGATTTTGTCAACCCACTGTTCCCAACTCCATTCTCCCTGTTTATTGGAACGGGGAATCATTTTGTATTTCTGACCTTCATATTTGAAGGTCATGCCATAACCGATTGCACAGCATCCTTTATCCTCAGACATCCTACAAAGGTCTTCCCACATCTGAGCAATGGCTTTGATAGCAGGAATTTTATTGTCATCATAATCTTCAGGATGGAAAAGGATAATAGGGGAATCATACTTTTTAGGCATATTAGACATAGCAGAATTCCTTTCTAAATAAAAATTTCAAAAAGTTCTTGACAAATGGTTCTTTGTGTGTTATAATACCTACAGAGTCAAGAGACCCGTAATCTCTCAACTCTGTAGGATGTTGTTGGGATTCCTTGATTAGAGCTCAAGGAAACCAGTAAGCACTATCACATAGTAATAGATGCCGAAAATGTAATTGATAGTTTTCATTTTCTACATGGCTTTCATCTCCTTTCTACCTTAGACAAGGGTTTCATTTATATGAACAGCTTACGGGGCTGGAATTTTAGATTGGGAACAGGTTTAACCCTGTTCCTTTTCTTTTTCTTCAAAAGGCTTGAGCGGAACACGATTTCGAGTGTAATATTCGCCTGTGTTAATATCCATCAAGAAATCTTGACTGCATTTTTTACAAAGAAACTTGATTTCGTGTCCAAAATCATCCACTTCATGCACATTCTCATCTCCACAATAAGGACAATGAGGTACACGATACTGACTAAAGTGAATATCTTCCTGATACTCTTCAGACTGTGGTTCACTCCAAACTTTGACAGAGAAAGTATTACCAGATTTATCATCGGGGTCAATCTCTGCCATGCAAATGTCCTGCTCAACAGTCTGTCCATCACGGATAAACGTAATAAATGCTCCATGATAACCTTCTTCCTGTTCAGGGTAAATCCTGAACTGACCGTTAGGTGTGTCAATGGAAACATAAGCATTTTCATTCTTCTTTTCAGAATAAAAAAGCATTTCGTTGAAACGTTTGGTGTTGTTGTTCATTTCATTCTCTTCCTCAATTTTGACGTTGACGATATATTCATCTTTGGTAACAGGATTAATCATTTTCCAATGACCAAGGATAGAATCATAAACTGCATCAGAGCAGTTTACTTCATGCAATCCTCCTTTTTCATCAGGAGCCCAAAGAATTGATTCACACCAAGACGGGCCATCTTGAGAACCACAACAGCGAATGTCCATAATCATTCCGTCAGCAAAGCCAACGGTAATTGTATATGGAGCCTCATGTTCCGAAAACCAATCTTCAGGATAGCTTAAAGAACACGCCTTATTAATTTTGGCGGCAATATCCTTGCTGATAAAGATGTCCTTTTCATAAAAATGCTTCATTTTACTTATCCTCCTTAAAATTGTTTTTGTTTTAGTACATATAATATTCATCATCATCATGATGAAGATATTTTTCAGTCAAATCCCTTAAAGGTTGACTGATTTTTGCGGGTTTCTCTTTAAGGTGTGAATCCTTAAAGGCTCGGTTTGTGTAGTATCGGAACTTGCCATGCCCCTTTACCATCTTGTTGTGCTTTTGGGCTTGTAGGATTTCATGTTCATTCATGCCCATATTATTTCACCTCCTTTTGTCTTGTTATTAATAATGGTATCTGCCGCCTTGGGGATTATCCTCCTTCCTTTTGTAATCAAATACTTTGCTGATATTATAAGCCCAAATATTATTCAGGCTGGTATCAATACAGGGTTGAACATGGATAGGAAAATGAATTGAAGCACAATAGTCTTCAATCCTTTTTAGTTGAAATTTGCGAAACACCGTGATGGTTTCACCCTTGAGCAGAGCTTTGATGTCGGCTTGCTCAAGAGTATCAATCAAAAGATTGAGCTTGTTGTTGCTATTTATGTTATTGATAGCCTCATTCATGTACCTTCCCGTCATCGCAGTCATTCTACTTAGCCTCCTTTTTAATTTTGGACATAAGATTCATTTCATCCTCATCAAATTGAGAACAAATTTTGAGCTCCTTTTGATACCAAAGCTGTTGGCATTTCTTGCATTGGACAATGCCGTTCTGCATCACCACAAACTTATGAGAGATGCAATTTGGGTTAGGGCAAAATGCGGTGAATTTCATCTGATACACTCCTTTAAGTTTAAATTGAGGGAGATGAGCATTAAACTCATCTCCCTTGGTGTTTAAGCCTTGATAGAAATGCTAAACTCTGTTGTTTCGAGTTCGAACTTGAATACTTTCGCATCCCAGTTATCGTGGTTGCGAGTTTCGCAATAAGCGAACATATTATCGGGATTCTCATAGGAGATGTTGTTTTCATCATCCATGAAATCATTGTCGTTTAACCATTCCCACGCCTCGTCAAAGTAGTACATTTCAACATAGTTGGTAACTACTTCATTATCAATTCCTTTAGCATCAAGGAAATCGGTGAACAGTAACTTTCTTGCTTCGTCGGCATTGGCACCACAAACTTGTGGAACATTGATTTCACGCTCAAGGCAATCAACATAAAGATACATAACTTTTATCTCCTTTAATTTAAATAAAATTGTTAAATGGGGAATAAGCAATGATTAGAAATAATACTTAAAATAACAGTCAACAGGTTTGACTGTCACTTTAGCGGAAGAAGCTAAACCCATCTTGGTTGTCTTAATGATATATCCAAAACGGGCATAAGCGTCTTTCTCTGACCTTGCTACCACGTCGCCTTCGTATAGCTTAGATTGACCTCCAAGCTGTGCGACGTAGGCTTTGACGTGGTACTTACAACGAAGTCCCATTATTCCACCTCCTTTTCTTTATAGTGGTTGCATAATTCAACTTTGAAGTACACACCATGATTATACCAATATTCTGCGCGCTTGGCATTGAATTGCTTGTAGTACATACAAATCTCCTTGCTACGGCAAGTAACACAGAGATTAGCATTTTCGCGGAGATATTCCTGCTTCTCTTTTGTTGTCATTGTTTTCACCTCCTTTTATTCCCCTGTGATAATCCATTCTTCGCCATTGCCATCAATGATGTGAATAACTTCACCATTAATAGTAACAGATTTGAGATTGCTCATCCATGCTTCGATAATTTCGATATGAGATGCCATGGAAGCTTCTTCGGCTTCATGTAAGCCATCTTCATAGCCCACGTTATAAGAGCCAGTCAAATCCTCTTCAGAATACAAGGTTGTATCCTTAATCTGATAGGACTTTTCTCCCATGTCCCAGCCAAGCCAGAACATGAAAATGCAACAAATTGTTGCAACCAAAGCAACGATAAGACCGATATTTTCCTTAACCTGATTTTTCATTTTACTTAAACCTCCAAAATTTTCAAAATAATGCTTGACAAGTGTTGAATGCTATGGTATAATACTCAACAGTTAAGAAGATAGGCTAATGAAACCCAGAGCTTCTTAACTGAGATTTGGTTGAGCTTACGCTTACTGAACCATAATCTTACCACCGAGAACGTGACTTACTGCGGTGATATTGAATTGATAGTTTATTTCTTTAACAAACTACATCAATAGTTCCTCCTTTCATTTGGGATAATATAGCTAAAAATAAATGCAAATGAGCACTTATCTTAGTTATTAGAATTATTGAAAGATTGAACGACTCGTTGCGGGAGTCGTTCTTTCTTTTTTTACTTGCCTTCAATGACTTTCTCAACGAAAAGGCCCATACAACCTTCAGGATGCTTCGTGGAAACATCTTTGAATTCCTTACGCTGTGCGTCAATGAATTCAGTTGAAGTTGCGTATTGTTCAAGAGCTTTAACAAGCTTAATTGTCTTAAGCATATCATTTCCATAACGCTTATAAGCCTGATAGCCAATGTTGAGACTGGCTTCCACGAAAGCTTTACTATCGTGGTCAGCCCAGCCACTTAAATCAATGAGTGCGAGTGCATAATTAACGCCTTCATCTCCAAATTCATCATGAATCTGAAGAAGCTTTCTGGGAGCAGTGATATTACGAAGACTGCCCTTCTTACCTCCAACTGTGACATTGTATTTGTCACAAATTTTCAGAATGGAAATGGCAGGTTCAAGATTTAATTTCCGAGCACAGTTGAACATATCTGCGGGAGAAACGCGAGTTACGCCATCGTTCTGATGAGTGAAAAGATATGCTTCTTCCTCAATAGTAAGATTATCGAAAAGTCTAAACCAAGCCCATTTATATCCCTTTGCAATAAGAGATTCAATGGTGTGATGCCCATCCCAACATTCAAGATAGCCATCACGGAAGTTTAAGGATTTGACTTCGCTCCGCTTATAATCAAAATTACGGAGAATGGATAGATAGGAATGTTTAAGGTCTCTTTGACCTTCAAAAAGATTCACAAGGTTGAGAGGAACCCTTACCATCGTCCAAGGACGGGAAGGATTTTCCCGAATTTCCTTAAGAGCAGGAATAAGAACAGTCTTAGCCCAAGTGGAATTCATATCCACTTTAATCTGTTCAATACCGAGAGTGTTCTTGCTGTTGATGCTGTTCATGTTGACCTTCTTCTTCATAATTCTGGTTCCTTTCTGGTGTTATAGACTTTTTCCTTGTCTAAATAAAATATTTAGAGCACAAATAAGCACTCTATGGAGGGACAGAACTATTAAGCTCTGTCCCTCGAACAATGCTTATTAGAACCGCATCACTTCGGTGCGGTAAATCTTGCCAGTCTTAGACTGGTTATAGCGCTTAACTGCGCCATAGTTAATGGTGCTTTGCGCAATCTCCTTTTTAGAAGATTCTTCATTGTAATGACAAGTCTTACAAGACTTGCTGTTGCAAAGTCCAAGATTGCAGTTGTACTTACACTGCTTGGTCATGATATTCTGATTATTCATTTCTGTTCTCCTTTCGGCTTATAGCCATATAAAATTGTTAGAAGGAACTTTATATAAAACACTTGACATTCTCTACCAAGTGTGTTATAATCAGAGACAGTTAAAGAGTTGTGTGGAAACCCTTTAACCGTTGGACTACTTCTAAGGTAATGCGCATAGAGGCTACCTCCTCTCCGAGTGCGATTTGTTCTGCTAAGCACTCTATTGAGCTCACTATCGACTCCTTTACGGGGCGGATAGTGGGCTCTAACAATGCTTAAAGAGAATGATGCTGATTATAGACATACTTCATATCAGTATCATAATTATCGAGGATGCCTTGGTCAATTAATCCATCCCTGACCATCTCTTTGAGTTTATTTCGCTCATGGTCCATCTTCTCGAAGTCACCGTCTTCACAATAAAGACGAGAGATAGCAAAAATATGGTTGATACGCTTAAATAATTCGTTAGTAAGCATGGTTTCTATCCTTTCTGGTTTTATTGTCTTTTCCTTGACCTATTATGGAAATAGCACCTGATTAATGGCTTAGATGTGGCGAATGTACCACAGGAAGCTCTTTTTACCTCCTGTGAAGCGATAAATGGCATACATCCCCAAAATGGAGATAATACTGAGAATACCAATAATGCTGAAAACAATAGAGATGAAGACAAGACCGAACATTTTATTGTTCTCCTTTCTGGTGTGAAGAATCTGTGTTGGTTTCCCATCATCAGTGCCGTAGTAACCAGCTACGACAGACAGGGAGAGAGGTTTTACCCTCTCTCCCTGTTTCGGGATTAGTGATGGAAGATAATTTCTTCCACCTCCGCTGTGTCCATGGCAACACCCATGACACTGTTGTTGGAGTCAAGGACGACTAAGCCCTCTTCCGCAACAATTACGGTGTGACTGAAAAGAGAAATAGTGTTGTTAGCCATATCTGGCTCCTTTCTGGTTTTAACGTCTTATGACCTGACGATTTAAATATTACATGAATTTCTATGAAATTCGATTTTCGAATTCATTAGGAATTCATGCTTCTTAATTTCCAATTAGTTTGGATTTAACTGGGAATTGAGAACTGAATGTGACGAAAGAGATGAACGACTGGCAAATGAGCTTGTCATTTTTCTCTTCAGTTTTATTGAGAATGAAAGCAAGTGAATTTACATTTCATTACTTACAAACTTCTGTATTCATTCTCATATGTGGAGGAAGTAAGTCGGGACAAAAATTTTTAAAAAAATTTTAAAATTTTTTTGTCCGCCCAATTCAATTTACAACAAAAAAGACAGAGCCTCACTTTCGAAGCTCTGTCTAAATCTTTATTCAATCTTTTAATCTATTCAATTTTTATTCTCCAACAATCTTCCTCAACTGTTTTTCATCCATTCCCTCAATCATAGTTCTAACAAATTCTCCGAAATCCTTTTGTCCATTATCACCAGTAAACTTAATTTCGCCATGCCATTTCCCAATAATCTCTCCGACCTTAACACTTCCACCCTTACAAGCTTTTCTAACATCTTGCTTATTCCATTCCTGATAGAACTCAACACCGTCATGACAAACAATATCAATCAGTTTATCAAAAGCTTCAGCCTTAGCTTCCATAGAATCATAATCCTTAGCATCAATAGTAACGGTCCTAACTTCATTCATTTTATTTTCCTCTTCGTTTTTTAAATTCTGCTTATTTGAAAATGTCAACCTGTCTTTATTATTCTCATCAACAACGACAGAAAAATAATCTTTGTATAATTTATGTGAATATTTTACAAAATTTTGCCAACTGTCTTTATTTCCTCGATAAATTTCATTTCCTTTTTTATCAACCCCAAGAAATTCTATTTCAAATTCCCCCGTACTCAAATTTGAATCAGATTTAATCTTTGTTATATGATACTTATGTTTATTTTCTTCTAAGAAAGCATTACACTCTGCCTTATCATCAACCAATAGTCTAAGCATATTTTATCCTCTTTAATTAATCTTTCTTTTCTCGATTCTTTTGCAACTTTTTAATCAAGTCATTTAAATTGTTCTGTAATTCAATTTGCTTGTTTAGATTTGCAATTACTTTATCTTTAGTTTCAATTAAACATTGAAGCATTTCAATCTGTTGTTCCAGCCCACTTATTCTTTCACAATCATGAAGAATCATTTCATCTTTTTTTTCTAACTGTTTAGTAAGTTCCTCAAATTGCTTTTCAAGGGTAAACTCAGGAAACCAACCTTGTTCTCTTACCTGTTTTTTAATTTTTCCCATTTGTTCCTGACTAATTATAGATTCAAGAGCATCAGATTTCTTTTTTCCGAATTTATATTCAAATGCCATAATTAAACTCCTATACATTCTTACAAACTTCAATTAATTTTCTAATAATTCTTTAAGATGTTTGTTTTTCATTTTCCAAATGTTCAATTACGTCTCTAAGACGTTTATTTTCGTCTGCAAGACGTTTATTTTCACTTTTAAGATGCTCAATATAAGCCTTATCAGCAATCATATCAAGCATTTCGTTTTGTTTAATTCGCTCTATAATTTTAGTGTTATCAACTCTATAATACATATAGTCCACCCAATTTACCATATTTTATTAAACCCTTTAATAACACCATTATAAAAATCATTAAAACTTACAGCATCATTCAAATAATCAGGCTTATAGATTATAGTTTGATAGTTATACATAAACTGACAAAGATACCCAAGTTTTTTATTAAAAATATCGCAAATAATTTCCTGTTTAACAACTTTCTTGCGCATTTTATTACAGATTCCAAGCCCTCTATATCTTGTAACAGGAAATCCGTGCAATCTTTTCCAATTGTTACTAACGAAATACAAAGCTTCATCAACACTAATCAGCCCTCTATTAAGACCTTCAAGAACAACATTGCTTAATAGATTACCATTTTTAGCTTCCATTGACAAATGGTATTTAAGTTCAGCAATCTGAATAGACTTTTTATTACCCCAAATGAAACTTAAATCAACATTATCAATATCACAATTAAAAATTGCGGTATCATTTTTAATTATTTGAATAATATTAGTCATTTTTTCTGGTGGAACAAATTCAAGAGGCTTAATCTCTTCAAAGAAATTTGAACCCTCACCACAAGTAATTAAATCAGTATCAGCACTTGCAAATTTACCAAATTCTTTTAAGTTTCCATATTCATCTTTTATATAAAATTTAGGATTGTCTACTACAGAATAAGAACAATTATTATCTTCGCTCATAATATTACTCCTTGTAAATCTATTATAAAGTCTATTTTACATTATGGTCATATTATATCATAAAGGGTCAGGTCTGTCAACTAAATTTTAAAAAAATTTTTAAAAATTTAGCTGTAAATTAAAACGCAATAAAAAGGAGAGTGTGTTATACACTCTCCTTAGTTTTTTTTGTGGATTTAGTTGATTTCTTTTTAGTTGTTTTAATAGTTTTAGAATCTACCGAATTTTTAGATTCTGTAGTCTTTTCACTTTCAACCTTACTTTCCTCAAGGAACTCTTTCATTTGTTCACACAAAGCCAGATTCATTTTATAAATCAAATCAAACGTATTTCCACTAATAGCAGAATAAGTCATGCGAGATACTTCATATTTAATTTCAGCATCAATCATTGAAGGAGAAGCAGCCTTAAGCACATTTGTATAAATACAAATAGTTGATTTACATTCTGGATTTACAGTAATATTTACACATTTTTCATACTTAGTTCCTTCAACTCCATCAATAGTACCAAGAGAAATAGTCCAATCACAAATTACACTTGAAAGATTATCTTTAATTGGCACAAAATAACGAATTCTGCCATCGGTAATAAATTTACAACCTGTTGCATAAAAAACTTCATTAAGTTTTAAAATTTTATCAGAAATAAAATTCTGCATTAAAATTCTCCTCCAAGAAGAGATTGTTCTTCTTCTTTGCTAACTTCAATACCATCAATAATAGTTTTATCTGAATCGTTAGTTTCAAAGACAATAGGAGTATCAGTTATAGTAGATGAAATGGATTCTGATTCGGTTACATTAGTCTCATCAGGCTGGTCAGGCATTTTTACATACTCCATCTTATCAAGTTGACGTTCCATTTCACGAGCAGTATCACCAATAAGATAAAGATAATGATAATCAATAAAGCTAATACTTGTACCTTCATACATATCTTTAATTTGAGAACCAGCATAAATTGCAGTATTTACTTCAAGAGTAAATTCACTTTCAGACTTTTCCTCATGACTTACTTCCATAATAGTGTCAACATCAGCCTCGGAATTGGAAGAATCAGGAACTTCAGCAATTTCAGTTTCTATTTTTTCAATTTCGTTTTCATTATTAACCGAAGAATTGGAATTATAGGTATTCTCAGATTCATTTTTTACTTTATTACCAATAATAACAACTTTCTGAAGACCTTCTCCAAAAACGCGCCAAGCATACCAAATTAAAACATTAGCATTTTCAACATCAGGTTCAAATTCCTTTTCGATACGCCAACCAAGGTCTTTCCACATATCATGAATACCCATATAAGTACGATTAAATTCCATTATCTTTATTCCTCTACTTTCCTATTTTTAGAACTAACTTGTTTCTTTGTAATATCAAGAGTTTTATTTAATTCTCTAAGTAATTCTTTATGGTATTTTTTATGTTTCCCATGTCGATATTCAGGGTCTTCAACTTTAGAAATAATATGCTCAACCCTTTCAACTTCTTCATCGACAGATTTATTCATTTCAGTATATTTTTCTTCAAGCATTTTTTGAGTACGACGATATTGTTCATAGGCTAAGCCAAACTCAGGATAACCAAATAAATAAGGTGAACATTCTAAGTTATTTCTATCAGCCATTAAAAAATTAATAGAGGTTGAAATTTTATCCTCACATAATCCACTAAAAATATTAATACGAATAATATAGGGAGTATCAGGTTTTTCTTTTTCAGCCTTGAAATGATAATCTAAATCACCATTCCAATATTCGTAAATCTTCCAACCATTTTCTTCCCAACGCTGTCTAAGGCTATCTTTAGCCTTATTCAATCTTTTTTCTTCACGGATTTCTTTTTTCTTTTGGTCTCGAATTTCTTTTCGAGCTTGAATACGAGCTTCTTTATCTCGCTTTTGCTGTGCAGTTAAACTCATAATAATTATACTCCTTTTTATTTCAAAATATTTCATTAAGGATTACTACTTCATTTATTTTTTAAATAATTAACAAGAAGTAGACCTAAAAATTAACTTCTTCCAATCTTTTTCAATCTGATAAAAGATACAGGATTCCAAAAACACATCTTTTAGCAATTCAAAATGATTTTTATTATCACATTGATTTTCATAATAATTGTCACAAATTGATTTATATTCTTGATATAGCCAATTAATTTTAAAACTAATAAAAAAGTCTGTATCTTTATCTACAGTTCTAAAAACAAGTGGATTATCTACGGTCAATTTTAGCAGAGTTTGTTTCAAAAGCACGTCAGAAATAGTAATAAAATCTCCATTTAGGTTTGTCTTTACTTCTATCGGAGTAAGACCAGACCAAAGTTTACAACAGAGATTATACTTCATTGTAACTTTACGAATAATATAAATAAGAAAATCAGAAAAAGTATCAATCTTTTCTACTTCTTTATTATCCTCAATATTATTCTTTATGTGCCGAACGCTTTCTTTAGGTTGAATGGTTACATTTTCAAACTCTTGATTCTTCAAAGAATCTTGTTTATTTTTAATCCATTTATTTTTCATGAAAATACATACTCCGTTTTAAATGACCTTTGCTTTTCCAAAACCTTTTACAATATCTGGATTTTTACGAGCAAATTCTTTCATTTCTTTAATCTTAGCCATACAAGCTTCCATCTCCGCATCAGTAAGACCAACCATAGCGTCATTATCATACTGATAGCTTTGAACGAGAATATAAGGGTCTTTTACCGCAAGAGGATGTTTATAAATAATACTCACTTTATGAAGATAGCAATACTGAGCATTATAACGAGAATAATGACATCCGAAACGAGGATTATCTTGGTCTATTGTAAAGCCAAGTTTTGCAAACATCTCATTCGCAGTGAGCTTTTTCTTAAAGAATTTATTAGGGAAATATATCATAAAAGATTATAAAACTCCTTTTACATTTTTCTTTTATTATAACACAAGATAGTAGATTTGTCAAGCAAAATTTAAAAAATTTTTTGAAATGAAAATTTGATATAATAACATAAAAAGTGAGAGAGAATTAAATCTCTCCCACAAACCATTCAAATTGTTTTTTAATTTCTTTCGCGCTATCTGGTTCAAGTTTAGCTAAAGCTTTTAACAAGGGTTTACAATAACTGGAAAAACTATCAGCAAAAAAATTATAGCCATTAGTATTACTATTCCAAACATCTTGTGCCTTACAAATGGAAATAGCATTTAAAAAAGTTTTTTGATATTCAGGATTAATAGAAACACAACCTTTTTCCCAAATAACATAACCTTTCATTGAAAAGTTAAATTCATTAGGAACAACAAGGAAAGCATCCGAACCAAATTTTTGATAAAGATTTACCAAACCATATAAAACTTGAAAAATTACTTTACTTCCTTCACTCAACTGTAATTACCTCATCTGTTTTAGTGTTAATAATGTGAAAAGGTCTCTGAACTCCACAACAATTCTTTTCTGCACTTTCAAGAGCTGCTGTAATATGTTGTACGGGAGTAAACTTGGGACAATATTTAGTAGTGCTGTAAAGACTGCCTAATGCTGCATATTCTCCACACCCAACAGCATCATATCCATCTTTAGTTTCAAGAACAGAATAATCGGGCTGAATTTGAAATAGTTTACCATCTACTCCAATAAGAAAATTTGCTCCTCTATCTTTTTCAAGTTCGTCAACAATATGTTGTTGAAAAAGATTGATAAGATTTGGGATAAAAGTCTTAACCATATAACGATGGTCGATATTAACTTCACCATCTTTAATCTTATACTTATCAATTTCGGGAAATAAAGTTTCGCTATATTTTAACAAATCAATGTGTCTAAAGGTAGAAGTGCTTCCCATAATAACATTTTTAAGAGTATCATTATGAAAACATTTAGGATTAGCTTGAACAGCTTTAGAGAATCCATTGCTTCCGAGAGAATCTGAACCAATCCAAGTTACATTGTTTTTCTTATCAGTAAATCCTACAATAGCAGTCATTTATTGTTGCGTCTCACTTTCGTTTATATTTTTAGTTCGGTAAATCAATAATATTTTTATTTATGGTAATTAAATTAAACTTTTCTAATTCAAAAAGTACACTTTCTGTTTTAGTTGAGGTAAATTTGCAATGTTCTTTAAAATTTTTCTTAGTTAAGGTTGTAGAATACCCATTTCCCAAAAATGTAGTGTCTTTAAAATTTCTTTTTTTTGAAATAATTGCCTTTATAAGAAAATAAGCGTACATTAATTGAAAACCAGTAGTTTTGTTTTTATTATTTTTTCCCATGACAGAAGAAAAATAATCTTTAAATAATAAATATTCTTCAAGAGTACATTTTGTAAAATTCTTTTCTTGTGAACAGTTATATTTAACTTTAATAGTAAGAAAAGATTTTACAAAAGAGTCTACATCACCAAATTTTTTCAGGAAAGAATCAATAGAATTAAAATCAGAGTTAGAATCATCTTTAGACAGAACAATTTCTTCTTCACTCAAATCTTCATAGTTGTTTATATCTATTAAAGAAGAATATAGCACTTCCTGATTCTCATTATTCATATTAGAAGTTAAAAGCCACAGTGCCTTAGTTATATTTTCTTTGTATTCCTTTTCTTGTAATCTATTCTTAGGAGTAAAATAAGCATTTTGAATAAGTTTTACAGTAGTATCAATAGACCCCAAAATATTTTTATTGATATACAAATAACAATATACAGGAAGTAACCATTGATTTACTTTTATACTTGCTTCAATAACTCCATTAGGGATAGGGATAAATACTTCTGATAAATCTTTCAATTCATCACTCCTTTTATCAGAGCTAAACGTACTATATCATAACTGAGATAAAATGTCAAGAAAAATTTTCAAAAAAATACCGCAGCATTTATGCGGAGGTTATAGTATTATCTATCTATTTTATATTTATATCTTATAGTCTTATCTTAAGGAATTTTTGAAAAATTGAAAAAACGTAGAAAAATCAATGGGAAAAGAGGATTTTTAGGAAAAAGTTACGCTAACATTTTTGTTAGGGTAAATTTTAAAAAATGCATTTACGCTAACATTTTTGTTAGTGTACCATATATATTATAGTACTGGTACGCTAACATTTTTGTAAAAACATATTTAAGGGAATAAAATTTAATTTTTATTTGGTGGGTTGAGAATTGGGAAATATAGGACATTGTTAATATTATATGGCTGATTTTGTTTTGAAAGTTGTTATTTTCAGGGAAAATTAAACTGTAAATTTTTCTTGACAAAATGATAGGTTTGTGATATAATGTGGATAGTGAAATAAGACATAACAAAATGTAGACATTGGACGTGATAGACTTTTAAAAAGTAGACATTCATAAATAGTAGACAAATAAAAATAGACATTTAGAAAGACAGGGTGATTTATTGCTATAGAATAATTTGAGAATAAAGGAGTCCAGAAAAATATAATTGCTTAATCGTTTTATGGTAATACAGGCAAATATATATGTGATAGATATGATTATTTTAAATAAAGGTAAAGTTAATCCAGCAAAGCGAACAGTTTATCTCGATATTGATGATGTAATTCTGTGGAGTGCTGGCACTATTGTTGAAATGCTTAACGACCGATATGGTCTTAATAAAACCCGTGATGACATTAAGGATTGGGGTTTTAGAAGTATTAAGCGTGATTTAGATGTCCGAGAAGTTCTTGATATGTTCTGTGAAGATGAGTTTTGGCAACGCAATAAACCAAATCAGGAACTAATAGATGCTTTTGAATTAGATGAGAATAGTCAAGATGGTTTGTTTCAGAGCTATAATTGGCGATTAGTTACAAAACGGGATGAAGTTAATCTGAAGAAGAAGTTTGATAAGATTTTTTCAATTCCTTTCTTTGCTCGACATAAAGATGAAATTGGCTATTATGGTTTAGAACATGATGAAGATAAGGCTTCTGTAAGGATGCTTGGGCGGATTCAGATTGATGATTATTATTTTAATTTAAAAGATACAGACGCGAGTGTAAAGATTCTTCTAAAAAATGACCTTGATGCAAATTATAATTCACATTATACTTACAAAGATGGTTTGCAGAATTTATATGTGTGTGATAATCTAAATCAAGTTGTTGATATTCTAATGTTTGCTAAAGATGATGAGATTAATGATTTCATTAGTGAACTTGAAGATATTGAAGAAGATGATGAATAAAAAAGAACCTTGGCAACTAAAATCAATTAAAAAATATTTTTAAATTATAGAAAGGTAAGATAAAGTGCGTTTATTCTATACTGTTAAGCTTAGTAGTACGATTTTAAAAGACAACAAGTATAAGCTAAACTTGTCACTGAGGGATTGCTTTAAGAGCGGATTAGTAGTTTCTCTTGCAGATTCTCAGATGCTTAAAAGCATTCGTGATATTACCGATTAGACGATAGATAGAAACCAAATTGAAGGTTGGTATAAAGAAAGAGATAGACTGAAAAAGAAAAAGAAATGTACTGCGGATGAAAAGAAACGTATTAAACAATTGCAAGATAATATTTACAATATGATGTACATTTCGCAATATATTACCGTTACAATGGATAGTGTTTCAGATTACAAGAAGATTTATGAAACAGGATTCATATTTAATCATCGTTGGTATAAAAGAATTTCTTGTTCTGCTTCTCAGGCAAGAGTGAGCACAGTTGTTTTTTGTGACTGTGGGAGTGAAGAAGATTTTAAGAAACGGATTGAACCAGACGATAGTATTCGTATTCAAGTGAGGACAAGACTTGATAATGGACGCGATATGTTTCATCCTCTTGCCGCGAGTAAGTATAATGCTTATTTTGGCTTGTATTCAAGCGCTACAAAACAAGTTACAAAACCAAGATTTTGTGTTGTAAAAGATTATTGTGAGGTTCGTCCTGTTGACGTTGATTTTGTAATAGAACAACCACCAGATGAAGATGATATTATAGAACCTCGTACAATGGATGTGGAATTTAATTGTTGGGATGGTTCTGGTTTAATTAGTCCAGCTATGGCTGAAGTTTGGGGTAAAGACCTTGGAGAAGATTATACTCCTTGTCAGTTTTGTATTCGTTGCGCCTTCACAAAGGGGGCTTTAAATGAATTTGATTTTGTAGAATGGTGCAAGGAAGAAAATGGCGGGAATTACATTATAAAAGATGTTTATCGGAATGATAGAGATTTAAGAGAAGTAGATGTAATTCTCACTGAAGGAATGGCAAAGCTTTGGGATAGTTGGGAATCACAAGAATCCTTTGAACAAAATTGCGAAAAGAATCGGATTATTTGGGGTGTAACTAAATATGCTCCAAAAAAAGACAAAGAAGTAAATACAGCAAACTATCAATTTCTTCAGACATTAAATCTTACAGATGATATGGTAAAAGATGTTTGTTCTGAAACTGTAAAGTATATCCAAGGCGTCAGTTACGACAATATTTACTACACTCTTCTGTTTTTAATGGGAGAAAATCTTGATGAAAAAAGTATTGAAGCTTTTTTAAGTTCAAGTGATAATTGGTGGCTTAAGAGTCTTGTTTTAAATCACAATCTTTTTAATGATAAGTACACAAAAGAAAAGATTCGTGACTTTATTGTTAGAAAGATTGAGCTTGCTTGTTTAGGAAAGATTTTAATCCGAGGCAATTTCCAATGTATTGTAGTGGATGGATATGGTTTTATGCAGTCTATTACAGGACATAAGGTTACAGGATTGCTTGAAGCTGGGCAAGCGTGTTGTAATTTTTGGAACGAAAGACGGGTTAATAAAGTTGATACTATGCGTAGTCCTTTAACTCATTTTAGTGAGCATTATCCTATGGATTTAGTTGATAATGAAAAGACTCGTAAATGGTTTAGTTATGATTATAGTGGTTATATTGTAAATTGTCACGATGCTCATACTATGAGATGGGCTGGTAGTGACTACGATAATTTAAAGTACGAAAGTACTTAATACATTGTCGCCCATAGTAGTAATATTATGGTGAAAATGTGGTGAACCTGTAAATACAGGGTGTGGAACTTAGGTTCTGCTAACAGGGAAAGCCTAAACCGAAAGGCATGGTAACTCTGTGGTAAAGGATTTTTAATGAGTAAATTTGATGATAAAACAAATAAAAAATTTAATATGTTGACTGCCAAAAAATATTTGGGTGGAAGCAAATGGTTGTGTGTTTGCGAATGTGGTAGAGAATGTGTTGTTGCCTCAGCTTTCTTAAATGAAGTAGAGGGCAGATTAAAAGTAAAATCTTGTGGTTGTTTGAAAGAAAAGAATGTTCCTAAAGAAGAAGATTTCTTTGAAGTTATAAATTCTGAGTCTAAGGCTTATATTTTAGGTTTCATTGCGGCAGATGGATGTGTTCAGCCAGAATTAAGACGAGTTAAAATAGACCTAAAAGATGAAGATGAAGATATTTTAGTAAAGATTCAAAAAGAAATTGGCCATAAAAATGCTCTTTCACATTATTCTCAAGAAATAGACATAGAAGATAAACATTATACTTCACATACTTCTCGACTAATAATTTCTTCTCAAAAAATGATTGAAGATTTAGAAAAGTTTGGAATTGTTAAAAATAAAAGTAATATTTTAAATATTAAAATAGATGATATTCCAGAAGAATTTTTCTTTGATTTTTTAAGAGGAATTATTGATGGAGATGGCTGTATCAGTTTTACGGTTGGTGGAACTTGTAATTTAACAATCACTACCTCAACTATTATGGCTGAGATTCTTAATGAAAAAATAAAACAGGTATATGGAGAAAGTAAATTTTACTTAACACATAGACATAAAGAAGTTTTAGAAAATGCAACTTTACAAGCCACAAACAAACATTTTATTTATCAAATTTTAGAAAGAGTTTATAAAGATGCTAATATTTATTTAAATAGGAAATATAATAAATATTTAGATTATAAACAATATTATGAAACTCATTTAAAAAAATCTTAACTCAAACGACTATCCCATAAGGGAGTACATTTACGGTGAAATTCCGTATTTGGAAGTGCCACACATCCCATAGGGATGATGATATAGTCTACTCCGACATTTGAAATAAAATGTGTTAAAGTATTGGGAAACCAACGGTATTAAAGGTATGATATAATTTTTTCCACTGATAATCCAAACTTTATTAACGGACGTTATCCAAATCAAAGAGTTGTAACTTATCAAGCTAAGAAACCTAAAAAAGAAATCTTTAGAAAAGAAGACGGAACTTTTGATAGAGAATCTTTTGACAGAAAGCTTTTTGTGACGGATACATTTAGTTTTGGAACTAAAATTGGACAGATTAGGTAAAAGTGGTCTGGCTATTCAGTAATGAATAGAAAAATAAACGTGTGTGAACTTAGAAATCTAAGGTGTGGGTTTAGCAAACCTGCTAACGGGGAAACCTAAGTCGAAAGATATGGCAATCCCGTGCCAAGCAATGAAGGTGTAACGACTATCCCGTAAGGGAGTACATTCACGGTGAAACTCCGTGTTTGGAAGCGCCACGCATCCCATGAGGATGAAGATATAGTCTACCCTCTTAAGAAATTAAGAGATAAATGTACAAATACAATTTCAACAGTAGTAGGTCTTTTACCTCTTTTCCCAGAGGGTTCGAAAGAGCGCGAAGTTTTGATTAATCGAGTAAAGGCTGGGTGTGCTGCCCAGTCAAGACAGATTGGTTTTACAGTCTGGCTATTTGGTAACAAATAGAAAAATAAATGTGGTGAATTGCTGGAAGGCTAAAAGATAATTCTCATGCTAATCAGCAGCCAAGCTCTTAAATGAGAAGGTTCAACGACTATCCTGTAAAGGAGTAGGTTAATTTAACCGAAGTGCCACACTTCCTTAATTAAGGAAGAAGATATAGTCTATTCCGCTTGGAAACAAGATGGTATGTAAAGTGATAAAACAAAGATTGGTCAAAACGTCAAAGAACTTGCTACAGTTTGTCGTAATTTCCAGCATATAGAAGACACAGATGATGAAGCAACAGTGGAAAGGAAGAAGTTTTTAAATTCTATTCTTGCTGATAAGAAGCCTTACTTTTTTAGATATAAATATACTCAAACTGATAAAGAATTGAAGCATTATCTAAAGAAGAGAGATGAGAAGCTTAAAAATAAGTTTGGTAATGCTTGGAGTCTCGAAAGACTTTTGAATACCCCAGAAGAAGAATTGACTGATGAATTAAAAGAGTTTAAGAGACAGTATTATGATTTTCTTCCTGTGATTGATTCTGATTGTGTAATGAATAAAATTAGTCATTATATAGAAAGTATTGATTTTGAGATAAAGAAGAAAGTGCGTTCTTCTGATGCTTTTGATTATAGGATTCTTCAAAGTGAAAACTTTATGATAAACAAAAAGATTTATGAGCAGATTTATTATACAGTTGAAGAACACGTTAAGAATTGGCAAATTAGAAGAAAAGTGACAGATACAAAAACAATTCAAGATGGTAATAATGAAAAGGTTATTGCTTATTCCGCATTAAAAGAGGCTCTTGAGCAGATTTGTCCCAATGATGAAACTGTAGCAAATCATATGATTACTTTGTTTTATGAGGATAAGCCTTCTTACAACAAAGGTATTTTGTGGGAGCTTTACGGTAGACAGATTTTTGAAAATCTGAAAACAAAAGTAAACTCATGTTATTTCCCTAAAAAGAATCCTAATGGAACTCTTGAGTTTTTGTATGAAAATTACTCTATTGAAAAGGTCGATTTAAATAAAGTGGAGGTTGAGAACATTGATAGAGATTTACAATGAAACAAAACATATTTAGACCGTCCTTGAAAAAGGGTTAGGTAAGAAATGGTTTACAGATTTGGCTCTTCTGGTAAAATACTGGAAGAGTCAAGGATATTCAAAAAAGCAAGTAAAAGATTGGTGCATTGATAAATGTACTAAATATGTTAAAAATTTCAATTCTATAAAAGATGGTCCAGATTTAAAGAAGTCTATTGATAAGGTTTGGAGAGATTGGAAAACAAAAGGAGAGAATCCATCTAAGCTTAGAGAAATAGATTATGTTGAATTTCCTAAAGAAGTTCTTGATTGGTTTTTAGGATTGGAAGATAATTTTATAATTAGTGACGAAGAGCGAAAAAGGATAAATGAACTTCGTTATCCAGCAAAAGTAAAAAAGACACCAATGACATTTAATCGAATTAAGGTGTTATTTACTCTTTATATTTGGAGTCTGATTCAAAAAGAGTATATGAATGGTGGATGGAATTACTTTAATTTAGATGGTTGGTATCCCAAATTAAAAAAAGATTCTGATTTACCCACCAGTTATAATATTCTTAATGAAAGAAACATTCTTGAAGATTTAGGCTTTCTTAAGACAACGGAAAAGAATGTTGATGTTATTCTTGAATTGTTTGATAAGTTTGATGTTTTTAACATTGAAGTTACAGATAAGAATAGAATAAGGCTTGAGGGTGAAGATTTATATAATTGCGGACATTGGTTAAGAAAACAAAAATATGATTGGTTTGTTTGTGAAGAATGTGGAGCAATAGCATTTGAAAAAAGAAAAGAATTGGGTGGTCGTCCACGTCGTTATTGTAAGAAATGTGCGTTAAAGTTGAAAAATCATTTTAAGGAAGATGGTTTTTGTGTTGAATGTGGAAAGCCATTGAAAATTACTTATATGAGAAAATATAAAACTTGCCGTTGTGCTTCTTGTCAAGAAAAGAGAAATGAGGAGATGTCTCTTCAAAGAGTGCAAAAACACAGAGAAATACATGAATGTAACGAAAATTTGCGGAAAACCTCAACCCCTGTAACCCCTTGAGCCGCAAGGGTTTGAGCCACTTTTTTGAAAAATTTTTTCTGGCTCTACTTTGAAAGGAAGAATAATTTCCTTTCAAATTTAATGAAAAAAGGATTGATTTTTTAATGATTAAGATTTCCCGTTCCCAGCGCGACGCTCTCGAAAGCGTAGGTCTCCTAAAGTATCGTCGTAGAGGTTATAATCCTCAAGACCAGAACTTTTCTGTTGTAAATAAAGAACACGTTTCTCGTGATAAGACATATTATGTTGTCGAAGAACCTGAGATTATGTTGTTCCTTGGTTATTATGAGAATCAGAATCTACAGATTATTAGTAAGCGTCAGTATGAGCAAGGCATTACAAACAAGCTTTTTAATGAATCACAGATTCAGAAATGGGGAGAGTATAATCCCAATGCTATCGTATTTGTTGATTATGCTGGACGTTATCGTGTAAAGCGCATTGCCAAGATTATGATTGGTTTGGGAATTTGGAAGCCCAACAACGCTCGTAAAAATAATGTTGTTGAGAATGTAGAAGCTCAGAATTGAGCAAGATTAAAAGGTAATTTATAAAGTAAATTTTAAATTTTAAAGGATTAAAAGGAGTTATAAAAAATTATGAAGAAGAATGAATTTGTCCAGATGATTAAGGATACTGAGTATTGTGCCGATATTAGCAAGAAGGATATTGAGGCTGTTATTAATGGTATTAGTGACGCTATTACCGAAGTAATTGCACAGGAAGATAGCGTAAAGCTTGGGTCTGTGGGAACTTTCTCAGGTTTTACTCGTCCCGCAAAGGATATGCGTAATCCTCGTGATGGTAGCACTGTCCATGTCCCTGAGAAGCATGGTTTTCCAAAGTTTAAGTTTGCTTCTAATATGAAGAAGTGCGATTGATATACAAAGTAACTATTAATAGGATATTAATAGCCGTGTAAAGATATTTAAGGCGTAACGCCGTTTGCCCCAGAACGTTACTGAAAAGTAGCGTTCTGGGTATCATTACAAATCGTATAAAATATACAATTACATAAGTAAAACACAAATAGAATGCATATTTTATAGAATTTGTAATAATGCTTAAAATGAATTAATTAAAATATTTAAAGGAATGATAAAAGGATATGCAAAAGCCAAGAAAAAGTCTATGGAAAATGGATACTGTAACCCGCAATGACTTTATTAAAATGGTTATGCGTAATGCAGATAGTACCGATAAAAAAGAAGCTGAAAAATATGTTGAGGCTTTTGAAGACGCTGTTCTCGAAGTTATTGCTCGTGAACAACTTGTAAAATTATCTTTCGGTACAATTTATGGAATTTTTAAAGCCCCTTGGAGAATTACAGGAAAGTTTAAGTCTGAACATAATGTAAAAGCTCGTAGGGGTTGGAGTGATGCGAAACATGGTCAACCTAATATTATTTGGTCTATCCTATCAAAAGAAAGTGATACAGTAGACCCCGAAGAGTATTTTAGTTGGTCTGAAAATAGATATACGAAATTAGCATATCAGTATAGAAAAGATATGGATTTGCCTGAAATCCCTGAGTTTGAAGGAATGACAGAAGAAGAAATTCTTAATCAATGTGCTGAGTTCGAAAAATCTCAGTTAGGGAGAAAAGCTCGTGCAAATTATGACCTTTATGAATGTTATAAGATAAGAAAAAATCATGATAGGTCTGTCCATACACAAGAATATTGGATTGAAAAACAAAAAGCCAAAGGCATTCCTGAAGACCAAATTCAACGTCTTACATATGAAGAAATCCTTGAACTTCAAGATAAAAGAAGACGTGACTATATTGATAAGCAAATGGATGAAAAGATTCGTAAAAAGGTTGAAAGGTCTCGTAAGAACGAACAAAGCCGACGTGATTATTATGGATTCCCTCCTTTGCCCGAAGATATGCCCACATCTTACGAAATTGCCGCAAAGCAATATTTAATTGATGTTCGTGGGACTTATGAATCTTTATTTGGTGAAGGAGAAGGAAAGATACCTGATAGAAAAGCAGATAATAATCTTCAAGAATTGTTTGCTGAAAGACGTGAGAAAAATCGTTTGAGAAAAATGGTTGAAGATGGGTCTATTTCTGACGAAGAATATGAGGAATATGTAAATCGGAATCCATATAGCAGAGATAGTGAGTAAATGAAAGGAAGGTGTTGCCTGATGGCGATGACCGCAAAGGAAAAACAGTTGAGACAACTTGTCGTTGATACTGCTGAAACATGGGTTGGAACTAAGCAAGGTGATACCAACCATAAAAAAATAATTGAAATTTATAATAGTATTAAGCCATTGCCAGAAGGCACAAAAATGCTTTTATCGTGGCCGTGGTGTGCCGCTTCAGTTTCAGCATGGGCATAGATGTTAGGATTAACAGAATATATTCTTCCTGAATGTTCATGTAACCGCATGATTAAGCTTTACAAAAATAAAAAACAATGGGTTGAAGATGACACCTATGTACCAGACATGGGAGATATTCTTTTCTACGCTTGGAAAGATAATGGGGTTGGTGATTGCGAACTTGAAGCCGACCATGTAGGTATTGTAAAAGAAGTTAAAAATAATATTATTTATGTTATTGAAGGAAATTATTCTAAGCAAGTAAAAATCCGTCAAATCAAGGTTAATGGTAAATATATTAGAGGTTTTGCTACTCCTGATTATAAAACTGCAAGTAAAACTTACGATTTTAAAAAGAAGGTTACTGTAAAGCCTACTACCAATACTACAGCCACAAACAAAACTAATGCTACAGTAGCAATTTCTGTGAAAACAATTGCTTCTACTGTTCCATATCTTAAGAGTGGGGATAAAAATGAGGCAGTTAAAGTTATGCAAATTGTATTGATTTATCTTGGATTTAATTGTGGAACAAGTGGGGCAGATGGGAGTTTTGGACCAGCAACAGTAAAAGCGGTCAAGGCTTATCAGAAAGCTGTCGGTATTATTCAAGATGGTATTTGTGGTAAAGATTGTTGGAAAAATATGCTTTTAGGCAATAAATGATTGCATAATTGTATGATTACATATTTTAAAGAAAGGAGCGAAGAAAGGAAATGGCAGTACAGGCTCAAATAAAATGGAAAGATACGGTAATAGCTTCGCTCGATGCAGTTGAAGTTGGTTCTGCTGCTGAGTTTAGAGGAAACATTAATGAAAATACTACTTAGATTGCAGAAGCTTTCAACTCAGTTTCGAAAGAATATGCAACTGAAATGGATAAACAGTTTGCTGATGGTGTAAGTCAAGTTAGGAATGAGGGTACTCAGCAAATTAACAATATTCAAGCTGCCGCTTCAGCAAAAATGAATTTATCTTTTGTCGGAACTGAAGCTGAAAGAACGGCATTTGAAGCAACTCAAGGAGAAGGAGTAAAAACTTATTTGTGGTTTGATACTTCTGCTACCTGAATAAAAAATATGTTTAAAAGGTTATAAAGGATATAAAAGGTAGGTGACTTATGGCTAAATTAGGTCAAGCCGCCAGAGTTAGAGAATAGCAAAAGGCTGAAAAAGAAATTAATGCTATTCAAAAGAAAATGGAACTTCAAAATAAAAAGGCTAATTTTGGAGAGGGCTGGAAAAAAGCTCTTGGTACTGAAAGACAAAAAGCCATGCTTGAAATTATTGGCAATGATGGCGCACCTAAACTTGAAGATTCTATTGATATAAATGCTTTTTTGGAGCCAATTGAGTTTTTTAGAGATAAAGAAACAGGCGAAATAAATAAGATTGATTTTCAAACTTATTTAGACGCTGAAAAGGCTTTTCAGGGTGGTATAGATGAGCAAAATGAAATTATTGCTGATGAAGATGATGTAACACCTGATATAATGGATAAAATAAACTCTGGCAAAAAGAGTAAAAGTAAAAAGAAAAAAGAAGATGGAATTAATGTCCCTGAATATTTACAGAAATATTATACAATATGGATGAAATATTTTGGAAGATATGTTCCATTATATAATAAATATGTTTGCACTTGTTGTGGTAGACCTTTGCCTCAAGGTGAATATTATCTCAATTATAATGAGATGGACTTAGCAAGAGTTGAACCAACAGGTAAAATGCACACTCATTTGTGTAAAGATTGTTGCAAGAGATTATATGAATATTTGTTTTTTGAAAAAGCAAAAGAAGACGGTCAAGTTGCAATGATGTGGTTCTGTAGTGCATTGAACATCTATTATGATGAGACTATTTATCTACAGGCTAAACAAGAGTGTTCTAAAAAAGATAGTAAAAAACATATCATAGATAGTTATATGTCTATTATGAATCAAAGCGCTACCGCTAAAGGAAAAGTATTTCTTGAGAGCAAAGATATTCAAGGAATGATTGATGGTAGTGGTGTTAATGGAAATGGTAGACAGGATAAAGATAAAAAGATTATTAATAGCAAAGATGGTAGTGTCGGTGATGATACTGAAAATGGGTGGAGCAAGCAAGACTTAGAAGCTAAAAGATTAGTTTTGAAAAATGTTGGTTATGACCCGTTTTATTTTGAACCAGAAGAAAATCGTAAAATACTTTACAAGGATTTGTTGGGTATGCTTGAAGCTGGTATGGAACTTGATGGTTTGAAAGTCCAAGCTGCTTGTCAAATTGTTTTAGCTTTTTCTCGCATTCGTGAATTAAACGAGAGAGAAAGACGAATGATGTCTGGCGATGGGAGTGTAGCTGAATTGAAAAATTTAGCTGACTTGAAAAATAAACAACTTGATACAATTACTAAATTTAGTCGTGATAATGGCTTCGGTGAGCGTTATGCTATAGCTAAAGCTAAGGGTGAAAATTCGTTTACTGGCATTATGGCTAAGATGAATGAAATGAAATATGAAGATGCTATACTTAATATGTATGACATTGAAACAAGTAAGAGTATTGAACAAGCCGCTAATGCAAGTTTTAAAGCTATTTTTAATCAGCTTAGTATGAGTGATGCTGAATATGCTAAACAGTGTACTGAGCAATTACAAAGGATTCAAAAACTTACGAGAGAAAAAGATGCGCTTCAAGAAGAGAATCGCAAGTTAAAATATGAAATGACAAAAAGAGATTTGGAAGAAAAAGCAAAAGAAATAGCTGAAGAAAACGGTTCAGAATGGGGTGGTTACTAATGGTTAGCCCTATTTTTAATTTACTTGATTGTGAGATTTTACCAAAAAGAAAAGAGATTTTTGATAAATACTGTAAAATTATAAGATGGGGTCGAGCAAATCCCACCAGATTTATTGAAAATTTTTTTAAACTACAATTAACAGATATGTAGAAGTATGTGTTAATGAGTAGTTGGATTCCTGCAAATATTGTGTGGTTAATGCGGCGTAACAGCGGAAAGAGTTATTTGGTAACGCCCTTTATGATGGCAAGAGCGTTATTACTTCCAAACACAAACACATATATTATGGCTCCGAGTGGAGGTCAGGCTCAAGGTACATTTACAAAGCTTGAAGACCTTGCAAAAGGAAATATTGCATCTGTTATAGGGGTAAGTTCGGTGTTCTTAGATGAATGTGTAAGAATGAATTCCACGGCAGACCCGTTTACTCATGCAAAATAGAGCTATAGTGTAGAATTATATAATGGTAGTACAATTAACACTTTGAATAGTGTTATTAAAAATATAGTTGGTATAAGGTCCAATTTTAGTATTTACGATGAAGCGGGAAAAATCGACAGGAACTTCTATGCTCTGTCACGTCCGTTTACAGCACAAGATACCAACTTTATAACAGGTGAAGGAATAAATACAGACCTTTATCCATTACAATTACCGAACAAAAAGTTACTATTATCTTCGGCAGAAGGAATTGATAGTGAGCTTTTTGACCAATATAAAATGGCATTTGAAAAAATGTTACAAGGCGACCCAAATTATTTTGTGTGTGATATAGATTGCAGTTTTTCGTTACATCCAATGATGAATGGAAAACCGATGAGACCTTTGATTACACAAGATGAAGTGGATAACGCATTTGCCACCAATCCTTACAAAGCGGAACGTGAGCAAATCAAAACAAAGAAATACTCCATACATTTAGAAATAAGTGTATGTTTCCTACTGAATTGCTGGGAGTTCTTAAAAGTTTTTGTACTACAGCGTAATTATGAAATAAGAATAGGCGCGAATGTGACGAAAGTAGAAAAAAACAAAAACATGGTGCAAGGTTAAATCCTAAACACTGTAAAATGGATAATCAGCATCCAAATTTCGAATAGAAATAGGTTCAACGACTATCTCGTGACGGAGAATAGAGAAAATCGAAGTGGTAGGACATCTGTATAAGATGATGATATAGTCTAAGCTTATATGAAAATATAAGAAAAGTTTTCGTTTTTAAAGGGTGACAAGGGAAGGCCTTCCTTTATACATATCCGCAAAATGTGTATATAGCCCTTTTATTTAAAATACTTTTTTGCGGGAGGTATTTATGGAAAACAATAAGAAATGGACAGTATATGTTCATACTAACAAAGAAAATCAAAAGAAATATGTTCGGATAACCAGCACGTCTGTGACAGAAAGATGGCATCATGGACATGGATATTTGACAAAGAAAAAAGATGGTAGTTATTGTTAGCCAGCAATGGCTTACGCCATATTAAAATATGGTTGGGAAGGATTTTCTCATGAAATAATGGCTGAAAATTTAACTATGGAAGAAGCCTCTTAGTTGGAAAAAGATTTAATAGAAAAATATTAGTCTAATGAAAAACAATTTGGGTATAATATTAAAGAAGGAGGAATTGATGGACTTCCTTCTGAAGAATCTATTAAAAAAGCAATAAGAACAAAACTTGAAAAAGGTTATCATCATAGTGAAGAAACAAAAAGGAAAATTTCCGAGAGTAACAAAGGTAAAACACATAATGAAGCTGCAAAAGAATTATTAAGCAGTAGTCATAGTAAAATAAAAGAAAGACCAAAAGAAGCTATTCCTCGGAATAATACTTACAATTAGATTTATTGTTAGTGTGTTGAAACAGAAGAGTGTTTTCCTTCAATAGCAAATGCCGCTCTTAATGTAGGTTCGTATGATTCTAATATTTAGAAGTGTTTAGATGGAACAAGAAAAAGAGCGGGAGGATACCATTGGAGAAAAATAACAAAAGAAGAATATGAGAATTACTGTCTAAAAAATAATTTTGTATAATAATCGTTTTGATAGAGATGGTGGCGAGGACGTTTTTGTAAAACGTTCAACAATTTTAAAAAATAGTTATTCTTATTATCCAGTATATGCTAATGATGGAGAAAAGAAATACGCAATTTTCTGGGACCCTGCTTCCAAATTGGATAATTCATTTGTTCTTATAGCAGAGATTATTCATGATGAAGTAAGAGGTTGGATGGCAAAAATAGTAAATGGTGTAAACTTAATTGAGACTTTGCCAAATGGAGATAAGATGGTAATACAAAAACCAGAACAAATTGAAATAGTCAAATAGATGCTTCTTGATTATAACAGGGGCGCAATAGATTATGATAATATTTTAACTATACAATTTGATGCTGGTGCAGGTGGTGGCGGATTTGATGCTGCGGCAGTGCTTTTAAATACATGGACTGATAAGCAAGGAAAATCTCATTATGGTATTATTGATGAAAACGACCCATATATGAAATTAAGACTTGACGACTATCCAGAAGCCATAAAAAAGTTAGTTCTTTTTAACTTTAAGCGTGATAAAGTACAGGCTTATGAACGTACTCAACAAGCAATAAACCAAGGATTGATTATGTTTCCGAAATCTTTGAACACTCGTAATGAAATGGAATTTGAAGAACAAGCTGCTGATGGTACTACTCAGTTAAGATATGAAAAAGCTGGCTATGAAGATATGATAAGTTTAGCTCAAATTGACCTTTTAAAAGAAGAGGTTGTAGCTATGCAAAAGACAAAGAGACCGAATGGTACGATAGTATTTGAATTGTCACCTGATGCGAAGCAACGTAATTTTCATGACGACCGTGTAGACTGTTGTGCAATGCTTGGTAATTTTATTATGGAGCTTCGAGCACAAGAAGCTCTCACTCTCGAAGAGAAGCCAGTAACAGCGTTTACAGACCTATTAGCGCAACGTAGGCGTTCTGGAACAGTTTCAAAGACTTCGCAAAATCCATTTGCGAACAAAGGTGGAGCGAATCCGTTTACGAAGTACAGTAAACGATAATAACTAAACGATTTTAAAATAATTAATAATTCGTCGCTAACAGCAACATTTTATATTCTATAATTAACAAGAAAAAATACTAAAAAGGTATAGTTGATAACTTACACAGAAGCTAATCAGCACAACAGTTATTATCTGAGTTTATGGGGAATTGTAGGATAATAACTATTAAACTAATAAAAAATGCGACGAGCCTGTGTGGTGTATGGTGGCGCACAGGAGAGACAGGAGATTCTTTTAGGGTGGAGGGAGTCTCCTGTTTATTTAAGCTGAAAATTAGGCTGAAATTAAATGGGATTTTTATTAAGGTTATTTATTGACAAAAATTTAGGTTTAGAGTTAAAAGGTTTTTAAACTTAAATTTTTTTGAGTAAATGATTACGACAACACGAGAAAGGAGTTAAAGTACCGCAGATGTTACAGATTAAAGGTTCAAGCATAAAATTAACTCGTGGTGACGATGCAGTTTTTTCGATAGATGTCTATCAACCAGATGGTACATTATATACTCCAAGTAAAGGGCAAAGGATAGTATTTTCAGTATCGCGTTAGCCCTCAAAAGAACCAAATCCAAAACCTGTGATTCAAAAAGAATTTTATCAATGTGAGACAGGGCAATGGATGGTAGAAATTAAGTCGATTGACACAAAATTTCTTGAATATGGAAAATATTTATGGGATTGTCAATTTTTCTTTGAAGATGGAGATGTAAATACTATCTGTAGTGGTATGCTCGAACTCCTTTATGAAATAGGTTAAAACTGAAAAGGAGGTAGAGCATGGCAAGAAAAAGTAATGAAATTCAAAGTAATGAAAATAAAGACATAAGTTTACAATTCTCGTATGAGCCAGAAGGAACTAATCTTCTTGGTCAAGACAAGCCAGAAAATATAAAAACAACTTCTTCAAAATGCACTCATGGGTTAAAAGGTGTTTTAAATGTGGGGGTAAAAGAAGTTAAGTCTGATAAGAATATTTCTGATATGCAAGATATTGATATTAATAAGGAGACTCTTAAAGAGGGTGATTTGTTAATATATGATGAAGCTGATAAGAAATGGAAAAATAAGTAGTTTGAAGAATATTATTCTGGTATTGTGTTAGATGGTAATGTTGACTTCTAATCTTTTAATCTTTTTTAAATTGTGAAATCTTTTAAAATTGTAAAAATTATAAGGAAGTTAATGTTGACATATAAATAGATAAGTGCTTTATCAAATTTGATTTTTAGTTTTTAAAGAAAGGAGAAGAGAATTAAGTAATGGCAGATGTTAAGGTTTTAAAAACAACTATACTTCTTCGTCGTGCAACTCAGGCTCAATGGGATGCAATTGCAACTACTTTTATTCCCAAAGCTGGTGAGCCTTGTGTAACACTTGACGGAAAAAACAAAGGTCAGATTAAAATCGGTGACGGTACTACCCCTTGGGGTGAGCTTAAATATGCTGGCGTAGTTGAGGGTGCTCTTAATTTTAAGGGTTCTGTTCAGACTAAAGCTGAACTTCCTGAAGCCGCTAATGTTGGTGATATTTATCAGGTAATCGAAGATAGCACGATGTATATCTGGGATGGTGATAGCTGGGAAATTTTCCATGCTATTGATTTAACTGGATATGCAACTAAAGAAGAAGTTAATGCTCTTAAAAATGAAATTAATGAAGAGCTTAACAAATATGCTTTAAAGACAGACCTTGATGTTATTAAGATTTATGGCGAGTCTGTTGCCGAAGATACGTCCATGTCTGTTGATGGAGTGAAGTATGATACTGCAAGTGAGGCTATTAATGCTGTTCCTGATGGTGGTACAGTTAAGATGTCTGGTGGTCTTGGAGAGAGTGAAGTAATCAATGTTG
>ERZ1035037.76-NODE-76-length-40940-cov-41.924985_pt1 | contig 40940 bp, 53 predicted proteins | sample MGYA00520618_ERZ1035037 | MGnify/ENA primary metagenome ERZ1035037 (study PRJEB33766, sample SAMN09781741) | gut metagenome | biome: gut microbiome | host: Homo sapiens | place: Madagascar | study: EMG produced TPA metagenomics assembly of the PRJNA485056 data set...
GTAGTCGGCTATGCGCTCCTTGTTCTCCGCATAGTACTTAGCATTGTAGTTGGCTTTGCGCTCCTTGTTCTCCGCGTAGTACTTAGCATTGTAGTCGGCTATGCGCTCCTTGTTCTCCGCATAGTACTTAGCATTGTAGTTGGCTTTGCGCTCCTTGTTCTCCGCGTAGTACTTAGCATTGTAGTCGGCTATGCGCTCCTTGTTCTCCGCATAGTACTTAGCATTGTAGTTGGCTTTGCGCTCCTTGTTCTCCGCGTAGTACTTAGCATTGTAGTTGGCTTTGCGACGCTGCGCTGCCGTCTTAGGCGCTATGTACTCCTCTAAGTCCTCCCGCCAGTCCTCGTATGTCATGTCATCACAGATGCAGTCGGGATACTGGCAGTTAAAACAATCCATGTCGCAAGTCATGTCTTGTCCTCTCCTCATATCCAGCTTTTGCCGAACTCCAGCCGGAATTCGTCCACGTTCCAGCCCTGCTCCTCCATGATCCGCCTCTGCCATTCCTCGTGCATCGCCTGCATGATCTCATGGTTCTGGTGCACGCTCTGCTTCCCAAACTCGTGGCACTTCTTGTGGCACAGCCGCACCACAGCCCCGTACTTCTCGCTCTTTTTCCTGTTGCTCCCCCCGAACACATGGTGCTTGTCCAGCGGATCCATGTATCCGTTCGCTCCGCATATAGCGCAGCACCCCGGCTCATCGTAAAATGTCACGTCTCATCCCTCTTTTCAAAATACCCGCAGCTGTCTTTCTCCGTCCTCGCCTTTATCTGCGGCGTACTGCAGTGCCCCATTGCTGTCATGGAGTAACATGCACTATCACAAAGCAAGAAGAGATGAAAGCAAACGTTAGTATAAAGTGATACCGCTGTCACACCCCAGATATGTAATTGTTAATAGGGTATCGCCGCACGAAGGTCGTCTACCGGTATACCCAGCTTGTGCATTGCCCGGCTAAGCTCGTCCAGCTTAAATGTCTCCGGGCTCTTTTTACGCGCTGACAACGTCTTAGGCGTTACGCCTATCATCTTTGCCAGCTCCACCGTGCCCACCTCTTTTGACGCCGCATAGCCCCAGATGAGGGCGGCGAGCTTGTCGTACTTACTCTGTTGGAGTTTTACCCTCGGCATCTTTCCGCCTCCTCCATGGCTTTCAGCAGCTCGTCCACTGTCACGCCGTATAGCGCCGCTAACTTTTTTTGGTATTTTCGCAGCGGCTTCCATCTCCCACTTTCCCACCACGATACCGCCGCTTGATTAACATCCAGCTTCTCGGCTACCTGTGACTGCGTCAGTCCTAATTGCTTCCGGTGCTCTTTTAGAGTCAAAGTCATTCCCCCCTAACGCTCATGAATATGAGTTTTTATACTTGACTTTCCCTGCGAAGCGTTTTACAATGAAATTGCTACAAGTCATTCTAAAGCCGCTTCCACAGGGGCTGTGTTTTTTGTACCTTTCTGCTTGGTACTTCTATATGATAGCTCATAATTATTACTTTGTCAACAGCTTTTGAGTAATTTTTTATGACTTTATTGAGGTGCATAATTAGGAGCTTATTCTATGTTTTACGATAATTTTGTTAAACTGTGCGAGGCACGCGGCGAAAAACCAACTCCTGTTGCTAAAAAGCTTGGTTGCTCATCGTCGAATGTTGCTCTATGGAAAAAAGGGTCTACTCCGAGAGCTATTGTACTTAATAAAATGGCTGACTATTTTGGAGTTACAACACAGCATCTGCTATTTGGCGACACCGATAACCCAAGCATAGAAAAAGCCCCCGGCCAAGAGGCCGAGGGCAAGCTTGTTGAAGAACTGCCAGAGGATATCCAGCAACTCATTTCGGTTTGTCGCAAGAATCCGGGGATTGCATCCGCGCTATTAAATCTTGCGCAGCAAATCGAAAAAGGTCAAGCTGCTCAGGGGTAAAGCGGGAGAGGATGCGCGCGAGTTCCGTAATTACGTCCATTTTTGTACCCTCCATTTTTAAGGTGGCAAAACGCGGAGTAACGTTTATCGCATTAGCGTCATTGTCTAACTCCGTAGAGTTAGACACGTCTGGATATCCAGACGGCGAATATGTTATGTTTTGCCGAGCTGTAGTTGAGGGGCTACAGCTCGGCTTTGTAGCAAGTTGGTGGCATGGTGCCTTGCTACGGTCTTAGGCTACCATCTTCACCAGGGAAACCCAAGGCTCAAGAGCGGTCTTTCGTTCCCCTCGCAGGAATTGTGCTACCAATTTTTGACATTTTTGTTGCAAATATGCAAATGGAGGCGTTTTTTTGTGGCAAAATCAGCACATACAACATTACAGGATATGGCGGGCGACTTTAGTGTCTTTACCTCACGGCTGCGCGAAGCAAAACATACGTCCATGCTGACACTGCAAGACATATCCGATAAGACAGGGCTGTCAATATCCACGGTCAAAAAGATGTTTTCCGGGGAGGCGGTCAACCCAAGCGTTTACAACGTCGCGGCGGTCTGTAAACTCCTCGGCGTATCCTTGGATGATATGTTAGGCCTGTCCACGCAGGAGACTGACAATAACGCAGCGCTCCAGCAGGAGCTTGAGCATTGTCGCCGCGCTCTGCACGGGCGCGAGGAGCAGGTCAAGCAGCTCCGGCATTTTGTTTATTTTCTTACCGGGATGCTTGCCTTTGCCCTTGTGATACTTGCATATATCGTGATTGATGCCCTGTACCCCGCATGGGGGTTTTTTAGATAAAAATAAAGGAGAGGATTTTATGCCCAAAAAAATTATTGCTGCCCTTGCTGCTCTCACATTGTTGCTCTGCGCAGGCTGCGGCACCGAGCCGCTAAACCTCGGGACCGAGCTGTACATTAAGATAGCTACCGCAGAGGGTGTCGCGACCGCTGCCGATCGTCAGAGCAGTGATTATAAGCCCACGTCTGTCACGATTGCACCGCCAACCAAGATGGGCGGCGTAAAATTTGAGACCGAGGTAAGCGATGAGAGCGGCGATATACTGTATATTCCCACCAAAGACACCGACGCCGCTGATGCCCTGGCGGTTATCTCCTATCTCACGGACAACTACGGAGAGCCTTATAATTATAACGAGACTTATATCTGGGCTAACGACGATGATAGCTTTAAGATCGTCCTCGCTGTCTGGGACGCAGCTGACATCCAGCGCGGCCTGGCAATCCGTGTAACAGGCGCATAAAATACTGCCCCCTGGACAATCCGGGGGGTGTCTATGCAGGGGTGGAAAAAATGAAATGTCGATTTTGCAAGCGCGACGGTCTGCCAGATGATGCCGTCTGGTGCTGCTGGTGCGGCGAGCGGCTCAAGAAGGAGCGCAAAGCCGAGATAAAGATACCCGAGCCCCGGCTGATGCCCTCCGGGCGCTGGCTAATGACGCTGCGCAAAGAGGGCATATCATTTACCTGCGACACCGCCGAGGAGTGCCGCACCAAGGCCCGAGCTATCCGCATGGAGCTTATAGAGGCGGAGAAGCATCCGGACAAGATAACTCTAAGTGCCCTATTGGATGAATACATCTCCAGTAAGGATAACATCCTTTCTCCTTCTTCCATTGCCAGTTACGATAAAATACGCCTGTATCGTTTTCAGGATTACATGGATGCTCCGGTATCTAATATTCCGTGGCAGCGCATGCTTAATGCCGAAAAAGGTGCACCGCGGACCGTAGGGAATGCATGGAGACTTGTTGCGGCCGCTCTTAGAGCTCACGGTGCGGTCGTGCCGGAAGTCACCCTTCCTCAAACCATTCCGTATGATTCCCGCTTTTTGCAGCCGGATGAAATTCCAGCCTTTATTCAAATGGTTTCGACGACCTCTATAGCTATTCCCGCCCTGTTGGCACTCCACTCGCTGCGTGTTAGTGAGATCGCCGCGCTTACCCTTGATGATATTGAGAGAGATTGCTTGTGGAATGGAAGAAAATATGATATTATCCATGTAAGAGGCGCTGTCGTGCGAGACCGTAACGGGAATATGATTACCAAAGAAACTAATAAAAACTCTTCTTCCCGCCGGGATATTCCCATTTTTATCCCCGAGCTTAAATTGCTCCTCACCAATTGCGCGCCCGGCAGGCTATGCACTCGCCGCCCGCATTCGCTCACTAAAACGTTGTATGCGGTATGCGATAATAGTAGTTTCCCGCGCATCAATATGCACGCTCTGCGGCATTCTTTCGCGTCGCTGGCGTACTCTCTGGGGCTTAGCGAGCTTGCCACAATGCGGCTTGGTGGTTGGGCGGATTATGGTACCATGCGGAAGATTTATACTCATCTTTCTAAGCATGATTTAGCGGATGCAGCAGATACACTGAGTGATTTTTTCGCAAATCCCGCCACTTAAAATTTTGCCATTTGCAAGTGTTTTGCAAGCACCATATAAAATATGTAGATATATAGCCGTTTTTGCGGCATCGGGTGTTTTCACTTTATAGACTGCCCACATCAAATACAAGAAATCCCGCAATCGTAGAGATTGCGGGATTTTCTAGTATTCATGCGGGTTTGCGGGCTTTTTGCCGCTATAATTTTTTACCACTCAGTTGTAAAAAATATCATATAATAGCAACTTTTACAGTGCTATTTTGCAAGTGCTTTGCAAGTGTTTTGCAAGTGCCGCCTGCGGGCTAAATCTCCGCGAGCCGCCGCAGGACACTATCATATACACGCGGCTGCAAAATTTTGATTGTCTCCATCAGCTCGTCCATGATTGCCCATGCCTTAACGCTATCCCGCCCGTCCACCGCCCGGAGGAAATCGCTGTAACCTGACACCTCCAGCGGCACGGGCTGTTTTTGTGCCTGCCCTGTGATGTGGTCCCTCACAACGTACAGCCATGCCAGGCGCTGGCACGTTGACCATGTTGTGTCATGCTGTGTCTCAAGCTCTAAGATATCGCTGTTAATGGTGTCAAGGCTTAACATAATCACCCCGCCGCTATCCCGTGGTAATATGCCGCAAGCTTGTGTTCCGGCTCCCCGCCGTCCTTGTCAAACAGGAATGCTTTCGCAAGGTCGGCATAAAATTCACCCGTGCTCACACCGTATTTGTTAGCTACGCCGGAATAATCGGAGTACACCATGTTCATGGCAGCCCACCACTCGTAATCCCGGATGTGTTCAAACACGACGCCTACCCGCTCAGCTACGTCTGTGGTCTGCACCATAGTCCAGTGTGCGCCCTCCGTGCCGTCTTCGTTCTTCATGCGCGCCACCCAGCACTTCGCCTCCTCGCAGGTCAGACCCACTCCCATGATCTCCTGCTCCAGCGCTTCAAGCTTCTCATATGCCTCCAGCATTCGCCGTATGCCCTTCATCACCGTGCCCCCTTCATATATTCTGTGAGCTTCACAAGGTCGTCGTGGTCGAAAACAAACTCCCCTACGATAGGTATGTCAACACGCATCCTGTCCTTCATTACAGGTTCAAGCGCGTCATACAGTTTGTCCACGTCTATCTCATCTCCGTCTATCACCCCAAGCACCTGTACCGCTTGGTGGTCCTTATACTCCTGCATGAGCCGCTCCATATTCTTCGACGCAAGAGCTACATATACAGTCGCCCCCGCGCGTTTCAAGCCGGTCAGCTGCGGCAGCAGTTCATTTTCTATGTATCTAAGTATTCCGTCCTGGGCTGTCGTTATCGCTACCATGTCATACCTCCTTAAAGGTCAGGGGAGGCTTTTGCCTCCCCCATTGCTTAGGCTGTCGTTGTGCCCGTGGATACGCTTACTGTCGCTGTGCCCCAGCCCGGGCACACATTGGCGTTGGGTATGACGACCTTTGTGAGCCCCATCAGTGTGTTGATGTTGTTCTGCATGCACTGGAGTGTAGCTGTGTTGACACCGTTGTAGACGAGCTGTTCCTTTTCAAAGGCGTTCAGCTTCTCTGTTACGCCGTTGACCCTGTCGTTGATTGCATTGTATACATCAACGAGCTTCTTATCAATGTCTGCCTGCGCCTTCAGGATGCCGTTCTCCTGCACCAGGTCATTCTCATACCGGGTGACGTAATGGCTGTCGCTGTCGACGTTTCTGCCCAAGAGGCTGCCGCCCCCTGCCACTGTTGCCAGTCCGCCCAGCGCCGTGCCGATGATACCCAGTGCCGTAGTTCCCTGTCTCGCAAAGTATTCTGCCATAAATATTTGCTCCTTTCATGTTTTTGAGTAGCTACCCTCTATCTCAATTATCCCATAAAAATTTCGGGGAGTGCCGACACATAGCCGACACTTCCCCGACACTTTCAAATTATACTTTGGATTTTCTCCCGGATACTGGTCAGTCTGCGTTCAACTTTGCGCTCATAGTAGTATCCGTATTTTTCATCCATTCTCATGGATATTTGCAGTGTGGTGAACCCTCTGCCCCTCAAACGCAGAATTTCTTTCTCCTCATCGGTAAAGCCGCAATTCTGCTCAAAGTACTCACGCATCTTCTCCGGAAACTGCAAGCTGTTTTTTCCGCTCAGCTTCATACGCTCCTCCCAATGCGTCCATTATGTACTCTGTTTTTTCTTCCTTTGTCAGCCGGTCCCAGTCTATCCCCAGCTTGTCAAAGTATTTCCTTATCTCCTCTTTCACATATTGTCCTCCTTACCTCGGCAGCACCAGGCTCTCCGTGTTTGTGCCGCCGCTCCGCTCGTCTATGACCTGCTGTCCTATGCTTTTACTATACGGATTATTCTTCGCGCTCTTGCTCCCTGTATAGAGCTGCCAGAGCGCCGCCTGCTGTATCAGCGTGAGCTTCTGGTCTCCGTCTCCGCCCGGCAGCACTATACCTCCGCTGGCGCCGCCCAGGGAGTCTATGGCCGCGGTTATCTCCGCCTGGCTGTAGCTTCCGTTCCCGTCTGCGTCATAGCCCGGCAGTATCTCCTTCAGCCTCACGTAGGACAGCGGCGAGATCCCATAGCTGTCGGCTATCTCATATTTCTCGAGAGCGCTCTCGCTCATGATCGCCTTAAGCGCCTCCCTCTGCTCGTCCTGGGTTTCTCCCGCGTCTATAGCAGCTCTCCATTTCTGAGCGTCGGATATGCTCTTCTTGCCCTCCTGGGGTTCAAGCCCAGCCAGTTCAATCGCCATATTCCTGGCAGTGTCGCTCTTCACTCCGTCTTCGACAGCGTCCAGATATCTGTCTACGGCATCTTCTGCCCGCAGTTCCAGGTAGTCATCCATGCTCAGCCCCGCGTCCAGCGCTTTCAGCATCTTCGCATATGCCGTCGGGTTCCCGCTTTCCGTCTCCATCTCAGTTCCCATCAGGCTCCCTGCTATAGCTGCCTTCACCTTGTCCGGATAGTTCTCTTCTCTCAGCAGCGCATATTTCTCTGCGTCCTTCATGCCGGCAGTTTTCCCCCGCCAGATTGCCCACTCCGCGGTGCTTGCTCCTGCTCCGATGATATCTTCAGCATACCCGGCGAAGGATTCCTTTTCGTAATCCCCGAACACAACGCCCCGCGCCTGCTCGCCTGCATAGTCGTACAGGCTGTCTATCATCTTCGCCCGCGTCTCGTTGTCCGCGTTCTGGTAGTCAGCGGAGCCTATCAGCTCCTCAAGCGCTCCGGAGATCGTGCCGCTCCACACCGTGTCATACGTCTGCTGCTGATAAGCATTCAGTTCTCTGTCCTCTCCGTCTACGCTTACCTTCCCCGGTGTGTTCACCGGCACAGCATCCGTAAAGCCCGCCTCGTAGAGTTCCGCGAGAGCCGCCCTTACCTCGTCCTCTGTTTTGACTCCTCTCTTGCTCAGGATATCTCCCACGCGCTGCTCAAGAGCCGCGCCTGTGAGTCCCTTGAGGCTGCTTTTTTTAGCTGTGGCGAAGGCGTCTTCATACGCCGTTGCCACGCTGGGGGCTATCCACTTCACAGCGCCGAGTATATAGGCTTCGAGGTTGTTTACAGGCAGGCCGGGCAGATATGTGGCAGCTGCCATGGCGAGTTCCTTTACACTCCCCGCAAGGTCGTTGCCATGCCGGCGGAGGTATTCAGGCAGATTGCCGCCGTTCTTCACTACGTTCGCCGCACCCGTCACCCATTCGGCACTCGCTTCCCCCTCGTTCATTATAGTTTCTATAACGTCTGTCAGCTGTTCCAGCCCCGGAGTGTCTATGCCGTACCATGTGTCGCCGGTGATCACGTTCCCGATAAGCTCCGCCAGTTCCTCGCCGCCGGACATAATACCTGCCAGGTCTCCCACAAGGCCCAGCGCCATCTCTTTCGCAACGCTCTCCGCCGTGAGCTCCCCGTCCTCGTCTCTGTACCGCTTGCCCTTGTGCTTCCAGAGGTTCATGAGGAACTCTATCAATTCAGCAAAGCCGTATCCCCCGATAGCCGCTATGACCGCCGCGCCCAGGAGCTTCTTTGACTTCTTGGATTTTGCTTCGTTCCCCTGGCTCTTGTAGTATTTTGCTTCTCCCAGCCTCTGGCGCAGGGTGTTGTATGTCTGGGAAGAATCGGACTTGAACATGGTAAACGCCCGGGTCACCGGGTTCTTGCTTTTTCTCAGCGCACCCTGGTGCATCTCGTCAGAGGTGGACTGGCTTCGGGCGACTGCCTCGTCGAATAATTCCGCGACCTTCTTGTAGAAGGGGCTTGTCCCGTTGTCTATCTCCTCCTGAGTCCCAACTTCCAGTTCGGGGAATTCTCTGCGCACCGTGTTCTCCGCCCAGGGCCACAGCACGCTTGCCGCCCAGCCGTCCATTGCCGTTATGGCGCCGCCGCCGAATGCGAATTGTACCGCCTTGTTGCTCTGCGACCAGTTGGGGTTTTCCTTTAGCATCTTCGTCTCCGGCGTCGCATAGCCCAGCGTTCTCCAGTCAAGCTCCTGAGTGTACTTCCCTATAAACTCTCTGTCCACTCTGTTCACCTGCCCCGGAGACGGGAAGTTCTCAATGCCCAGATAGGCCGACGCCAGCGGAATAGACCCCAGCTGCTTGAATACTATACTCGGGTTCGCCCCGAACACAGCGCTTATATAGTTGCTGAACAGCTTGTCCGTGAAGGTGCTCACGCTGTCGCTTGTAAGCCCCTTGCCCCCCTGCAGTGTCTGGATGAGGTCGCTTATATAGTTCAGGCTTGCGTCTCCCCAGGTGTGGGAAATAACATCCTTCATGGAGTTGCCCGCCTCCCGCCAGTTCAGCAGCGTCTGCCAGTTCCTCGCGGGAATAGCCATTCCCACAAACCGCGCCGTCTGTTCCACGTGCCGCTCAAATGCGTCGAATGCCCCTATGTTGTAGCTCGGGTTCTTGGAGTATAGTCTCTCTTTCAGGTTTCCTACGCCTTCCGCTGTAGCCTCGTATACGCCTATCTCGCTCTTTGTATAGTTGCTGTTGGTGTATATCGGTGCGTATACAGAGCTCATGGCTTTATCATAGCCGTAAAGTATGTTGGAAACCCGGTTGATCTCGACCGCCGCGAAGTCGTTGTAATACTTCTCCAGCGCGTTTGCCAGCGCCTGCTCCTCCGCCGTGAGATCGCTCACAATGCCCTTTACCGTCTCCGGCGCGAGCCTTATCGTCTTGCCCTGGGCGAAGGCTTCCCGCCTCTTCCCCTGGCTGTAGAGCTCTTTGTTCGGGAAGGTGCGCCCGCCTGCCATGTGCAGCAGGTTATCGTAGTTTTTGCTCTCAAGGTACATATGCACCTTTTGTGACGGCGTCATGTATACCTTCACACTGTCGCCGAATATAGGCGCGTCTCCATGTCCCAGCTCCAGCAGCTCCGGCACTTCAAGCTCATACCATACGCCGTCCTTCCCCTGTCCGTCGGCGGTCTTCACCCAGTCCGCGTTCTCTGTGAGGAAGTCTTTCAGCTGCTTCTGTGCCTTCACCGTGTATGCCCGGATATCCTTCTCGCCCTTTTCCAGCTGCTTCGCCATGCTGTAAAAAGAGCTTTCCGGGTTCCAGCCTGCCATGCGCTCCATCACGTTCATAGGTGAGAGCTGTTCCATGTTGACGAACTTGTCCAGCAGGTTGCCGTTTCTGGCCGCGTTGCCCGCTTTGCCTCCGGCGCCGAACTCAAGCTCTCCCTTGCTCCTCTGGTATACCTCGTCCACCGCGGCGTTCAGATTCTCGCCCAGGATCCTGTTCCTGTTATAGAACTCTGTGCGCAGGCCCACCGCCGCTTTGTAAAGGTCATTCAGCGCGTCGATGTCCATGTCCGCGATCTTCTTGTAGTCCACTCGCGCTACTATCCGTTCCAGTTCCTTCGACGGCAGGAAGTTGGGGTCGTTGTTCTGGGCGTCCTTGTACATCTGCGCAAGGTCCTTCCATGTAGCCTGGTACTTCTCCGACCACCTCATCTCGTTCGCGGCGCCCACAGCGTATATGTCGATGTCCCCCAGCACTTCGTCCCACGTCGTCAGCAGTCCCGCCGGAGCTTTGTTCCGGTTCTTTTTCAGCCACTGCAGGTTCTTCAGAGTCTTCTGCTGCAATTCCTGCAGCTCTCTGTTCTCTCTCTGCCGCCGGAGCTGTTCCTTTCTCGCGTCCCGCTCCTTTAGCCGCTGTGTCTGTTCTCTTTCCCTCTGCCGGTTCTGCATCTCGCCGAAGGCTTCCCGCTGCTGGGCGAGCTTCACGCCCGTCCTGTCTCTCAGCGTCACCTCCAGCTTTGCCTTTTCGGCGAAGGTCCTCAGTGCCCAGTCCACCTGCCGTTCCAGGTTGTCCAGCACTTCGTCCTCGCTCACATATTCCCGTCCTGCCAGCTCAGCGGTGTACTCCGCGAGGCTCATCTTCTCGCCCTTACCTTCCTCCGCCACCTGGACTACCGTCTTCAGTATCTCCGTCATGTCCAGGTCGTTGGCGTCGAACAGGCCCGGCAGCCGTTCCGCCAGCTCCATGTTCAGCGTGTCTATGTGCTCGTCGCTCTTGTTGTTGGTGAGGTATACCCCCGCAGCGAAGGCTGTCTTCCTGAACTCGTTGTAGTCCTCGCTCCCGCCGAACTTCTGCTTCACGCTCTCCGGCACGTATATCTTCCGCTTCAGCACAACGTCTCTCGCGTCCCTGCTGTATTCGTCCGCGGCCACGGTCATTACTCCCGAGTCGTACATCCTGTCGAAGAATTCTTTCCGCTCTTCCCAGCTCAGCGTTCCCGTCTCCAGCAGTTTGTCCGCCACCTGGTCCACCACGTCCCCCAGCATATTCTTGCTCCCGGCGGGGATGGAGAATATGTTCATCATGTTCTGCCGCAGTTCTTTCTTCGCTATTATGGGGCGGCTCTTTGCCACGGGCTTGCCTTCCTTTTTCTTCTTTTTCTCCGCTGCGTCCTGCTCGTCGTCCACGGAATATCTGTTCGCTGTCTGCTTTGGTGCTTCGTCCGCGGCGTCCTCCTCCGCCGCTCTTGGAAGCACGAACCGCCCGTTCTCGTCAAAATATCCCTTAAGAGCATCCCTTTCACTCTTGACACCTGTCTCTCCTTCTGCTACGCTTGTCTTGGAGGCATCTGTGGGCACCCCAACAGGGCGGTTTTCCGCTTTAGCTGTACCATTCTGGTACTGACGGGGAGGCGCGGGTGCTTTCTTTTTGTTCTCATTCAGCTGGATGGAGTAAACAAATTCTCCATCCGGCTTTTTTCGTACATTTGCCAGCAGGTCGTAAACCCGTCCGTCGATCTGCACGGTCTTCACGAAATATTCCCAGCCTGTAAGTCCCTGGTGCGCTTCAGACGTTTTGCCCTGTTCTTTGCCGCTTCCGCTGTGCTCCGCGTTTTCAACCAGGTCAAAAATGTTTCCGTCTGCTCCTGTGTTGATCTTCGCCTTCCAGCCCCTTGACGAGGACTTCTTATCGCCGTACACATTCTTCCGCAAATCATTCTCATCGAATGTGGCGTAATAAATCTCTCCGTCTCGCGCCGTGAACTTCGCCGTCCGCCCTGCGTATTCGTTCCGCATGATGTCCATGAAGGCTTCCATGCGCTGCTTATACGGCAGTTTGAGAATGGCCTCGCTGGTTTCATACACTTCGGTTCCGTCGACCGTCTCTCCAACATAGTCCAGGTTCTCGCCGCCATCCGCAAACACTGTGTTCTCATCTCCGCGGTATGGCAGGCTGTTCCGCCGCTCCTCCGCTGTCATCTTCCAGCGGTTCGCCGTCTCCCGCGCTTCTATCTCTCCCGCTGTATTGCTGTAGAGCTCGCTCGGTACACTATTGCCCGGACGGTTCATCTGCGTGTAGTAGTTGTCCCGCAGGTCGTAGTATTCGTTGATCTTCCCGTCAAGTCCCCGCCGCTCTGCTTCCTCCCACAGCCGGTCATATTCCGTGAGGTCGTCGTCCAGTTCTCCGGCTTGTTCTATTTTGTCCTTCAGCGCCAGCGCTTCCTCGTTCGCCTCGTCCAGCTGGAATCGAATCAGTTTTTCCCTTGCATCTTGGAATCCCTTGCTTTGAATCTCGTCCCCGCTGGTTAGCCTTTCTTCCCAGTATTTCGGGCTGCTGCCGCCGGAAAAGCCCTCGATCTTCTGGATGGCGTGTTGGATTTCGTGAACCAGTGTTTCCTGTGGTGCACCTCTCAGCTCGTTGCTCAGGGTGATCTTATTCCCCGACGGGCTGTAGCTTCCCCGCGTTCCTCTTTGCAGGTCAGCAAACTCCACCTTCGTCCGCCGCAGCTGCGGATACGCCCGGAATAATGCCTCATGGTCGAGAATGTCCTCCAGCGTTGCGTTGCCTCTGTCTACGCGCTCGCTCAGGCGGCCATATTCCCGCCCCCATGTTTCATCCAGCTTCTGCAGGCGTGTTTCTTCCTCCGCCGTCACGTCTCCGGTCATCCACTTGCGCATCAGTTCCTGATATTCCGCATAGTCCGCGTGGCTTTGACTGAATGCTGCATCTCCGCCGCGATGGTAGGTCATATCGCTGTCGTTTATCTCCCAGCGCCACTTGCCGTCACTGCCCTGGTACCAGCCTGTCAGCGCCAGTATGCTCTCCTCCGAAGCCCCTTCCTGCTGCATTGCCTTCGCTGTGGCGAGCGCGTTCAGATCCGCGTTCTTTCCGCTCTCTCCCGCCGTCATGTATCTGGGCGGGCCTCTGATGCCTGCCGCGGCGGCGGCGTTCTCTCCCTCCGCAAGGGACACTTCGCTCCCGGTCTGAAGCTCGCCCGTTCCTTCCAGGACAGCTTCCGCTATATCGTGGAACGCGCTCGCCCTTGTGCCCATGTTGTTTATGTTCGCGTAGGCGTCGCCCAGTATCTCCTCCCAGACGTATAGCTCCTTCTCCGCCTCCGTCATGCCCTCGTAGTAGTTGGTCACCTGCGCCCACTTCTGCATGTACTTCTCGTACATCGGTTCCCACACCGCGTTTTTCCGGCTCTTTACGGCGTTCATGAACCGGGTGATCTTCTCCTCGTCCGCCATATAGTGCCCCGCGGCGTGTACGCCTGTCTCCGTGGCGCTCCGGCTCAGGGAGTCCACCCGCAGGAACAGCTCGCCCGTGTCCTTCTTTATAACGTCCAGCACGTCCACAGGGCCGCCACCGTTGTCCACAGTGATCGTCCCCACCACCATGTGCACTTCCCTTATGCCCTTGTCCCCCAGCCATGAGTTCAGACCTCTCAGCTCGTCGTCCCAGTCGTCCGGCGCCAGTATGCGCATGGTCGCCTCTTCTCCGCCCCCGTCTATGCCCAGGGACGCCGGGCTTATATATGGCTGGTCTGTTGCGGCCTTCTGCCGCTGGAAGGTCAGCGCTCTGTTTTCTCTTGTCGCTCCCTTGACCCCTGCCGGCGGGCGTACGCTCTCAGGGCGTCCGGCGTCAGTGTAAGAAGGTCTCCCTCCGGCGTCTCCACCGTATACAGCGTCTTCGCCTGCCACGGCAGCTTCTTCTCCATTTCCGTTTCTCTGTATGTCTTGAGTTTGTTCTCCATTGTTCGTTCCTCCCGGCAGTATTGTTTCCTCTCCCGGCCTCGGCGCCATTACGCCGTTGACGGTCATTGCTTCCTGTGGTATGATAGGTGCGGGAACCTCGTTCTCCGCTACGCTGTCGTAAGCACCCGTTTGGGAAGCGCGCGCGTCTGGTGCGGAGTCCGGGGTTCCTCTGTTTGTATAGATGATGTTGCCGTCTTCGTCTGCAACCTCGTGGAGATAATAGCGATTGCTGTTATTATCCTTTGCAACTATAACACCCAAGTATGTGGGGTTCCCCCGATATGTGATTGGCGCCATGAACGTATATGTATCATAGCCCCGCCCCTTCCAGTTGCTCTGGTGATCTACCTGTTTCCCCTGCTGTATTACCTGTGGTACGGCTGCAAAAGTCTCTATTTTCGCATTGCCTATACCGTGGCCTATAACGCTGCCTTTAATTCGGTTTTTGGAAAACAGAACATCTCCGAAGCCATGCCGCGTCACTTTACCGCCTATTGAACGGATGAAGCCCAGCAATCTTTCCGTAACTGTGCCTTGATTCGGCAGTTCATTGCCTTTGACCTCTGCCACGCTCGGCATATCCGCCACTGCTGGAATGTTCTCTTTGATCAGCTTTGTCAGGCTCTTCACCGCCGCCGTCTCCTGCCCGGAGACGGTTTCTCCATCTCTGGGCAGCGTGACGTTTTCCCCCGGCCTCGGCGCCATCACCTGCGGTGTCTCCGGCTGTATGACCTGCTCCGCGGGCTGTGTTACGCTCCCCTCCGGCTGTGTCACCGTCGGCATTGCCGCCGGTGCTTCTTCACGCCCCCCTGCACCATAGCTTTGCAATCCTTCCGCGGTTCCTGTGGTTATCGCGTCGGCGATTTCCTTTGTCAGTCCCGCAGCGTCCTGTGCTGTGAATTCGGATCGTATGCCGCTGTAGCCATTGTCCGTTTCAAAGCCCTTCAGCCAGCCGTCTATTATCGTCAGCGCTCCGTCTATCTGATCCATCTTCTCCTGCTGGCCAGGTACATATCTTCCCCGCAGCCGCGTCTGAAGCTCCTGCGTTAATTCTGACAATTTATTTGCATACTGCACCTGCGCTTCGGGCGTAAGTCCGGCCCCCTCAGCGCACAGTTTGGTATACACCTCTCCAAGCTGCGTCGCAAGATTAGTTGTTTCGGCGTCCCATTCGCTCACTGCTCTTTGTGCATCCACTGCTCCGAATACAATGCTAAAGGCAAACGACGTTACAAGGTTTTCTGCTATCTCCCTGCTTGTCGGTTTCTCTTCTGATAGCAGATAGCTTACTGTGTTCCCGGTCAGGGAGTCCGCCACGCCTCTGGCTGTCTGTTTTATAAACTCCATGAACGGTGTCATGAGCTGTTTCTCAGACAGCACATTTGCTATTTTTATTGATACGAGTTCCCCGGCTATATTGCCCGCCGCCCCCTGCGCCGCCTGCACAAATATTTTTTTGCCGTACTGCCCCGGTGTGATTATCCCCGTTGTGACATCTCCCGACTGCTGCACCGCTGCCGTCATCGCGTATGTGATTGCGCCCCGGGCGGCTGTCGCCCCAACAGTGGTGTTTATCCCCGCGACTAACCCTGATGTGCCTGCCCCAGCCGTCGCCATCAGCGCCATGCTGCCAGTAACGCCGCCCGCTGTTGCGGCTATGGGATGCTGTTGGGCGCTCTTCCCCAGAGTCTCTTTCCATTCCGTCCTCGCCTGCTTGTTCTGTATCTTCAGCTCATCGTCATTCGTGAGCGCCGCCACCCCGCTTATGGCGGCAGTGGTCAGCGGCATGATACCTGAGTTTTCTATGAAGTGATTGACCCCAGTCTCAAGTATCGTATACTCCTCCGGCGCCACAAGGTTAATGAACTCATACGCTGTGGTGTGAGCCCTGTCCCCCTTCTCCTCGTCCTCGGCGTAGAGATAGTTGAAGGTTTCAATGACCCACCGTGGCAGCTCGTCCCACATCTTATGTGTATCGGAGGTCTGTACGTCGTTCATTGCCTGCATATACCTGGCGTCTTCGTTCCCGTTTATGTAGTCGTAGAGTATGTCGTCGTATCCGGTCTCTGTCAGGTACATAGTGTCCGGGGCGTACATCTTCTCCTTCCCGTTGGCTGTGCTCTTGTATTTGCTCTTTTCCGGGAAGTCGGGGCGGCTGCTCAGTGTCTGGCTCAGCAAGGAGTAGTACTCCGTCTTAGGCGCGCCAGTGCCCCCCAGCGCACCTATGTAGTCGTTATAGGTACCGTACTTCTCCTGCATGGCATTTGAGCGGTTGAACTCACTCTCGGTCACGGCATTGGCGAGCTTCTTCTGCCGGGCGTTTCCCTCCTGCCACGCCTGATAGAGCTTGTAGGCGTCGGAGTCCTTGTCCAGATAGTCCGCGCTTTCGCGCTTTGCCCGGGGGGAGGCGTTGTCGTTCGGGCTTATTGTGCTCTGTCTTTCCAGCACGGCCCCCAGCTTATCGTCCTTCAGCTCATCAGGGGTAAAGCCGTCGTAGGTCTTCACATTGTCCAGGTAGTTCTCGTATGTGCCGTAGTCCCGCCTGAGCCCCGCGTGCCGCTGGAAGTCCCTCTCCGTCACAACTCCCGCCCGCTGCTTCCTCTCAGGGCTTTCCTGCCGGGTCGTGCCCAGGTCTCCCATTTTTCTCTCAGGCTCAGCGTTTATTCTTACGAGTCTTCCCTTGCTCCCCTGGGATACGACCCAGCCCGGAGTTCCCCCTGTGCTGAGGTTTCCCACCTCCCGCTCCGGCGCGTCGTTTATCTTAACAAACTTTCCCATGCTTATACCTCATACCAAAGTCCGTATTTCTCCAGCAGCTTCTGTGCCTGTGCTTTCTGCTCGGCGTTCAGCTTGTTCCATATGCTTTCAATCCCCTGCAAAGCGCCGTCGGTCCGTCCCTGTCTCAGTGCCGCGTTCATGGAGCTCATCGCAGCGTCAAAGCGGTTGCTGTTATATCCCGCGGTGTCTCCTCCTGCTGTGAACCCGGCGGCGCTCAGATCAGCCTCCGTTATATTGGGGTTGCCGGAAAGTATCTCGTTCCAGTCGCTCAGAGGTATGACCCCGTCGGGATACGCGCCTCTCAGCCGGGCTATACTCTCGCTGGACAGAGTTTCGCCGCTATCGCCGCCGCTGTCTCCTGATCTTCCTGAGCCGCCCGAGCCGCCGGGCGCGGTGTAGTCCGTCATTGCGCTCGTGTCTATGCCCAGCGCCGCCAGCCCGGAGTAGTCGCCGTACTGCGCCGCCAGCTGTGCCATGGTGAGCTGGTTCTCGTAGTCCGCATCCGCCTGTGCCTGCGCTCTGTCCAGGGCGTCCATCTCCCGCTGGTACATCGTCTCCTCCTGATCCGTCTGGAGGGAGTAGAGATTATACAGGTCGTTCAGTGCGTCTCTGTATCTGTCGTATGCCTCCTGCTCCGCTTCAGTCATGTACTGCTGGTACATCTGCTGTGCCGCTCCCTCCGCGTAGGAGGAGGCGAGGCCACCGGTCCGGGCGGACGCCTGGCTGAGTGTCCCCTGCATGGCGAGCCGACCGTTGTTCGCCCAGGAGTCCATAAGCTCCCCGTAGTCCGGGGACGCCTTGAACTGCCCGTAGTTGTATCCCGCTATGTCTCCCAGCGTTCCTCCGGAACCGGAGCCCAGCCCCGGGGCCGCCGCTCCCTGGAGCTGCTTTGTGCCCAGGTCGTAGCCCGCGTATGTCTTTCCCAGATCCGGCAGGGCGTATATCATGTTCTCCTTTGTTATGCCGGTCTTCACACCCATGTTCTCTCTCAGAGATGCTGCCTCGATCTCCGCCAGCGCCCGCTGCTCCGGCGTCGTCGCGTTGTTCCAGTTCATCTTCGTCTGCAAGAGGGCGTTGCCGTAGTTGGGGTTCAGTTGGGCGTATGCCAGGTCCGTCTCGTCAAACTGCCCCAGCAGCCCCGCGTTCCTCGCCTTTTCCAGGAACGCGTCGTAGCCCCCGTATCCCGCGGGCGTCCCCGTGCCCTTCACGGTCTGTACCTTTCCGTCCACCATTCCCGTATAGTCGTTGCCGTAGTTGCCAACAAGCCAGTTTGCCTGCCGCTGCTCGTCCGCCCCCGAAAGGCTCAGCAGCGTCGCCGGGTCCCGGACGGAACTCACCCCGGAGTATACGTTCTTGCTCCCCGTTGGTGTGTACCCCCGTCCGTCAGCTCCCCCGGAGTAGCCGTAGGCGCCCCGGATGCCCTCGGCTATCCTGTTTGCCTCTTCCCATGTGCCCGTTCCGTTTTCCGCCGCCCGGCGTGCGTCCGCTATCTGCCCCAGCTCCGTGTTCGTCATGAAGAACTGGTCATAGGGACTGCCCCCCAGAGCGGCTCTGTCTACGCCCAGGTTGTAGTCGTAGTCGGGCACGAGCGTCCGAGCCTGGTATTCTCCGTTCGGCCCGTATGTAACGGCGTATGTCTTTCCGCCCGTCTTTGTGTACTGGGTGGAGTTCGCGTATTCCGGGTTCATCTGTTCCATGTTCGGTATGAGGTTATACCCCGCCATTCTTTTCACGCTCCTTCCTCTGTCTGTATTCCTTCTCAAGGTCCATCTGCATGGACTGTATGTGCTCGATTATTTCCCGGAGCACCTTCTGCGTGTCCCGGGTATCCGTCACTTTCAATTCCCGTCTGAATAACTCGCTCATGCCTTTTCCCCTCTTTTATTCATTGTAATAGTCGCTGCCGGTCTCGCAGATGCCGTCCAGACGGCGCAGGACGCAGTGTCCCGTGCCCGCCAGGCGCACCTTCAGATAGTCCCCCCGCATGGGCGGCACGGGTATCTTCAGGGTGTACCAGTCAGGCCGCCGCGCCGTGAAGAGCTTTCTGTACTCCCCGTTCGTCCCGGCGGCGGAGACCTCGATCTCGCTGCCCTGCTCCGCGTAGATCCGCAGCCGCAGCCACCGCCAGACCTTCCGCTCCATGTCTATCCCCGTGTACCGGGTGACGCTCCCCTCCGTCCAGGGGGCGAACTCCGCTTCCCAGCTCACCTTCTCCGGCTCCGCGGCTGCCCAGCAGTCCCCGGGGGCAAACGCCGTGCCCCCCTCCACCGCCTTCACGCACTGGTACTTCCCGCCCCCATAAGAGACGATGTCCCCCGCGGCGTAGTCCTTCGTCCCGCTCCAATCTTCACCGGCGCTCTCACCCGTGTACCTCTTCCAGTACCCGGGGAAATACTCCGCAACGGCTGTGGTCGTGATCTCCACCCCCGAGGCGGAGGCCCGGATATTCACATCCCCCGCCGGGGCGAACTCATAGTCCAGCGGCCCCGCGCCGCTCAGCACCGTCGCCCCGTCCAGTATCACGGCGCTGTCCGCCCCTGCCGTGCCCGTGTGGAGCTTTATCTTCTCCCCCGCCGTGACGGGAAATTTCGTCTCGAAGGGGAAGTACTCCATGGTGTATCTCTTCCCGGCGTACTCGATATAGTCCGTCCTGTACCACTCGCTCTGCATACCGTAGTTCACCATATACGCCGGGTACGCCGACCCGAGGGAGACTGTGAAGTCGTAGCTGTATTCGCTCGTGTTCATATTCGCCGACGCCTTGAGCATGACCTCCGTGTCCCCCACGGCGGTGAAGGTGCTCTTGTCCTTCCACCAGAGCTGCCCCGTCCCCGTGATGGTGCTGGTATAGCGGGCTGCCTGACTGCTGGTGCGCTCCATGACGACGGATATCTCGTCCCCGTATTTCACGGTGTATTCACCGGGACCGTACACCCTGCCGCCGTTCACGGTGAGCCATGTGTACTCGCCCCAGCCGTAGCCCGTGAGCTTCAGGGAGAACCGCCTGTCATCCGGCGCAATTTCCGGGGGCTGGGCCGCCTTCGTCCCCTTCACGCAGCGCAGGGTGCTCTCCCCGTCCGTCACCATGTCCCCGGGGGCGTAGCTCCGGGAAGCATTCCAGGGCAAAGTCTCCCTCGCGGGCCCGTCCACCCGGCAGACCTTGCCGTCCGCCAGCATGTACAGCGCACCGTCCGTCTCACCGAAGTCCCGGACGTCCGCGCTGTCCTCCCGGAGCCAGGTACCCACGGCGGTGTCGTAGACGTAGGTGCCCGGCTTGCCCCCGGTTCTCAGGGAGATGTAGTACCGCCTGCCGGAGACACCGGCGACGCCCCGGCTGTACTCACCCTCCCCCAGGTTGAAGCTCACGAGGCTTGGCACGCCCCCCGAGTAGGCGCACACCCCCATGGGCGCGTGGTAGTAAAGACACTCGTTTATGACCTTCGAGGACTTGTACGACCCCTTCTTCACCCCCTGTACCGTGTACTCGTAGTACCCGAAGTTCGAGGGATAGTCCCCGTAGAGCCGGTAGAGCCTGTCCTCCTTGAAGCACAGCACGTCCCCGGAGTATTCGCAGATGGCGGTGAAGTCGTTGTCGCTGCCCACCGCCGCCTGCCAGCTGTCCGAGTCCACCCCCTCGAAGGTGTAGAACTGCCAGGGATAACCCAGGGCGGAGACGTATATTACCCGGCTCTCGAAGTCCTCGTACTTCCCCGCGTCGTAGTTGTATACCTTCGTCTTCTCGTGGCTGCTGACCCCGTAGAGCCGGTTGTTGTGGCCGCAGATGTAGTCCAGATCCGGCACCTTCCGCCTGAGCGTCACGTTCCCGCCGAAGATGGATGACACCGCCGTGAAGGTAAGTGTCTCTGCGTCTGAAGTGTCGGCGTAGGCGGGGAGCGTCTCCTTCGTGAGCACCTCCGTTATGTACCGCTCCCGGGTGTTGGGGTCGTAGAGCCAGTACTGGGCGTCCGTGTAGTACGAGGTGCCCTGGGGTGTGCCTCCCGCCGTGCCGCCCACCCGATAGAGCCTGCTCCCCGCGCCCAGGCGTCCGTCGAAGAGGATGTAGCCGTATTCGTTTCCCCCGGTCTGTATCGCCCAGAGCTTCACTCCCTCCGCGGCGCCGATCTCCGCAAAGCCGTTCACGTTCAGGATGGTCCCCGCCTTGAAGGTCACCTCCTCCGGGGCTATGGCGGTGATCGTGGCGTACTCCACGTCGTTTATCCCCTGGCTCATCCCCCTTATCTCCACCACGTCCCCCACCCGGAACACGTCGTCTATGGGGCTCTGCACCGTGTTCACGTCTTTCACGTCATATTTCGTGCTGTTAAAGCTCACCGTGCTGGTTATCCCCCCGTACTTTGCCCTCTCGGGGACCTCCGTTATGACCCCGTAGAAGCCCTCCGTGTTGTATTCGCTCGTGTCCGGCATGGACGTTATAGCTTCGCTGATCGTACTGAAAACCCCTGTCGCAAGGGACCAGGTCTTTTCAGAGCTCCAGTAGGATACCGTGAGTACGGGGATAACTATGTCCCCCTCTTCCACTACCGGGATATCCGACGTGGGGTAGTCCCATGGCGCCAAACGCTTCAGGGTAGGCGCCGGCAGCGTCCACACCCCGGAAGAGCAGCTTATGGCGCTCACATCCTTTCCGTAGGTGTACACCAGGTAATAATAGATCCCGTTCTGATACTTCCCGGTCGCGGCGCTCACATGCGCCTCCGTCTGCACCGTCTTCAGATTCCACTTGTCCAGTTTGTCCGTCCCCGCCGTCTCCGGGGCGCTCTTCGTCGTCACCTCCGCCGCCATGTCCACGACCTTTCCCCGCACAAGGTCGATGCACTTCTTGTCCGGCCATATTACAAGGTTCGTGTTCACCACGGCGAACTGGTGCTCCCCACGGGAGATGTTCGTCAGCGGTTCCCCGTCGTAGTAGAGCACGCCCCCCGCCGTGACCACCTGCTTCCCGTCCCAGAGGAAGAATCCGTCCCCGTCCGGGTACGCGCCGTATGTCTCCCGGGGCGCTCTCGGCGTGAGGGCGGGGTAGCCCCCGTGGCTCAGGTTCTCGCTGCGGGTCAGCTCGTTCGCCCCCGCCCCGGGTGTCAGGTTCAGCCCGCCGAAGGTGGTCACAGCCACGCTCGCCGTGCTCTCCCCGTTCACCATTGATGGTAGTTTCATCTCTGCTCCTTTGCTCTCTTAGCCATGATCGCCGCCTGATACCGGGGTATCAGCTCGCAGGGCCTTGAGCCGTCTGTTATGCCCATGGCAACCGCTTCCTCAAGCTCCGCTTTAGCCCACTCGGGGCAGGGCTGCTCTCTCAGATACTCGTTAAGCGCCTTGTAGATCTGTTCGCCTGTCATGTCGTCCTCCTCATAAGTTATGTAAGGGCACTTGCCCCACTTGTTCCATGGCCGGTTTTTAAGCTGTGTCTTGACCACACCCCATGCGTGCCCCCGTGCTTCTATAACCTCGCCGCCGCCGATATACACTCCCACGTGACCCTGAAAAAACACCAGCACGCCGGGTATCTCAGGGATGGTGCCGATAGTGCCCTTTTCCTTGCATCTCACGTACATATCCGCTTCGTCAATGTCCGGGCAGCCGTTGGAGGCGTACACAGGCGCAGAATTCGGCGTGTCAGACCATATATAGCCCTTGACAAGCCCGATGCAGTCATGGACACGCTGCCCGTATTGGCTCGGAAAGTCCGCAGCAGAGTAATATACCGGCAGCTGCCGCCGCTTCTGGGCGAGGAGCGCCGCCGAAGCTGTCTGCCCGAACGTCCCCATCCAGTAGGGCCTGCCCAGTTGAGCCTTGCAGTAATCTACAAGCCCCGTGTTCGTCTTACTCATATTTCTCTCCTTTTAGAATATCTCGAAATACTCTCCTTGCCCTATTTCAGCGGGATTCCCAGCCTGTATGCAGACATAGCGGGTCGTTCCGTCTGTATAATAATAATTTGGGTAAACTTCCATGCCGGGTACAAACATAATAGGAAGGTCGGCTGTGCCCGTTTTATCCTCGGATTCTTCTTCTATCCAAGTAATAGCGCCGCCCCCAACAGCCTGATAGGGGCCCCATTTATAGCCGGGACGGGACGGCATAGAAGTCGGTTTCTCTTCTATGACAATGCCGACCTCGGTAATAATATCCGACACATTTTTCAAAGCGGAGATACTGCTCTTCAAAGTGTCTACTCTTACCCGAATTTCATTATCCATTAACGCCCGCCTCCTTTTCTAATTCCGCAAGCACATTTTCCAGATCTGTCTTTTTGCCCATCTTAACAGTCACGTTCCCGTCCCGATGGTCTGTTATCTCGCCTGCCACGCAGTATGCAGACATATCGTGTTCCACCGTCTCTGTGGTGCCGTCCTCCTGCGTAACTTCCTCAACGAGCGTCCAGATAAGTCCGTCTTGGAATATGGCGTCAGCCTGCACCGCCGTCATGGCGAGCCGTATACTCACGCTCTCCCGTCCGCCCCACTTACTGTCCCGCACAGCTCCCGTAAACCCTGCCGGGTATGTGTTCTCTCCTACCTTTATCTTTGTCATGCTTCCTCCTTCAGCCCTATAAGAGATGCCCCGTATGGCGACCCCTTTGTCCCGTTTACCACGCTGTATTTGCTCCCGTATGAGCCAACCAAACTCCCAAGGATTACACCGCTGTCAGTTTGGAATGTCGCTGTCAGCGTGTCATAACTGTTTCCCAGCCCCGCCGTATACACCTTGACGTGGTTTAATACCGCCGCAAACATCACCTCGCAGTTCGCAAAAGCGGAATAATACTGGCTGCAATATCCCGTCGTCGCCAAATTCCTGCCCGCTCTGCTGTAGGCATACTCCGTGGTACTCACATTTACCTTATCGACATTGAGGTTTGCAAACGCCGCCGCCACCTGTTCTTTGCTGTAAGACGGGAACTTTACCGCGAGCAATGTCGCCCCGTACACTTGGGCTAAATCTGTTGTGTTTATCGAGCTTGTAAGCCATATCTTCCCTTCGGTATCAAGAGTCGCTCCGGGGGTTGTATTGCCGGGGATGTTATATATTAGTTCCATCCCGCTTAGGGCAGCCCCACCTGTAGCGCTGGGCATTCTGGCCGCGCAATATACCGCCATACCTCCGTTAAAGAATGCGAATATGAATACTTCTTCTCCGGATCCCGAAACCTCATCGTCATCATCGAGCCTAAGATGCACATAGGACGTTCTGCTGCTATTTATCCCGTCCACCGCCAAGCTCACCGCGTCAGCCCATAATTCCGCCTGTGTGGGGGCTTCTATCTCGCCCCCTATGTCATACGCCACCCCGTTTACAAGTGTCTTGCCCTGCTTTATGCTGTAAGCCACGCCATTAACAAGCACCTTTCCCTCTGTTACATCGTGGGCGACAGCTCCGACCATGGTTTTCATCAGCTATACCTCCACGCTATCGCACCATTGACAAGCTGCGCCGACCAATCCGTCACAGCGTCAAACGCAGTAGCATCAAGCAGCTTTTCACCACGCGCCATAATGGTTGTATAGTTGGTGTCGGTGATGCTGACTGGATTCTGTCGGTTAAGCATTGCTGGCGCATCAGCCCAAGTCGCTGAATACCGCCACATTGTCCCAGGCTTAGCAATAGCCGCCCGTGCCGTTTTGTACAATGCTGTTTGATGGTCTGAGTATTCCCCCGCAAACCAGTATTGATTCTCCCCGGTTCCAACGAGCGTCAAAATTGCATTTATATCGCTTTTCTCGCATAACACAACTTTTCCGGCATTCACGGCGGCCGTGATCTCCGCGCCTGTGGTAGTCCCATACGTCGCCCAGAATACGTCTTTTGTCCTGCCTATGGTGACTGTGCTGCCCTCCTGGCTTATCTCAACGCCGGCCCCCTGGGTCAGCGTCAGTGCGTTTACACCGTTTATGGTCGCCGCCGCGCCCGGGTTTCCTTGTGGTCCCGTCTCTCCCTGTGCCCCCGGATTGCCTTGAGGTCCCTGCTCCCCCGGGTCGCCCTTCGGGCCCGTCTCCCCCTGCGCTCCTGTCTCGCCTTTCGGTCCTGTCTCACCCTGGCTTCCCCGACAGTATCCCGCGTTCACCGTCTGCCCCGAGGAAAGCGTCAGTATCAGGTTGTAGCTTTCGTCTATGCTCGCCCCTGTTATGCCTGTTCCGTCCGCACCCGGCGTCCCCTGGAGCGAGCCCAGGCTGCTCCATCCGCTCTTCTCCACGTCCCAGATGTATATCACGTTGCTCTCCGCGGTGCCTACCGCGTAGGCGTCCCCCGCGTTTCCCGTGGGATGTGCCGCCTGCAAAGCGGCGAGCGTTCCGTATATGCCCTTCACGGTGAAGCTCGTTCCCGGGTCTCCCTTGTCTCCGGTGTCGCCCTTCGGTCCCTGGGGTCCCTCCGGTCCCGCCGGTCCTGTGGAGCCGGTGTCTCCCTTGTCGCCCTTTTCTCCCGGGTCTCCCTTTGGTCCCTGGGGACCCTCCGGTCCCTGGGCTCCTCTTGCCACGGGGCGCATTCTCTGTACCATGCTGTCCGGCAGAAATGCCCCGTTCTTCATGTTTACTTTCATATCGTCCTCCCACCCCCTGTTTTATTCCATCTTGCGATCCCGCCGCACATGCCGCCGGCGCCCGCCCTAAAAGGAAAGCCCTATCCTTGCCAGCGCAAAAGCTATCACCGCGGCGAGCACTGCCCAGATCGTTTTCTCGACTATGCCTTCCCACCGCTTTCCCGGCTTTTTCTCCAGCATGTCCACCTTCCCCGTAAGTGCGTTGACGCTGGCGTTCATCGTGCGCATCTGCTCCGCCATCACCGCCACCGATGTGGCGAGCTGCTGCAGCGTGGCGTGCTCCTGCTCCAGCTTCTTTATCCGTCCCTCGTTGCGTACCGAGCGGTCTGTCGTCTCCTGCAATTTTATTGCGAGCTGTTCATTTTCCATCCGCCCCTCCAACGTTTATCCGCTTGGACAGGCGGCATATATCGTCTATCATGTCCCCCACCTTTTTTTCGGCGTCCGCATCGTAGTTGTAGTTGATATTCGCCGCTGCCGCCTGCACCATCTCCATTACCCACTGCTTCCTCTCGGCGCCATTCGTGAACATAGTCTCCGCCTTCTCCATGAAGTCCATGGCTATATCCATGATCCGCGCCCAGTTCTTCTCGCTCACAGCGGTCTTTATGGTTGCCCCCAGCCGCACCACAATGGGGATGCACACCACCAGCCCCGCCAGAATACTCACTATCAGATCTATGTATTTCATATCGTCTCCTCCTCGAAATTCTTCGCCTGCGCTTTCGCGTAGGTAATGCCGTCCTTCGAGTGGTCCTTTTTGCATAGGCTTATATAGCTCGCCAGCGCCGTGCCTATGACCGCCTCCGCCAGACCCACCGCCGCCGTCAGCCATGCCGCCGCGGCGTCGTAACCCGTGCGTATGGCGAGATACATAAGCACAAAGCACTCCTGCGCTATGACGAAGCCCGCCAGTATCGTGAGCCCCGTCACCACCTTCGACCACTCTTTCTTCTTTTTCCTCTTCCGCTCCACCGTTATCTTCATTCGTACACCATGACCCGTGTCAGGGGCAGCGTTTCATAGTACCGGTCCCCCGCCTGTATCTTTATCCTCACCTCTCCCAGCCCCGATTTCAGCTTCAGGCTGTCCTCCCGGCTGATTGGGCAGGTGAGGGTATCGTCTGTGTAGTCCATGTCCTCCAGCCCAAATTTCAGCGTCTCAGCGCCCCCCTGAGTTATCGTCACAGTGCACGCCGTCACTTCCTCTCCCGTCACCGGCAGCTCTGTAAACTCCAGTATCGGCGTAGTCCCCCGCACCATGGCGAAAAACTGGGCGTTCTCGTTGCCTCTGTCCGCCGGCTTGAAGCGCCTGGCATACCATCTCTGGTATTCCCCGAAATATGCGTTGAACAGCTCCATGGTGTTCTGGTACTTGGAGTATTCCCCCAGCCCGAAATCTGTCATGGCGCTTAAATACGTCCAATAAAGCTTGTCATGCGGCGGGACTGCCAGGAGCTTCACGTTCATATCCTCCGCGCCGTACCGGATACATATGTCCGGTTCCAGCAGGAACACCTCCGTCTGCACCAGCCCCTCGCAGTCATTCAGCCACCCCAGCTTCACGTTTTGGGTAAAGGCGTTGGGCTTGAGCTCATCCGCCATATTTATCGCTTCCATTACCGTCATAAATTCACCTCCTTAGTTCAAAAGGGGCGGTATCTCTACCGCCCCTCCTGTCAGATGATCTGACCTCCCGCGACGATAGCGACGCCTCCCGCCGCAAGGGAAACGCCCGTGTCGCCGCTCTTGATTTTCAGCGTAAAGGCGTTCGTCGCGCCGGTGTTCTTCACCAGCATGACCTGCTCCGGGTCTATATCCAGCGTCAGCGTCTTGCTCGCCGCCGTCATCTCGCACCCCACGGCGAAGACCCTCTTCTCCTTGTTTGCAAGAGTGTAATCCGCACCCTTGCTGAGCTTCAGCCCCTCGCCGCCGTATATTGCCTTTACAGCCGTGAATTTTGTGTACTTCATCCTGCCCCCTCCTTATGCGGAGATAAGCTGTGTACCGCCTGTCACGCCGCCCACAGCGGCAAATCTCCAGTCGTTGAAGCCCGCGATGAATCTCGCGTAGCCGCTCCATACGTTGGCGTCGTTGCCGTCGTCGATACGGCTCTTGATCTCCAGCGCTGTGCGGTCCAGCCATACGGCGCCGCCGTACTCGTCGTTATAGCGGCTGTCCAGCAGGACCCAGGGCGCCGTGCCGTCCTTCACCGTGAGATAGGGCCAGACGATAACGTTCCATCTGCCGAACTGGTAGTTGAAGCCGTTGTTTGCCGTTGCAGGATCCTTGTCCGCGCCGATGGCGGCGAATACGTCCCTCTTGAGCGTGTAGATATTAGGGATGAGGATAGTGTCGGGCGCCACGTCGAGCACCTCGCCGTTGTCACCCTTGAAGCCCTGCATCTCGCACTCGATCGCACTCAGAGCGTCCACGCTGAAAGCGTCCGCGTAGAGGTTGCTCTGCTTTGCCTTGCCCAGCTTGGATGTGTGCTCTTTGTTGAACAGGCTCAGACCGTCGGCGCACTTGGCGTCAAATGTCTTGCCTCCGTACTTCACTGTGCTGCCGCCCGCGATAGCTGCGCTCAGGAGCGCCGCGCCGAACTTCTCTCTTGTGCGGTAGTAGCTTGTCACGAAGCCCGCAGGCTGCTTTTTCAGATCCATGAGCTTGGAGTCCTCCACGATCTCCCTGGACAGGGAGAAGGAATTCTTCCATGTCATGTGCTCAAGGAACTTGCTGTAGCCCTCCTGCATACCGTCGATGGGGTAGTTGCCGTTCTCGCCCACGGGCTGGAAGCCCTCCATAGCCGTCATGGTGGTGAACTTCTCGCCCCAGTGCGTGCTCTTGCCCATGTTGAACAGGTTGGGCAGCTGGCTCTCCGCCTCGAACGCCTCGCCCCGCTTTTCGATGAACATGCGGATAGGCGCCTGGCTCTTGCCGAATATGCTGTCCTGAAGGCCGGAGCCCTCAGTGAATGTAATGTTTGCCAATCTCCATCTCTCCTTTCTTAGAATCTCACGCGGCAGTGGTCGCCGGAGGCCGTCCCGTCCATCTCTACGACCTCCGCCACACCGCTTGCGGTCGTTGCCGTGACCTGCATGCCGCTGGATGCGTGGAGCGTCACCTTGTCGCCCAGGTTCAGGCTCGCCGCCGCCGCGGAGAATGTGGTGTCAAACACCAGACCCGGCAGCACCCGCAGCACAGGGATGATATCTCCCGCCTCGCAGGCGCTCCCTTTCTCAATCATGGATATGTACTTGGGCGCCGTGGTCCCTGTCGCTATGGCGAGCTTTCCGCTCGTCTGTGTCAGTGCCATGCCCACCTTCGGCGTGATCGCCGAACAGGGCAGGTATTCTATGGCGGGCACTATCCCGCCCTCGCAATACGCGAGCATAAACGCCATTTTGCAGTCTCCTTTCAGTTCCTTTTGATATACCTGTTGTAGTGCTGTCTTATCTCGTCGTCCGTGGCATTGGGCAGAAACTCCCTGTACTCCGCCAGCACATCCGCGGGCACAGGCTCCATTCCGGTCCCCCGGGTGGTCGTGCGCTCCATGTGTCCCTTGCTCTGAGCGTTGAGCGCCGCCTGCTTTGCTCCGGCGGACGCCGCCTGCATGAGCTTGTCCGCGTTTGCAATGCGGAATGCGTCCTCAAATGTGTAGCCTCTGGATATCTTCTCCCGGAATACGTCCGCTGTGTCCATCTTCAGGATGTCCGCCGCCGTCTGTATAGTGGGGTCGAGCTTCCGGATGTTCTCCATCTGCCGGTTTATCTCCGCCTGCTCCCGCTCCTTCCGCGCCTGCTCCTGCTCCGCCTTCGCCCTCTCCGCCTGCTCCGTCGCCGCCCGCACCTGTGGAAGGCTCTGGATAAAGTCGTCGAACTCCGGCTCTGTCATGCCGGACTTCTTCATGACCTGGTCCCTTTTCTCCTCGGAGAATTTCGTCTTGTACTCGTCATACTCCGCCTTAGTGACTATGGGCTGCTTTGTGTAAGGGTTCGTGAGCCCAAGGTTCTTTATAGCCTCGGCGACATATTTCTCCGCGTCCTGCTTCACGCGCTCAGCGGCCTCCTGAGCCTGTTTCACAGCCGCGTCCCGTTCCGCCTCTGCCTTTCTTCTGGCAGCGGCGTACTTTGCGTCCTCCTCGCCCTTCGTTTCCTCCGGGCTCTCCTCCCTATCTACAGCAGGGTCAGCGATCTCCTGCGTTTCTTCGCTTACGTTCTCTTCGGGCTGCGTCTCCGTCTCAGACAGGGCAGGTTCAGCGATCTCCTGCGTTTCTTCGCTTTCCAGCCCGAATACCTCGTTGTAGTTGATGTCTTCCATTTGCCTCTCCTTTTTACTTGCTTCTCAGATCCTCGCCCGTCTTCTTGACGGTCTTGCCCTTCTTCCCCTGTGTGGAGAAAGGCGCCTTTACCTTCTGGCTCGCCGCGTTTTTGATCTCACCTGCGTAACCGGGTCTCTTATCCATACAATCACCTCCTTTCATCCCCCGCCTTTATTTCGGCGAGGTCTTTTTCCTGGCGCCGGACTTGATGGTCGTCATCTTCCGGTAATTTCCCCCCTGGCTTTTCTTTCTGTAGTTTCCGCCGGGGTACGACTTCCGATAGTTCCCGCCTGTATATGACTTTCTGTAGTTCGCCATCTCTTCACCGCTCCTTTCACCCCAGAGCGCAAGCGCCCCGGGGACCCCCCTTTTTTATTTCACCTTGCAGCCCCGCCGCGCATGTCGCCGGGACCTGACGGCGCACCCGCGCCGTCCCGCCTTCGGCGGGTCCCTTCCAACGCACCCCCAGTGCATCAGACTCCCGGCGTTCCCGCTCTCTGCATCTGGCTCTGCACTCTTTCCATGTCCTGCTGTGCCATCTGCACCTTCATCTGCGCCGCCTGTATCTGCTGCTGGCGCTGCAATTCCTCTTCCAGATACCGCTTCGTCTCGCTCGCTCCGGGATAGTGCAGGTTCTCCATCTTCGTCCAGTAGAGCAGCAGCGTCTGCATCTGGCTCGGGTCGCCGTATGCGCCTGTCTGGAGGTTGTTCAGCGTGTCCTGCCACATAGCCCCCCTGTTTGCAGCCAGGGGCGCCGTGGAATCGCAGGAGAAAAGGAACTGGTCGTTCCAGTACCATTCCCCCGCCGCGTCCTGCTCCAGAAAGTCGTAGCGGTTGAACTCCTCGTATACCTGGTTGCCGTGTACGTCCTCCGTCACAACAGGTCTCGGCTCGTCCGCATAGGCGAGCTTATACTTGAACATCGCCTCGAAGAGCTGGCTGTAAGCGAAGTCCTTCATGCGCCGCTTGCTCTCCAGTCTGCCGGCGCTCTGGGCAGCCGCGAATTCCTTCGCCTTGCCGCTCGTCGCTGTGCTGTCCTGACGCCCCTGGTAGCTGTCGGTGATGCCGATTATCTGCCGGGCCTCCTGGTACACCTGCTCCAGATACGCCATGTCCTGGCTGATATTCCCCTCCATGTTGTATACGCCTATCATGCTCATTGCCGCAGGGGTGCCCGGTCTTATCACCTTCATGTCGTCCGTGTCCACCTTGATGGATACGTCATCCGGCAGGGTAATGTAGCTCCCCGATGCCACGAGCTTCTCGATTATCTTCGCCTCCAGCCGGTTTATGGTGTTCTGCTGGTCCGCGATCTTGTCTATGTCGCTGTCACCCAGCAGGCTCCCGTAGAGAGATACGTTCCTCTGGAGGAACACCGGGAAGATATTCGGCTTGTAGAAGGGAATCTCCGTAGGCTTCAGCTCCCCTTCGCCCTCGTCGTTCAGGGTCATTACTGCCCCGGGGATCTCCGTGCCGTCGGAGCGTAACACGGGCGTGTACAGCAGCTCCACGTCCTCCCGGCTCTCTTCCCACTTGTCGCCCCCGCAGTAGGGGCACGCCTTCTTTTTCCTTCTCTCCTGCCTGACGTTGGGTTTTTCCGTCCCCAAAGGCTCCCCTGCGTAAGGGGAGCTGTCAGCAAAGCTGACTGAGGGGTCGCCGCCAAAACGCTTCGCAGCCTGACTGAGGGGATCAGAACCAAAGCCCAGCTCTCCCGGCATATTCCCGTCCAGCGTGGGCTCCTCCAGTTCGGCGAGCCCCTCCTGCTCCGCCGCGCCGCACATGGCGCACCGTCTCAGCCTCCGCGCCTGATAGTCGTCCAGGTCCTCCAGCGTCGTGTCGCCTACCCAGCTGTAAAGCCCGATGCCGCCCGTGTCGTTCCGGTAATACGCCACGTACTGGGTCACAAGGTCGTCCGCCGTGCTCTCGTCGTCTCCCCGGATGTCCGGCTCCGCTTCGCTCTCGTCCTTCACGTCCACGCCATAGCGCCGCCGTATGTATTCCTTCGTCTGGGGGATCTTCAGGATGATGTAGTCCATGTCCTCCACGCTCGTGAATATGCCGTCCTGGGGTATGACCTTCTTCGGGTGCAGCGGCGTGCAGCTCAGTTCCCCCACCGTTGTGTGCGTCCGCTTTGTGTTGTCCCATTCCAGCAGGTAAAAGCTTCCGCCCTGGATAGGCACGGTCCGTTCCTGGATATCGTTTATCTCTTCAAAGGGCATCCGGTCCAGCTCGTTGCGTATCATGTCCTCAATGAGCTTCGCCTTCGCCTCGTCCTTCTTCCGCCGGGCAGTCACCTTCGGCTGAGGAATGGCGGAGTCTATCTCCGCCTCGATTATCTCCGTGCATATATTCCGCACATGGGGCGTCCGCTCCATCCTCTCCCCTCTGGTCAGAGGTTTCAGCTCGTCGTCCCCGGCGTACATAGCCTCCCGGGAGTCCATCTTGTCCAGCGTATCCCGGTATGCCGTCTCGTTCCGGCTCAGCCGTTCCTGCCACATCCGCAGCTTCTTCAGGTCATTCTTCCCTTTATTCACTCTTATTCACCATCTTTCCTGTCTTACCCCGGTGTTTTCCCTGCCTATATACAGTTCATACAGAATTATTCTCAGATTTTTCATGTTCCCCCCCTTGACTTTTGTGCGCATTGTGCGTATAATATACTCAGTAAGGGGGAAAATACTATGACCGCCAAAGAAATTGAGAAGCTGCTCCTCGCCGACGGCTGGTATCACAAGAACACCAAGGGCTCCCATAAGCAGTTCAAGCACCCCGTAAAGCCCGGCAAAATAACCATCCCCCAGCACAAAGGCGATATTGATAAGGGCACCGCAAAATCTATACTGGTTCAGGCTGGTCTCGCCTGAAAGGAGGAATTATCATGAAACTTGTTTATCCCGCTGTCCTGCGCCCACAGCTTGAGGGTGCAGGCTATACCGTAATCGTTCCCAATCTCCCCGGCTGCGTCTCCGAGGGCGGCACCCTTGCCGACGCGCTGCTCATGGCGGAGGACGCCGCTTCCGGCTGGGTGCTTGATGAACTGGAGGACGGGAACGCCGCTCCTGCTCCAAGCGCTCCTTCGGATATCTCCGTCCAATCCGGCGAGCTCGTCACTCTGCTGGTCCTTGATATGGACTCTTACGCCGAGAAATACGGGGATAAAGCCGTCCGCAAGAACCTCACCATTCCCGCCTGGCTGAACACAATGGCGGAGAAACAGCATATAAACTTCTCAAAAGTCCTTACAGACTCCCTTGCGGAAATAGTCTCCCGCTCATAACTTCTCTTTGCCGCCCATCCGGGCGGCATTTTTTATAGCTCCAGCTCTCCCCCAAGGCTCCTGAGGTAGTCCTCCACTCCGCCGACTTTGACTTCCGCCTTGTCTGTATATCCGTAATTATTCTGGAGGTTGAATATAACGCCCTTCACCTGGCTTCCCTCCCTGCGGAGGAGCTCCTCCTCGTTGTACTGGCGCATGACGTCCTTCGCCGCGGCGCAGACATCTGCGTAGCCTTCCCGCCTGCCGTATTCGCTCCAGCTCTCCCGGGTCATGCCCAAATACCGGCAGAGCCCCGTTATCGTGGGGGGCACCACAAAGTCCAGGCGCTTGATTTCCTCTCCCGCGTCGTTGAGTATGGGCTTAAACACGAATATCTCGTGCCCGTGTGAGTCCATTCTCCCCGTGCCCACTCGCTCCTGCACCGTGACCGTTCGGGATATCGTCCGGAAGTACTCTTCGATTTTTCTCTCCAGCGCCCGCGACGTGCTGTATTTCTTCTTTCTCATGTGCTTATGTTTCCCCTATCCCACCCGACCGCTCGTTGATTTGTTCCGGTCTGCCTTGTTATGTAACCCTTATATCACAAAAACCGTGTCGCGGAGTCTAATCTTTCCTGCACTTTCAGCCCCTGCCCGTGTGGGCAGAGGCTCCATTTCTTTTTTATTCAGTTCGCCCCCGCGCTCGCGTACCGAGTCAGCTTACCGGATCCTTCTTATGCGGCAGTATGTACCGTATGTACTGGGGCATCCCCGGGCTGAACTCGTTTCTGTGCAGCAGCTGTCCGCCCTTGGGCACCCGCAGCTCGCTCCCGTTCAGAGCAACTCTGTCCTTCGGCGCAGGCCGCGTGAGATTGCGGCTCGCCGTGTATTTTTTCGCGTCAGGAATGCGGCGCACCTGCTCCATGAGATACGCCGCTATGTCCGTATAATCCGCCTGACCGCTCAGGCCGTTGTAATTCACGCCCCCAAGCCCCCATTTCTCTTTGCACGCTTCCAGCGCTTCCCGGTTTATCACCAGATGATGGTGCACCCGCACGCTCTCTCCCGTCTTTCCGTCCATGTCGCTTGTCACGGCTATGTATTTTATCTCCCCGGCTCTCTTCACCCGCCGCAGGAAGTTTGTCATCTCCTGCTCTGCCGCCTGTCTGATGCACTCCATCTCTTCCGCTTCCTCTTCGGGGAGTGTGTCTCCGCGGGCCTTTCTTTTATTTTTTATTTTTTCAGAGCGGGAGAGGAGTTTTTTATATCCCTCGCTGTCATAGTCCAGCCCCAGCAGTATGTCCCCCTGGGTAAAATTCGCGTTTATGATCCGGGCCAGTCTCTTAACAGCGCTCGCTTCATTCTGCTGTACTTTGCGTATGTCTGATGCTGTGCGCCCGACAGACTTTTTAGGTCTTTCTCCGGGCACCCAGTATTTTATCTTCTCCCCAACACTTCCGGCTTCATATGTCCTTATTACCCAGTACCCGTTCATTTTTATCCTCCGTGGTCGTAAACTTAGGCGTTTACCGAGCCCGACAACGCGCGTGCGCGCGCGTGATCTTTATAATGTATGTAATAGGTCTGTGCCCAAAAAAGCAGGCATCATTTCATGGTGTCTGCTTTTTCATTCACAGCGCCCAAAGCACCCAGCCCTACAGCTCCGCCGCGAACTCCGCGTAATATCTCCTCACAAGGCTGTACAGCGTCTCCTTGCTCCCTATATAGTGCTCCCGGCACACCTGCTCCGCCCCGTGGTCCGTGGTGATAAACTCGAACAGCGCCCTCTCGTTGTCTCCCCCGATCCGCTCGCAGAGCTCCCGTACCCTCTCCCGCTCCCCCTTGGGCAGCCGGGCGTATATCCGTCCGTGGTAGTAGATATACCCCTGTATATCCGCAGGTACGTTTACCCCCCGCTTCACTCTAAAGCCCATCCGCCTCACATCCTTTCAATGTACTTTCCTTTCTGCCGTCTCTTTGAACTCTTGAGTATTTTTGTGTATTTTCTTCTTGACATTTACGCAAAAGTGTGTATAATATATAGTGTAAGGGGGAAAACAAATGACACCCAAAGACATAGCGCTTGCAGAGCTGAAAGCTGCTGGTTACCAGCTTGAGCGTCACGGCGGCAACCACGACATTTACTACAATCCGGAGATTAAATGTTCCATCAGCGTCAAACGCCACAAATTCAGCGAAAACACATTACGGTATATCCGAAAAGAAATGAAAGAAAACCGGAGAAGGCGGGGGCAGTAAGCCCCCATCTCCGGGCCCACCAGGAGGTACTTGTTTATGAAATACACCTATTCCGCAATTTTTACTCCCACCGAGGATGGAAGTGAGTTTTACGCCAAAATCCCCGATCTGCCCGGCTGCGTAACCACCGGGGATAATTTGAATGATGCCATTGCCGAAATCACCGACGCCGCCGCCTGCTGGCTTGTGGTTGCCGAAGATAAAGGAATGCCTATCCCGGAAGCTTCCCCCCAAAGCGCCATCCCCCATGAGCCCGGCTGTGTGTTCTCTTTGGTTCAGGTCGATACTATCGCATATCGTGCCATGACAGACACCAGAGCTGTCCGCAAGAATGTCTCTCTCCCTGCCTGGATGGCAAATCTCGCAGATAAGCGGGGCATTAACTGCTCTCAGGTCTTGCAGGAAGGTCTTGCCGCAAGATTAAGCAATAACTGAATATCCCCCGTCTTATCTCCCACCCCGGTACTTACTCAGTACCGGGGATTTTTGCCGCCTTTTCCCTTGCCGCCAGCTCCCGCAGCCGGTCGGGTTCCATGCCGAGCATTTCCCCCGCCAGTTTCAAAACAGCGTTTTCGTTAAACGCTTTCTTCATGTCCTCCGGCTCAAGCCCCGTGTCCTCGTAGGCGGCGAGGCGCTCGACCAAACGATCAAATGCGGGGCAGTCTATGCAATCCATATCCGCGTTGCAGTCACCGGAGCACACCATGTAATGGTCGGTGCCAAGATAGTGCTTTTCCGTCAGCCGTTCCATTCTCTCACCGCTTTCTTTATCTCCAGCGCCGCCTCTTCCCGGAGCCCGATTATCTCCTCGCCCCGCGCTCCGGCGATAATGGCGTTTCCCACTATCCTGTCCGCCGCGCTCAGGATGGACGCCAACCTGTTCCGCGGCAGCCCCATCAGCTTTCCTTCCTCGTTGACTATCATCAGGAGCTTCACGTTCTCCTCTCCGCTCATACTGTCCGGCAGCAGCAGGGGCACAGTCTCTATGTACCCCTCCACTATCTTCTGCATGTCCTTAAGGCTTATCGTCTCCTCGGGGCAGCAGTGCAGCAGACACACGTCCTGCTCCGCCGCCGGGATAATTACCATCCATCTATCCATCGTTTCGCTCTACCTTTCTCTCAACAGACCGCATCAGCTTCAGAAACTCATTTGCTTGCGGATACTCACCTGTGTTGTCTATCACAACCTCAGCGAGGAAGTTCTGAAGCTCACGCCAGCACTCCACATAGAACATCAGTTCGTCGTCCCTTTTCACGTCTCTTCCTCCTTCGGCGCTTCAGGCAGCGGCATCCAGTGCGTTACTCGTTTTGTCCGCGTCCCGTACACCTTCCACCAGTCGCCTACATCCTTGTGCCCCTGCTCAACTCTGCGCTCACCCGCCTCACCATCCCGGCACACGATCACCGGGGCGAATGCTTCCGGCAGCCGTTCCGTCACAGGTATCCATCTCATTTCCATCACTCGCCCACCTCCCCGGCGCAGGCTATGTACCCCGCCGCGTCTATGTAACTGTCCTCCTTGTACCGCCCGGTCTGTATCCTGGCTATCTTCATCAGCGCCATCATCAGCGCTACGTCGTGCCCGCTCAGGGTCGTGTCACCCAGATACGCCCCCCACAGCCGGGCGATAAACTCAAAACTGTCCTCCGGTGCGCCGTACTGCTTGTCTCTGTCGCCGCACACGCAGGCCTTAGCCCCGTCAAGTATCTCTGCTCTTGTCATCTTGTTCCCCTCACCCTTCGCACCTCGCCACATATTTTCCGTATGTCATCCCCACGGTCCTCGCCTTCCTGGCGATCCGCGCTATCTCCCGCTCGTTCGCGGGCAGCCTGCTCCACATCTTTTCCAGCCGGGCGCAGACGGGGCACTTCTTTTTCCGCCCCATCTCCGTCCCGCATACGGCGCACGCGCTCATGCTTCCACCTCGATCTTCGCCAGCACCTCAGTGTTCAGCCACAGCGCCGCCAGCGTCTGGCACACTCTCGCCAGCTCGTCGCTGTAGGCCATGAACGCAGCGTCGTTGCCCTCCTTCGCCGCGCTCCACATGTCCTTGTGCAGGTCCTTTGCCTGCTTCACAAGGCCGTCCGCGTTCTCAATGCGCTCCTTCAGCTCCGCCCAGGCTTCCTTCTCTGTGGCATAGCCTCTCTTTCTCTCCTCCATAGTGTCCTTCAGGAGATCTCCCACGGTCGCCTGGATGTTTCCGATAAGCCTCATCTGTGCTGTCATATTTTCGTTCTCCTTTTTTTGATCGCTCTCTGTACCTGTTTGTCGTGATATTCCAGCGCCTCGTCCCGTTTCCGGTCCCGCGCTGTCTCCCGCTTCCAGTTCTGGTATTTTTCGCACCTGCCCCAGCAGGCACGTTCCCGGTCTCCGCAGTCTAAGCACGGGGTGTTCATTCCACATACCTCCATTTAAGTCCGCCCGCCTTTTGCTGTGCCCCATACAGCGCCTTTATTATGCTGCTGTGGTTTACCCCCGTGGCCTTCGCCCCGTCGCGAACCGTCTTGAAAAAGCGTTCTTCTCCCTTTTCGTCAGTGCATATTACCGCCCGGCGGATCTTCCTCTCCTCGACCTTCGGCTTTTTGATATCCTTGTACCTCAGTCCGTTTTTTCCAGTCTTCAGCGGCAGCGCCTTCCGCCGCGCCGCCTCCGGCGCGTACCATCCGCAGTGAGTACACTCTCTTCCCATGGAACTGCGCCCGTCGCAGCCTACTGTTATTCCTGCCACTTTGTGCGCCAGTCCGCACTGTTCAAATCTCATCTTTTATTCTCCTCTCAGAACCCGAACCCGGCTTCCCCGCACCACTTAGGGCGCAGTATCCCGTCCCGGGGCAGCGTTCCTTCCTTCTTCCTGTGCGCCATGATGTAGCCGTTCACGCCGCACCTGTAATATAGCCCCGTCCGCCGGTCATACTCCCGGGAGAGCCTCGCGCACTCCCCGCAGTATTTCATTTCGGTTTCCCCCATTTTTTCATCAGGTACTCCCTCTCTTCCTTCCCGGCTGCCCGCCAGTCCTCCCACATGCTCTCGCTCCACTGTGCCTGCTCCTCCTCGATCTCCACTTCTCTCGTCTGCTGGCTCCTTATGTGGTGTGCAATGGCCAGCGCCATAACAAGGTCGTCGTGCTTCCCGGCTTCCGCCTGCCCCTTCCACTTCTCGTCATATACGAAGGTCAGCATTTCTCCCAGCGTCTCCCAGTCCCCGATAAGCTCAATGTCCCGCCGGACTATCTCCTTCAGCTCGTCGATTATGAGCGGCCTGGTCACGCTCGTGGTGTTAAAGCCGTATGTCTGCATCGTCTTTCCCGTGTATGTGTCCACCCGCTCCCTCACGTAGAGCTTCGGATATCCCAGCCGCTCCAGTTCTTTCACCGGGTACGTGGAGTAGTTCGTCTCCACGCCGATGAGCGCCGTGTTGTACCATATGCCCAGGCAGTACATCTGCCTTGCATAGAACCCCTCGTCGAACTGATGGCTCAGTACCGCCGCCTGCTCCCCCGTGGAGTTGTCCAGCACCTGCCCCGTGAACTTGTCCGAGCCGGTCCCTGCCGTGTCTCCCCCTATGACGTAGGGGTGCCCGGCCACAGGCCGCGTGTGTATCCGTATAGGCCCGTTCTCGTCCTCCTCCCAGCGTATGTCCGTGACGTGCGTCCCGTCGTAGTCAAAGCGGAATATCCCCTTCTCCCACTTCGCACCCTTCACTTCCTCCCGCCGCAGGATTATCTTCTCCTTGTCGAATACGCACTGTCCCGTGGCGATAAACGCCTCGTCCGGCGTCGCCGGATACTCCTGCCGGAACATATTTATGTCTCCGGCGCAGTTCGTCTGTATGCACCACCGCCGCCAGGCGAGCTGCCCGTCCGTCAGCGCGTATGTCTCCTTCAGCTTTTTTTCTTCTTCCGTCAGCCGGAACCCTTCGGGCACGGCTCGTGAATACTCTTTCATCTCGAACCAGGGGAAGAATACGGGCGTGAAGCCGCTCTCTCCCGCCACAGCCGCGTCCCACATGTCCTTGAACTCGTTGTAGCCGTTCGCCGTGCTCTCGATTATCACCATCGTGTCCGCCTCGTCCGGCACCGCCTGCATCAGACCCGTGTAAGTCTCCAGCTTGTTCCCGGGCCAGAAGGCGAACTCGCTCATGTGCAGGTTCTTCAGGGTGTAGCTTCGCCCTATGCCGCTGCCCCCTGCCGTGGCGCAGCGTATGCGGCTCTTCAGCCCCGTCCCCTCCCTGGTGTCGAATACGATCTCCTGGGCGTTGCTCGTCCGCCGGGCAGGCTTCAGCTCCTCCGGCAGGCACTCGTAAAAGGTCTGGCTCATCCGGTAGAGGTTGTGCGTCGCCTCCTCCACGTGGGCGACTATCATGCTGTCCGTGTTCTCCCCGTTCGCCGTCGCCCAGAAGAGCAGCCCCTCCGTCAGCGTGGAAAAGCCCATCTGCCGGGCTTTCAGTATGATTATCCGTATGGGCTGCCGCTTCCGTCGCAGCTCTGCCATCGTGTCGTATAGCCGCCTCTGAGGCTCGTTCATTTTGAACTTAACAAGCTCTGACTCCTTCGTCCGGATATACAGGAAGTTCTCTATGTACTCTTTTCCGTTGCGTATGTTTATCATAAAGTCTCCTCCTAAAGTATCCCGGTCAGAGGTAAGCGAGGGTGCACAGCACGAAGAGTGTCCAGTTCTTCTTTCGTATTTTTTAATCCTTGTCTCGTTTCCCTCGCTTACCTCCGCCCGGGCGGAGTGTCAGTACCGTATTGCCGCCTCTCTCAGCGTCTCTATGGGTATCCCCAGATTTTTCCCAATCTTGCAAAGCCGCTCCAGGCTGAACTTCTCCGGGTTCTTCTTCAGCTCATAGAGCGTCGTCTGTCCTATCCCCACTCTCTTCGCCAGATCGGACACCTGCATTCCCCGCACCGCAAGCTCTCCCCATATCACGGCTATTACCCCGTCAAATTTGTTCCTGTTGTTCAGCTTTGTCCTCGGCATTACCTATCGCCTCCCGTACCTGTATGCGCACCTCGGGCATATGTACCAGCCCTCCCGAGCCATCCTGCTCACGTTCCATTCCTCGCCGCACCCCGCGCAGGTTTCATATCGTCGGGATTCCTCCTGCTCCTCCCCCAAAGCCTCCACTTGGTGACCAAGGGGAGGTGGTGCGATAGCACCGGAGGGGATCAGAGCTTCTGGTTCGAGCCTGAGGGGATCAGAACCAAAGGCTTCATGCTCTGTCTTCATTTGCTCTCCCTCCCCTTGAGCATAAATACACCCGCAACACCCAGGGCACACAGCGCCATGATGATGCCGCCCCCAACCGGGAGATTGCCACGCTCTATGCCGCCGATGCAGCCCACAGCCACCAGCACCCATGCAAAGCCTATAAGCTGGCTCCGCTCTCTGTTAATCCATCTCTTTTTCATGCCCTCACCTCTAATATCCCGTCAAATATGCCGGGGTCAAAGGGTATGCGCCCCCGCTCATATTTGCATATTGACGATGTGTCCAGCCCCACCAGCGCAGCCAACGCCCCTTGTGTCAGCCCCTTGTCCTTGCGTGCCTGACGCAGCGCAAGACCCATCGCCGCATTATGCTCGTCCAGCCTGTTTTTTAGCTCATGGCGCGCCGCCATGTTTCTAAACAGCTCCTTGTTCTCCGCGTAGTACTTAGCATTGTAGTTGGCTTTGCGCTCCTTGTTCTCCGCTCGGTACTTAGCCTGGTAGTCGGCTATGCGCTCCTTGTTCTCCGCTCGGTACTTAGCCTGGTAGTCGGCTATGCGCTCCTTGTTCTCCGCATAGTACTTAGCATTGTAGTTGGCTTTGCGCTCCTTGTTCTCCGCGTAGTACTTAGCATTGTAGTCGGCTATGCGCTCCTTGTTCTCCGCATAGTACTTAGCATTGTAGTTGGCTTTGCGCTCCTTGTTCTCCGCGTAGTACTTAGCATTGTAGT
>ERZ1035037.77-NODE-77-length-40791-cov-42.046470_pt1 | contig 40791 bp, 29 predicted proteins | sample MGYA00520618_ERZ1035037 | MGnify/ENA primary metagenome ERZ1035037 (study PRJEB33766, sample SAMN09781741) | gut metagenome | biome: gut microbiome | host: Homo sapiens | place: Madagascar | study: EMG produced TPA metagenomics assembly of the PRJNA485056 data set...
TTCATTTATCTTTTTATTTAACATACCACCTGTTAAATCATTCATGATTTCATATTGTTCATCTGGATTATGCAATGTAAAATATACATTACTTTTTTTACCCATACTAGCAGAACTAGATGCTGGATAATATGTTGGACTATCTATATCTCCTACTTGAAGTCCATTTATTCTATAATCATCATAGTATCCTTCAGTATTTCTGAAGTTTACTAATACTACATCGTCTATTAATTTATAATCTTTATTTGGTCCTACTTGTAATTCTCTTTCTCTAAGACGACCTACTGCATCTTCTACCATAACTGATAGAGTTTTATTTTCTGAATTTATAGTACCAAATGCTTTAATAGTTGGACTCATTCCAACTGTTTGATAATTCTCAATAGCTACTCCATCTTTGTCTATAGTAAATTTTCTTATAACATAAAAACTTTTGTTTCCTTTAGCATCTCTATATAAACGATTCATAACTTTTCTTTGGATTCTTTCTATGTTTTTAGCACTGCATCTAGTAGATGCTACTTTATTTGCTCTTATACCTTTGAATTCAGTTACTTTATCGCCAAATCTTACTTCTTTTGCTGCTAATAATTGTAAATCAAATTTCATAGTTTCATTCCCCTTTTCTTCTTTAATAGTTGTTTTTATTTCTTTTGCTTCTTTTAAACCTTCCATTCTTTCTATTATACTGTTCATAGATTCTAATAATGTTTTTTTCATTTTTATACTCTCCTTTATTTTTAATTATTTTATATTCGTAACGAATTTTGATAATGCAGATTTCAAACTGCAAAAGATTAGTTATTATTAAAATATAAAAGCGTTGTTAGTATTTTTCTAAACAACGCTTCTTTATCTTCTATGCTTATACTTGCCATTTCTCTAGACGCAAATTTTCTAGCATCTACTTCATGATATTGATTCATATATGCGTCATAATCATTATGGCCAGATATATGGTTTTCTATATCCCAACCACTTCTATATTGCCATGCATGTCTACATTCATGATATATAGTTTCTAACACTAGATCAAAGTAGTATGTACTACCTTGTTCTTTTAAAGCTCTTAATACATATCTTTTATTAATACCTACTAAGTCTTTTTTATAATTATAATAACCTAATCTGTTATTAGGCATATTATATACTGTTAAATCTAACTGTGCAGCTGCTTCTTTACCTATAGTAGATACAGCTATCATATCTACTATTGAGATAAGAGCTACATAGCATGCAGTACTAGTATCTCCTATCTTTTCTATTTCTTTTTTAATCATATTCTTGCTTCTTATTATTTCATCACTTTCATGATGAAATACCTTCTTAATTACTTTCTTTATTATTCTTTTCATTTCATATACCCCTCTCTTTACTTTTATTTATTTTATCTATGTTAAATGACTAATAATTATTTATTAATCATGTATCTACTTACTACTAATAATAATTATTAATAAATACATATATGATTAATAATAGTACTTACATATAAGCTAACATCACCTCCTTCATATATATAAAGCCTGCAAATATAGAATGTTGTATTCAAACAACCAAACCAAACAAATATCAGTAATAATAATTAACACTTATATATAAGTACTTTATAAATAATAAATAATAACCAACTCGCTAAATGTATCTGTTGTCAATTAATACATCTAATACATTGTTTGTGTATCGTAACGTAGAGGCTATGTATATATGTGCTTTACTATACTTCAAACACACTATACTTAATCCATTCTCAACATGTTCATATATATAACATGCACAGATAAACTGTTATGTGTTACTTATCGTATCTTATTTATATTTATTATTCAGATACTGTCACACTGGATACTTATGGCGATTGTTTAATGTTAATATTATTTATTATGTTTATCATAAGCTTGATGCTATTTATCCTTACTTCTAATAAGCATTGGTATTAGAAGAACGATTATTATGTCGTTACATAACTGAGTCAATAAGTTGTGAATTAAATCTCAACTATTCCTACAACTATCTCAGTATTTAATTATTAATCTTACAATCAATAATTATTGTTGCAGGCATACTAACGTAATGGATACGAATACAATTGTTTAAGGTTTGTATTAAACCTTACTCCAAAGCTTAAGTACCCTGGGGCTAAAAATATATGTTTTATTACATATATATATAAAGGTGCTACCGCCCGGAATTTTTAAATTTTTCGTTTTCCTTAATCATTGACATCGATTATAAATAAAACAGATTTTTATTAATTATTGACATCGGTGTAAACTAATAAATTATATTTCATTTTAAGTAATAATAACTTGATAGGAGGTGTATGAGTATTTATGGCTCAAATTAAGATAAATAAAGAGATTTTTATTAATGGTAGACTTAGTGTATCGAGAGCGAAAGACGAAAGTAATAATAATGAAATAATAGTTGTCGGTATTTTATCTACACATGATTATTTAGAAGAGATTAATACAATTGAATCTGAAAGGTTATTTCTTGATGGTGTTGATGTTTATCAGGAGGATTTTGGCAGCAATGATTATAATATTAAATATTCCTTCAAAGCAGCAGATTTAATTATTAAACCTGATTATGTACCAGATGAATGTAAAGTATTAATAGAAATAGAAGAATATAAAGATGAAGATGATCAATTGTTTCAATCTAAGAATTTTGAAAGAGGAATACAAATGTATTATGATTTATTAAAGAAGGAGGATGATAATGAATAATGGATATAAAGAATGAAATAGAAGAACTTAATCATGAGAAAGCAGTTAAAAATAGAGAAGCGATGGAAAATATGTTAGCTAAGAATAATAATCCATGGAATTATAGTCCTGCAGCATTAGAAGCTAAAACTGCGGCTATGGCTATGTTAAGCACAAAGACTGGATTATATGCTAGAATACCGTTGACATGTAAAGGTGAAAATTGTCCATATGCTAAAGCATGTACTGTGTTGGAATATGATTTAGCTCCTGTTGGTGAAAAGTGTGTACTTGAAACATCATTAATAGAAAAAAGTTTAGCTGGTTATTGTAGGGATTATGATTTATCACCTGAATCATCATATACTGATATGACATTAGTTAAAGAACTTGTTAATTGTGATGTAATGATGGAAAGAGCGCAAGCTTTATTATCTCAAGAAGGTATAGCTATTGAAGAAGTATACGCTGGTTCTAATGATGCTAATGAAAACTTTTATAGAAAAGAAATAAGTAAACCATTAGAATTATATGAAAGACATTCTAAAATGAGAGCTAGAATATTATCTGATATGATGGGTACAAGAAAAGAAAAGGCTCGTATGAAAGTAGCAGATGAAAAGAGTTTTATGGATATATTATCTGCTAATATCGATAGTGATTTTATTGAAGATGAAGTTCCTGAAGAATTTAAAGATGTTACATATGAAGTTAATGATAGTGATAATTCATAATTAATTGTTTGATAATATAATATACAATATAAAGGAAGTGAAGTATAAATGGGTGCTAATAAAAAAGTTGCTGATAGCATAGCTGTCAAGATGAAAGATTTTGCTAGTAGTGTTTATGCAGGTATGACTATGAAAACTACAGATGATGTTATTAAAAGCTTTGAGAAAAAAGGAATAGAAGCTGAAAAATTATTTGGTGGTAAAAAAGGTGTTGAAGAAGCATTAAAAGCTACTAAAGAAATGCCAGGATATAAACTTGGTAACTTTGTTGGTGGAGGAATAAGAGATTCAATTAAAGATTATAGTAAAGCTAAAGAAGTATATGAAGCAGCTAAGAAAACTAAAAAAACAGAAGAAGCATTAGAAAAATTAAAACCTTCAATAATAGAAGCTGTTAAGAATGGACATTCAACTATTGATTCAAAAGGAAATAGAAAATATGATGCTAAAGCAATAGCAGGAACAGCATTTACTGCAGGTGTTGCAGGTAGGGTTGTTACTGGTGGAGGATTATATAGAGATAGATATGGTAACGTAAATGTACCAGGAGTTCCTTTTATATAATATAAACATAATATTATAAAGGATGTGATTTATATATGGCTCTTATAAATAGAATAGCACAATTAGGGCCTGCATTTGAAAAAGTTAATGCGAGATTACAGAAGAATTTAATTGGACCATTAAGTGGTGGTATTGGTAGTGCTATAGGTAATGTTGGAGGTAAAATACTTGGTAAAGGTATTGATTTAATTAATGCGGCTAGGAAAGTAGATTATAAAAGTGTAGGTAGAGCTGGATTAGAAAAAGGAAAGCATGGTGTTGGATATACTTTACATGGCTTATCTAATGAAGCTGAGTATGTAGGAAGATCTGCATCATTACTTAGAAAACAGTTGTTAGGTGATGCACCGATTACTACTAATTACCTTGGAGCTGATCATCCGATTACTAAGTTAATGAAAAAGACTGCGTTATTTAAAAGAGATGACGCTAGCATATTATTAGGAGCTAAAGCTACTAAGCTTGGTGTAGGTGTTATATTCGCTGGTTCATTAGTATCGGGCGTTCCTAAAGCTGCTCAAGACTATATGTTAATGCAGAAAGGACAGAATGATGGTACAGTAAGAACAAATGCTCCTGTTAATAATTATGCACAACAAATGGCTAATCAAAGAGTCGGTTCTTCATATGCTAATAATGCAGGAGCTACAGGAGATTTAGTATTTGCCTTACATAATCAAAGACATAGTGGAATATTGTAATTGATAAGGAGGTGAATAATAATTAAATGGGTTTTTTCGATAAATTTAAAAGAAATAAAAGAAAAACAGTAGAAAATAATATAGAGAATGTTATTGATAATAGTTTAAAGTTTAATAGCGATAGTATATTTTCTCAGCTTGGTGTAGGCATTAATAAAGATACAGGCGAAAAAACATATAAGTTTGGTGCAGATAATAATAAAACAATACAAATAATAACAGATAAAGATAACAATATACTTGGACAAACATATAACTCTGCAGGTAAAGAATATGGTATTGACTTTTATAATGATGGAAGCATTAAATCAGAAAGAACAAATTTGTTCGGCTCTAATAATGGTAAAACAAATTATTATAGTTCATATGATATGAATACTAATTCTGTATCAGCTAGTGGTAGAACAAAAGCAGATGATGATTTAATTAAAGAAGCTCAGAAAGCATGGAGTGATTTGGGTACAACAGTAGATGTTAAAAATTTACGTAAACAACATAGTACTAAACCAAGTATAATTAAAAAAGACGTACCTGAATATGATTTTGATAGTATTGAAGATATATTAGGACCAAGACCTGAAGTTGTTAATAAGCCTACAGGTAAATCTAATTTATCTGGTTCGCTTAAAGATTTAATTGATCAGAATAAACAACAACAAAATATAAGCGATACGGTTGTTGATAATGTATTAAATTCTACTCCATCATTATCATCATCTGTTAATGATGTTTCTGTTGACAATATGAATATTGATACATTAAACAAAAACATAGAAGATGTTAATGCATTAGTTAGTAATGGTCATGATATGAGTATTGAAGAGTATAGAAATAACATACAAAACGGACTTGATTCTAGTTTACAAGATGAATTAGATTTGTATAAAGAATATAATGATTCTGTAGCAAAAGCACGACCTTATTATGAAAACGAAGGCTCTATATACAATGAATCGATAGGAACTAAGAAATTAAAAGACGCTGAAGATTATGCTCCAATAGCTGATTCTATTAGGAATCAAAATATAGAAGATACTAATAAGTTATTAAACTATGGACACGATATGTCTGTTGATGAATATAAAAAGAATGTAATACTTGGATTATCGGAAGATGATAAAGCTGAATTAAATCTATATAATGAATATGTTAATCAATTAGACAGTCCTTATTATGAAAATAATGGTTCTATATATAATGAAGATACAGGTATAAATAAATTAGAACAAGCTGAAGAAACAGCTAGACGTAATAAAAAGATTGAAGAATTTAATAAACAGAAGCAATCATATATAGAAAGAGGAAAAGAAAGACAAAGACAACAAGAAGCAATAGACGAAGTAAATGATAAATTAAGAAATGTAGTAAAAGAAGAACCTGCTATATATGATACAGTAGATTATACTAAAAATGCCCACAATACAGAAGGAAATACTAATACAGATAATACAAGCTCTAATCCAAATCCTGATTCTACTAATACTAAATCTAATACCAAATCAGAACCTGAACCTGAAATATTAGATACAGATAAGAGTAGGAAAAATAAAAATAATAATAAAGTAGATAAAAATAGTGCAGTTGATGTTGAATTTGAAACAGTAAAAGAAGCACCTAAGAATGATACAGCTCCTAATAATCCAAATCAAAAACCAAATACAAATACTACAACTCAACAATCAGAAGAAAGTACAGCAAATCCTAAAACAATTAAAGAACAATTAGCCGCAACTTTTAATGAAATAAAAGATACTATTAAATCAAATAGAGAATTAAGAAATCAAGGTATACATAAAAGAACATATGGCAAATACGAATATACAAGAGTTAAAACTTCTGAAGGTTCTGTAGGCTTAGTTCGTAATAGAAGAACTAAGGATATATTACAAAAAAGCTATCGTGGAGATAAAGATGGTAAATTCTATGGTATGTTTTTTGATAAAGAAGGATTAATTGAAGAAGAAGTATATGGTGATGATAGTGTATGGGGTTATATATCAAGAAAGTATCAAAAGAAAAATAAATTACACGATAAAAGAGTTAAAGGTGAAAAAGCACCAGATTATATGATAGATGAAGTTAAAAAAGCATGGAATGAAGCTTCGGCATCAATAAAGGATACAGTTAGTGAAGAAGATTGGGAAGGTACATTTAAAGATGCGTTTGACTTTGATGCAGAAAAAGAACGTGGTAAATTTCAAGATTACATGAGTAATAACAATGTATCAGATGAAAAACCTTTAACAGAGGCTCAACAAGCGATACTTGACCAAAGAGAAAAAGACTTTATTAATGCAAAAGAAACAGCAGAGAAAGAATGGGCTGATTGGTCTGAAACAAATAAGGGCAAAAAGAAACAGCTTAGAAAAGAAATAGAAAAAAGAAAAGATTGGGCCATGAGAGCTAGAGAAAGAGGCGCAACATCTACTGAAGAATTGTGGAATAAAGAATTAAATGAGTTCCAAGATGAATTAAATCAAACTATAAATGAAGAGAAAAGATTAAAGTCAAATAAAAAGAAAGCTAATCAAGATTATAATAATAGAAATACTGAAGGTAAAATCAATCAAGAATTAAGAGATTTAGGTGATACTTCTAAATTAACACAACGTTTAGATGAATTAGAAAATATGGATCTGTCTGGATTATCAGCTAAAGAGAAATTTAAAATTAATGCTAGTAAAGAAAGATTAAAAACTCGTATTAATAATACTAATGATGCAGAAGAGGCATTAAAACATCTCAGAAAAGAAGTAACTAAATCTAGTAGGAATATTGAAGAAATGGCTCCAAAACAATTACTTAAAGAAGTAGGTATGCCTACAGTGTTTGCAGGATTCAATGCAGTAGGTACATATAAAGATAATAGACGTGAAGGTAAATCAGTTATATCATCAGCAGCAAGAGCAGCAGGAGATTTTGTATTATCTGAAACATTAGGACCAGTTGCATATATGGCTGTTAATATGGTTAAAGAAGTACCAGACTTAGCAGTTAAAGGATCGGCAGCATTGTTTAAAGAAATGAGAAGAATGAATTCATCATCACGTTTAGCTGTATTTGGTGAATCAGAATTTAATGATACACAACAATTAGCAACAATGAGACAATCAGGAATAGAATTAGCTAAGATGAGTCAATACAGATTAGAACAAACATTAATGGGCAATGAAGCTAAATATCTTCATAAGTAATTAATCAATATTTAATATATACACACACATATAAAGGAGGGTGTATTATAAAACATGTCAATTTATAAAGATAAAACAGATATTATAAATATTATGGAAACAGCATTTGAAGTAGAATTTACAGATGAACAAATAAATGTACTTATCGCAGATGAAAATGCAATTATAAAAAGACAGCAAGGTAAAACATTTGTTATAGCATGTAAAGCAATACTTGAATGTTTATCAAGTAATGAATCATCAATACTTGTTGTTTCACATAATAAAATGCAAAGCAAAGTAATGAAAGATTATATAAATGTTTTGTTACATCGCTTAGAGAATTATATAGAAATACATTATATTGTAGGAATTGATAAGATAGAGATAAATAAAAGTACTATTGCATTAAAAGCAGATAGTAGAGATTCATTAAGAGGTTACAGACAATGCTTTAATTATGTACTAGTAGATGACGCAGATTTAATAAGTAATATTAATTCTCTATTTATCAATCTTTTATTATTGAATCTAAATAGTATAGCAATTGAGGTGAGAACAGAGTAATGGCTTTAAGTAAAGCACAAATGGCTAAATTGCAGGAAATAAATAATGACCCCGTTAAATGGGCTCAAACATTTCTTGTAGGTTATGATAAAACATTAAAGAAAGATACACCATGGACTGCTAGATGGTATCAAGCTCAAATGTTAAGAGATAGTTCGAGAAAAAAAGTGTACAGATGTGGTAGAAGAACTGGAAAATCAGAAGTAATGGTAATCGAATCATTATATAATGCTTGTAGAAGAAGAAATTTCCGTGTACTACTAATTACACCATATGAAAATCAGATACAATTATTATTCCAAAGAATATCAGAATTAAGATCATCTAGTCCATTATTAAATGCAAGAATAGTATCTGCTACAAAGAATCCATATAGAATTGAGTTTGACAACGGTAGTCTTATTATGGGATTTACTACAGGAGCGTCATCAGGAAGTTCTGGAGCTAGTATCAGGGGTCAAGCTGCCGACCTATTGATATTAGATGAATGTGATTATATGGCAGATGGAGACTTCGACTCTGTTTTAATGATAGCTGCAGAGAGAAGTGATATACGTGTCATAATGAGTTCTACACCTACAGGTAAACGTGGTAATTTTTATAATGCATGTACAAATAAAGATGCAGGTTATACTGAACATTATCATCCTTCAACACATAACCCTGGATGGAATGATGCAATGGAAGCAGAAATGAGAGCAATGCTTTCAGACGAAGGTTATATACATGAAGTACTTGCAGAATTTGGCTCACAAGAAAAAGGTGTATTTAATAAAGAAAAACTTGATAAAGCAATACATATGTTAGATTATGCATATAATCCTTTGGATTATTATCAACAAGCAAGATGTAAAGATTCTAATAAATGGCCATTAGAATTATTTTATGATATTAATAATATAGCGCCAAAGAACATATTTAGAACAATGGGGGTAAAACTTATTTAAATAGAAAATACGATAAATTTAAAACAATTTGCCCAGTTAATAAGTAATTATTAGCTTAAAAACAGTCCAGTTAATTGCGGGAATTTACTAAGAGCCAATATACTACAACGTAAGGATGAAACAAGCTTAAGCGTGAATGTTGCGAAAGCAGAAAAAAATATTGGATGTCATATGCTGAAATAAAAAGTATGCTATTTTATAACATACGCTAAGTGATAATGCAATGGAAAATCACCGCAGCCGAGCTCCGAATAGGAGAGGGTTCAGAGGCCAGAACGTCATTGTTCGTAGAGTTAAGCAACTCGAAATACTGGACCACCCATTTGTATGGGTGATGATATGGTCCGAACGTTACGGGAAAACCGTAAGAAGGAATGATGTAGCGAATCATTTCGTAACATAATTGAGATTGGGATAAAAAATATATAATTACAGTATTTGTTTAAATAGAAAAAGAAAAATTTGATTATATATTGTCCCGTTTTGTAGGGATACAAAACAATAACAAAGTGAATTGACGGGAACTAGCTTAAGCTCTTATCCCTAAGCTATGGACGAAAGAAAATAGTGGCGTTGCTAATCACAACGGTATAGGAAAAGAATAAGAGATTGCGGAATCCGCAGCCGTGACCTTAACAGATAATGCTGAAGGTAAGGGTTCAACGACTATCCGAAAGCGAATTTATTCGTAAGTAGCTTGAATAAAGCAATAGGAGTACGGCCAAGTGGTAGGTGAAAACCCTTTAAATGGAAGTTCTGTGTCTAGAACAGACAATGATATAGTCTCGACATTGCAGGAAAACTGTAAGAAGTTCATAAGAGAACTGCATAAGATTAACGACCTTATGTGAAGACAACGAAATATGGCGCTTCTTCATCATTATTAGTATTAGAATACGATACAAGATTAGATAAATTTAAAGTACTAAAACGTTATGAAATGCCAAAAACTGAATATTCATATGACAATGCAGTCAATAAAATAATCGAATTAAATGCCATATATAACCCTTCATGGATCTATTGTGATAAGGGAGCTGGTGAATATCAACTAGAGCGTTTGCATATATATGGTGAAGAACATCCAGAAACTGGATTAAAACAAAAAGTAGTAGGTTGGTCATTTAGTAATAAAGTAAAAGTAATTGATCCTGCTACAGGCGAAAAGAATGATAAACCAATGAAACCTTTTATGGTTTCACAGTTACAAATAGCATTTGAACGTGAAAATCTAATATTGAGTCCATATGATGAAGTATTATATAAACAATTAATAGATTACGAAGTTAAGAAGATAGGTGTTAATGGTAACCCTGTTTTTACAAGCGAAAACGAACACTTTGTTGATGCACTAGGACTAGCTTATTTAGCTATGACATTAGAATTTAAGCAATTAACAGGTGTTATGAAAGATATAAATATAGAAGCAAAAACAGTTATAAGTTCTGTTAATTTAACAGAAAATCAATTATTAAAATCCGGTAATACAAGAACTCAACCAAATATGAAACCCGAAATAAGAGAATTCTGGGAAAATACAGACTTCTCCGAACCAAGAGGAGAAAGACAAACATGGGTCAAAACTGGATTTGAACATTTCGAAACAGATCATTATAAAAAGATTGACAGATATAGTCCTTCAACTAAGTCTAGTTGGAGTAGAACGTCTGGATTTAATAGTTGGAGCAGGTAATATGTATAAGTAGAAGGAGGTGGTAAAATGTCTGATGATAATGAAAGATATATAGGGTATAGACCCGACATTAATTATACTGAAGAGTATAATACTGAAAGAGGTAATTATTATCGTGAAACAGAAGAACAGAATAAACAACCTCAACAAGAAAAACCACCAATAGAATTAAATGATGTAGAAGACGATATTAAAAAGATAGACGTATTATTAAGAAATTATTTGCCCTCAAAGCTAAGAGATAATGTATATGAAATTTATAAACCACTAAAAGATACTTATTATAAATATATACATAATCAAACTATATCTGGGAGAGTAGATGAAGAAAGATATATTGACAACTCAACTAATGCAGAATACGGTATCTATTTAAATAGAAAAGCTATATCAATTAAAAAAGGTTCTGAATATTTACTTAAAGCTTATTGCGTTCCTACTTCAGACCCAGGAAATGTAGTTACTAAATGGGAATCAGATAATACAGATATATGTACTGTTGATAATGATGGTATAGTTACAGGGCTTAATATAGGTAGTGCTACAATAACAGTTACTAGTTCTTACAATAAAACAGATACTTGTATTGTATCAGTATTAGATACAGGTAGTAAACCAAATGAGCCTTCAAAGCCAGACGATAATGATAATGGCGATAATAATAAGCCTAAACCAGAGCCTCCAATAGGTGACCCCGACAAACCTACAAATGGTGATGAAGATGGTATAATTCACGTACAAGAAGTAGCACTTGATAGAACTAATATTATTGTTAAAGTAGGACATACGAAACAATTAAACGCTACTATTTATCCTAAAAATGCTACTAATAAAACATTAGTGTGGAGCAGTAGTAGAGAAAGCTATGCTACAGTAGATCAAGAAGGTATAGTTACTGGTATAAGTATAGGCTCATGTATCGTAACTGTATCGTCGGTAGATGGTAATAAGTCAGATACATGTAATGTATTAGTTATTAATGATAATTCTAATACTAATCCTGATGATAATCCTGACCATGGTGGAGGCGGTGGAAGTAATCCTCCTGATAATCCTCCACCAGGTGATACTGATCCTGATAAACCAGGTGGTGACAATAAATATCCTCCTGATATACCTCCATGGACTCCTACTATTCCTACAAAGCCTAATATTAAACCTAATCCTATTACTCCTGATATAGAAGAACCAGAGAATCCAGACGATGGTCCTATTGCAGATGATCCTAATGTAATAATTATTAAGCCTAAACCAAAACCTACACCTTCAATAGTAGAAGAAGAGTTTAAGAAAAACTTATATGATTTATTAAAGTATTTCATGGATAAACTTAAAACTTCTTTAAACAAATACTATAGAGCATTATTTACTGCTATAAATAAAAAAGATTTAAATGATTTCTTTTTCATATATAATGATATCGACATAAGTAATAAAGATATAGTAAGCACATACAGACATCTACTAGATACAGCTATAAAGACACAAAATATAAGTAATTTAAAATTAGACTTTTATAATAGCAACTTTAATTTTAATCAAACACTGTATCATATTAAGAACTTTATGGTCATGTATGAATTAAGAAAAAAATACGAAAGTATACCATATTCTAAAAACACAGATAAATCTGTATCATATTCTAACAATATCTTGCGTGCATGTAAACATGAGTATAGTTTAAAATATGATAAAGCATATGAGAATCTATTTAAATATATGGATTCATCATTAACTGTTACAGATTTAGTTATAACTGATTTAATACAGAATGTATTTACTAAGGGTATATTAACAGAGAAAGGTGGACGTAATAAATGATATTAGAACCAATGGGAGATAACATAATAATAGAATTACCAATGGAAGAGAGAACTGAAATTACTACAGAAAGTGGTATTGTACTTCCTAAAACAGCAAGAACAGATGCTGAAGCAAGACAAGATATAGCTACTATAGTAGCTGTTGGTGAAGGAAGATTACTAAATAATGGACAACTTGTTCCATTAAGAGTAAAAGCAGGTAATAAAGTATTGTTTAATAAATACGCAGGAACACAAATATTGGTTGGAGATAAAAAATATCTTATATTAAAAGAATGTGATATATTAGCGATAATAAAAGATTAAGGACGTGTTGCGAATGGGAATAAGAGATTGGTTTTATTCTAAAAAACACGATAATAGCAGTATTTCTGATAATGTTGCAGAAGGCTTATCTTTTGATGTTTCTAATGCAAGTAATAAAACACTTAAGGACTTTGCCGTTAAAGCTGTAGGTTATATAAATCAAGAAACATATAGAAGAGAGAACTTTAGAAGACCAGAGTATAATTTATTAGAAATTAAAGAAGCAGCTGAAGCTGATTCATATATTAAAATAGCTTTTTCTAAATACTCATATTTATTATATAAAGAAGGTTATCAGCTAAAGTCAGAGAATCAAGAAGCCATAGATTATATAGCTAAGAGATTTAAAATAATGACTTTAGCTACTGGTAAACCTATGGAAATATTATTTCAAGAAATAGGTGATGATTTAGTTAAGTATTCTAATGCATTTCTTATTAAATCTAGAACAGATAGAATTCCCACAGTAAGAGCAGTAGGTATATTAGATGAATTTCCTGTAGGAGGTTATTTCAGAGTAGACCCTACAACAATCAAAATTAAAAGAGATAAATACGGCAATGTCATTAAATATGAACAAGGAGTAGGTCTTAATAAGAAACAATTCAAACCAGAAGATGTTATACATATGTATTATGATAAAGATGCTAATAACTCTTTTGGTACTCCTAGAATAATAGCTGCATTAGATGATGTTAAACTATTAAGAAAGATAGAAGGTAATGTAGTAGCATTAATACATAGATTTGCTATGCCATTGTATCAATGGAAAATAGGATTACCTCAAGAAGGCTTTACTGCAACAGATACGGAAATAAAGAAAACAAAAAGAGAAGTAGAATCATCATCTCTTGATAGTTTAATAATAACAAATGAAAAATCAGAAATAAAAGCTATAGGTGCAGAAGGTAATGCATTAGATGCAAAACCTTATTTAGAGTATTTTGAGAATAGAGCATTCTCTGCTCTTGAATTGTCTGCTTCTCAAATGGGTAGAGGAGGAGCTAAACAAGATGCAGATTCTATGGAAGCTCAAATTCATAATACAGTAAAATATGTACAAAGGATAATGAGTATATGGATAGAGAATACAATAATTAATGAATTACTACTTGAAGGTGGTTTTGACATATTAAACCCTAACAATGAAGTTAGATATGTATTCAATGAAATATCTATAGAAACTAAAATTAAGAAAGAAAACCATGAAATGCTTAAATGGCAATCTAATGGTATTACATTTGAAGATCTTAGACGTGAACTTGGATTACGTGATACTGCTGATGAAGAAAGATTATATGATAAGATGATTAAAGATGATTCAAGTATTAAGTCTATAGATAGAACAGGAGAATGGCAAATTAAGTTAGCTGATGTTAATGCGGCTCATGCATTACAACAAGCTAAAGCAAGTGCGTCATCCTCTTCATCATCATCTTCTACATCAACAAAAAACAAATCAGGAACAAGTACAACGACTAAGAAAGCAAGAAATACTGTAGGTAAAAAAGAACCAAGTAAAGCAGTAAATAATAATAATAGACCAACTAATCAATATGGTACTACATCTGTGAAGGTAAAAGAATTAGAAGATTACAGAAAACTAATTCTTAATGCTTCATATAAAAACATAGAAGTTAATGCTTTAAATGCTATGAATGATTCTACTGTAGCACTAAATCTTATAACAGAAGATTACAAATTAATTCCTAAACAAGGCATAGATTTACAATATTTTTATGATATTATAAATAAAAAAGTAGATTCTGTTTTACAAGAGGCGAAAGAAAACAGTAATAATAATGGTGACATATCATTTGATAGCTATTTAAATGAATTAACAGATATAAATAATATCCTATCTTCAATGGCTTATATGTATTCATATATAAAGACAAGCTCATTAAATGAAAGACAAGAAGCTTATATACAAACAGGTGATGTATATAGCCAAATAAATACTGATACTTTTAATTATGATGATTTATTTGAATATGACATATTGAATAGTTCAGTAGTATATGAAAGGGGTGAATAATATGTACATAGAACTTATAGAAGAATTAAACGTTGGATTTTCTACTATTCCATCATTAGCTACTCAAGTAAATGATTTAACTGAATCTGACCAAAATATAGATTCTACTGATTTATTATACGTTCCTGCTGAAGGTGTTCATTCAATAGTAACAGGAAACTTTACGTATTATGATCCCGACTGTCTAAAAGAATCAGTACCATTATGGACAAATCCTTATGGCATACCTATTATATATCATCATAAAGAACAAGACAGTAAAATAATCGGAAGAATTAAAGCCGCAGAGTTTATTAAAGAAAGTGTAAGAACTAAAACTCCAGCTTTAGGCTTTATATTTGCTATAGGAGATAAAGAAGGAAAAGAAGGCGTATTAAACGGTACACTGTCTACTTTATCTATCGGAGCAAGAGCAAAAGATTTAAGATGTTCTATTTGTGGGAAAAACATTGCAAAAGATGGTTTTTGTGAACACCAAAGAGGAAGAACATATGATGGTAAAGTTTGTTACTGGATAGTAAAGAAAATGGAACCAAAAGAAATATCTTACGTTATAGTTCCTTCTGATAAATTCGCATACAGCGAAAAACCTTTAACACAACAACAAATAAAAGATATATCAATATCTGAATCTAATAATGAAAATGAGGTGAATGACTTGCCAAAAAATTTATTCGGAGATGTTTTTGGAAAAGCTTTAACTGAAGCTCAAGAAGAAAAAGCAAGACAAGATGCTGCAGCTGCAAAACCTAAAGAAGATACAGTTGAAGAAGGTGAAGATAATAAAAAACCTGAACCTCCTGCAGAACCAGCAGAACCTAAGAAAAATGAACCTAAAGACGAACCAGAAGTTAAGGATCCTGAAGTTAAAGAACCTAAACCAGAGCCTAAAACTCCTGAAGGCGACAAAAAAGGTGAAGAACCAGATAAACCAAAAGACGATGAGCCTAAAGATGAATCAAAAGAAGTTTTGCTTGAAAAAATAAAAGATATGGAAGCCAAAATAAAAGGATTAACAGATGACTTAGCATATTTCAAATCTAAATATAAAGAAGAAAAAGGACTAAGAGAATCTGCTGAAAGAGATAAAATAAAAATAGAAAACGTAGTTAAAAGTGATTTAGTTAATAAAATAAATGACTTAAGAGCTACATTTGGATTAGCTGAAAAAGACGCAAACTTACAGATGAAATCAAGTATAGATTTATTAGAAAGTGAATATAATAATCTTTCTGAAATATCAAACTCAACTGTAAGTTGTGTTAAAAATATAAATAAAGTACAATCTACTGCATTAGTAGATGATGAATTAGATAACACAAATAAAGAAATAAAAGAATCTGAGCATACACTTAAAGAACAAAATCTAAATGTTATGTTCAATAATTTTACAAGAAGATAATAAAAGGAAGGTGGAGTAATAAATGGCATTATATCCTTACAGCTTCACAGCACAAGATATGTTACAACAAGGTGCTAGAGGCGAAATGTTCATAAACGATGGCATACCAGGTCATAGAAATGATGGACAGAGAATAAATAGAACAAATAATCAACTAAACTTAAACGACCATGATGTATTAAATACTAAATATGGTTTAGATCCAAGACTACCTAGCTTATATAGATATGGTTTTGCTTATGGTTACAATCAATTCGTTATACCAAAAGGAAGATTAGTAGCTGCTGACCCATACTTAATGGTATTAGATACAGATACAATGCATTATCATAATGCAGTTACAATAGCTAATGGTGGTAAAGCTGTTAGATTAGCACAAGATAAAGACTTCCAAACTGGCGGAGTTTTAGCAAATTGTAAAGATCAAGCTCAATTTTTAGTAGGAAGAATATGGGTTCCACTAGAAGACGCTGATGTTGAAAAATTAAAAGAAACAGATGAATTCTTATCTAAAAGTGGAGGATATGTAGGTGTTGGCGAAACTGTAAGAAAAGACGTAAGACCTGCAAATGTTCCTCTAGGGGTATTAGAAAGAAATGAATATACAAGAGACAAAGATGCATTTAATGGAATTATGTTTGGTCCAATAAGAACTGATTGTAGTATTCAATTACCATGGTTTGTTGATGATGCAAAAGCTAAAAAGAATCCTTGGGGTTCTGTTGTAGGAAATGTTAAACCTGGTGATTTAGTATGTTCAGATGAAAATGGTAGATTTGTAATGTCTCCTTTAAATAAAAGACATCCTAACTATGCTGCTACAGTTGCTGATATGGGTCAATATGAAATAGCTAGACAACAAGTAGTAGGACAAGTCGTAGAAACAGATATGTCATTATTACCTGAAGGTGCTGCTAGATTTGCTCAATGGGCACTAGATGACAGATTAAACTTCAAAGATTTCAATCCTTATATGTGGCCTACAACTAATAGAACTGGTGAAGATTTTGTAGAAAATCCTCCAACTTTATATCAATCAGACTTTAGATATCCTGGATATCCTTATGATAGAACAGCAATGACTAATGATTTACATATGTTAGCATCAACAAGAGAAGGATTATATAATCCAAGATTTGATGAACAACATAGATTAGACAGAGGTATACCTGGTTTATTAGATGGTTATAACGCAGTTATAAAAGCATATGGTTCTGATAAAAAAGAAACAGATACTGCATTAGATGGTAATCCTCTATTAACTGTATCTCATATATCATTAATAGCTGATGAAAATGTAATAAATGATGCAGACAGAAGAGAAATATTAATAACTCTTCCAGACACTAACTTAGAATTAGCTAAAGTACAAATAGGTGATGAAGTTGCAGTAGTAATACCTAATGAAATAATAAATGTAGGAATGACTCCTATAGATGCTGGTAAATTCAAAATAGTTTATGTTGATTTACATAAAGGTGTTATAGCTATAAGACAAAATGAAAAAGCAGACGAAGCTAAACAAAATGTTCCTGTTAAAGTGTCTTATGTTAAACGTGGAGAAGCTGGTGTTCCTACAAACCTAGACTGGGACGGATGTCAAGGTACTGTAAGAATATTAATGAATAGATAATATTAAAACATACATTATACATGCAGGGAAATAACATCCCTGCATATCTGAAATATATATTTATGAGGAGGCATCAAATAGATGAAATATTTCGAACAATATATGCTTGAGCTAAAAGAAATGAAAAATCAAGCTCAACAACAATTCGATGATAAAAAAATAAATAAAATACAATTAACTGAATTCAATAATCGTATAGATAATTGTGCAAAAATGGTTAGAAATGCTTATTGTGATGAATCAGTAGAATCTATGACTATAAGAGAAGCAATAACATCTACTGATACAGTGCAATTAATACCTAAAGTTATAGAAGGAAAAATGAGAGAAGCTAGTGAACCTCAATACATAGGTACACAATTCTTCAAAAAAATAAAAGTAGACAGTGGTCCTGCAGCAGTATATGTTATACCTGTAACTGGTGAATTAATAGCATATGAAGTACAAGAAGGTGGAAGATACAATGAATCTGCTTTCGATGCTAACGTAATCGAAAATGCTACACTACAAATCCAAATGAAAAAATTTGGTTGTAGAGTTAGTATAACTGAAGAAGCTGTAAATGATTCTAGCTGGGACATATTAGGAATAAACTTATCTAAAATGGGTAGAGCTATGGCTAGAATAAAAGAAGAACAAATATTTAATGCATTTACTACTCATGGACATCCTGTATTTGATAATCTATTAGCATCTCAACAAGGTACTCCTGAAAGAGCTACTACTGGATTAGGAAAAGATGGACAATATAATGGTACTTTATCTGTAGAAGATTTCTTAGATTTAGCTATGGTATTATTAGGACAAGGATACAATCCTACAGATGTTATAATGCATCCATTAGTTTGGGTTGTATTTGCTAGAAATAGTATGATAGGTAATGGATTAACTTTTGGTGCATTAGGCGGAAATTATGTACATCCAAATGGTGCTATACAAGGTACACCTGCTGCATTTGGTATGGCTAATAGTGGAGATGGACAAAAATTCGTTATGAAACCAGAACAAATACAAAACAGATTACCTGTTATGGGATTAGCTGTATCATTCTCTCCATGGGTTCATTTTGATAAAATGAATAAATTATTCGACTGCTATTGCTTAGACAGAAATGAAGTTGGTATATTAGCACAAAGAGAAGAAATAAGTTTAGATAACTGGGCAGATCCAGAAAGAGATATAAGATTAATAAAAGCTAAAGAAAGATATGGTATTGGAGTTATGAATAATGGTAGAGCAATAACTGTTGCAAGAAACATAGCTGTTGCTACTTCTTATCCAGCTCAACCTGTAATAAATGTAAGAGCAACTGAAACTGGTACTGGATATTCTGATAATCCTACAAACTAAGAGGTGAAGTATTATGACACAACCAATAGCTAAAATAAGATTAGCTCGTGGTAATGTCGGTTTCTATGATTCTCTTACAAATATAATATTAACAAAAGCTGCACCAGAAGCAATTGTATATTCTGGTAAAAATACAGCTAATATAAAAAAAGCCATAAAAGAAGGTAAAGTTGTCTTAAAAGAAGGCTCTTTATCTTCTTTACAAAGTCAGCCAGTTTATAAAAGAGAAATAGAAGCAGAAAAGCCACAAGTAAAACAAGAAATAAAACCAAAAACTGTTAAACAAGAAATTAATAAAAAACCAGAACAAGTAACAACTCAAAAGAATACTGTTAAGAAAGATGTAGATACTAAAAAACCAGTATCTGAAACAAAATCTAAGTAATGGCTTATATATCTTCTTATCATGTTCAAGGAGCTTATGCAGATTTATCACTTAAACAAATAATAATAGAAACTAGCTTTAAAATTGATACAGCTACTATTACTATGGATAATATTATATTATACGAATGTATTGAAGATAACATGCATGATAGAGTTACTAATTATTCTTTAAAAGTAGACACATCTGGAAAAAACATAATATTACAATTTGAAGATTATCCTAAAGACAATAGCAAGTATTACATAATAGTTAAAAACTTAATAGACAAGCTAGGAAGAACATTACAAGAAAACTATGATCGTTATATTACGTTTTCTTATAATATAAAAACTAAGGTTAATATTAATAGTCCTGCAAATCAATCTGTTTTAAAAACTAGCGACGTAGAAATTAAAATAGCTACATCAAGTGAAGATAAAGGAATTAAATACCGCTTAGAGATTTCACGAGATGTGGCTTTTTTTAAGACAGATTATATAATATTATCTGATAATAAAGATGAAGCAGTTGTATCAGATGAAGAAATATATTCTTTAATTGGTTATACAATAACTCAATCAGAAATACAAGCTTTAATTAAATTTAAAAAAGATGGTCAATATTATATAAGAGTTCGTGCAGAACAAGATAGAAATATAGCAGGCAAATGGTGTAACGATGTTATATCGTTTGGTGTTACAACTGCTGAGTCTCCATTAAAAGATGATTCAGGTTTTTTAAATGATTTCTTATATTCTGATTCTTTGTATGAAGAGCCATTAGAACCTTTGAAGGTAATAGGCTCTACACAAACGGGAACAACAACACAAGAATTCTATATCGAATTTAATAAAGATTTAGAATTTGTACAAGATGCTAATTCTAAATATTCTAAAGATGGTTTGTTATATTTAGGAAAGGCTTATATGATTAGGAGGGATTTATAATGAGCAATGCTTTATTTACTCCGCCTGAAACAGATAAAGTAATTAATAGGGGAGGACGCGAAAAGATTCCTGTATATCTTTTTACTGATCCTGATGAACCTAATATACTTTATATTTATTCAAAAGACGATATAGAAATAATAGATAATTCTATATATGACTTAACAGTACCAGAATTAAATTTTACAGATAATACTACAGAAACAAAATTCAAACAAAGTTTTATAACATCTCCTTCACCAATATATGTAGAAGTAGACGATGTATTAAAAGAATGTAGAAACATACCTATAGAACAAGACTTAGTAATACACAGTATAAAAGAAGCTAGTAAAATAGCTGATTACTGGGCATATCATGATTTAGACGATGGAATACCAAATGACGAAAAAGATAAACTATTTACATTAGACAATATAAAAGATGATTATTATCCTTTCTATATGTTTGTTAAATTTACTGCTGTAGCAGATTGTCTTAAATCATTCTATATAAAAGCTGTATCTCAACCTTATAAATTTAAAGACATATTAAGTGATTTAGAAAGAGACGAAGAAATGGATTTATCAGCAATAAAAAAATTAATAGATGACTTACAGGATGAAGCAGATGATTGGTTAGACTTAGTAGTTACAATTACTGCTGACCCTCAATGGGCTCTTAGAGGTAAATATTCATTTGCTATTACAAGTAAGAATTACAGACCATATCATCCTACTCTTATTGATAGAAATGGATGGTCAAGGGGGTATTAGCATATGAAAATAGATTCTTTAAATTATAATACAATGAAGAGAGTTATAGAAAGATATGGTTATAACTTCTACGTCATTAAAAGATTTACTAATATTAAATGTAATTGTGTAGATCCTACAACAAAAGACGCTAGTCCTGATTGTCCACATTGTTTAGGTACAGGATATAAAATAAAGATACAAAAAGTACACGGCTGTATTCGTGAGCAGAAAGAACGTGAAATAAGTATAGCACAAAATTTATCATCTTCTCCTAAAATAGTTTATATTGAAGGCTTATTAAGATTAGAAAAAGATGATATGGTTATCGACGATGAAGCTATCTATCATATAACATCATTACAATGGCATAGGGGTGAAAAGGGAGAACCTGGTTTTACTAGATGTATCTGTCCTTTCACTAAAAGTAATGATGCAGTATTTATTAGAAACTTTTATAAACTAATAAATGAATATAAATTACGAAAAAATTGATACGCAATATGATAGATACATTAAGTTAGATAACACAAAGAAAAATATACTTATTTTAGGTAATGCAGAAACAAGAAATGAAAGAAATAATATAATTAATCCTATTAACATAGATAATGCTAAAACAATATATGGTGAAGATTCACCTTTATATAAAGCATATGTGACAGCTTTTAGTATAACAGAAATGCCTAATATTTATACTGTTAACTGTTACACTATAGACGACTATATAGATATAATGTATAAAGTAATACAATATGACTTTAATTTTATAGTTCCAATAGGAATAGACTTTAGAGAAATATTATATGCGTCAGATATAGATAAAGAAAAATATTATTCATCTATAGTATTAGATATGATGTACGAATCAGAAAGCTTAAGCACATTAATAATGACTGATTATCATGCATCTGATTATGAAGATATAGATTACTTTTTAAATGATCAAAAAGAAGTAATGAATAACTTTATTAATAATACTGATAATTTAGAAACATTAAACAATGAAGGCTCTAACTTTGTATTTGTACTTAACATGCTTGAAGGCATAGAAAAAGCCAATGTGGTATTAGCGGCTATGTTATCTATAAATGATTCATCACAGTATTTAGATTATATAAATTTAAAACCTGTATATGATTTAGATAAACCTGATTTACCTACTTACTGTAATTATGTATATTTTAAACACAACTATGCATTGAATAAAACAAATGCAGAAAATCTAGTTAACTTTAGATTGAAGGATGATATATACAAAAAAATATTAATAGACGAATTAATAAAAGAAGTTATAAGAGCATTAGATTTTAATGAATATAGAGGTAAAATTTATACTAAGTATGTAGATCTTCAAATTAAGACTACAATAACAAATAGTTTAAAGCCTTTTATCAAAAAAAAGTTCAAATCATATACATTAAAAAATATAAGATTCGTAAAATTAAATACTAATACAGGTTATATATATGTAGAACTGTCTATTGTACCCTATGACTCATTTGAAATATTAGATATAGTTATGGAGGTATAAAAATGAATAATTTAGAAGATTTATTGAAACAACAAGAACTTGATATATTAAATAGACGTTCAATTATACAGCATTCCGTAATTGACATTCCAAGAGGAACACCTACAAAATCAAAATATGATAAAGCAGATGGTAATGCTCAATTAATAGATTTCTTAACTATTATAGGACAAATAGTAGAATCAATTTATTCAGACAATGCAGAAGAAAATAAAGTAACATATGGACCAAGATCTAAATCATATTTTGCAAGAGAAGATGCAGACCAACCATTTAAGAATCCTCAAATTACATTTCAAGTAATAAGTAGAAAAATAAAACCTAAAACTGGTAAGTCTTTACAATTAAAAGAAAGCGGATTTGAAGAAGGAGACGATAGATCATATGAAATATTCCAACAAGAATATGTATCTATAGTTAGATTTCAATTCTTAGCTTTAGAATATAATACAGCTTATAAACTTATGGATGAATTTGAAGATATGATGGTTGAATATAAAGGCTTCTTAAAAAGTAAAGGAATAGTAAATTATTACTTAAATGAGCAACAACCAGATGACTATAATACTGATTTTAGGGATGTTGTTGACCAATTAACTTTGGATTATTACGTAGAAACTCAGAAAAACAGAGTAATATTTAAGGAGAATGCTAAAACATTAATTATAAATGGAGAAGCTACGAATAGTGATTTCTCACCAATTCCTGCGAATCCAGAATATGAAAAATAATAAAAGGAGGTAAGATAATGGGTATTTTCGAAAATGAATTAACATTACCTGGTGTCATAACAGAAGTCTTAAGTGATTATTCATCAGGCTATGATAAAAGTTCATGGGGTACTACAGAATCTGTCACTATTATAGGAACAGCCTTCAATGGTCCTGTAGGACAAGCTGTAAAAATATACAGTAAAGAAATGGCTAAATATATATTTGGTGATTCTTTTGATCCTGCAACTAAAAGAGAAGCATCATTGGTTCCTGAAATATATGATGCTTGGGATAAAGGATGTAGAACAATTTATGCAGTCAGAGTATCTGGTAAAGATATGTATAAAGACTACGAATTGGCTACTGAAACACCTTTAAAATTAAGATTGAGCGGTAAATTCCCATGTAATGATAATAAAGCTTGTTACATGACTTACCAAGCTACTCAAGGTTCAGAAAAAGCTTTCGGTGAAACTGAAGGTATATTAAGAATTTATAAACCAGCAGATAGAACAGTTATATCTGAAAAGATGGCTGGTGTTGTTGATAATCTAGATTCTATATTGGTTACAGAAATTAATTTAGATGAAAATGGTTTAACTAAAGCATCAAGATTAATAGATTTAATAAATATAGTCAACAATAGTGTTGAAACAAATAATGTATTAAAATTAAGCTTAGTTGATAAAGATGGTGTAGAAAAAACTTCAGCTACTAAAGAGGTGCAAGAAATAACTATCGGTGCTTTATTCCCTGGTATATATACTATATGTAGAGATGAAGCAACTAAAGATGTTAAAGTTGTTACTGATATAGCAGTAGTAAGAAGTGAAGATACTGCTTTATATCCTAGCTGTACTGAAACAATATGGAGAAAATTAATATTAAATACAAACCCTGGATGTGCATATCCTATTTATGGTTCTGTTGCTGATTTAAAAACTCATTTACCAAGTTCATTAACTGTAGATGAAAACTATAACTATTTAAAAAATGTAGGAGCAATAGATACAATAGCTGTTAAAAATAAAGTAGATTATGAAGAAGTTGATTTAGACGGATTCGATTTATATAAAAAATTAGGTACTGGTTATGCTAGAACTGCTACATTAAAAGAAATGAAAAAATTAGTTAGCGGTTCAGAAGCAGGTGGAGACGCTCAATACTCTGTTAAATATAAAGTTGTTCCTGCTCCAGATGGAGATGAATACAAAGTAATCGGTATAAATGATGGTGTATATTCTACTTTACAAATGCATGAATCTGATTATGTAGTATTAGCTGCAGCTACAGCAGAAACAGATTTAACTGAAAAACTACCTAAGAAAACTCAATTCTTAAGAGCTAAATCTAAAATAATAAAATTAAAAAATGACGATATAGCAGATGGTGCTATATTAGTATCAGCTAAAATAGATAATGAAGATATAAATTCACAACAAGTTATGTATGATATACAAATAGCTCCATTACCTGAAGGTGTTACACAAGCTGGTATATTACAAGCTTTATCAGAAGCTAAATTTATCAGATTACCTAAAATAACTGAAGGTGCAACTGCTAAAGGAGTAGAAAAGAATCAATTAGCATTTACAGGTACTAAAATACAAACATTTGATGGTACTAAATTTGTTGACCTTGATTCTGATACATTTAATGATACTTATGTAATAACTGAAGAAGATAATAAATTAGTTATATATGAAAAAGCAAGTTTAAAAGGAAAAGGAGATTATACTAAAGCTGCAGACTTTACTAAATTTGCAGCAGCAGCAGGTGAAGGAAACAAAGCATATATAGTTGCTGCTTTAGGAAAAAATGCTAATGTTTATATGCTAGACACTGAAAAAGTCACTGTTGAACCTTTAATGAGTTTACAAGATTTAGCAGATGCTACAATAGACAATACAGATTTTACAGTAGCATTTGTAGAAGATAATTTCCCAGTATTAGATGAAGCTAAACCTAATCATACATATGTTAGAGTATACTCTAATTTATTAGAATACTGTTCTATAGAAGAATTCGTTGATGAAATGAAAGATATAGAAATATTATCTGACTTATTTGATTTTGAAGTTGCTAATGCTTCTATAGCTGCTGATGATTTCCCTACAAAACCTATAAAAGCAACTGAATATAACAAAGAAAAAGAACCAGTATACGATACTACTTTACATATACCATATACTACTACTGATAACTTTGCTAGACATTTAGCTCAACATTGCTTATATACTTCATTAAAAACATATCCTACTCACGGAGTAATAGGTTGTGATAGATTAAGCGCAATATCATTAGGAACAATAGCTAAAAGAGTTGAACAAATATGTTCACTAGATTTAGACATGTATGCTAAAAAATCTAATGGTAATAACATGTTAGATTCTGATAACTTACCTCATCCAATAGGACGTTGCTTATCTGTAACATTTATGCAATACCCTGTAGGAACTGGTAATGGATATAGTTATACTTCTAGTGGTGCTGCTGGTTATGCAGGTATGATATCTACATTAGATGCAGATAGATCATCTACTAATCAACCTATAGATATAAGTGAAGATAACTTAATGTTTAACTTATCAGAATATCAATTAAAACAATTAAATACTGCAGGCGTAGTTTGTTGTAAAGTATCTACTACTCAAGGTGTAGTTGTTGTTGACGGTATAACTCAAGCACCAGCTACTTCAGTATACAGAAGATTATCTACTACTAAGATAATTAATGTTGTAGGTAGAAGATTAAAAACTGCTATAGAACCTTATATCGGATTACCTCAATCTGATGCTTATTTAAATGCTATGGAAACAGCTATAAAATCTACTATGAATCAAATAGTAGGTGTATTAATTAATGATTACAACTATGAAGTTGTTACTGATCCTGCATCTAAGAAATTAGGTACAGTTAAAATTAATTACGCTATAGTTCCTGCATATGAAATAAGACAAGTATATAACTCTATTTCAGTTACAGAAGCTAACGCTGTTTAATATAAATAATTAAGGAGAGGATTCGAATTCCTCTCCAGGTATATTATATATTAGAACACAAAAATTTGCTTTTTAATTCTATAAAAGGAGTGAATTTAATATGGCTAATATGACAGCTCAAGAGTATGCCAATACCTACACTACTTTTGGTGGTGCAGATATAACTGCAACATTCAACGGTAAAGTAATTGGTGAATTACAGGCAATAAGTTATAGTATCCAGAGAGAAAAAGCACCTGTCTATACATTAGGCTCTGCAGAACCAAGATCTTTCAGTAGAGGTTAATCTTTGGCCTCTTTTGTATAGTGATATACTCAAAACAAATTGTGTGAATTGCTGGGACGACCTTAGAGATTACATACTACAACGTAGTAATGAAATAAGTACAAGCGTGAATGTTTAAAAAATGTAATATTGGTTAATCAGCAGCCAAGTCCCGAAAAGGGAAAGGTTCAACGACTAAGTAGTATTATTATAATACTCAGTGCACAGCTCTTACAACTTCAATTAACATTGAGGTGATACAAATAAGCAAACATAAATATGATATAAACTATGAATTCTTTAATGGAGATACAGAAGAATATTGGTATTTCTTAGGCTTAGTTTCAGCAGATGGATATGTATCTGATAATATAATTGAATTATGTTTAAATAAAAAAGATGAACATATCTTAATAAAATTACGAGATTTAATATGTCCACAAAAGCCTATTTATGATAAACCATCAACTAGGTCGAAGAAATTTACTATTCATTCTAAAAAGCTGTCTCAACAAATAAAAAAAATATTAAGTATGAACACAAACAAAAAAAGTAAAGAAATTAAATTCCCACAAGTTCCAGACGATATGCTTAAGCATTACATAAGAGGATTAATTGATGGCGATGGCTGTATAGATACAACCAAAGCCTACAAAGACGATAAAACATATATAGGGCCTAGATTGCGTATACTAGGAAATAGAGAATACTTAATAACAATGCTAGACGAAATTAGAAAACAAGTACCTAATAATACAAAAGCTGTTAATAAAAAAGGAGCAGAAAATGTATGGTGCGTAACTTATAATTTCTCTACAGCTAAAAATATTTTACATTGGTGCTATGATAATAACAACATATGTATCAATAGAAAATATAATAAATTCATAGAAGTTGTAAGATGAAGATATAGTCTACTCCCGATTAATGTAGTTTAATCAATAAATATTACGAAAGTAAGGGTACATAAGGAAAAGAGGGATCGCAGGGAATCTTGTATTTATAGTATTTAACAGAGATGCTTTATTACAAGAATTAACTACTGGACCAAAAATATCTAAATATAAAGCAAATGATACTGCAACTTTCTTAGAAAATGATGAAGCAAGATTCATGAGTATAGAAAGTTGGGATAAATATATGTCTAATCTAGCAAGTCCTAATGGATTTACTGGAGGAGGAGAAACAGGTGGTACTGTATCTGATTTAGTAAATGATTCAGCTACACCAGTTTACGCAGACGAAATATTACCATTTGATGTTACAATATCATTATCTAATGAATATGGTAAAAAAGCTAAAGTAACATTATATGGTGTTGAAATAATGAATGAAGGTATGGGATTCTCTATAGATTCTATAACTACTGAAAAAGCATATACATTTGTATGTAGATCAGTTGATAGTATGGAAACTGTAGGAGAAGACAACCCTGGTAAAATCTACTCAACTTGGTAGAATATATAATTCTCAAAAAGTAATATTAAGTAGAAGGTTAAAGGCCTTCTACTTTTTTATTATAAGGCGGTGATAAATTGGCAACAAAGATTACTTTAGATGGATACGATAGTTATTCTGGAGCCGATATAGTAGTAACGGCTCAATTATCTAATATTGATGGCAATAGTTCTATAAGTAAAAAATGTTATGTATTAGGCTCATTACAGACAATATCTATATCTACATATCAAGATAAAAGCCCTGTTAGAAGTATAGGCAATATTAATGCTAAAGATTATGTAATGGGTCCAAGAAGTATAGCAGGCTCATTAGTATTTGCTGTATTTGATAGACATTTTGCTTATGATATATTTAATGATTTAAAAGAATACACAGGACAAAATGTATTATTATCTGATGAAATACCGCCATTAGATTTTACTTTATGTTTTCAAAACGAATACGGTAAACGTAGTAGAATGACATTATATGGAGTTAAGATGATTAGCGAAGGACAAGTAATGAGTATTAATGATATGTTTACAGAAAATACTTATCAATTTGTTGGTACAGGATTAGAAAACTTAACACCTGAAGATAGTGCTTATCCTCAATTAAATCCTGCATCTAAACCAGTTGATCCTGTTATAAGTCCTATAAAAAGAGCAATAGCTCCATTTAATAAAATAGATACAGGTAGTAAATATGATTGGAAACCTACAGATGATAGCAATAACAATAAAAACAATAATAAGGGTGAAATAGATAATGTTAAAATAAATCAACCTATAGTAGATAAAGATTATGGAGATATAATTATAGGTGTTAACAATCCTAATGCAGTTAATATATACATGACTAACAAATATGAAGAAGATATGGATCAATTCTTAAATTCTGATATGTTTGATAATACTAACAAGTGGACTGTATCTGTTCCTGAAGGTGTATATAACTTAATTAGTTTTGATAAAGAAACAGGAGAAAAATTAAATGAGGTTAATGACATAGTTATCAAATATCAAGACACAGATGAAAACTTAAATGATTATCCTCTAATTAATTATATATCTGAGTCTATTATAGAAGCTGAAATAAATAATCCTAAACATAATCAATTAACATTAGTTAATAATGATACTATAGTTGATAAGCTTATAGCACAGAAAAACAAGTGTGTATTTTATAATCTAACACCTTCAACAAGATATGAATTATATAGCAGTAATTCAAACAATGAAAATAAAATATCGAAAGTATCAGTATGTAGTACATTAGAATCTAAATACGAAACAGAGAACGATTTTAAAACATTTGTATTAAATAATAATAATCTATGGAAAGATGATTTAAGTACTGTAGATTATGATTCATTAAATATAGATAACTCATTAAATCTATTAGATAAGATAATGAATATGGATTATGAATTTAAGAATGAGCTTTTATTGTATGCTATTATATATCAGAATGATTTTCTTAAATGTGCTAATAGCGAAAATGATATTAATGTTATATATAATTACGATATATTAAATCCTTACTTTACTACAAAGAATGCCTACAAGCAGTTAATCTTTTACTTCTACAACAACAATGATTATTACTATGGTGATACTAAAACTCCTGAAGATGACAATCTTGAATTTGTATGTAATAAAACAAATAAAAGATATTATACTTACGCATTAGACAGTGCTAATTTAAAGAGTTTAAAATATGACTTTTATAATTATAGTTCAGATATTAAAGAGAATCTTAATCGATACAAGAAATTAGATGTTAATCTTAATGATTATAATTATGGTAATTATAAAGAACAATTCCCTGTAATGAGCGAGAACTTATTAGATATTATAATTTATAAAGATTATAACCTGCCTAAATATTCTATATTAGATGCACCCAAAGTATCATATGATTCAAGTAAAGAACAACTATATGTTAAACTTGACTTTTCAGAATATATGAATGAAGATAAGACATATTATTTATGTATCTGTAAACAAGACGACGTATTTCAAAACATACCTATAATAAAGATTGATATAGATAATACAATGACAGAATTAACACTTAATAAATACAAAACTCATATACTTAAAGACAATTATTATTTGATTTATATAGAAAATGAAAATAGTGAGATTATATCATCATCTACTATATTAAGCTCTTATACAGATTCTACAGAACTTAATGAGTATAATTATGAAAACTTAAAGGCTTATTTGAGTCAGCTTAGAGCATCATTATTAAATATCTATTCTTGTAGGGATTTAATAGAATCAGTTTATTTATCTGTATTGTCTTATGAATCAGATACAAAAAATGTACTATATACATTTATACAAGAACTATTAAATGAAGGTGTAGATTCATTACAGTATAGTAGTTTAGATTCTATGGTTAATGACTTATTTGAAAAAGACTTCAATGATTTATCATTACAAACAGAGTATGTTACTTATGCAGATAATGTATTCACATTTGATAGTAACAAGATCAATACAGTTGTATTAGATTTTTATATTAATGATGAAGAGCCTACAAAAGAAGTATTTACAGATACAGCTCCTATAGATTTAAATAATAAAAATAGTTATTATACAATTATATACGGCGTGCATAAAACGAATAAGACAAAGACAGGTTATTTCATTAGAAATAATATTAATAACAGATACTATTATCATAAACTAAACATAAATCAAGTTAATAATAATATAATCAATACATTTAGAATTCTATATGATGAAGAAAAAGAAAACTTAAGTTTAATGGGACTTATTACATTTAACTATGATTCTATAACAGAAAACTTAAGTATTAAAGGGCCTATAGCATTTAATTACAACAAAGACAATGAAGATTTATCTATAAAGAAAAACTAATTGGAGGTGATTTGATTGGCTTCTAACTATTATACATATGGTACTAATTTAAGAAATAAAGAATTCTTTACAAGTACAGTAAATACTAAGAGCGGGATTAAAAGATATTTCTCTAATATAGATACTGATATATATTTTGGAAATACTAAAGTAGAAGAAATGGTTGAATTTCAATATTCAGTAGAAGAAAAGAAATTACCAATATTTAGTTATAATAAGTTTTATGCTGATTTAATAGTACCAGGACAAAGAATAGTACAGGGAACATTTGCTATTAACTTTACAGATGGTGCTTATATGACAAACTTATTAAATAGCGTACCTGACTCTGTATATAACGAAACAACGTTTGATGCTGAAAAATTTAATCCAGGAGACAACAAAAAGAATTCTGCATTATACAGTAAGAACTTTGATATTACTATCTGCAATGGCAATTATAAAGCATCTAATCCTACATATAACGCTACGGTACAAACTATATGTGGAGTACAAATAAACAATAATGGTATAGCTGTTAGTGCTGAAACAGGTAAACCAATACTAGAAGTCTTTTCATTTATTGCTAAGGACTATATAGATGATATATTAGATGAATATAAAACAACAGACGATAATATTGATGATAATGTTACTAACAATAATACTTCTGGAGGTAATAATAATACAGGAAGCAATACAGGAAATAATGGTTCTACAAATAAAGATAATAACAACAATAATAATAGTGGTAGTACAAGCACTAATAACACATCAGCAGGAACATCATATAAAGATATTAATTACAATATAACATTCTTTGCTAGCGTCAGTGGAAAAGATAGTGGAATGATAACGATATATCCTTCAACAAAGAAAGCTAGTATTGATTTATATAAAGTTAGTCAGACTTGTACATTGGAAATACTTGACCCTTCTGTATATAATTATTTAAAGAATAAAACAGTTAATTACAGCAAAGTATTTACATTAAAACATAATAAAACATACAATCGTTACGATATAGCATTAGATAATACTAGACCTATTGTAAGGAATTTATATGCATATCATCTAGCTAATCCTAAAAAAGATGTAAAGGTTAAAATAAAGTATTCTGCTACTATTAATGGTAAAATGACACAGGTAGAAGAAACATCATTGTCTATGATATTCAATGATTATAGAACTAGATAATATAGGAGGAATAAAATGAAAACAACAGAACAAAATAAAACATTAGATACTGATTCAATAGCTTTTGAACAAAAAGTGCAACAATTAAAAAATAAATATGGTGCTATATATCAAATAGAAATAGCAGATCAAAGAGTTATATTTAGACCGATTACAAGAAAAGAATATAAAGAAGTAATGAATCTTAAAGCAGAAGATGGCGAAGAATCTATAGTTATGAAAAGAGAAGATATAATAGCTAAACATTCTATAGTTTATCCTGATGCTACTGAAGTAGAAACATTACTTGAAGAATATGCAGGAGTTGCTGAAGTAATTTGTGATGAATGTATGAAGATATCAGGATTCTTAAACAATAACGAAAGAATAGTTAATAAATTATAATGAAAACTAATTCAGTAAGCTATGATGCTTTAAGCTCGTTTGAGGCATTATTGGAGAAATATACAAAAGAATATGATAATGTATCTACTCTTGTTATAGACGATAATGTATTTATTGTTAAACCTGTATCAAGAAAAGATTATAAAGATATAGCTAATAGTGAAGTATTGAGTGATATTGATAAACAGGATTTAATATGTAAAACATGTATATTATATCCTCCTAACTTTGACTTAGATTCATGCGTTGCAGGATTACCAGAAAAACTGTATGAAGAAATAATGGATCGTTCTTATATATTGAAAGATTCAATGATTGATTTAATTAAAGTGTTTAGAGAAGAAATGACACTTATGGATAGTCAAATGGAATGTATTATCTTGAAGGCATTTCCTTCATATAGATTAAGCGAAATAGAAAAGTTAGACATGATACAATTCACTAAGTTATATACTAGAGCTGAATGGATTATAAATAACATGAAAGAAACTATGGAAGTAGTTGATATAGTTGAAGCAGCGGAATCTGTATTAGATAATTCAAATGATAATACAGAGGTTAAACAAGAACAAACGCATAAACAGGAAGAGAAAAAACAAACGCCTTCTCCTGCTAATGATGATACTGAAGATGAATTATCAAAGATTACTAATATGGATGATAAACCTATTAGTAAAATGACTCCAGAACAAAAACGAGCTATGGATGATTTCTATAAGAGATATCCACAATTCGATAAGAATACTGATTATGTTTATAGAGGACGCATTCCTACAGAATACAAAGAACCACCTGCTCTTAGACCTAACTGGGGCAGAAGATAAAGGTGATAATATATGTTTAAAAGATTTTTGTCTAACAAAAGAATAGATAGTGAAAGAGACGATACTAGACAAAGTCGTTTACTTAAAGCAGGTGGAACTGCTCTGGCTATTGGGGCTGGAGCAGTTTTTTTTCAGCATTCAGAAGTAGGTAAACGATTTAGTGAAGTTACTGAAGCTCTTGCTCCTATATCTAAAAACATGCGTAAAGAGTTTATAGGTAAAGATAAATATGATTTAAATACTTTTAAAGAAGCGTATGAAAATAATATAGGGAAAAGAGGTTCATTAGTTAAAAAGAAAATACGAGAGAATAGAAATAAAACTATTAACAGCAAGATAACATTATCTGATAAACGAGGATTATTAAAAGATATAAGAAATATAACACAAACGACTAATGGTGTTGGCTTAAAGAATATGCTTGCTAGAAATGTAGCAGATCCTAAGTTAAGACAAGAAGCCTATGATAAGTTAAGAAAAGATCCTAGATATAAAAACATATCAGATGCTAATTTAAAAAAATTAATAGCTAATGTATATGAAAAAGTTAGCGAGCATACAGATATAACTAAAATAGAAAATGATAGTATGCTTACACTTATTAGTCCTAAAACATTTAAAGGTCAAGGATTTAATACAGAGCAACAAGTAGATTTTATTAAACAAGTTACTAGTTTTAAAAATAAGCGTAGTAGTGAAATAAAAGCAGCAGAAAAGAAATACGGTAAATTTATTAAGAACGATATTAAAGATTTTGCTATGGCATATGAAAATCTAAATGATATGGCAGGCAATAAATCAATAAGTAAATATAAGAAAATTGATAAATTTGCTAAGAATCATTTCGGAGTTGATATTGATTCTGAATACCTTATTAAAGGTAGCAAAGCATTAACAGTAAAAGATTTAATAGAAACAGATAGCACAGGTAAATCAGTATTAGATAATGCAGACCTACAGCAAACATTAATTAATTTAATAGAAGAAACAAAGATAAATGGTAAGAATGTAGAAAGAGCAAGAACGCAAGAATTTGATATTAAAAAGAATCTAGAAACATTAATAGAAAGAGCTAAAGATGATTCTAGATTAATGGATTTAACTGTTGATGATACTATTAGAGTAAGATATCGAGATGGTAAAAAAGAATTATTTCAAGCATCTGAATCAAGTGAGTTCTTAAGTAAAGCTAAAAAAGCATTAAAGAATACACTACCTGGACAGATATTATTTAAAGGAATAGATGATAATGAACAAGCACCTATTACATTTATAGGAGCAGGACAGCGTTCGGGTACAGCATTTATACAAAAGAGAACTAGAGGTATATCCGATGAAGAATTTGATAATGTTACTGTAGGCTTAATGGTAAATATAGCAGGATATACTAGAGATATATTAGAAGATGCTAAAGATAACTTATCATTAAGTTATGAATCAGAAAAACAAAAAGTAGTAACAGGATTCAAAAGAAATATGCTTAAAAGATTATATGGTACACCTGATACATATAACCCTGAAGCATATCATAATTTCATAGCGGAAAAACTAGACCTTAATCAAGATGGACGAGGTAATATTTTAACTAATATAAAGAGAAGATTTACTAAATTCGATGATCCATCGTGGGGTATGAATGTAATAGAAAACGCTAGAAAGTTTTTATTGGAATCTGATATTAATGGTGAAGATTTTAATAACCTACAAGTAGATAAAGCTTTTATGCAAGGCGGCTTTGAAGAAATAGAATATACTTTCCATATGTTAAATAATAAAGTACATGGTGTATCTGATGAAATGATTGATTCTATATTAAGCGGCCCATATGAAAGATACGTTAATGATACAGATAAAGAAATATTAAAGCAATTGTTAAATGGCGATGATATAAATGAAGTATTTAAGACTATAGAAGGTCATAAAGATTCGATAAAAAATCAAAACATTCTACAAATGCTTGAACGTTATAAAAATGATCCTGAATCTGTAGAAGATTATATAAAAACTAAATATATAGAGCGTAGTACTTTTATGTCTAAATTCTTAGGTGAATATTCTATTGATGAAGATGTATCATTAGATGTATATGGTCAAATGAGAATAGAAGCATTAAAAGATTTATTCCAAAACATAGATAATGAAAGTGATTTATCTGATACAAGTGCTTATAATTTTATACAAGGTATAAGCAAAAATTTGTCTGAATCTGAACAAAAAGCATTTAAAGATATTAATATTATATCTATGTATGAGAAGGATGTTAAACCTTCAACTGTATCTGGTTATACTGATGATATTGATGCAGTGTTTACAGAAAACAGATTAGGTAGATTCTTCGACAGAATAAACAATAACGCAGAATTTAAACAAGAACTAAACACTAATATTGAACTTGTTAAAAAAGACATAGGATTATCAAGCAATAAGTTCAATAGAGATTTAAATGAAGAAATAGTTGATCAATTTCCTAAAGATATGTTTGTAAATGATAGAGGTATTATTGGTCAATTCTTAATAGAAGATATTAATAATAATATCAAACTTAATGGTGAAGGTATTAAAGACTTCTTTAAAAGCATTAACGCTGGACGTAATAATCCTGAAAATATTACTGAAGCTACATTAGGCATACAATACTTAATAGATAGATTAGACTTAGGTATGGATGTTGTAGGTTTAGGTCTTTCTGATAAATCAACAAGCAGTGCATTAGATACTGTTAAAAACATAGCACTAAAACGTATTCTACCTATTGTAGCTATATATGAAGCAGGTAGCGTATTAAATTATGAGTCAGAAAAATTAACAGGAGTATCTATACCTGGTGCTGCAGCCAATGGATTAAAGAATATAGATATAGCAACTAGAAAGTTATTAGACGCTACACATTTAAGTGATAAAATAAACTGGATAGCTGAAACATCAGTTATGCATGAATATTTATTTGGTCAAAGACACTTTAATGATGCAGAAGAAGAACAAGATTGGTATGATAATGGTTATTCACCCGTAAGAGGTGGTAGATTATGGACATTTGGTTCATCATCTGAATTTAGAGGTAGTGACGTTAATTACTTCCAACCTAACTGGTATAAAAGAGCACATAGTGATTATCATGATGTATCAGTGTATGGTTCAATAGATGAGAAATGGGCTCATAGTTGGATACCTACAATACAACACCCTCTATCTCCTATAAGAAGATTATTAGACCCTTACTGGTTAGAAAAATATCATTTAGAAGAAAATGACAGACCGTATCCTTTAACAGGCAAGATGTTTAGTGAAGGTACTCCATGGGGAGCAATATTAAATCCTACAGTAGGACAAATATTAAAACCTGTACGTATGTTACCAGAAGTTAAGAGAAGATTAGGTAAAGACGGTAGAGATGCACAAGCAATAATAGAAAACTTAAATACTCGTATTAAGCAACGTAACAATGAAAATGATGATTTATTGATAGTTAGAGGTACAGATGTAAGAAATGGTGAATATGTACCATATGGTAATCCTGAATCAGATGAAATAAATGTATCTATTAATCGTGGTCAACCTACAGTAAAAGGTATTGATTATATGGATACAGTACAGGATATAGGTGATTATGAAGTTCCTAATGGTGAAACATATCAAGAAGTACAATATGGTAAATACGTAAGCACAACTAAAAAAGTAGAGACAACTATTGATAAACTATACAGCAATGCGCAACCAGAGCAAATAGGACAAGAAGAATCTGTCGCTATTAAAGCTGTAAAAGCAATCAATAAATCAATAAAAGATAAACTTAGTCATAGAAAACAACAAGTAGCTTATACAAGAAATATTAATACAGCTACTTCTCCTGACAAATCACAGGGAGTATACATATATAGAAACTTAGTTAATGAAAGATTAAACTTTGATGAAGACTACTATACAAGCATGGATACTAGGTCTATGGTAGATAAGAGTTTATTAAATGATTTTAGAAGAGATTCTATATATAGTGTTAAGCAATTATCTGGTATATATGGTTATTTAGGTGAAAAAGCTTTTGGAGAAAATGCATATACATATAGATATGAAAATGCAGGACAAATGAGTTCATTTACTAGAAGCTTCTGGGACGCATCTGTAGGTGGTATTGGTGGAGAGTTCATGGAAATAGCACGTAGATTCTTCCCTAATCAAGATAGAAGTAGAATCAATATTAACCCATTAAGAAACAATATGCCCGATTGGATTCCTGATGCTTCTTACCATGAAGGAGATCCGTATACTCAGATACCAAAAGGCGAAATGAGATTACCTGGTAAAGGTTATGAAACATTAAATGCATTGCATCCTGATCAATTTGGGGATTATGGAGCTTTCGATAGATATAAAATACTTGCAGATATAGCACCTAACTCTGCAGAATATAAAAAATGGAAGAAGATAGCAGAGAATACAGTTACAGATCCTAGCCTACAAAAACAGATGGGTGATATAGCAGAGCGTACAGCTAAAATGTCTGGTAAACATGAGTTCTTTAATTATAAATACTTACATAATAATACTAAATATGAAGATGCTGTAATAAAGAATATTAATAGTGATGGTTCAGTTACATTAGGAGACAATAGCGTTATAGAACTTGCAGGTATAAAAAGTACACAAGACACTAATGAATATCTAAGAGAAATGTTAAAACCTGGAGATAAAATAACACTACGTACTAATAAAGATATGAACTATGATAAAGATACTAATATTTCTACTAAGAAAGCTGTAATTTATAAAGAATCAGAAAATATAAATCAACAGTTAATACAACAAGGTGGAGCAGAAAAAGATAGAGAAGATAATAGTGCATTAGCTATACTTGGTAATCAATCGGGAGGACAAGAAGTAGTAGGTTCAATTATAGAATTTATAGCACATGCTCCTATACCATTAGTACACAATAAGTTTATGAAAGTAGAATCTCCATTAGAATCATATAAAAATGAATCTATATATGGACATAATTTTCAAACATGGGATCATCCTATAAAGAATTTTATTGAACCCGCATTTAATAGACAATCAGATAAAAGTGTATTAAACCAATTCTTGTCTATGAGTTATGCTGCTTATCACTTTAAAAATATATCAGATAAAATAGAATCAAGAGGATTGCATTTTGCTAGTTCTGTAGTATTATCTACATTAAATCCTACTGCTTTTATAGGCGGTAATGTAGCTATGTTCTTTACAGGTATGACTAATAAGAATGTTTGGAGTGATAGACATAACTTCTCTACTGCATGGCAGACAGGTGCAGAAATAGGTACAGCATTAGGACAAGTTAAATATGCATGGGATAATGCAGATAATCCTATTAAATCTACTGTATCAATGGCTCTTACTGGTGCATCTATGGCTGATAAATTAGCTAAACTAGGTGGTAAGTTAGAAGATTTAAGTCCTAAACAAGGAGCTATAATTGGTGCAGGTGTTGGATTAGGATTATCAGCAATAAAGAATCCAGGTTTTGATAAAGATAAAATGTTTAAACCTCATGTATCTAATTATGTTAAGAAGAAATGGGCATTAGATGAATACTTCGATAGATTAACTTATGTTAAATATGAAGGTTTATACAGAGTAGCTAGTGCAAGAGCTGCATTCTTTGAAAGAACACCTGTAAGACAAATATTTAAAGAATTAGATAAGAATAGAGATAAGATAGCTAAATTGAATCGTAAAGAGAAAAAACTACAAGAACAACGATTTGGTGATATGAATAAAGCACAATACAAGATACAGGATATAGAAAACAGAAAGATGGCTTTGGAGGAAAATGTTAATCTATTCTTTAAAGGTGGTAAGTATACTAAAGCAGCTATTGCCTACAAGAAAAAAGCAGAGTCTACTATATATGGCTTAAATGAAACAGCTACTAAAGATGAAATATTGGCAGCTCTTCCTGAACAATACAAAGACCATTTTAAAGCATTTATGGATATATCTGACAAGAAAGAACAGAAACAAATACTTAAATATGTACCAGAATATTTACAAAGACCATTACAGATAGCATGGGGAGAAAAGCCTAACAAAGTAGAATCAAATAGTAAATATTTTAAGAGTCATAAATTACCTTCAATGGCATGGGTTGGATGGAAACCTAACGTTAACATGAAACATGTCAAGATAAAGACAATAGAAAATGAAGGTATGATAATGTCTGACTTTGGCTATTATGATTCAGAAAAAGCTAAAGCATCATATGAAATGGCGCCTGATGTAGATAATTACGATCAAAGAAATAGAGCTGGTGGAAGTGTATTAGGAGCAATTAATCTAAAAGCATCATTACACGGATTAGGATTAAATGCATCTAATATAACTGTAGAACAAACATCAAGACCAGGTGTATGGTTTATATCAGATGTAACAGGCACTGCATCAGATGTTAAAAAAGCAGCAGGTTATCATGCAGCTATGGCTGTACAATCTGTAATGAGTAATCTATTTTAATAAGCAGAATTAACAAGTTCTGCTTATTTTTTGTGTAATAAATAGTATAGAAAAGAGGTGCGTACATGGCTATTAATTTTAAAGATAAATCGAATACTAATATCTTCTTTGATGATTTAACAGCAAACTATTATATTAATCAAACAAAGAAGAAAGTAGATGATTCAATTATAAAAGTAAGTGATTTAATTAATAAAAGAGATGAATTAAAATTAAATCAACCGGACAATAAGAAAATAAAAGGAATGAATAATAAAATAGAAAAGCTTTCTCAATTAAAAGCTCATGAAATAATGAAAGCAGGAATTAACCTACAAGAAAGCGCATCTAAGATTATTAACACTAAAGACAGTAAAACTTATGTATCAAATAAAAAT
>ERZ1035037.78-NODE-78-length-40639-cov-14.147226_pt1 | contig 40639 bp, 65 predicted proteins | sample MGYA00520618_ERZ1035037 | MGnify/ENA primary metagenome ERZ1035037 (study PRJEB33766, sample SAMN09781741) | gut metagenome | biome: gut microbiome | host: Homo sapiens | place: Madagascar | study: EMG produced TPA metagenomics assembly of the PRJNA485056 data set...
ATGGGTCAGACTGTGTGCCGTGGCTTGAAATGCTCACGATGGCGTTTCTGGGCTCGCCGTCAAAGCACCAGTCATAGCTTTGCTCTCCGCACCAGCAAAGCGTTGGAATAACGTGAATGCCGTGCGCCTGCCAGTATGCGGCAAGCCAGTGCTTTTTGTAATGCATAAAAAGCTGCACCGCAAGCGGCATATCACTGTACAAAGAAAAATCCGGCGAACATACCGCGCCAAACTGCTGCAAAATCGGGATATATTTATCCGGGTAGTTCCAGAACCGTTCAAATTGGTAATCATCCTTGTAAAAGTGCACGCCCTTGCTTTTTTTGTCAGTCGCTGTCATAGCGTAGTTAACAGGTATCCATTCCAACCTGTCTATGCGGATATCCGTTTCGGGTTTAATTTCAGGGATGCCATACTTGCCCACGCCCGAAAAAATCATCTTTTCTGTGTTTTCCATCGGCAGAATCATGACACGCGCTCCAAACTTCAAAAGCCAGATTTAAAAATCAAAGCTATTTCAAGCTAAACGTTAATATAAGCAGCACTCCCAGTATACATTCAGTTTCTCGGACAACGTAAACGGGTGGAGTGCTGCTGCATCCGGTACTTTCGCCGCCAGATGCCCGGCTATCTGCGCAGCCCCCTCACAGGGTACGCAAATGGCATTCCCGGCAGGGACTGAGCCTGCAGCCTCTGGTTTTGGAGACCAGCGCTCTACCAATTGAGCTACGGGAACATATCATGCCGCGTGCAGGAATCGAACCTGCGACGACCCGGTTATGAGCCAGGTGCTCTGCCAGTTGAGCGCGACTAATGAGCCGCCGGCCGGAGTTGAACCGGCACCCGAGCTGTGCTACTGCGTGGTGGCTAATCACACGTTGAGCAGTCAGCCCGTTATCGCCAATGTGACCTGCATTATCTGTGCAGCGCTCCCCTGTGAGCTTCGGCGGCATAAATAAAACTGGCCTTCAACGTATCGCATGCGGGAATACGCATAAAGGCCAGCTTTGTACATTCAGATTTTGGATCGGTATCAACGAGTAATCTGCGCGGATAACAGGCCGCGCCCCTTGCATACAGCCGCGCCCTCCGATCTCTGCCCTCGGCTCACGCTTTGTGCGGCTCACCTGAAAACCGATACTCCAGACGATGCACACAAAATTACTTTTGAATGCTATTTGAAAAATTTCCCGGAACACAGGTGCAAGCGCAAGAGGCTGAAACAGTTTGATGAAAAATTCAAGCATGGTTTGCACTCCTTTCCAAGGTGTCCACAGTGGACACCCGCCGGGTTTGATTTTATTTTGTGTGCGCCGCTGGATCTTGAAGCGGACGGCGCGGTGATCCATTGAGCACAGGAAGATTCAAAAAGCCTGTGCTATGCTTCCCGCCGGGTCTCGTCATGAGGATGCAAGACACTCACGTTTCCGTCAATGTCTGCATTATAATTTTAGCACATCAAAATGGGACATTCCGGACATTTCGACCTTTTTGTGACATTCCGACCATTTTGTGACACGGCTTTTGCGTAGCTACGCAGAGAAGTTACACAATGTGAATTTTGTGTCAATCTCGATAAACTAAGGCTTTTTTACTCTTGGAAACTGTCTCCATGAAAAAGTCCAGTTGTTCTGATAAGCAAACATCCCGCACTTGGCGTCTTTTGATGTTTTCTGCAAAGTTGCACCACAACCGCCGGATTCCCTGTCGAATGGGAAATAGTGGTCACAGAATAAACATTTTTGCGGAGCTTTTTGTCCGCACATTTTGCATTCGGCTCTTCCGTCCAATTGATAGCGCCTGTCGTTAATATACTTTAGGTCAGGCTCTTCGCCTATGTCTGGCAAGAGATAACCAGCAACCATAGACGAGGAAAAATAATCGTTTTCGTAGGATTCTATTGGAATCGGGTCAACCTTTTCAAGAAGTGCTTTGTATTCACTCGGAAGTTTAGACAGATAAAATCTGCCTGACCACTCGCTTACACCATCGCCATAAAATCCCTTTCTTTCCCACTTGTTTAAATAATACAAAGCTCTTTTAACCGGCAAAGCATTATGGAAAATTCTATACACATTCGATGGCTTAGCAAATCCTCGCAGTGCATAACAAGTCAGAAAGAAGAATATTTCCTGATCGTTCATTGTCTTCTCCTTAGTTCATGTGTTTAAGAAATTGAGCACCAGACACGCCATCGTGTACCCAAGAACGCCGCCCAGTAAGACAGATGCCGGTGTAAACACCATGAGTATCTTCCGCACTGTCCACCCGCTTTTCCATGCCCACCGCACGGAAAGCATACACACCGGAATGCTCAGGCAGGCCATCAGTACAGTGGCTGCCATCCAGTAAAACAAAACCATATAGTTGCATCAACTCCTTTATGAATCGGCACCCATTCTCGCGCCACAGTAAGGACAATACTCAAAATCTTCGATTCCGTCCCAGTCCGTGGAAATAATTCCTTCACATTTGCTGCACTTGAATTCAATATCGCTTTCCGGGTCAACAGGTTCAAAGTGTGTCACAGGCCGCAGACTTTCCGGGTCGATGGTTGGAAGGTTTTCTTTTTCTCTCAATACTTTCGCAAAAGAACGGATGTCAACACTCTTTTCCGTGGCTGATTCTGCAAGGTTTTTTAAGCTATTTTTCAGCTTTCCAACACTGTCAAAGAGCATAGATTTTTCTTTCTCATCCATTTTTATCCTCCCGTTCTGCTCGCCGGTTAAAATACACCACTGGAGAAACACCGCGTTTATTACAGTCCTTTTCTTTTTTTATGCAGTACCTAGTAAACGCTACCACGCATTCAAAAGAGTTTGGCTCAGTCCGCAAAGAGCACAGATAACGTGCCTCGCAAGAACTACAATTCATAAAATCACCTTTCATCCATCAACTCAACAGCAACTCAACAATTTCATTAAGAAATCGAACAATTTCATATACTGCGTGCTGAAGTTTTCTTGTTAGCCTTATCGGCTGCTGATCCATAAGGGTTGTCCCATCGTCGTTCTTTCTCCACCACAGACGGCTCCACATCGGGCATCCCGGTTTTTCGCAATCGTAGTAATGCTGAGAAAAACCAGTCCACGTCGGTTCTGCCCAATCATGGTATTTCCTGAATTCGCACCCTGCGCATGGATTTTTAAGCGCCTTTTCTTTTTCTGTTTTCTTTTTCAGTTCTTCGATCGTGATGGTTTTAACTCTCCGATTTTTACGTTCTGGGTGATTTTTAATCCAGATAGGGCATGTATGGTCTTCGCATATTTGTTCAATTATCATGTCATTCTCATAAAGCGAAGTGAGTTTTGAGCATCCATCGCAGGTCTTAAAATTGCTATTGTCCATCTCGTAGTGCAACTGGTTAGTTACTTCAGCGTTCTTTCGTCCAGAACAATTTTGCAAAAAAGTCTCATAGTTTGCATATCTGGCAGCGTCTAGGTAACGCCTTATTTCAGCTTCCAACCCAGCTGCACGGACTTGATCGAAACTAATCAGCCCTGATGCAAGATCGCTTGCAAGCCTTTTGAATCCTTCATCTGTTATCTGACTACCGCTCACAAGATCACCCCACATTCTTCTGAATCCACCGGTAAACCCTCCGGCGAATAGATTCTGCATCCACGTCAAAGCCCTGCTCGGTAAGCTCCACGGCTACGTCCTGCGGCTTTTTGCCCTCTACGCAAATTGCCGAGAGCATTGCCCGAAGCTCCGGGTCCTCGCAGTCCTCCACCATGTGCACACCGATGTTGTACAGCTTGTTCTGCATACGGTTGATATCTTTCAGCCGCCGGATCTCCGCAGCACGCTGGTTGTAGGCAGAATCTGCGGTCCCGGTCACTGTTACATGACCGAGAACGCAGCTGTTGCCTTCGCCGTGAGAAGCTTTTACCACATCCGAGGCAGCCTGCGGACCATCTGCCTGCAAAATCTCCAGCCGCTCAATGCGCTGCCGACGCTTGGCAATGTCATAGGGTATCGCATACAGACGGCGAAATTCGTGTGGCTTCATCCGGCAACCTCCCAAAATTTATTTCAGCTCAAAATAATCTGTCAGAATATCCGTGATACCAGAGTGGAAACCTATCCAGCCGCAGGTGAAAAAGCTGTTGCCCTGCAGGATGATGGCGTAGTCGTCACAGGTCTGGCCGGCGTCCTCTCTGGTGGTGTCTATCCGCTTCCACAGCGTTGCCCCGCCGGGCAGAGGCTGCTTGTAATACGCAAGCCGGAAACGCACATCTTCCCACGCCAGTTCCCACGCTGCATTTGCGCCCAGCGTTTTCTCTGCCAGCTTGTGCAGCGTGTTATTTCCATGTATGCAGGTATTCGAGATTACAGGGCGCTCTTCTTCTGCATTTTCCGGTTTTTCGGGTGCGGCTGCAGCATTCTCCGGTTCCATCCCACGGTTTTGCTCCACCTGCGCTGTCTGGATATCCGCAGTTTTGTTTTCCACAGCAGTGGCAGCATCCAAAGACAACCTTCCCCGATTTTGACTGTAAATCCCATTTTCCAGGCACGCCTTCACAAATCTTGCCCATGTAAACGTAAACTCTCTATTTTTGCTGTCCAAGAATCGTATTTTCCTGTTGTCAAAATCAACAAATCCCTCTTTCAAGCTTCGTCCACAAAGGTCGCCTTTTGCATCTATAAGGGCTTTCGCTGTAAATTCTCGAACTGATTTGACCCAATCAAATGTGCAAACCTCTTTTGCGCATTCAAGCACCCATGCCGGGTACTCAGTTTTTGGTACCGTTTCCGCAGGTTCTTCTTTTTTCTCCGGTTCTTCCGGTGCAGCACCCATAAAACGTGCATAATCCTGTGCGCCGCGGTATGCTTCCATCAAGCCGATCTCTCCGGCCTTCAATTGCTCCTTGATGAACTCATTCTCGCAGGATGCAATCACGTTCAGCCGAGCAGCAGCACCGGTGGACAAGCCCAGAATGCGGCAAACCTCGTCACGCACCTTACCTTCCAGCTGTCCGGCTGCTTTTTTCTTGGTCAGCGCATCCTTCAGTGCCTCGTACTGCGCCAGACGCTCACCATCGGTCAGGTCGCGGGCGGTAGCGTTCGCCGTGATGAGCGCAATGCGGTCATCCAGTTTGCCGTGGCTTTCCCGGATCAGGCAGGGGAGAGCGTCAAACCGCGAATCGCCACACGCCGACAAGATTCCGCACGCCGCCCAGCGCCGGTGCCCGCTGATCAGCATATAACGATTCGGCTCGCCCTCTACCGGGATAACTTCCAGCGGCTGCCGGAGGCCGTTCTGCTGGATATCGTCCCGCAGGCTCTCCATGTTGCCGATGGTATAGATCTCGTCGTTATCCGGGTTCGGAATGATATTCCGGCTCGGGATCATGACCACCTGCATCTGCTGCCCCGCCGGGGTGGCCGTCTGGCTTTGGGCGTTCATCAGGCTGTTCAACAATCCAGTGCTCATGTTATTCACCCTCCACGCATTTTTTTACCAGCTGCGCCAGTGCCTTATACTGGGCGCTGGTCTTAATATTCCGGCAGACCTTATGCACCGGCAGGTGCCGTGCCTTGGCTTCCTTGACCTTCACGCTGTAATCGATGCGCAAAATGCTGTTATCTGGGTTGCGGAAGGCGGGCAAGTCCATGTTGGCGATCTCGTTGATGGTGTCCACACTGTACCTGCCACGGGTGTACTTGGTAGCCAGCACGCCCATCACTTCCAGTTGCGGGTTATAGGCATCCCGGATGGCATCCACCTGCTCGCGGATCTCGTCCATTCCGTCCATCGCCCACTCGTCGCAGTCCACCGGGATGATCACCCAGTCGGCGGCAGCCAGCGCATTGACGGTAGCCATGTCGATGTCAGGCGGGCAGTCGATAATGCAGTAATCGTAGTCGTTGTGGATGGTGTCCAGCGCCTTGCGCAGCCTGTCCCACTGCGGCCGCAGCACATCCAGCATCACGTTTTTGTTGGCAAGCAGCATCTCCATGTTGCTGGGTGCCAGATCGACGTGCTCAAAATCCGTCTGCATGATCACATCCTGCATTTTGGCGTTCAGGGTGAGCACGTCGCCCATGGTCTTGCGGCCATAAGCAAAGCGGTTGAAAAACTTGGTGGTGTTGCCCTGCTTGTCCAGATCCATCACCAGCACCCGCCGGGACCAGGTCTCTGCCAGCAGGCAGGCAAGGTTGCAGGCGGTAACAGATTTGCCCACACCGCCTTTCAGGTTGATGATCGCGATTTTTGCCATTGTCCTCATGACGATATCCCCATTCTCAGATTCTTGCGGCTTTTGCGGCCTGCCGCTGGATGCTGTCCCAGCTTTCGGCAAACCACGCAAGCCATGTTGTGCATCGCTTGTAATAATTCGGCGAGCACGCCTTGCAGGGGCAGTTCCGGCAAGGGCTGCTCTTCGGGAGAGGGTAGAGCTCCTCGTTCCAGATCTCCTGCATCAGCGCCTACCTCCTCCGCCGGCTGCGATGCTGTTGCCCTTTGCCTGATAGTAATGCTCCATAGTGGTGGGAGCGTTCAGCAGCACCGCCCGTATGTAGCCCCGGATATTGTGGACAGGCTTTGTGCTGTTGAGCAGCGCATCCAGAACGTACTCAATGTGCTGGCTGGTAAGCTTGTCCAGCCGTTTGCGGATAGACTGCGTGGTCTGCGGATACTGCCCGATGATCTGGATCGCGCCGGGGCAGCAGTACATATCCGCAATGTTGTCCAGCAGTTCTTCCAGCTTTTCCGGTTCATACCGGCGCTCCAGTGTGTCCAGCTCCAGCTGCTCCCGGAAGCGTTCCAACACATCCTCTCGTGCGGTATCCAATCCATCCATCGTATCCGTTCCGCGCTCCTCGCGCGGATAGATAGGTTTCCCTATAGGTTTCCCTATATATTTCCTGTCTACACTTTTTGTAGGGGTCTGGATACACTTTTTGTAGGGGTCTGGATACACTTTTTGTAGGGGTACACTTTTTGTAGGGGTACACTTTTTGTAGGGGTCTGTGCCATCCTCCGGCACCGTTTCCGAGGTTGGATTTCGGACTGCAACGTACTGGTTCACGAGGATGCCGCCCACCATGGTTTTGAGCTCCTTCAGCAGCCCGCGTGCCACAAGCTTCTTGACGATGTTCCGGGCACCGTTTTCACTCAGACCTATCCAGTCTGCAAGGTAGCCGTACCCGCCCTTGTAGACGCTCTCGCCGTCCTGAGAGAAGCCGTAGATGATGGCATACACCGTCAGTTCGTTGCCCTCCAAGCCAAGCTCAGTGCGCATCCAGCGCTGCAGGACAACATAACTGTCCTGTTTCGGCTTTGTTTTACTTTTCACGCCTTACCCCCCCCCTAAAACGGCAGATCGTCGTCATCGTTTATCACGGCAAAATCATCCATGCTGCCCTGCGTGTAGGCGGGCTGTGGAGCGTTCTGTGCAGCTTTGGCCTGCTGCACATGGCTGATGGTCTGCTGCTCGTAGGAGGGCGCGCGCTGGCCGTCCTGACGCTTTGCGCCGGCAAAGCTGATATTATTCGCCACGACCTCCACCGCGGTGCGGTTGTTGCCGTTCTTGTCCTGATACTGCCGGGTCTGCAAGCTGCCCTCAATGGCGATCATGCTACCCTTCTGAAAATACTTGGACACAAAATCAGCCTGCTGCCGCCATGCCACGATGTCAATAAAATCTGCCTGCCGCTCCTGACCCTGCTGCACATAACTGCGGTCGCACGCTATGCGGAAGCTGCACACACTATACCCCGCCGGGGTGGTGCGCAGCTCTGGATCCGCGACAAGCCTGCCCATGATTGCTACAATGTTGAGCATTTCAAATAGTCCTTTCCGACCACCGCCATCCACTGGCGGTGCCCATACACATCCTCAAAACTGCGCTGCGCCTGCTTTTTCAGGTACAGGCGCAGCTTGTGGTCAAAGTGGGCGCTGTAGCCCGGCTCGTTATGGTGCCGGTGGCAGAGGTAGACTTTCAGGCCGTACTGTTCTGCCACCGGGCGCAGCGGACCGTTGAGCACATGATGCTCTTCTAAGTCCTTAACGGTCACAACGCCGTACTTCATCCGGCAGACGTAACACTCCCGCCGGGTCTGCATGATGGATTCAGACAAGGAACTCACGCCTTTCCAAGATCCGCTTGTAGGTTTCTGCGTAGGGGTAGACCCTCACCGACTTGAATCCCATAGTCACGGAATCCACTGCATCCGCAAGCATCACAAGGTTCTCGCCCTGTTCGATGCTCTGCCGAAGCACCTTCATGTACTCCACAAGGCCGCGTGCAGTGTTCGCGCAGACGCCCTGCGCCATCAGTAGCTTTTTAAACCGTTTCTGTGTCATTTCCTTGGCACCTCCTGCCATTCCTGCCAGTAGGCGGTAACATTTGGGTCGTTGACGCCCATTTCCGCCAGCCGGTCAAATATTCCGTCGATCAATTGCCCCATCTGCTCCGTGGTAAAGGTGCTGGAACCCTGACTGCACTTCACCGTGCAGCGGTTGCCCTTCAACAGCTCCACAACGTGTACCAGCCGGTAAGACTTGCGCAAGATGGGCACAGCACCCACCGGTACCTCCAAGTAATCAAACGCCGCACCGTACTGCTCCAGCATTTCGGTGTAGCAGTCCTCCGGGGTCACACCGCCGGTGCGCCCGCCGTTGTAGTGGTCTGCCATCACGGTAAGCAGCGCCCACATCATACGGTTTTGGGGCAGGGTACGGCTTTTGCGTTCGAGGTCTACCGACAAAATCAGATGCAGCGGCTTGCCATGTGCCAGCTCGTCCAGCTTCTGCCGAATCTGTGTTTCCACAAATTCCGCAGAGTTTTCCACGACTACCCGCCGGGCGACCGGGTCATATACCACCGGAAGCTTACCGATCACGCCTCTGGCCATAAGATTTTCTTGCCCTCGCCGGTGATAAACTGCACCATGGTGATGCTGCCCGCGTCATCGTAGGCAAAGCGGTCGACCTTCAAGTTGGTCTGCAGCCGACAAATGCCCTTGTCGTCCTTGGCAATGGGCACCTGCGTGCTCTTGAGCACAATGTCGTCCAGCTCCATCACGTCCCTGCCGACACCCCAGAAGGAGGCAGCGGACACAAAGCTGGTGACCTCCCGCATCAGAGCCGGGTCACGGCAGGGGAGAGAAAGCCCGCCCGCGTCCTTGTAGACGAACTCCCGCTCCTGCGGGCTGTATACGCCCACCTGACACCACAGCCGCCCATCGGCAAAATAGCGCCGCATGGTCCACCCGGCAGAGCCAAAGGTTTTGTCCAGCATATCACGCACAGCATTTGCGCGGGGGAGCAGCTTCAGCTTGATTGCATCCTCGCTGATGGCTTCAATTAGCACTGAGACCGCCTGCGGGGCTGTCTGCGGGGCTTTTGGCACTTCAACGGGAAATTTAACGTCCGGTATGCAAACAGCCGCAGAAGCGTTCTTCTGCGGTCTGCCGCGCCCGGAAGCTTTTGGCGTTGCCAACCTTACCACCTCCATCAGTAGGGGCTGGAGGTGGCGATCTGCGCCGCCTCGCCCAGTGAATACTTGTCGATCATAACGCGCATCTCCGTAACCACCTGCTGGATGGTATCCGGCGGCAGCTCTGCCATGCGCATAGCGGCGATGGCGTAGCCGGTGGCGGTCTCCTCGTAGGTGGGAGATTTAGGCATCGGGCTCATCAGCGTTTGCAACCGCATCCGGATCCTCCTCCGCTTCCAGCGCTGCGTCATTGTACGGGCAGCCGCGCACCTGGCTTTCCAAAATGCTGCGGCAGAAGGTGCAAGCGTCCCGGGAGTCCTGCACGTTGAGCGGCTCGGCAAAGTCACGCAGCACCTTTATCATGGCTTCGCCGGCCCTCTTGGCCCGTGCGCTGTACTGGCGGCGGAAATGCCCGCCTTTACGTTCGTGGATCATAATACATACCTCCATAGTTTTGTTCTGCGCATTGCGCTGGAAGCGGCTCTTGTTTACCCACCTGCCGCTATTGGTGTAAAACCGAAAAGTTAGCTCTGAAGCCCTTCCTGCATTGCCGTTTCCAGAAGATGCCGGAGATCTTCCAGAACGCCCGCGTAGATCTTTCTCTCCCGGTCGGAGATGCGCTCATCTTCCAGCCGGCACTGATACTTGCCGATCAGATAGCAGATCCGCTCGCGGGTACGCATTCCATTCTTGCTTGCCATTTTGAGCTACCTCCATCAAACAGAAACCTCAAGAATGCAGTCACTGCTTAAAACCCAATAACCGTTCATAATTGCGTATGCGCAAATCATCTGGCACAATTGAGCTTGCTTTCGACCCCTTGGAAAATTGATGTAGCACGGAAAAGGATTGAATTTCGGGTTTGTGAGGTCATCTGCAACTTCTTCCGAAGCTTGAAAAGAAACGCTGTGATTTACGCCAGATTCGCTATTCCTATCGTTGTGGGCGGTGTACAAAACATTGATGGTTTTATTCATGTTCTTCCAGCCCCTCCAGCTCAGACATCACGCCGAGGATGCTCTGGATCTGCGCGGCAGCCTTGCGGCCATCCAGCACCATGTACTCTGCGTTTTCCCGCTGGTACTCCTCGCTTGCATCCAGATAGTGCTCAAAAGCGTTCATGCTGTCGTTGCAGATGCTCACAGCAGCCAGCATCAGATACCGGCTTGCGGTGGCGATCTCGCGGGTAGGTGTGCCGCGATCCACGCTGTCCTTCACCACCTGCGCCGCCTTTTCCGGGTCGATCAGCCTGCCCGCCGGGGCAATGTTGCGGTCAATGGTGTCCTCCACAACGCCGTCCAGCAGATCCGGGATGCTATCCAAGTCCACGAGCGGCTTGCCGGTAATAACGATTTTTGTAGCTTCCATAACGTTTCCTCCTCAGTAAGTCCCAAATTCCTGATCCAGCAGAGTGTCCAGCCGGATGGTGTTGCCCCGGCCGGAGCCTTCCTGCCCGGCCATGTTAGACCAGCCGTCCGGGTAGCGCTTGCGCACATACCGCGCCGGGATGCCCATACATACGCTGACCTGCTCCAAGGTCAGCCGGATGCAACCATATCGGCCAAATATAGCAGCGTAGCTCTGGTGCCACGCTTCGCTTCTAGTAGATTTCGCCACGTTCCATCAACTCCTTCTGTCTGCGCTGCCACTCCTTGAAGTGGCCGTAGCTCATGCCCTTGGCTGCGGCAGCAGCATTATCATCCACGATCAGGTCGTGGTTGGTCTTGGGCTTTTCTCTGGGTTTTACAATGCCGGGCAGCGTGCCGGCGTCCACGCTGGACTTCCCGTATCTGCGCTTCTTGCAAGCATCGCAAAACATTTTGCCGGGGTCCACGCCGTACATCATCGCGCCGCACTCTTTGCAGGGCTTGTCCACCTTTCGGTGCCTGCCGACAGAAAGTTTTTCCTCTGGTGCGGGCTTTGGCGGAGGTGCAGGCTTTTCAGCTTTCGGCTTAGCCTCCCGCACCCGCCGGGCGCGTTCTCTCGCATCATCCAGCCGGATCCTCTCAGCGCAGGAAAAGCAGTACCTCCGGTTTGCCGCAGAGCCCAACGGCAGCGCCTTGCCGCAAACTCTGCAATACCGCACGACCGGAGGATTTTCGCAGTTCTCGCCTTTGCGCCTCATGTTGTACCTGCGATTCACTTCTGTTCTTTTGAGCTTGCGGCACGCATCACAGTACCTTCTGTTAACTCCGGTGCCTTCTGGCAGCACCGCGCCGCATTCTTCGCAGCATCGAATAATATCACTCATGGTTCCGCGCCCTCTCATAGATCCGCTTCCGCGCCGCACTTCTCCGGGCGTTCTCGGCACGCATGTACTCGTCCCAGCGGCACAGCAAGTAAGGGGCAAGCACCAGTGCCGGCGCGATGATCATCACCATCAGCCACATCTCGGTGCAGGCTGCGTGGTAGGGGTCGCGGCCAAAGGCGACCATCAGATCAGCCAAAATAAATGCACAACTTCTCATACCATCAAACCTCCTATGCGCCATGCCAGCGCCATGATCAAGCCAAAATACGCCAGCCAGACCCCCAGCATTTTGCGGGGTGGCCTTGTGGCGCAGATAAACAAAAACGCCATCAGGCAGCAGCCTGCCATAAAGCACATCAGATAAGCCAGCATCCGCGTCACCTCATTCCCAAAGCGGTCTCGATCAGTTCTTTGGGCGTTTCGTTGGGGTAGTGCCCGGACATGTACTTGTCCACAACGCCTTTCGATAAGCCCGCGTGCAAGGCCAGTTCACGGTTGCCCCAGCCAAGCATCATTTTGCGCTTGGCTACTTCGGCTTTCCATTCAATGGTCGGCAAGTTTTCCACCTCCATGGTTGAAAATCATTTCAAAATATCGCTATAAAAACATTGCCAAGCCATACAAGATGGTGTAAAATGATATTGCGGTTATCATTTTTACTCTTGGCAACATTTTTGGTTTTGGGGCAGAAAGCAGATCGGAAGGTACGCGCGACCCTCTGCTTTTTGCACCCGGTGCCCGCGCATAGGCACCTGATCAACAGGACGGTGTGGGGGAAGAACCCCTGCTGCGTGGCAGCCCTGTGAAGTACCGGCAGCGATCGGAGAGTATGGGGACTTCTGGTCAGCCGCTCGGTATGCTTGTATTATAACTCTCAAAAACTCCCAAGTAAAGAGAAAAGTTAGGAGTTTTTGAGATTTAGCAAAATGCACAAAGAATGGAGGTGTTTTTTATGTTCTACGAAAATTTTGCGTTTTATTGTACCAAAATCGGAAAATCCGAATCAGCGGTCGCTAAAGATGTTGGAATTACGTCTAAGTCTGTTACTGGATGGAAAAACGGTGCTCTCCCAAGAAACAGCACCCTGAAAAAGCTTGCGGACTACTTTGGCATTACCGTTGACGAGCTTATGGGCACAAAAAAAGAGCCCGCCGGGATGGGCGGGCTCAAATGGGAATGGGCTGATGTAGAAGCAGCCTATAAAAATGCAACACCGGCAGCGCGTGCAGCCGCAAAAGCCGCCGCGCTGGCCGTGCTGGAAAACGGAAAAGCAAAGGAAGAGTGACCACAATGGATTTTGAGCAGCTGGTTTTATCCACCGAGGAGCTGAACACGCTGCGCGTGATAGCACAAGGACCGGTGGATTGTACCTCCGAATGGACAGAAAGAGTAAAAACGCTGTACGAGAAAAAGCTTGTCGAGCAAAAAGTTTCTCCAGCCAAAATGCAGATACGCGGCTATGTGTATCAAGTCACCAAAGACGGCGAGCTTTATCTGCGCTATATTGATCGCCGAGAAAACGAAAAGAACTTTGAAAACAATATGTCAACGCTTTCGCTGAAGGAGACGCGGTTTGCCAACAAGCTGTCAGTTCTTGCCCTGATCGTCTCGGCTATCGCTCTGTTCGTCTCCATCTTTCGGTAACGGCATGACAACGCTGGTAAAGACCCGATGGCAAAAAGACATTTCCAACAGGCAATGCAAAGCATCAGGCAGATACATGGCAGTCTGGTATGGGATTTTCCGTTCTGCCATGATTTGCATGATTTCTTTTGCAAAGTCAAACGTTTCTTGAGGAATCGGTTTATCTTTATCCAGCGATAAGCTGTGGTTGTAGAACCCCCCAGTAAGCGAGCAGGTAGGAAGTATGGGGAATTCTTCCGAGAATTTGCTTGTGTCTTTCTCGCAAACATCTTTCTTGCGGGTTGCTCCAAACATATAAGGTCTCCTTTCTAGTGTAAAAAACCGTTTCAGGACGCCTGTGCAGCATCTTCGGTTTCGGAATGCTCCAGCAAAACGCCCATTACAATGCCCCACAGTGCGGGATGCTCTTTCAGGTAGGCAAGAAATTCAGCGTCAGGCATAAGAAACACTCCTTTTTGTTGTATTCGATAATTCTATGTTACAACTGTTATCCTTAAAAATCAAGAGAAAAGAGGAATTTTGAATGAAAATTGCGGAAAAATGCAAAGTTGTTGTAGCAGGCGCAATTGTGGCTGCTCTGATGGCGGGTACAGCGTTGCCCGCGCTGGCCGCCAGCCCCGCCGGGGACGTTCCCTTTGCAGTGCTCGCGCAGCAGAATGACGTAAACGCCGACAAAGTGCAGGCAATCAAAGACGCACTGGCAAACATTGATGTATCATACGAGGATGGCATCTGGCTTTTTGAATCCGCTTACGAAAATTACGAAACAGACAATAACAAAAGCTACATGATACCGTATGTGTATTCAAACGGTGAAACCGTCCGGTTTGGTATAAGCTTCACATCTCAGGATACCGAGGGCTATTTTTACTGGAACGATGTAGACGTTTTGATTGGCGAATACAATAATTATACCAGTCAGACGAACTACAAGTTTAAGAAAGTTTCGCGCCAGTACTATCCCGATGACCAGATTTTTTACGAAAGTGTCTCTTTTGGTGGAAACGACGAGGATATGGACTGCCTGAGCCGCATTCTGAACGCCGACACTGCATATCTGCGTTTCAATGGCGCAAAGGTCAACGGAACGCAAAGAACGCAGACCACGATCATCGATAGCGAAAGCCGACAAGGCATGACAGATATCATCAACCTGTACAATCTGCTGCAAAGCGCCACGGCTGAAGAACGTGTAGCAGCCGCAAAAGCTGTCATGTCGGAAAACGCACCAGCGGAAAACGATTTTCTTGATGCCCAGAATGATGCCGTAACGCCGGAGCAGGTGGAAGCGATGATCCTTCAAATAGCCCCGGTCACTCTGGAAAGCGAGACGGCAATCAACAACGCACAAGCCGCATTCGATTCCATGCCGACAAAATGGCAGTCGATGGTTTCTAACTACGACAAGCTGAAATTGTATCAGGAAGAACTGGAAGATCTTCAGGTGGATGCACTTGCCGAGAAGTTAAACAATACGGTTTACCGCGAACATGATGACGTGGAAAACGTGGACTTTTTCTTTTGGAAGGATGCCCCATTGACAAATCAGGCTATTTTTGCATTGCCGTATTTCTGCGTAGTCGATAACAACGTTCAACCACTTCGTATGATGTATAGCCAATTTAGAACAAACTGGATTTTTTGGAACACAATCGTTTATTCAATCGATGGAGAAGTGTATAGAAAAACTATTGATAGTTCCAAAATCGAAAGAAAAACGGTTACTCAGGTCTTAAGTGGCAATGTTAACACATGGGAATTGGCTGACGACGTTGCGGATCCGGTCGAAATTGAAATGCTAAGAAAAGCGATTACCGCAAAAAATGCAGTTGTCAGATTTAAAGGTGACAGTATGCAGTCGGATTGGAAGTTAAGCTCTTTTTCGAACAGAGATATAAAAAACATTTCAGGAGCGTTGCAAGCGTATGATGCAATGCTGAATGCTTCTCCATCCGTGCGTGCAAGAGCGCTTGAAAAAGTAGAAGCGCATAAGCAGGGGAGTAAATTTCTCAATCTCTCGTATTGATTGCTGAGTAGAGGAAAGAATAATGCCAAGAAGAAGCAGACCATACAACGGATATGCCGAGAAAGAAGCGAGAAGAAAGCGCCAGTATAATGCGTATCGGAAATCTACCGCTGGAAAATTGACAGACCTGTTATGTGATATTATTATTGCCGGTATCGTTTTGGCGTGGAACGTTACGGCTTGGATGTTCAAGCAAGCGTGGATGTTCTTGAAAACAATTTTTTCTCTACTTGTACAAGATGCGCAACGGATATGTGAAAAGCTTAATAAAAAATAAAGGTGTCCACTGTGGACACCTTGAATGCCCGGCCGACAAAGATTAACGGCTCAGTTAATGCTCCTGATCACACGGGCAGGGGGACACTGCCGGCACTGCAACAATGCGCCCATTGATATTGCGATACCGTGCGCCGGGGTCGTGTCCAGCGTCATGGTCCTTAACCGCAGTTTTCAGGATCTGGTAGGCTGCATCGTAGGCAGAGCCATCAGACCCGGCCTGCGAGAGGTAATAGACAAGCTTGCGCACGTTATCCTGTGCGTAGGTGTAGAGCATGGCATCTTTGGTTTTTGTGTTGGTCATAGATCAGCCCTCCCACGGCTTGCGGCTGCTATCAGCGTTCTGCGGTTTGGATGCCGGCATACCGTCAATGATTACCATATCTTCCGGGATTTCGTTCAGAACCTTGATGTTATCCATTATTTTGCACTCCTTCTGGTTATTTTTGACAGTTATGTTATAACACGGAAAAGGGAACAGATTCGACAACAAATTTTGGAAGTATGTGGTAAACCAAAAAAGACGTGAAATCGGTCGAATTTTGTGAAATTGTCGAAAAAAGGGGGATGTTTGGGAATGGATGATTGGGTATTGCGCGTTGCGGAAACACTGGAAAAAGCAAGGGCAGAGGCCGGGATCAGCCAAGCCACACTTGCAAAGCGAATGGGCGTGAGCCGACAAAGCGTAATTAAGTGGGAGCAGGGAATCAACGCGATCTCCTTTCCCATGATGATGCAGTGGTTCGTGGGTTGCGGCGTTTCGCTGGAGCGGTATCTGGATTCTTGCATCCACCCGGGGCTGCTGGAACGGCTGGAAGATGAGCCAACCGACAAAGAGAAGCGCCGTATGCTGCATGAGGCCATAGAAGAGTGCAGCGCATACGAGGTAGACACGCTCTTGTACATCCGCTACGGCGCGCACGGATCGGACCATCTGAGCGTGCTTACCGAAATGGTGGCCAACCTGCACACGCCGCTGCGGGACAGGGTGGCCGTGGTCAATACGATCTTGAGCCACTACGAGATCGCCATGGCGACAAAAACGGATGTAGATCCCGAAGGGCTGCAACCGAATATAGAAATGCTGTGTCAGGCACGCGACTGCGGAATGGCAGCAGCCAAAAACATGGAGGATGTCTACTCCATAAATAAGGAGGCGGTAGAAGATGCCAAGAAAAAAGACGAAACGCAATGATGGCCGGTATGAAATCAAGCGGAAAATGCCAGACGGAAGGTATAAGCACTTCCTGGGCGCTACGATTGCCGAAGCGACCGCAAAGTATGAAGAAGCTTACCGGCAGGCAACGCTGGAAGAAAGCAAAAATAACGGCGGTGCTACCTTCCGAGAAATGGCAATAGCGTACAAAGATTACATTACAGGCTCGACAAAGCCGGTAAAACGTGGTACAATAAACGCCTACGTCAAGAATATCCCTCCGCTCCTGGAATGCTTTGGCGACACGCCGATGGCTGACATTGACACGCAGGCAGTCTGCGGATACATGGAGCGCATGAAGATGGACGGCAAGGCGCTGCATACTATCACCAATGCAAAAAGCGTGCTATCCTGTATCTTTACCTTCTGGTGCGCAAACTACCACGGTACCAGCAATCCGGTTCTTCTGGCAAAGCCGCCCGCCGGGATGAAAAAGGGCAAGCGTCTCGAGCCGACAAAAGCGCAGCGGGATATTATTGACGCACATCCGGAGGGATGCGGTTTTTGGGCACAGCTATTCGAGTACACCGGGCTTCGTCTCGGCGAGGCGAACGGTCTGCAGTGGAAAGATGTGGACTTTGAGCAGAATGTGATCCATGTGCGTTCCGCAATGCCGTGGGACCGCAACCGCGCCTATGAGGAAACGCCAAAGTCAGAGAAGGGATACAGAGATGTGCCCATCCTGACGACCTTTCGCCCGATGCTGTTGGAGCAGAAAGCCGGTCACGCGGACACGGACTATGTAATGTCCGGCGAAGCGAAGCCGCTGTCTCAGTCGCAGTATGAGTGGCGCTGGGCGATTTACTGTCGGGATCTTGGCCTGAGTGAGAAACAGGAGAAGCGCGCCCGGATCAAAGACAAACCGGGCGAGTACAGGGTGTACTACAAGTGGAAAGCGCTTGTAACGGCGCACCAGTTTCGGCATTTTTACGCAACTAATCTTTTTTACGCCGGTATCCCGGACATGGTGGCCCAGAAACTTATGGGTCACGCAGACATTTCAACGACCCGAAAGATATACCAGCAGTTGCGCGATGAAGAGGACAAACAGTACATCGCAAAGCTGGATGCGTATGTCCAAAGCAAAAAGTAGGTCTGCAAAAAGTCTGCAAAAGCAATAAAAACACGACTTGACGCGATATATAGGGGGTTCGAGTCCCCTCCCTCGCACCAAATGAAAATCCGCATGAGTGCTGGAAAATCCAGTGTTCATGCGGATTTTTTGTATTTGCAGTAGCTCGGATACTATCGAATACTAACAGATATTTGCACTTAACTGCTATCCGAAAGTCTGCAAAAAGTCTGCAGACCTTATCCGCGCTCTACAATGCGTTCCCAGTACTCGACCAGCTTGCCATCCACAGCGTCTTTGTCCTGCAAAAACGCTGCGGCCATGTCAGCGTAGAAGTTGGTGTTGTCCACGCTGTACATTTTTGCGACTTTGCCGTAGTCGCTGTACATCATGTTCATGGTGGCCCAGAAGTCATTTTTGTCGCAGGTTATGCCGCGCTGTTTTGCAACGTCCTGCGTCTGTTCCAGTGTCCAGTGACAGCCCTTTGTGCCGTCAGCATTTACCATGCTGTCGCACCATTCCTCAGCTTCATCGTGGGTAAGGTGCTGGCGCGGCATCTTGATGGAGCGGCTGTCTGCGCCGCCACGTTCGTACTGCCCAGACCGCTTGTCCCAGTCTCCGCCCTGCGAGAAGCCGATTTGCGGCATTCTGCGCCCATTCTCTACGTCAGGATAGCGGGGGATAGGGTAGGGGTCGATGTAGCGGTTCTCCTTCTGCGGATAATAGGTATAGCGGTCGTTGCCGCCTTCCAGCTTACGCAGACGGCGTTCCATCTCACGCTCCCTGCGGTCACGCTCTTCCTCAAGGCGGTCACGCTCCGGTTCACGGTTTTTGTCGTGGTCACGGAGCATCATCATGCGGCGAAAATTGTTCTTGCCCATAATCTATACCTCCTCAAGAAATGGACGCGGGTGCACCAGCGTGGGAACGGCAGAAGCAGCCCAGATATTTGAACGTGCCTGTGCCGGTAGCGGACGTTGCCACGCGGGTAGCGTAGCGAGTGCGGGTGTGGATGCTTTCGGCGGTTGCCTGAGCACAGTTGCAGTCGGTCAGAGGGTATGCGGTAGTTCCTGCACCGATGGTAATGACCACAGGGGCGTTGATAGTGGTCGTGTCCGGGATGCTCTGGGCAACTACAATGCAATACTTTTCTCCGTTCTGGTATGCGCCAGCAGGAATGTTGATGGTCAACGTATCGTTGGCAAACATCACAGACTGGCTCAGAACCAGATGGGGGCAGAGTTTGCAGCTTGTTTTGCAAGCCATAATGTTTTCCTCCTAAAAAATCAGGGGCAGAGGTGTCTTACCCCTGCCCCGATGGTTCACCCGGTGTTATCGGGGAGTGTGTTGGTTAGCAACAGCCGCAGCAGTTCACGCCAACGTTGGGGTTTGCCACCTGATAAGCGGGAATCGGACGAGGATTAACCCGGTTCAGGATGGTATCGGTCTGCTGGGACATCACGGTGGTCAGAAGCGCATTCTGACGATCCTGAGAAGCAGCGAACTTCAGGCTCTGGTTCTCAGCGGTCAGAGTGGCAATCTTATCCTGCGTGAAGTAGTCCATCATGCTGCGGAAGTTGGCGTTGCAGTTGTCCACGATGGCGCGGGCGTTGTCTGCGATAGCCTGACGGGTGGCGCAGTCCTCCGTTGCGATGGTATACTTCAGATCGCCGATCAGCTGCTTGTTCTCGCAGCAGCAAGATGCCAGCTGCGTGGCAAGAGCGGTCTGACCAGCCTGCCGTGCGTTGCTCTCCTGCATGATAGCAAGGTTGATGGCGTTGTCGCCGTTGGACACGCTGCGCTCCAGTCCATTCACCAGCTGTGCGTTCTGGTAGCCAAGCTGACAAATGGCGCTGTTCACACTAGCAAAGCCGTTTGCGATGTTGGCGTTGACGCCGTTCATCTGTGCCAGCTGGTCATAGCCCAGAGAGCAGATACCGCTCTGGATACCCGCCAGAGAGCGGGAGGTATCCTGCTGGTAGAAGCCCTCAGACAGAGCCGCGCGGGTGTCTGCACCGCCCTGACCGGTTGCGCCAGTGCCGACCAGATAGGGAATGTAGCTGTTCATGCCGTTGTCGCCGCCGTTCCGACCATAGCCGTTTGTGCCCCAGCCGAAGATGATGGCGAGAATGATAACCGCCCACAGACCTTCGTTGCCGAAGAATCCGCCGTTGTTATTGCCGCCGTCCTGCCCAGCCAGATAGCCAGTTGCAAAATCGTCCATAACAAAACTCCTTTCGGTTTTGCGTTATGCTATCCCACCGCCGTATGCGATGGGCGAAGCCAAACAAAAGCGGTTTTTGTCAAGTCCGCAAAACTGAGAAGCGTTTCGCTTAGAGGGATGCTTATTAGGGGATTATCAAGTCAGCTCGGAGGATTGTCTTTTTTATCTTTCTGGTCGTCCCACGTTTTGCTGACAGCGCCAAAAATCAAGCCGAGCATTAAAGGAACCCATATTTTGTCATTGCCACACAGATTGTTGATGTCAAAATCTTTTTCGGAATGGCTGTTTTCAAAATCATCCATTGCAAAGCCCCCTCACTTCGGCAGCGTCAGGTTCAGGACGCTTGCCAGCTGGTTCAGGTCGATGCCACGCTCTTTGGCGAGGTTCTGCGCCATCGTTCGGAGCTGTGCTTCATTCTTGCCCTGAATCAGGTTCAAGCCCTGCATGATAGGAGCGTTCTGCCCACTCAACTGCTGGATAAGCCTCATCGGGTTTTGTCCGGCGCGAGCCAGATTTGCAAGCTGCATAATAGGGCTGTGAGTAATCGTATCAAACGGAGAGGACATCGTTATTCTCCTTTCTTCGCTGTGGCAGTGGGCTTAGAAAAGCTCTTCTGCCACTTTTCCAGTTCATCCAGCCGGTGGACGAGGGCATTGTACTGCTCAATAGGCACATACTGCTGTGTCGGTGCAGCGGTCTGCTGTGCCTGTTGTGCTTGCATTTGCCGCCATGCTTCCGGGCTGTAAAACTCCTGCACATAGGATTCGCAGGTGTCCGGGTTGAGCCGCTTGCAGTAGATCACGCCGCTGCGCAAGTCCGGGCAGTAGGTCGGTCTGCCGTACAGGTCTGACGGTATTGCCAAAAATTCTTCCCTGCTGGACACAGGTCTACCGAGCAACCAACCGCCGTCCTGTGCCGACTGCTGAACAGGCTGCTGCCCATTCATCGGCTGCGGACGCTGCGGCTGCGCCTGCTGCATCTGCGTGTTTGGCAGGGGAGTGGCAAGCCCAACTGTGCCCATGCCGCCGTAAGGATTGACAGGCTGTTGCGGAACGTATGGCGTTCCGGGTGTCGGATAATAGCTCATAATACATCCCTCCTTGTGTATCCAGTGTACCGCATTGGCAAAAAGCGAAGGACAACGAACGCACAACGAAGGACAAATAGAAACTGATACAACTGCTACAAAATGAACAAAAAAATAAGGCAAAGTCTGGCGACTATGCCTGTATCACTTGTATCAGTTTTGTGGTATAATAATGGTGTCAGAAGGAAGCACAAAAACGCAGGAGGAACAAAAAAATGGATATCTACGAGAAGCTGAACGACCGGTACGCAGAGCTTGCAAGCGCAGGCTACAATCTGGATGATGGCACCCGCAATGATATTGTTGCAGAGTATCAAAGCCGCTGGGATGACGGTGAGAGCTTTGTCAATCTCAGCGCCATGGACATGTTCCTTGGCGCAAAGCGGGAGGCCGATACCGAGGAAGAACTTGCCGCTTGCGTTGACGAGCTGGCAGAGCGCATCAAGACCGCGCTGGTCGAGCAGTGGGCAAGCCGGTACGACAGAGACCAGATGGTCGAGATCCTCAACGCTATCACCAATTTGGATGTGTGCGCATCCGTCAATATGTACGGTGTAGTTGTAGCACTGCACGAGATCGTCCGTGCGTGGAACAACACACACCCGGATGCAGAGCCGATCTGCAAGACCGGCATCGAAATCTAAAAAAGGAAGCTGCGCTACCCGGCTATACGGGCGTTAGGAGAAGCACCATGGAAAACACAACTATCCGAAACCTCGGCAAGCTGTATCGCTTGCTGGACGAAGCCTGCACCTCTGACCATGCAAATCAGGCAGACCTTGACAACGCTAAGAGGTTTCCTGTGCGCGGCGTGATGATGAAAATCACGCTGGCGCACAAGCTCCACAAGATGACCCCGGAGCTGGACAACGCCTGCTCCTACGTCCTGAAGGATGTTGGCATCGAGGACATTGACAGCAGCTTTGCGCTCAAGGCATTGTCGATGCAGCAGCAGGGCGTGTTCCAGATCGGGTATATGTCTCCCGATTACAAGACGCTTGGCGTGGATGCGGGCAAAATTAAAGCCGCGCGGGAAAACGCCGGTCTGACCATTCGGGCGCTGTCGGAAAAGACCGGGCTGTCTACCGCGACAATCCAGCACGCAGAAGCCGGAAAGCCTACCCGGATGACCACGCTCAAGAAAATTGCTGCGTCCTGCAATGTGTCTCCGGAAGATTTACAAGGGTAAATAATTGAATGCCCTTAACCGGATGAAATCCGTGGGCTATATATAACTGAAAGGAAGGTTAACCTTATGAACAGCAAAATTAAAAATCCCTACCTCATCACGGAAGATGGGGTAAGCCACTATGACGAGTTCTGCACCACGTTAAGCGGAGAGCTCACCTCCATCCCGTCTCCGTTTATGCCGAACAGGAAGCCGATGGTCAACAGTGACTTCCCCGAAGGCAGGGTATACTCTGTGACCCTGCGGGAAAAGGGTGAACTCGGTGCAGACGCCACCGTTCGCTTTGTCACCTATGAAAAAGCGAGCCGGTTCATGCACAGTGTGTCCTGCCGCTGCAAGACGATAAAGGAGGCGCTGGCACTGGCATAAAGAAACCCCCGATGCTCCAAACGGAACACCGGGGGTTTTGTGCTGCCAAAACGGCAAAGTCTAAAATCAAGAGCGGAACCGTGCAAAAAGAAAAGCGGCAGACCCGAAAGCCTGCCGCTTCAATGCGTTTCGTGAAAAATCGCACCCAATTAAGATTATAGTATCACACATCCAGCATTTTATCAATGCTTTTCAGCCGGTAGCCTACCGCCGTCCGGCTGTAGTGCGTCTGCGCTGCAATGTCCGGCAGCGGAAGCCGCTCAACGTACCGCAGTAAGGCTATCTTACGGTCTACCCTCCCAAGCGGTGCGCTTTTGATGGCGGCTATCATCTGCTGTCGGTCAAGCCCTTGCAGCGCAGCGGGCAGCACTACACGAGCCGCCGCCACAGGCAGCACCGAGCCAGAAGGGCTGCGGCAGCTGTCCGGCGTTGCGCACCATTACAGGGACGTTACCGAGATGGTCGATTTTGCCGCATCTCTTGATTTCACAAAATCGTTTCTGCTCGTATGTAGTGCTTGCCATGATATCCTCCTTACTGCTTTTGCAAGGCTTTTCGTGCGCGATCAAAGAAAAACTGAATGACCTTGCTCATGGTCTCTTCCGTGATTGCCCAGCTGACCAGCTTGCCCCACCGACTGTTGTCCAGATAGTGGCGCAGCATTTTGACACACCACGCCTTGCGCTCTGCGCCGCGCTTGGTGCCCTGAATCTCCCGCTCTGCTTGGTCGATGAGGTCAAGCACCAGCGTCTTAATTGCTGCGCCGTAGCCCAGACGGATAAGCCCCAGCACAAGCGATACAGCGCCCACAACGATGAGCGCAAGCGCCAGCCACGCGGGCAGCGGGGTGATAATGGTGTGAAGAATGTTTTCCATGTGTTACTCTCCTCTCTCTTTTTCGAGATCTTCGATGCGGTGGTTTGCCACCTTGATTTGCTCTTCCATCACCGGGATTTTCTGGGCAAAATTGTTGTGCATCCGCACCTCACGGGTCAGCTCTTCCAGCTTGGTTTCGGTGACAGCCTGCTGCTTGTCCAGCTTGGCGTCCATGCTCTGTGCGGTGCGGTTGTTAGAGACGATCGCGCCGATCAGGCTCAGACCGCCGGTGATGATTGCCACAATGATTGCTTCGCTCATGCGCCCTCCCGGAGACGGGTCAGACCCTTCTTGCGGATAATACGGGGGTAGTTGACGGTGGTCACGTTGAGGTCAACGTTGCCGGAGATGCCAGGCACGTTGCCCCTGCTGGTGTGCTGATGGGCATTATACTTGAAATTTACCTTCGGGGTCTTGCCGGTGTAGTCGGCCAGCCAGACGTCCCACCGAGAGGACAGCCGAGCCATGTCCAGCTCGTACTTGTAACCGGTGTAGGTGTACAGTTGCGCGTAAAAACCCATCCGCTCCACCTGTTCCAGCGCGTAAGCGGTAAGGTTGGACAGGTCAAGCGTGGACAGCTGCTTGAGCTTGTTTTCCTCCACGTCCACCGCAACCGGCAGGGTCAGCTCCTTGCCGTAGACCGCCTGCCGCAGCAGGGCAAGCTCTGCATCGGCCATCGCCTCGCTGGTGGCGTAGGTGTAGTAGTAGACCCCCACGTCCAGCCCGGCAGCCCGGGCGTTGCGGTAGTTGGTTTCAAAGGTCGGGTCGACGTACAGCCCGTCCTTGCGTTTGCTCAGCTTGCTGTTGGTGGATACCGTCTTGAGCATGACCCCCTTGTAGCCCGCCGCCTTAATTTTGCGCCAGCCGTCGAGGGTGATTTTGCCCTGATACCGGCTCACGTCAATGTATCGGTAGGGTGGTGCGCCATCCCAGCCGGGAGGAGCAGCGCTCTGGGTGTCCACGGTGGACGCCGGGTCAGAAGTAGAGGAATCTGCCGCTCGGGAGAGGGCGGAGAAGAGGGACGCAAGGAAGTTAAGGATGGTGTGCAGCATTTTGATACTCCTTTTTTGTTTTTAAGGTTAGATAAATGCGTTTTTATACAATTAAGAACCCTCAAAAGCTTCGGGCACGTCTACCATAAATCTTGATGCTAGTGCCTGTGCTCCCAACGCAGTTGGATGCACATTGTCTTCTGATAGCATACCGTTATACCAAGATGATCCAGCATTTTCTGCTCCAACCGCTTTTGCAAAATCAATATAACGCCATCCGCTATTTTTTATATATGCGTTCTTTTTTGTATGGTCAATAGATGGTACGCATGGAATCGTGGCTAATATAGGGACAATATTATTATGATTGCAAGCAGACAAAACCTCGTCGATTCCGTTTTTCCAATCAGTTGGGAAAGTAGTTCCATCAGACGTGTCGTTCATGCCTAGACACCACACGATATATTTAGGCTTATAAATATCCAATACCCGTCTAAAGATTGGAAGCATTTCTTTTGTTGAAATGCCACCGTATCCAATCATCATTATGTTTGAATATCCTCTTTCGAGTACATATTTTGGATACCTTGCACTATCGCCAAGAGTTATATAACTGTCACCAAATGCGAAAACATCAGCATTGATATCCTTTATATTGTATGAAAGTGTACAATTTGCCATAATATACTCTGGCATAACAAAAACGTCTCCATTACACCCCTGAAAGTCCCACTGAACAGAAAAAGTGCCACTCGCTGTTGTTATAACAATCAACGCTTGGTTTTTATTATTTTTTCTAGCGATTGTTACAGAGATAAATTTTGAAAATGTAAGTCCGTGTTCCTTAGATATAACTAGGGTTCCGCTGTTAGAATATAAATATACGATTGATGGTCCAATAGATAACCAAGTCCCATAAAACATTTTGTATCCGATTCCAATATTAAGTCCGAGGAATTGTTCGAACTCTCCAAAAAATGAAATAACATCATTTTTCTTGTTAGGAATGTTAATTCCTGCTTTCTGCATACGCGAACCCTGTAACGTCTTATATTTTCTAATATATGTTTTCTGTTTTCCAATTGCAAAGCTTTTTATCTCGGCACTAAGAGAATAGTACTCTTGCAGAACTCCGCTACGTAAATCATATTCAGCTTGCCAAAATATTGGTTTCGTACCAGCTATGCAAATCCGAATTTTGGACACTTTATCGGGAACAATATATTCGCCAATATTTGACCCGCCTAAATTACCAATAGGAACTCCATCAGAATCAAACGCGATAACGTATCTAGCTTCTGATTGAACATACTCACCATCATCCGTTTCGGATTTATTTTGGCTAATAATTATTTTCCGGCCTACGTTATTACCAACCGGAATATAATCCGTATAAAAATATGCGTCATAGCTTCCCCCACTATATATTTCCCCGTTCAAATTCATAAAGCCGATTGTGCACTTCTCACGGTCAAATAATTGAGCGGAAATTTCTTTTTCTCTGTATTTATCCACTATCGTTTCTAGGTTTTCTACATCTTCCTTTAGCTCACCAACCGCATCACCGGTAGCCTTTGCATCCGCAGCCTTGCCGGAGAGGGAGAGGGTGGGGTCGATTGTGTTTTTGAGTTTTTCCGCCGCTTGAATCACCTGCATCCAGCTTGCGTTAGAGACATTCGTCACATAGAAGAAGCTCTCGATCTCCGCAGTGCTGTCGTAGCGGTCGTTTTTGCAGTCGCACTCGATAGGCCAGCTCTTGAGCATATAGCCCTTTCCAGTCGTCACGCAAAGCACGATGCTCACATGGCCCGGCATCTGCAGCGCCTGACGCGCAATCTCGCAGGTGACAACGTTTCCGGACACGGCGCAAGCCGCCCGCTTGCCCGCACCGTCGTTGATGGTATCGTACCAGCCCTGATTTTGGGGGCCGAAGCCGCGGTACATGATGCTGTAAGTTGCACCTTCAGGCGCAGTATACGCCTTGCCGTTTTCGTACAGCGTCGCTTGGAAAAAGCGGCTCTGGCTGTCGTTTTCTACCGCGCTGATGTGCTGCGGCAGACCGGGGTTGTCAAAGTCGATCCTGATTTTCTGCATTTGTTTCCTCGCTTTCCTCCGGCAGCGGGCTAAAAATCAAATTCTGCCCGTCCCAGATATAGTCATTGCCGCCGTTGCTGTTGGCTGGAAAATCCTCAAAAAGCAGCTGATCCGGCGGCAGCGTTTTGGGAATGACGCTTTTCAGCGTCCATCCGCCGTTTTTGATGCGCCCGTCCGGGCACACGGTGCACTGGTATAAGTAACCATCTTTTTTCACGGTATCCCTCCTTACAAAAAACCAAAAAGCTCTTGCGGAACGCATACAGCGTTGTTAGTTGCCCATCCATCAGAGCCGGGACTTTGCAAGCTAAAACTGCCGGTGTAACTCACGCCAACGACAAGCGGCACAGATATGATTGTATACTTTGATTCACGTTCTTTCCCGGGTCCAAAAACAATACGGTCCTGATAAACCGTTATGTTTCGAAAATGCGGGGTGTTCCACGCATACATAAGCGTGTACTTTTTTCCGTTTATAGGTATAATACTGGATACTCTGCCTCCGCTGCCGCCGCCGGCAAACCACGTTGCGCCCTTTGTGCTTTCGTAGGTGATCAGGATAGCGGAATAACCGGTAAGGTCCACATAATAGGTTTGTTCTTCAAAAGTTTTAAGTGGCTCACCGGTTTCTTCGTTTTGCCAGCTGTGGATAACCAGTTTGTTTTTTACGCCATTAAATTCCAGTCCTTTTTCGTTGATCGTGTAATTAAAGCTTCCGGGCCCGAACTGGATGCCGCCGTCGTCCGTTTCGCCAATGTAGTCTGTTGCCACACGGCTTGCGTCAACAGCGCGGTCATTCGTGGTGCTCATGCGGTTGCGGTCTTTCACGGTGGTTCTTGCAAGCTTTTCGCTTGCCTTGCCCACATAGATCGATGCATACCGGTCGTGCAGCACGTCATAATCGGTCTTTGTCACTCTCGCCAGAACGTTCACGCCAAGGCGCAGGTAACGCACCTCTACCGTATCGCCGCGCAGAATAACCTTGTTTTTCTGGTCCTTGTACTCCACTGTTTTTTCCAGCTGCACATAGCTTACGGTCAGGCTGGGTTCTATTTTTCCGATCTGGTTCTTAGACAAAAATTCAGTGGTAGCTTTCCGCATACTGGCATCCGAAGGTGCTTTCTGGAAGTAGCTGGTCAGGTCCAGCGGGTAGATTTTCTGGTAACCTTCGATCTCAGACGCCTTTATGGGGTCCAGCGCGTAAAACTTGCCCTTTTGCGCGTTTGCCCAGTATGGATAGACGTGCGTGTATACGCTGTCGATGTTCTTTTCCTGCGTGACGTCCACCAGATTCAAACCGTATGCAATAACTGCGCCCCGGTTTACCTCTTCTTTAAGCCGCAGCGTGCACTTTAAGCCGTCAAACTCCCAGTAACCAAGGTAGGTGTCCGCAATGCTGCCGCCGTTGTTGGAGAGCATCGCCGCCCGCACGGTCATTGGCTTTGTGACGGAAAAAGCAGTCTCGTTGTCATATCCCGCCGAAATCTCAAACTTGCAGTCCCCCACAATATTTTCATTCAGCTTCTGGATCGTCTCTTTGAGCGTTTTTGCAGAGAATGGCTTTACAATGCAATTGCCAAGGTCATACGAGATATGGTGAGCCGAAACCTGAAACCGTCCATTCATTGGGCGGCTGATACGGTAAATGCGGAACAGCTGCCGGTTTTCATAGCTAGAAGGCTGTGCACTGATGATGCGCCGCTCTATAAGCTCTTCCGCGTGGATGCCGGTCACCGGGTACTGTAAGGTCAGGTCATACGTTCCGTTTTCCTCGCAGCTGACGGTGCACTCCAGCGCATCAGAAAGCGTTCCAAAGCCGTAGTTTTCCGCCGAAAGCACATTTTCATCGTGTAAAACAGGTTTCATAACGTCCACCACCTTGGCATGATCTTCACAGTCTGGATGCCGCCGCTCCACTGGATAAGGTTTTCACCCGCTGCCAGCTCCGGCCAGATGCCGCCGGTCATCGGGTTTGCGTTGGTGCCGTCCTCCAGCCATGCGTTCCACGTTTCTGCATCGCAGCACACGGTCTTTTCGGCGGGCGGCTTCATACCGAACGCTTTTCCGTTTACCGTCAGTTCGCCTTCTTCGCCGTTTCCGGTCACTTCAAAATAGGGGAGTGCTACCTGATCCAGTGGGTTCAGCAGCACCTGACCGTTTGTCATGCCCTGCATCTCCTGCCCGGACCACAAAAAATGCCGGGGGTCACAGTCAAACTCCACCATAAACCGGCCGTATTTGTCCAGAATATTGCTGGTATCGCCCATCTTTGCAATGCCGCGATAAAAATACTCCGGGTCGTATCCGTCCGAGAGGGGGAACGCACCCGGTGTACCGCATAGCCACGCCTTGATGCTGCGCAGCTGCTCCGGGGTGGGATTTCTGCCGTGGAAATACAGCTGATAGGCCACCGTGATATTTTCGTACTGCCCCTGATCCCCGTGCAGCTTGCCGTTTCGGCCTGTAACCTCGTACTCCTCATACTTGCGGTTTGGGGTCGGGATGCTGGGTTTGTGTTCGATATGGCAGCAGTACTCGGTGCTGCTGTGCCCGTTAAAATACAGGTACTTCTCCACTGGCTGCCGCCTCCTCGTTGATCATCTGTGTAAGTCGTGTAATGGTGTACTGGGCAAAGCGTTCCTCGTCCATGCCCTCAGAGGGGTACACGTTGACATTGATGCCGCCCATGCTCACCGTGCGGGAGTTGGTAGCCACCTGTGCAAAGCCGTTTGCGCTGCCCACATCGTACTGCAGCTGCATTTTCAGCTTTCCGCCAAGGTCTGCGGCAGCCTCCTGCAGCAGGTAAGCATTGTCGCGGATGCCGTCTGCCATGCCTTGGATCATATCCGGCATCCACTTTTCGTACTCCCGCAAAGGTCCCTCGTCCGGCCGCGAAAAATGCAAAAATCCCTTTATAATGCCGCCGATCCACGAAACAGCTTTCGCAATGATGCCGCCACCGCTTGTAATTCCGCTGGCAAGTCCAGATACAAGATCCGCGCCCCAGCTTCCGGCTTCAGTGCTGATGGACGTGCCGAGCAATTTTCCTGCGATGCCAAATATTCCACCGGCAAGTGCGCCCGCCCAGTTTCCGGTCAGTTGAAAGCCCTGTGCAGCACCGGTCAAGCCACTGATAAGCGTTCCCGGGACGTCGATGTTCTCCCAAAAGCTGTCACTTGCACGGTATCCCTGTGCCAGATCGCTGAACCACTGCCCCAGAGGGCTTTTTGTCAGGTTGCTTGCAACCTTTTCCAGCCCGCCCAGCTTAGAATCCAGATCCAGCACAAACTTGGAGAAACCGCCCAGAACGCCCTCGGTGTATTTAATGCTGGTGTTCAGGTCGGAAACCTTCTCGTTGATGTCCGTTACAATGCCGTTTGTATAGGTGGTGGTGCGCTCTACGGTCTGCTCCTGGCCCTCCACAATGCGCTTATAGCAGTCTGTTACCACTTTTGTGGCAGACACAACAGTATCTTCCAACTCGCCGGTCTCTGCGTTAAGCACTTTCTTGGTTTCGGTAGAGGTCTGGGCAGTCCGGCTGACGTAGCCAATGGCTTCGTCTATCTCTGCCTGTGCCGCCGTCAGGGTCTCCGCACGGGTATGGACGGATTTTTTGGCAACCTCGTCTGCAAGGGAGCTCGTCACCTTTTCAGAGGTTACAATGCCATCGGTCAGGGTCTGCACCCGCTTAAACTGCGTTTCAACGCCGTTCACCATTTCCGTCCAGCTGTCCGTGATGGTCTGGACGGTCTCGGTCGTGGTGCCCTTCAGCTTCTTGGTCGTTCCATCATAGACGTTGTAAGTATTGTCTGCGGTTTCCACCGTGCGGCTGATGGCGCCCACAATGTTTTCCGTACCCTGCAACAGCTGCTTGGAGGTGTTGGTAACGGATTTCGCCAGCTTTTTGGTGTCCTGAGCGGTTTTTGTGGTAGTCCTTTTGCCGCCAGATCCGCCGCTGCCGCCGTTTCTACCACTGCTGCCGGAACCGTTGTAAGTAGGGACAATATAATTCGATGCGGCTTGTGCTTGTGCCTGCCGAACGCGTTCTGCATGTTTTCTTCCGCGTTCTTCTCTCGCTTTTCGCCGAGCCTCTTCAGTTTGACTTGACTTTTTCTTCTGGTCTTTTTGGTAATCCTCGTAGCTGTCGTACCCGGCGTAAGCATTTTTTCCGAGCCCCTTGTTTAATGCATAGCTGGCACGATCCAAAAAATTGATCGCGGCAGTTGTGGCATTCTCAAACCCGGTTTTAAGTTCCGAAACAATTGGGATGTTAGAGGCAATTGCATCTGCCAGACCAAACCATCCACCCGTGTCATACGCTTCTGACGCGGCAACAGTAAGGTCATTCATGTGCCCGATTACAACCTTTATCCCGTCTGTAAGGTCGCCTGTCATAAGACCGGCAAGCTGCGTGGCGTTGTCTTTTAGCGTGCTCCACTGACCGTTCAGCGTCTCGCTTTGGGTGCTCATGGAGTTGAAATAGCGGCCACCCTCGTCAGCCGCCGAAATAAGTGCATTGGACAGTAAGTCATAAGTGACCGTCATATTTTGCACTTCTTCGGCAGTCTTTCCGGTATAGTCCGCAAGAATGCCGTAAACATCAATGCCGGCGTAGGCAAACTGTTTGATATCCGCGCTGGTCGCCTTGCCCGCATTCTGGATCTGCTGCAAGTTTTGCGCCATGCGGCTCAACTCGTCATTGCCGCCGCCGGTAGCAGAAACTGCATCGCCCAGGGCGAGTATCGTTCTGCGGGAACTTTCGGCATCTATGCCGGTAGAGATAAGCAGCTCGTTTGCTTTCACCAGACCGGCAGTATCAAACGGCGTTTTGGCAGCGTCCTGTTTGATCTCGTCCAAAAGGGCAACGGCTTCTGCTTCGCTGCCCAGCATATTGGTCAGTGCGGTCTGGTACTGTTCCAGCTGTGCATTGTACTGCACACCGGTCGATACGACCTGCTTTCCGGCTTCAATAATTTTTCCTGAAACCGTGCTGAACAGGTTTGCTGCAATGCTTCCCTTTGTAACTGCAGATTGCAGCCCATCAAACATACCGCTACCGGTGTCTGCGCTTGCAAGGCCGTCCAAGCTTCCTTTTGCATCATCTGCCTTAGACGCAAACTCGCCAAGGCCATTTTCGGCATCATGCAGGCGGCCTTTCAAGTTGAGAAGTTCTGCGTTGGTGTTGTAAATCGACATCCGAAGCTTTGACGCTTCTGTGCTGGATTCGCCATATTTGAGAACAGCTTTTTGCAGCACTAAATTTTGCGCGGAAATAGCATCCGTTTTTGCAGCGATCTGTTTGCGCAGCACCGCCGCCACCGAGGATGCGCGCTGTTCTGCGGAGGTGTTCTCGTCCATAGATGCTGTGGTGGACTTCAGCTCAGCGGCATACTCTTTCTGCCGGGCAATGATGTTTTGCATCTGCTGCCGGTATTCTTTTTCGCCCTCAACGCTTATTTTGGGGCCAATGTCCGTTTTTGCCATGCGTTCACCACCTTACCGTATTTTTTCCAGATCGTCCACGCTGGCGTAGAGCTTCTGGTTTGCGCCGTTTTCTATTTGCATACACGCCATATAATCCAACATACGACCCACCGGGCACGAATGCACCTGATGCTCATTCATGCCCAGTTTGCGGCCGTAAAACAGAAACCATGTTCTGTTAAGCTGTATCACATGGCGCTTTCCGCGTTTTTTGCGCTGTTGTCCGGTTCAGCCTCCACTTCGCGGCCGGAACCGCGCGCAATTGCGGTAACGCAGTCGTTCCACAGTGCGCGGCACTCTGCCCACGTCATGCTCTTTTCCAGCTCCGCAGCAGCAGGGAAGTCCGGCAGGCTTTGCGCCATGTCCTGAAATTCCTTATCGTTGGATTCTGCCGCCATCTCCCGCACATAGTCCCGGCCTGCATCCGCAAGCACGGGTGCAATGGTCAGCGCCGCCTTTGCAAGGTCGGCAACGCGGCCGGTTTTTGCGGCTTCCTTGGCAACGCCAAAGATATTGTCCACAGAGCCGTAGGTGCCCTCCAGCACAGAAAGCGCCTTGATGGTCATGCACATGGGGTACTCATCATCCTTGACGTGCGCGAATACGATGTACTTGTCCTCGATCATGCCGCGCCTCCCAGTGCCTTCTTGATAAACGCAACCGCCGCTGCCTCGGTGTCAAACTCTTTCTTGGGAATGATCTTCCAACGGTTCATGGCGCTGTCATCGCGCATGATGCTGAAATCCAGATCCTGGGTCTGCCAGTCGATCTGCTCGCCCTGCGTCTCAGCATCGTCCTTGGGCACCTTGAAGCGGATCTTGCACAGGACGATTGCCTTCCACATGCTCTTGCCGTCCTTCTGCACCTTCTTGATTGCACCCAGCCCCAGATAAGGCGGCTCCATAGATGCGCCGTACTCGTAGGTCTCCACCGCGGTGCCTTCGTCCGGCGTAACAGAGTTGCCGGCTTTCAGACCCATGATGAAGGCCTCTTCCTCTGCGGTCAGGCCGTCCACGGTGCAGGTGCCGCTGCCATCGGTAAAGGCAGAGCCGGTCTCGGTTTCCGCCAGCCGGTCATCGGCGTAAAATTTGTTGTCATCACTGGTGGAAATATCGGTGCTCATGCTCACCGAGCGCCCCAGCTTGCGCACGCCGCTGTAAGACACAACGCCGCTCTCAGAAGCGTAAGTAGCAATATGCACATTGGAAAAACCAGTAGTTACCATGTGTTTTCTCCTTTCATACAAAAAAGCAGGGTGTCCACTGTGGACACCCTGCGCAGGTTATTTGTCGATCGTTTCTTTTATCTTTTTTTCAACAGCCTGCCCCATGGCAGCCTCCGTTTCCTTTCGTCCTTTTCGGACGGAAGGAGCAACAAACGGAGTTGCGATCCACACGCTTGTGCCGCCTTCTACGCAGCGGGCAATCAGCGCATTCGGCTGTCCTTTCGGATGCCCTTTGGTCTGGATGCTGTTGTATCCGTTGAAGCCAAGCTTTGTATTCCACGCATAATTTTCATGGCTGAATTTTGCAATGCCGAACCCTTTTTTCAGGTCATCAGCCTGCTGCTGGCTCAATCCGTTCATGGGCGGCCCATTGGGATGGGCATAATACTGCTCCTGCCCGGATGGCAGGCTGTGAATCGGAATTGTGTCAACGGCGGCTTTGATCTTGTCACCCATGACTTTTGCGCCGGCATAAACGCCCGCTTTGCATACATCATCGGTGCTTTGGTTCAGCTTTTGAAGCTCTTTCATGTAAGCATCCAGCCCTTTTGCTTCGATTCTAGCCACAGCCGAACACCTCCCACCGCCAGCGGTAATGCCAGATTTTTGTATCCGCTTCATACATGGGCTGAAGTCTTTCCCATGCGATGTGCTCGGAAGCGTCAAACGCTTTTTCCAGCGCTTCGCACCACGGGTCGAACTCCATCGTGGTAAACAAGTCTGTCGTTCCGATCATGGCACGTTCGATGTGTTTTCCGTCCGCAATGAGGTCATCCGGCGCTTCTTCCTGCCAGACAAAATACCGTTTGGACTTCATCCGCCCGCCGTGGCTTACACGGTCTGTAACAGCCGTGTGGGCAGCAATGATGCACTCATACCATGTCATCCTTGGTGCCCTCCTGTAAGCTGTTATCAAAATCATGCTCCACGGCACGCAACGCCAGATCCAGCGCAGGCGGCCAGCTTCGGACGGCCTGTACCGTGTCGATGCGGTAGTGCCTGCCGTCCTCGGTCTGGGCTTCGTCCTGGCTGGAAATAGCGATGCTTTGGGGTGCCGGTACGCGGATCACCCGGACGATCTCTGCCTGATTTTGGCGGCTTAGATACAGCCGGTTGATGCCAAGGCGTTGCTCTTCGTACCGCAGGGTGCACTTTGCCGTGCACTCCACAACAGGGGAGTGTCCGACCGGTGCAGCGTCCCGGGTGGAAAATATCTGCACGACCCCGCTGTTGAAAGTCTGGCTGATTTCCGTGTCAGGGCGGGTCGGGCTTTTGCGCGTTCTCTGCAAAATCAGTCACCAACCTTTCGTTTCTTGCCGCCAGCAGCAGGTGCAGATAATTGTGCTCAAAAATATCCGCTGCGCCGTCGCGGGTGTAGCGCACATAGTCCATCAGCAGCGCACGGGCAAGCCCGGGCTGCGTGTAGTCCTGCGCTGCGCCGATCTTGCTATCCAGATAGAGCATACCGGTCACGATGATGTCCCAGATTTTTTTATCCAGCGCATCATCCGACCATGTGATATCAAGATAGTTTTTGATGTCCGGCAGCAGCTCGGTATCGTACATCCCGATCATGGTCAGGACTTAGTGACCGTGACGGTGTAGGTCTTAACGGTCTCGCCGTCCGCAGCGGTCACGGTAATGGTCACGGTGTTGCTGCCATCGCTCCAGGTCGCAGGCTTGCCGTTCTCGATCTCCTTGCCGCCCACTTCCACCTTGACGGATGCGCCGGCATCGGCAGGCGTTGCGGTGATGGTGTTGGAGGCCGCAGAAGTGGTTGCCGTATAGGTCACACCACTAGCGGTAAAGCCCGGGGTCAGGTTCAGGCTGCCCAGCTTCAGGGCGCTCAGGGTAGCATCATTGGACGCAGCAGGTGCGGGAACGGTAGTCACGCGGTAGGTCATGGGCTGCAGGCCGGAAATGTCCAGATTCAGGAAGGCGTTGTTGTCCACCGGGAAGCCGTTCGCGTACAGCTTGATCAGGTAAACGCGCTCATCCTCGAGGAAGTGGTAATCGTCGCTGTACTCGATGCGGCCGTTCTTGTTCATGCCGACCGTCGCAAAGTACAAGCGACCGATGCCGAACACGGCCTGACCGCGCGGCAGCGCAGCGGTCTTGATGACGGACAGGGGAACAGGGAAGATGTCATTGCGGTAGGTGCCATCCGGGGCACGCACGGTGGTTGCAGGCATCACGCGCAGGTAGTAATCCTGCGGGTTGACCAGCAGGATCAGATCATCCGGGTCACGGTCCTTGCCGTTGGGGGTCTTGCCCAGCTGCGAGATCAGCTTGCCCATTGTGGCGGGCTCGAAATCGTTGACCTTAACCTTTGCCTTCTCCGGGTAGGTCTTGCCGCCGATCACGGCAACGTCGTCACTCACATCACGCACCATGCCAATGGGCTGATCGTTGCCGTCGCCCATGACGATGCCCTCTTCCAGACCGTTTGCCAGAGCTTCAGCCAGAATAGCGCGGATGTAGCGGTCCAGACACTCAGGGCCCAGATCCAGCTGCGCCTTGCAGACAGGGATGAATGCAGAAAGCTTGTACAGCCCTGCGTCCACTTCCTTGAAGCCAGAGGTCAGCTCTTCCACGATCTTGGCGCACAGCTTGCCCCACTTGGCCTTGTGGATGCCGTCGGTGTTCAGCATCATACGAATCGCGCCGCCGGTGGGGGTAAACTGGATCTTACTCAGCAGGGGGTGCTTGGATGCCAGATCCTCCATCACGCGGCTGATGACCGTCTGCGGGAACACAACGGTCACGTTTTCCAGCGCCTGCTTGGGGTTGTCGGCACGCATGGCCTTCTCCACGGCCTGATAGTACTCGCGCTCGTTGTTGGTCAGCTGGCGCACGCCGCGGGCATACAGGACGGAATTGTCCAGCTCCTGCTTCATGCCGTCCAGCTGCTGCTGGTACTCCTCGCGGTTGATGTCGCCCACGGTCTGGAACATCTGCAGAAAGGTGTCAGTCACAGCATTTTCGTCGTTGCTCTTATAAGCATCGTGCAGCTTCTGGCGCAGGTCGTTCAGCTTCTGATTGTTTTTGTACAGTTCAGCAAGATTCATGTTGATTTCTCCTTTTTGGTATTTAAAAAGCAGCACCCCCACCAAGGAAGTGCTGCTTTACGGCTTATTTTCAAATATTGCAAAGCATCTGCATCAAGCTGGGCTTTGCGGGTGGTTCTTCGGGCTGCGGTTCAGCGGGCGGCTCTACATCCTTATGCAGTACCATAAGCTGCTGCACGATCAGGCCGCGCACGCTCTGGGATACGCCGGAGGCATCGCCAGTTTTGCGGATGCTGGTTGCAATACCCTTTTCCAGCATAGCGGCAGGGGAGTACCACGCCTTACTGTTTACAAGGTCGCGGGCGGCCTGTTCCTCCATGCCGGCGTTTGTGAATGCGCCCAGCCCGATCTCGGTCAGCTGGTCCAGTGCATCCGCCGCATTGCGCAGATCCTCGGCGTAACCGGCTGCAAACTGGCTTGCCGGGTGAAAGTAAAAGGCGCTCACATTGCTGGCGATACGTTCCTGACCAGCCAGAAACGGGTAAATGGCAGCGCTGGCAACAAACCCGTCTGCATAGGACGTGACTCTTGCACAGCTGCTTTGCAGCGCATTGTAAATCGCCCATCCTTCGGAAACGTTGCCGCCAAAGCTGTCGATGTGCAGATTGATCTCGGCTGCATCAGGGATTTTCTTCAGCTGCTGGACAAGGCTGTGCCCGCTGGTCTCCTGGCTGGCTTCATCGGCATATCTTGTGATATCACCAAAGATATAGATATCCGTCTGCTCGCCAAACTGCTGGATATCAAAATAGGGTTTCGGCATATTATTCCTCCTTCGGGTTGCTTTCCGTGGCGGCGTCCCTTGCAACGGTCTCCACGGTAGCAATGTTTTTGGTCATCCAGTGGATGTTAGCCCATTCATCAGGCAGCGGCGCGCCGCCGGTGGCCTCGCGCAGCTCGTTGATGCTGTATGCGGCACTCTCAACGATTTTTTCAATGTTTGCTGCGTTGGAGAACATATCAAAGTGCTGGATGGTAGAGGTATCCGCATATACGCGGTCTCCGCGCAGCCAATCCGCCTTGGGAATCAGCTTTCGGCTGAACTCCTTGCTGATCTGCGCCGCCAGCGGGTCGATGCCGGTGGTCAGCCAGTGGGTGATAATGTCGTTGATGCCCGCCACATCACCCTGCACAAGCACGGGCGGGATGCCCAGTCCGCGCGCGGTAAAAGAAAAAATGTCATCAAAAAGGGCTTTGATGTCCCGCGTGTCTTTTGTGCCGCTGCCGTTGTTCATCAGCTGGAACTCGTAGCCATCAAATTCCGGTAAAATGCCTGTGCCGGATTCCAGAAACGGTTTATAACTGCTTTCCAACATGGCAGAAAATTTTTGCTCAAAATCATCCTGACCGTTGGCAACCTGCGTGACGTGCACCTTCATGTGCTTGCCGTTGTTCCAGACGTTGCTCTTAATGCTGGACTGCACTAGCTTTTTGTAGCTTTCATAAAGTGCATCCACAACCTTTTTTGCGTCATCGTTGTTCAGAGTGAGGTGCAGCACTTCGCGTTCTTTTAGGTCACGGGTGTATGACTGCTGCCCAACCTGTATCTGACGGTATACATTTTCCTGTGTGGGGATGTACTCCGGCTTTGTCCAGCTGTCTGCAACCACCAGCTCAACGTTGCCTCCGCGCGGAATCGGGACAACAAGCGCTTCGTTTTTGGCATAGAGCTTGTAGATCACTTTTTTCCAGAACGCCGTGCTGTTTTCGTTGACGTTCGGCTCTACGTTCAGCAGATAGTAATAATCTGATTTGACTGGTTGCCCGCGCTCGAACGTCTTAAACTCGCAGTTTGCAATCGCATTTGCAATCAGGTTTACGCAGCAGTTAAATGCAAGGTCACGCAGCTGGTATTCCTGCCAGTAGCCAAGCATTTCGCAGGTCAGGTCATCGCCGTTCAGCAGAAAATCATGTGCGGTGATCTTCTGCTCGGGCGGCGAAAACCCGAAAAACTGTTTGATTTTCTCAGAAAAAGACATTGTTTTTCTCCTTCCGGCAAGTTACCGGCAAGTTACCAGCAAAATGCTCCGATCTTTGGCAGCTGCACCTGACCGGTGCCCAGATCGCTTTCCACCGTCATGGCTGCCGCCAGCGCCATGAACGGGTCTGTTTTTCGGCTTTTGCTCTCAATTTTGGCGTAAATGAAGTTTCCGGTATCCACACCCTGACTTCGGCTGCTGCGCACGCGCTTTGTGTTGTTGACCGCCCAGCGCAGATGCGGCACATCGCCCCAAGTAAACAGGTTGCGGTTAAAGCAATCCTGTATCACTGGGTCAACCTGCATAATGTCGCTGGGGCGTACCAGCTTCACCCGGTTTTTATCCTTTGCATCGAAGCCTATGCTCTGAAGTGCTTCCGCCATCATGGTGTAACGGAAATGGTCAAGCGCCACTTTTTTTACGGTGTATTTCCGTCCGGCTTCCCGGATGAAATCCGTCAAAAGATACGGCGAGATGCTTACATCGTCTACATAGGTGCAGTCTCCGTTTTCGCACCACGTTCGCCACGGAGCTTTTACCCGGGGCAGGGTCTTGCTGTTTGCGCAGATCCATGCATGATTGATATCATAGCGCTGGTCTCCTTTGCGGAAATGCAGATCTACTGCCGCCCAGTCGTCCAATTCCGCGTAGTCGATGCCCACAGTGCAGCTCCAGCCAGCCATATCCGGCAAGGGGCGGTTTGTTGCCCTGACGTTTTCGTAGTCCGTGACCGAGATCTCCTTCGCGCCGTCCCGAATGCCCATGCGTTTTGTGATAAAATCGCCGTTCTGCTCCGGTCGTTCTTTCCAGTCGCGGTATTCATCGTGAATCTCCTGCATCAGATGCGGAAGATAGGGCAAAGAAGGGTTTGCCATGCACCAGTTTTCCGGGTCGTGCACCTCGTCCTTGGTGTTCAGGCAGCAGATAAACGGCAAAAAGCCCTCATCCGGTTCGCTCTCAAACAAAATGCGCCGACCACGGGCAAGGTAATCGTCCAAAGGACCGTCCGATACATCGCCGTTGGATGTAAAAAAGCCAACGCGAGGTTCTGCAACTTTGCCTTGGCCGGTGATAAACACTTTGATATTGTCGTAATTCTGGTACTGATGTACCTCGTTAAAAATAACCGCACCGGAACGCATACCATCGCGCCCCTTGGGGTTATTGGTGCGGCCTTTTACCTCGCCCAGATTCTTGCGCCCCTGCAGTACCTCTTTTGTGTGATAGTAAAACCGCGAAAGCTTGGCTTCCCATTTTGGATTTTCCAGCGCTTCTACGATATCCTTTACGGGGGTGACGGCCTGCTCCTCGTTGTTGGCGCAGATATCCACGTTGTAGTGCGGGACCGGGTTGTATGGGCTGATGAGCGCCGCCGAGGAAATAGCAATTACGCCGTCCTTGCCAGCGCCGCGCCCGACCATGGCAAACAATGTCTTGAACCGAGGGCTTCCATCTCTGCGATAGGTGCACAGCCAAAGCCCCAGCGCAAAGGTCTGCCACGGAAAAAGGCGGTCATAAGGAAAATACCGGGCGAGGCGGAAGTATTTCCGCATACGCTCGGTATCCACATAAATATCTTCAGTTGCAAAAACGCGCCGGATCAGTGCAACAAGGGCGTGCTGCTCCTTGCAAGCACGCGGAGCATTGTTCTCCACCTGCTCAATGTACTCCAAGATCTCCGGGGGAATATTACAGCTCATCGTCCTCGCTGGGCTTCGCCGCCATAAACTTAAACGTCTGCACGACCCGCAGCAGCGTTGATACGGTGGAGTTGGCTGCGCTGGCAGTCTGGTTGTAAACCTGAATGGAAGGGTTTGCTACTTCAATTTCCGCGCCGCGCGGGGTGGTCTTTACAACGGTAAGACCGCGCTCGTTCATGTCGTTCTGCGCCTGATCCAGAAGGTCCAGCTGCGTAACATACCTATCCAGCGTTGAGCGGTACAAAAAGTTTGTGTCGCAGTTGGCTGCCTTTGCAGCCTGCTCGATCTCTGCCAGTTCCGTCCGGTATTTTTCGCTGGCGGTGGCCGGTGTTTTCCTTTTTCCCATCACGATCTCCGTTTCGTCCATATTTGTGCAATCTGTATACCATCCTCGCGCGTGTGCGTGCGCGCAAGCCTAGCT